>Ga0115846_100304_pt1 | contig 26233 bp, 25 predicted proteins | sample InSIn5gowninarea_2_FD_83860 | JGI IMG/M metagenome (GOLD analysis project Ga0115846, IMG submission 83860) | reverse complement strand
AATGAAAGATTTGAATGGTTTTCAATTACACCAACAAATAAAATCAATCGACCCAAAAATCAAGATTCTATTTATAACTTTTGAATTTGCTGCTATAACCATATTTCTAGAGTAATAGATTAATTTAATTTATTGCCATAGTCTGAACTGACAGGATCCCACTCACTGATTATTCAGACTATGACTTCTTTGGGGTTGGTTTGCCATTTTTTAGGCTAGAAGTATGTATCAAATAGTGATAAATGTATTTATTATCTCTTGAAATTCTCATTCTATGTTTTGAAATTAATAATTACAAAAAATAAGTGTCTGTTATTAGTTAACAAGAATAAAAGAATGTAGAGGTTTAAGGTCTTAGTGACGGATTGTCATAGCAGTTTACCGTCGTTGAAACAGAAAATGAACCCTAGATTTCCTGATAGTTGGATGCGCCAATTTGTAGGTGGATCAGATCCTAGGTTACCAAAATATCTTAAATCATAAAATTCAGGTGGTAAGGGTGTAACTGCTGATGATGTGATATTATATTCACCACTTATTGCAACATCTCCAGGTAAACATGATACAGTTGAGTTAGCATTAAAAGAGACGAAAATATATTATTGCCAAAAGATTGAATTTATAACATGCCGTTTTCTTTTATTTCATATTTAAAGACATTATGGATATTTATTGCAATAACTATAGCTTTATTAATCATAGTTTCTATTTCTACCTATCAATTTTTCATAGATAACTCAAAGAAAATAGATAATATTGCCGTACAAAACATAATAGGCAACTCAAAGCTTGAAGTTGAAGAACTCGCAATTTCATTATCAAATAAAATAGCAACAGTTACAGCTAATTTAAAAATTATTAGCGATTCTCCTTCAATACATATGCATTTACCAAATGCAAAATCTCTCCTCTATAGCGGACAAAAAACAACAAATAATTTAACAGAATTTTATGCTTGGTTAAATAAAGATGGTAAAATTGTATGGGTTACACTATTTGACAATAAAACTTTATATGACAAAAATGCAGATTTTAATTTGGCCAATAGAGAACATTTTGAGGAAGTAAAATCAACTTTAAATCTACATATTACACCTGTTATTAAATCAATAACAGGTTCTAATACAATATTCATATCTTATCCTATTTTAGGAAATCAAACTGAGAATAATACTAGTGATATTATACAAAGGAATGAAAATAACAATACAAATAATATTCAACTTTTAGCACAACAAGAAAAAATTCAACAACAAGAACAAAAACAAAATATACGAGAAACAAAAACAAATTCTGACAAAATATTAGATGGCACAATTCTAACTGGAATAAATACAACATCTATGATTAAACTATTGGAAAATCAAGTTTCACCGAAAAATAGGTCTGCTATTAATCTTATAGATAAAAAAGGTTTGATTATTACGGCTTCAAATCCAGAATTTAATGGTCTAATTATAAATTCAGAAAGATATAACCAAACACTTGATAAATTTTACGATGAACAAAATCAAGAAACTATATTTAAAGCTTTTCATAAAATACTACTAGGAAAAAGTGGAAGTGCAGGAATAATTAATGACAGATTTGGAAATTCATCAATCTTAGCGTATACACCAGTAATCACAAATGGTCAAATTTTATTTTATGTGGTTTTGACTAGTCCCTATGAATTTGCCAATGAAGTTGATAACCTCATTTTACAACAACAGAATTTTGCAATGGGTTCAATAATTATAATGGGTATTATTGCATTGCTAGTTGCTATTATTCTTGGACTATTCAACAAAAATCTAAGAAAAATTGTAGAAGAACAAACTACAAGTCTTAAAAATGCTATTATTTCCTTAGAAAAATCAAATGAACAATTAAAAAAACATGATAAAATGCAACAAGAATTCTTAAACATAACTGCACATGAATTAAGAACACCAACACAGTCCATCATTGGATATGTTGAAATGATAAAGTCATTCCCTGAACGAACATCAATTTACTTACAACCAATAGAAAGAAATACACAAAGACTATATCGGCTAATCCAAGATATTTTAGATATTACAAAAATTGAGAGTGGAAACCTAAAATTAAAGAATACTACATTTGATATGAATGAAAAAATTAATAATGTAATAAGAGATTTAACTCCAAAGAAAAAAGTAAATAATGATAATACAAATCAGAGTGTAAAATTTATCTTTCAACCAACCAAAGAACCAATAAGAGTATTTGCTGATAAAGAAAGAATATATCAAGTAATTAGTAATTTAATAAAAAATGCTTTAAAGTTCATTCCTTCTACTGATGGAAAAATAGAAATAACTCTAGAAAAAGTTAAAGAGATAAATTATAACAAAAAAGAATTTGTATCTGTAAAAATAAAAGATAATGGAAAAGGAATAGATGAAGAAGTATTACCACGATTATTTGAAAAATTTGCATCAAAAACTGAATTAGGAGGAACAGGTCTTGGTTTATACCTCTCAAAAAATATTGTGGAAACTCATGGTGGACAAATATGGGGAAAGAATAATAACAATGGAATTGGAGCAGAGTTTGGATTTACTATTCCATTAAAGTTATAATTAATTCATAATTGCAATTTGCTGACCCCTAACTCATGAATAAAAGACAGTAGAATTAAGAAAAATGGAAAACCAAATTCAGAGGCAAATTTCTTATTTATGCTTAAAATATCGATACAGAAGCTTGCGAACAAGTAGATATTGATATTGACAACTCTAAAAAAGAGGGAATGGTACTAGAATTTTTCATTGACTGATCATATTATTCAAAATAATGCTAAAAATATTTCTAATTTGTTTCTTTAAAAATATCATATATCTCTAGAGTAATAGATTCATATATAAATAAATAATTCTTTTTTAAAAATATTATGTTATTAAAAGATAGATAAGATAGTATACCATTTAAATAATACAAAGTTATTTCTAATTAATACTTTCACCACTTGCAAATATATTATAATCACCAAGTTTATCAAAGCCAAAGCCAAGAACTTCTAAAATATTAAACGGTATTAGTTGATTTGGTTTTAATATGTATGAAGGAGAAGTAATAAAATGTTCCACTTTTGCTAATAAAGTTCCAGTTTTATTATAATATTCTGCAGAAATTTTTATTTCCTGTAAATCTTGTGTACTATTATTCTTAACGTCCCCTTTTATTTCAACTAAGTTAGTGACACTTCTGTCTACACTCAGATTTTCAATTACTAAATCTATTTTATCGCTTTTTACGTTAGCAGTATTAGAAATATTATTTGATAAAAGAGTTGGCTTAGTAATGTTTCGATTAGAAGTTTGATTTTCTATGGTTGTTGGAGGTTGCTGCTTGTTTGTTGTTGTTATTAGTTTGCTAGAAGTTTGATTTTCTATGGTTGTTGGAGGTTGCTGCTTGTTTGTTGTTGTTATTAGTTTGCTAGAAGTTTGATTTTCTATGGTTGTTGGAGGTTGCTGCTTGTTTGTAAGTGTTACCAACGATTCTTCGTTTGTATTATTGGTTTTGCTATTATCATTAGTACCCGTTTGAGGCTTATTTTCTACAAGTGGAGACTGTTGCTTTTTTGTTACTCCTGATTCTAATTCCTGTAAAATATCTTTTGGAATAACAAATACAAAAATAACTTGAGGCTGCTTTATTGATCCTAGCGTTGTTTGGAATTCTTTTTTAGATTTAGTTATACTATTATTGTAAATTAATTCTTTATCATTATTGATTGTATTTTTTCCGAAATTGAGATATTCTACTTGACCGTTAGTAGTAAAATTTCTGTTGGTATAAATTTCAATTAATTCATTAATTGCCAATCCTCTATTCCAAATTCTTACTTCATCAACCTCTCCATTAAAATATTTGTCTAAATCTAAAGAATTTGCTCCTATTCGCAGAGGTTGATTTCCTTTTGTATCTGGAGTCTTACTTATTTTTAGGTTTCCAATAGTATTACCATCTATATCCACCCTTAATACTGTTGAATTATATAGAACAACCACATAATGCCATTTTCCATCGTTGAATTTCTTCTGAGATAATATTTCAAAATTCTTACCTCGTTGAGATTCAAATCCTGCAGTTATAGTTCCATCTGTATTCATCCACACACCATAATTCATATTTTTTCCAGGTCTTTCGTTGTTGAAGCCTCCTTTGTTAACAATATGTGATGGCTCACATGAACAACTTTGGTTAGTTCGGAACCAAGTAGCCAAGGTGAATTCTTCTAATTGTAATTGATCGTTATTTTCAATATCGTAAAAATCTGTTCCATTTAACTTTAGGAATGGTTCATATATGTATTTGAGAGTTTTGTTTTCGGCAGCAAAAGTGCTATCATAAAAGATATTAATAAATGTTAATAATATGAATAACATAGAAATTAAAAGAAATTTCCTAGACCATATTAAGAAAAGGCTAAGGATTTCTGAATTATGCATATTTGTTAACTAACTTTCTCAATATATTTAGAATCAGTAGAATCATTTAGTAACATATAATATATAATTTGAGTAGAGAACGATTATAAGATTATTCAATATCTGTTCTTTATTTATAATAATAATAGTGAAAAATGTATTTTGTCTTTTTACAATATAATATACAATCTTATATCAATATATCATATAATATGAAATAAGTTGTAGATTATCTAATAAATTATACATAATGTTCTTATTGGAATCGATTCCACGCATATTTGGAGAAAGTCAATGCAAGACAGTACATGATAATTCAGATTACTGATAAGATATGATTTAGTTAGTGTATCAGTCTGATTGCAGGTGCATTTATTGATATTTATTCAATATGTTAAATGATAACTAAGTTGTCAATAGGTTTAGTTGTATGACATTCTTGGTTCTTTTAAAGTAGAAAATAATTCAGAAAAGACGAAAGGCTTTAAAATTACATCTTCACTTTTTATTCCAATTGAATCTATGATATGGCTTATATTATCTAATGAGTGAGTTGTAGTTAATATTATTTTTTTATGTGGTAATCTATCACGAATCTTTCTTGCAACTTCAAAGCCTGAAATGTCAGGAAGATGGGTATCTAGTATAATAATATCATAGTCTTTGTCGTTGTTGTTGTTGTTGTTGTTGTTGTTGTTGTTGTTGTTGTTGTTGTTGTTGTTGTTGTTGTTGTTGTTGTTGTTGTTGTTGTTGTTGTTGTTGTTGTTGTTGTTGTCGTCGTCGTCGTCGTCGTCGTCGTCATCTGCTGTATTAGAAAGTAAAATTTCTAAGCATTTGTTCCCATTTTCTACTATACTAACATCCGATATTGAAAAACCATGCTGTTTTGTAAAAAGAGAGTAAAGAACCCGAATATCTGGGTTTGGTTCAGCTATTAGGATTCGTTTACTTTTTCTCTTTTGGTTTTCGTGGGATTGTTTTAAATCAATCGTTATAGTATGCTTTCCATTAAGGTGGCCTTTGGTATCAGACAATAAGGGATCGTTAAGGACTAATCCAGGATGAGGACATACTACAGTAATATTTTGATTATTTTGCCTCCATTCTGTAGTAGTTTCATTCCACCACCATTCTAATATTTCACATTCTTCAAAATGTTTATTATGTGATAAAAAACATGCTGCATCTGCAAAGACTAATATTGCATCTTTTTTGCCTTCAGACTTACGATAATTCAGAGTTTCTTCCAATTCTTTCTTTAGCTTTTTAAAAGGACGAAAATCGACATTAAGTGCTGACTCGTAATAAGGTTTAAAATCAACAATACGTAATTCATCTCTTTCAATATTCTCTTTATAATTATCTATACTAGAGGATAAATTTGAAATATTCGAGCTACTTTTACTATCATATGCGTTGATAGATGCATAAATGCATTGGTATCCACTTTTTAATCCGTCATTAATATAATTTACAGCTGCCTTATTACGCTCATCATCGCTGCTATAAAGTAACATAATATGCTCATTTGATGGAATAATATTGGTTAAAGAAGAGGATGACATCGACATTATAACATTATGCACAATGTCTATTTAAATGCTGATAAAATTGATGTTCCTTCTAAATTCATTTTACTAGATATGTTTTTTCCCATTTCATCGTGCACATCAATCCAAATCTCTTTTAGAAATTCTATTATTGATAGAACTAAGTTTTTATTGTGATTAGCCTGGTTTACTATATAGCATATACCAAGTCTTTGATTATTAGTACTTAGGGTATGTCTGGCTGATTCTAGTTCTAGTACTTGGAAATCTTTCAGAATAGCGGAACTTAAGTAGATAATTTAGCGTTTCTATTCAGATTACCCAATATTCACATAACTTACAATAGTTGTACATTATAAAAAAAACGATATACAACTAGTATATTTAAATCATTATAAAGTGGTACTATTTGAGAATCTGAGTGAATAAATCAAACACGATTAGTTGATTGTTTGAACAAAATTTATTGTTTATAAATATATTGTTGGTAAAATAAATACAAATATTCCATACCCATCTAAAGAACAATAAAAGAAAGATTCATTGAGGCTCATGAGCTACATGTCCTCTAGTTTGGTTTTTCAGTCCAAAGAACTCCAAACAGAATCTCTTAATATCTTAAATGACATAGTTAATAAAGTTTAATAATTTGAGATAAATGTTTTAATATTTGACCAAGAATGACTAAGTGTATCATCATTTTATGGTCCGTTGATGTCTAAACCCAAAGTATGTCTTGACAAGATTATTTAAGCATACTGAAATTATACTATTATAAGCAATACCATTTCTTCCTTTTTCCTTCTCAAATAAATAAATTTAATAAAAGCCATATTGAATGAAATTTTTTACTATTTAATTATCTAGGTAAAAGAATAAACAAGTTGATGTATAACTATATAATAGTGGATAAACTCAAAAAGTCTAAACCACAATTAAATCATAATAAAAAATCAAAGTTATCATCGTTTCTATCAATTCTCAGATCACTACGACCTAGCCTTATTACTGGGGCAGCAGATAATGACCCTTCCGCTATAACGAATTATTCTCAAGCAGGAGCAAAATTTGGTTTTGATCTTCTTTGGGTAGTAGTATTTCTTTATCCATTTATTACAATAATAGTTGGAATCTGTGCTAGAATTGGTATTATAACAGGAAGAGGATTGACATCAGTAATATGTAAAAAGTACTCTAAAATAGTTGCCTTCCCAATAGTAGTTCTACTTATTGTTGGAAATATAATAAATATTAGTGCAGATATTGGAGCAATGGCTGCTTCTATTAAACTTATATTTCCACAAATCCCATTAATTGGATTCTCAATAATTTTCTCAATTATTATTTTATTAAGCATAATTCTCATCTCTTATAAAAAATATGCAAGAATACTTAGATACCTCACATTAACTTTACTTGTCTATTTTATAACAGCAATAATTGTAGGAGGAAACTGGAAGGAGATGTTACTATTCTCTATTATTCCACATATCGAATTAACACCAGACTTTATGATGATGATTGTGGCTATTTTTGGTAATGCTTTATCACCCTATATGCTATTTTGGCAAACATCAGAAGAATCAGAAGAAAATATTGCAAAAGATAGACTAAAGGAAATTGGATTAGGAAAACCAAAGATATCTAAGATGGAAATCAGGTTAGTAAAAATTGATGTAGCGATTGGTATGGCTTTTGCAGTATTTGTTATGTGGTCAATTATGGTAACAACTGCAGGAAGTTTACATTTCAATAAAATATATGAAATACAGACAGCAGACCAGGCAGCACAAGCATTAGAACCATTAGTTAAGACATTTCCTCATTCTGGTGAAATATCAAAAATAATTTTTGTAATTGGTATTATTGGAACTGGATTATTAGCAATACCTGTTTTTGCAGGCACCTGTGGATATGCACTGTCAGAATTATTTGGATGGAAAGAAGGTTTAAGCAAAAAATTTTATCAAGCAAGACAATTTTATCTAATAATAATTATTTGCATAATAATTGGTCTGTTAATTAACTATATCAATCCAATTAGTCCAATCCAGATGTTATTATATGCTGCAACCATTAATGGTATTATTTTAGGTCCAATCCTTGTAATAATAATGAAAATTGCTAATGATAAGAAGATCCTTGGTAATGGTGTTAATGGATTATTATCTAATATTTTAGGATGGACTATTACTGGAATAATTTTATGTTCAGTAATAACTTTCTTGTTTGTAAGATTTCTTTGATTTTTCTATGTAGTGGGGTTCTATTACATAGTATTTAGCTTTTATTATTAGAAACTTATTTTATGTTATTTTGTTCTTACTTAAATCTATCTATTACTTTAACAGTTTTTTAACAGTATTTGTAAACTCCTTTTTATCAATAGGTTTTCTCATAATTTGTTCTTTGGATATACCAGGAACTATAATTATTAATTCATCCAATATATCTAATGCGGTTATAAATAGAATCTTGATTTTTGGGTCGATTGATTTTATTTGTTGGTGTAATTGAAAACCATTCAAATCTTTCATTCGAATATCAAGTGTCACAAGTAAATTATCAAAATTTGAAAGGTCTTTTATATAATTCAATGCATTAGCGGAATCTGAAAAAGAAATTATGTCATAATCGTAATCCCTTAAAAATGATTCATAAGTACAAAGTATATCTTTTTCATCATCGACTAAAATTATTCTTTTGTTATTGTGTCCTTTAATAAAAGATGAATCTTTTTTACTTTGAGTTTCTATAAAATTTTGAGTAGATAAACCTAACATTTTCTTTCTATGAGGATAAATAATATTAATCTCATCAAGTGACGATTTGTTAACTTTTTTTATTCCATATGTAGAATATCCAAAAGTTTCGGTTATCTTGCATTCACCATTATTTATAAAATTATAATTTGTAGTAATATTAGAAAAAGAATTTAAAATTCTATAAAAATTGTCTCCGATAATTATTTCATTTGGAATAGACGAAGAAGAATTTATTTTTGAACAAAAGTTTATGGTTGAACCAAATAAATCAACTTGACTATAATCTCCGACCAAAGCTAAATCCAAAATACCAAAATCCATACTAACTCTATAGCTGAAGGGAGGAAGTTGTTGCTTTGACAATTCTTGATTAATACTATAGCGAGAATCTAAGATTTTCAAGACACATTCAATAGCCTCTATAAAAGATACTTCGTTTTTATTATCAGATGTTTTTGGAAAATGTAATAGTAAACAATCACCAATATTCTTGATAACTCTTCCACCATAACTTTTAACTATTTTCGATATTGAATTTATAAATTTAGAATAGTAAATTCTAACATGTTCTAAATTGTCCATTGTAATGGTATTTTTAGTAGAATCTACCAAATCGATAAAGCATACACAACTCTTTATTGAGTCACCTGAAAATCGTATTCCATTAGAGGAAAAGTTTTTCATTTAGTATTACTCCGAAAATTTTTGATTAAAAATGAGAATTTATTATTAGTATAAGGTAATAAATTCAATTTATTTCCTCACGTAAAAAGTTTGTTATAGCCTTATAAAAGCTAATTGGTCAATATTTAGAATATAGGATAATTATTGATAGTTTAGATTAACCATATAGATAACTTAAATTGACAAGAAGTAAAAATGTTTTGAAAAATTAAGATATGAAAATCAGTTATAAATTATGTATAAATTCGTTAGAAATTTGTAGAGAGAGAAATACACATATCTGTTCTAAAAAGTCAAATGTATAGCAGAGATATAGTAGGACAAGCAAACTAACAAAACAGGAGGTTCATTGAGACTCATGAAAGACACATGTTCTCTAGTTTGGTTTTTCAGTCCAAAGAACTCCAAACAGAACCTCTTAATACATATTTAGACAATGTAGTTAATAATTCTTATTTGTACAATGCTGTAATTAGGCACTAGAAGAATTTGTTGTTGGTTTATGAATATTATCGCTTGAAACTTGTTGGAAGTTTTTTACAGTATTAGCACCTATTTTTGAAAGCTCCTTTATATTCTCATTTGTTTGTTGCACAGATATGCTCTACTACCTTGTATTTACCTTATTATTAAAAACTTAGAATTGATGTTAAAAAAATTTATTGTGGAATTGCCTTTAGTAGAATAATTTTATAGTAAAAGAAGATACCTAATACTCATGAATAAAGAACAAAATTTACCATTTATATAGAATTACCTTATCCTATGAGCTAAATAAATAAAAATTATTCCTATTGCTAAAATAGACGAGGTCAATACAATCATTTCAAAAACTTGAGTAGAAGATGGAGAGTATAGAATAATTGCCAAGCCGTATAAACTTGTCAAGATAAAAAAAATTCCAAGTGCATATCCTAATTTTTTCTTAAATGTCGACAATTTTCTATGTTATCTATATGTTATATGAAGTTTATTTCAACCTTATTACTCTTGGTTAGGTAGAAACAATGATAATACAGACATTCAGTTTAGGTATAAACAATTAGATTTGAGTATTAATTATAGATTATAGAATTTTCATGATATCTTTTGCTAATTTATTATATATATTTTTTAATATAATAGTAGTACAATAAAACAATAAAAAAGATGGAGGTTTAAGGCCTCAGGGTGGATAATTGAAGCAGGTAGCAAATGCTATAACCTCAGCTGAACCTGATTCATCTTCAGATATTAATACTCCATTCATTAAAGGCTGCTAGAGGAAAATCAGTCACGATATTAGAATTCCTGAATTAAGAATAGTAAAACTTGCAATATATATTACAGGTCCTGGAACACTCATCGCAGTAGATGAGGTAAATGATGGAGTTACTCCATCTGATGAGGTCGAATTAAGATTTTACTACATAGAGACATGCAGGTTCTATCTTACTAAGGCCTGGGTCGCCTAGTGTACCGTTAAATCTTCTTTCACCTTGTGTACCATCAGAACCTATTAGACCTTGAATTACCTTTGGACCTGCGGGACTTGGGGGTCCAGGCGGACCTTGTGTTCTTGTTCTATTGTTATCGTTTCTATCATTATCATTGTCAAACTTCCAAAATTCAACTGAACTGACAAGGAATACCTAAATGGACCTGTTCTGCCTTCGCATTTCTTGTCATCGGTTGGGCATTTGCTATAATAACTATTTTCCCCGTAGTTATCGTATCCTTGAGCTATTGCTGCATTGTTGTGGAGTAATGGGTTTATTGCTAGCATTACCAAAGAACCTGCCAAAAGCCCAAAGATGCTGACTTTTATATACATCTTTTTAGATAGTTTAAATAAAATTGAAATTGGTAGATACACTTGATAACATAGTATTACTATATTGGATCAGTTAATGATGATTGTTATTTTCATTTCCTCATTATCCTTAGTAAATCTAATTCTAAAAATACTAGAATATTAAATACTAAATAATTTTCTATATCAAAGATATTATAACCTTCTTTCAAATAATTATTAAAATTATTGAATTTATTTAAATATTTCAATGATAGGGTTCAATTAACACTATTTAGAATTATTACTAAAATCTTATTAATTTAATTGGAGTTTCTATAAAAGTTATATATAAAAGTTTTAGTATATATCAAAAAAACCTATATTATTTTCTCATTTTTGATTAAAGTAGTTGTGGTAACAATTTTCTAATTTTGTTATACATTTTAAGGAAGTGGAATCCTTTTTCAGTAGTTTTATAAGTTTGAGTTCCATCAATGTACTCAATTAGATTATTTTCTATCAATAGAGAAAGGTATTCGTGTACTTGAATATAACTTAGGAAAGCTGTGTACATTATTTTTGTCTTGGTTGCTCCTCCATTTGCAGAGTCCAGTATATCTCTCACAATTTCTGTTCTACTCCTACTTCCCATAATATAAAATAAGTGATTTGCTTATTTAATATTAATACCACAAGAAAAGTTAAAATAAATATGGTAAAACAATCTACATATTATTTGCAAATAAAAAAATATAAAAAATGTCCATGTCCTCGCTCAAAATTTTATTATAGAAAAATTATCGTATCAATTTTGTTATACTAATTAAAGTAGTTGTTATATTGTGCTTCGATAAAACTGCTTCAACTTTCTTTTTTAACTCTTCGAATAAAATTGGTTTGTATATTACAATCTTTTCGATATCTGGATTATTATTTTTTAATTTTCGAACATAATATTGGTCTAACGTGGCAATATAAATACTAGTATTTTCATCAATTTCTCGTAGTTTTTTATGTAAAGTTTCTTCATCTATTTTTCGCATCTTTAATCAAGAATAATTAAATCATACATAACTTTTTCAAATTATTTAGCGCTTCTACAGAATCTGTATAAGAATTTACACTGTATCCATTATGTTCTAAATATGCTTTGAACAAATAGGTTACTTTTCTATTGAAATTTTTTATTGTATATTTCGTTTATGTCTTTTTTAGTTATGGTATTCGATAATCCACATTTCCAGGCTTGAGCTATATTGCATTATTAAACCAGTACATGGTAATTTACTTAGATATTACCTGATTTCTTTAAATGGAACATTAGCTTTTGCAGTTATTTGAGTATCTTTTACAGTCGAATTTGTATCATTATGAGTTAAATCGCTGATAAAAGTCAAAATCCTTCTTAATTCATCTCCATAGACATAACAAATCTTGTTTAACAAATTTAAAAGTAAAATATGGCTTAAAATCACTAAACAAATTACTCATTTATAAACATAGTCTAATTGTAAAGTAGATTATAATTAGAGATACATTAACAAAATTTGAATATTGATTATTATTTCTTTTAATATTATCCCCCGAAAAATTATTTTATGTATATAATAATAGAGTAATCAACATTAGTAATTAATACCTGTTATAAAGTTACCCTCTGTAGGTAAGAGGCTAATTTCGGCCAGTCCCGTATTTGGCCTTTCCTCTTTACCGTAATAATGTCTCGGGGAACGGGACCGAAACCCGGTACACCATTTGCTACAGAAGGTGATATTTATTGAGTTTCTTTCTATAAAACAATTTTAGAGTATAACAATGTAATATTCTTCTATCAATTCATCTTTATTTTTCTCAATCATTTACTCTTTCTATAGTTTTTTCAGTTTCATATTCAGAGCCTATATCGCTTTCAGGGTCTCCAATTTTTCTACCTACTGCTTTTGCTCCTGATTTTATTTTCTCATCCAATTTTAAATCTTCCTCTCTTTTAATTTCTATGTCTTTATCATTATCCACGATAATTATGTGTTATACTTTGTAATTAATAATAATTGTGGTGATTCCAAGAACACTAATATTTTGCCTTGAAACTCACCAAAGGTTTTAGCATCTTCAAAAATCTCTGCCATTTCTTCAATTATCTCGTATTTCTCTTCCTCGTTTTTCATCTTTCATCTAGCTGATTTCTTCTCTTTCATAACTCTTTGATTTTTTTCATCTGGTAGTTCTTCATGTCAGGGTGTATAATGTTTTTTCCTGTTGATTGTTTCCTTTAACATTCACAATTACAGCAACTTCAAATCCGAAACCTTCCCCTCTATGACTACATACTAAATTGTTATAATTGCAATTGTATGATTGAAAAATTTCAAGTAAATTTTTTATTATAAATGTTGATTAAGAAAAAATAGTGATCAGTAATCATTTATTTAAATAAACCAAAAAAGAATCCTTCTCCATTATCTGGATTTTTTTCTTCAATTTGTGTATCTCTTTTATCACTTGTATCTTTGTCGTTGTTGCTATTTTTAGAGTTGGAGTTATCTTGTTGTTGTAAAGAAATAAAGTGTCCCGTATTCCCGTATTTGGCATTTTCACAATCATTTTGTGGAAATGTATCTTTTTGAGTTTTATTGAAATCTCTTATTGTGTCATTACCTGTTCCACATATGAATATGTCTTGGCCAATCCCTCCTGTTACTGTATCCTTGCCTGAACCTCCTATCAGAACATCATTTCCTCTACCTCCATATAACCTGTCATTTCCTTTTTCACCTTCTATTCGATCATTTCCTGCTTTTCCCCATAGAATGTCTCTTCCATCATTGCCATAAATTGCATCATCTCCACTTCCACCACTGATATCATCCCCTGCTTCCTTTCCTGCTATAGTATCATTGCCATTCAAACCGTTGATAATATCTTTATTAACGGTACCAGTGATATTATCTGCATTTTCAGTTCCATTGATCTTTTCTATTGCCCATACATCATTCACAATATTATTGTGTCCATTTTGGTAAGAAATGACTGCTATGTTAATCAAAAATATAGATCCAAACATACATAATACAAAAAGGTTTATATAAATTAAATTAGGTATTTGGAATTTTTTCTTACTATTACAATTTAAAATTTTGTTATTGCGATCTCTCATTTTTCTTGAATAGCTGTACATACCATAAAGTCATTTAAAGAACTATTGTAACATTTTTACTGAAATAAATTTCATATCAAAATTCTTTCAAATTATCTAATTATCATGATTTATAGAATATTTACAGCTAAATTCAATTCCTTAAATTAATAGATCCCTAATTTTTGTATAGACAAGTCTAATAATTTATTCTATAAATAGATGGGTAGATGAAGTTTGTTTGTTAATATGGGAGCAATGTAATAGTTATATATCCACAAGACATCCAGCTGATTTTTTTCATTTTCGTGCTTAAAGCGGCTGCCGAAGTGGCAACATTAGTGGCTAAAATTCTAGCCTTGAATTGCTTGAATTTTTCAAGCGTTTTTGAGAATGAGGGCAATCTTTTTTTGATCTCTTTAATTACCCATTTTTTATAAGGTATATGAATTGTCGAAAAAATCAAGACATCAATGTCTGAATTCATCCACAATAATTGTGTTATTCCTGCAAGGAAAACAAAAAATGAGTCTATAAAGAACAATAAACCCTTTGAAGCAGGAATTGCAGCAATAACAGAGAGGAAGTGTAAGAAAGTCGAAGAATCTTTCAAATAAAAAAACAAAACTAAATGAGACTAAAGAAGTCTCCAATTTTTTATTTTTATTATATTTAAGTTCAAAATAAAAATATACTTGAATTAATTATATCTATATATGAATAAAAATACAGGTTTTGAATTAACACAAGAACAAATAGATACTATAGGAAAAACAGCGTCTTATATTGCTACAATAGGAAATTTTGTAGATTGGTGTTCTAAGAATGTCGAGAATATTGATTTAAGAGAATCTTATTCAATAATGGAAGATTTCGTAAAAAGTAGTGAGCATATCATTCAAAGAATACACAAAGTAAACCCTCAATCATAAATTTTTTTAATATTATAATTTTTTAGAACTTATTTCTTTAGAGTTATTAACTAACCTGCTTTATGTATTGCTGCTAATATGCCCCTTGTTCGTCGATACATAACAGAACTAGATTCCTGAAGAATCTGCAGGGATGGATTATCTTTATTTATCACGATAAGTAGATATAAAACTACCCATAATCGTACCGTGAGCTAATCCAAGGATATAATCCTGTTCTGTTGTTATATTCATTTCAGGAATTTTATCTTTTCTATGTACCTCAATTAATTGCGCAATACCTTCTATAATACTATCAATGTCTCGTTCTAATATTCCTCGTAATGTTACATCTAGACTCATTTGATTAAATTGGTTAGTTATTTAATTAATCTTTCTAAATATTACATATAATCTATAATAGTATTTTTCCTAGGTTTTAGCTATGAAAAAATAATCAAGGAAATAGAATCTCCTGATTTAGAACAATAAATTTTTAGAGTATACAAAATAAAAACATACTTGAATTGTTAAGAAAATTTCAGTTCATGCATAAGAATAAAAAAATTAGTCAGAAATTAATTTAAATATTTATTTTAATACAATTTACCTGTTGATTCACGGATTATGAAAAGAATATAATCAATAGTATCTTCTTCTTCACTATACTCCCAAGTTTCATCTTTTAGTATAGCTCTTTTCTTTTTATTTATAGCGACATTTCTTTTATTATCAAGTTCTTCAATAATATTGTCTATTATTGCTTGTTCGTTCATCTTTTGTGTATCTATTGCTACTTTATATTTCTCCAAAGCCCAATCTATCATTTCTATAATTTTTTGTTGATGTTCATTATAGGTAGGATGTGAGAGATGATGAATCATTTCTTGGCGTTGATCTCTAATAGATAGCAAATGAGTTTCAAATTTGTTTATTGTCTCTGTAGTCATATCTTCATAATCCTTATTATTATTTTGATTTACCCAACGGTTAAGATTTGGCATATTGCAAACACAAAAAATGTATATATAAATTTGATAGATACAGTGGGACAGGGAGAGAGAGGGGAAAAGAATAGATTTGTAAAATTTAACAAATTAGTTTTATCAATCCTAATAAATAAGATTATGAAATAAGAACAGCAGAAGATTCAAAACATATAATATTTTTCAGTATTATTGTGGATAATATGATTAGTTAATGAAAAACTTAATTGTCATTCCCTAATCTACTATATCGAATTTCTTACTCTACTATTTAGCAGTTCAAATATATATTTTTATTATTATTAAATAATGCACAAGTCAACTCATTTTTGGACTTTTAGCAAGTTCACTAGTAATGTTAATGATAATGCCATTTCTTAACCAGAATAATAGTTTTTTCAAATGTAATGACTCAAGAATATAACAAATATGAAGATTGTTATTATAGCTCATACCAAACCGAAGATAAAAAATATGAGTATAGAACAGGTCCTTTTGAAGGCCTCTTTGTATCTTCAGTAGAATTCTGTAAACATGTCAAATTTGACTATAGAAAAGATAACAATAGTAGAGATAATAGAACAGGAACCCAAGGTCCACAAGGTCCAGCAGGTCCAAAAGGTGATACTGGCGCTAATGGCGCTACTGGAGCAACAGGTGCAACAGGTCCTAACCAAATACTAGCAGGAACTTTATATTATAACCCAGGTAATGTAGTCACCATTTTTGAAACTGGGGTTTTTATTTTTTATCCTAATAACAGATACTTATTGTAAGTATTACTTTGAATATTAATTTCAAAACATAGAATGAGAATTTATAAAACTAATAAATATTATTGTTAATATATTATCATTACAATATACTCTTTCTATCAAATCTTGTCCCAGACAGACAGATAGACGGATAGATAGGCAAATTGTCATAGTCTGAATTATTAGTAAGTGGATTCCTGACTGTTCAGGCTATGACAAATAATAAATCTTTTATATTTCTCAGTGTATATATTATATGTTTAGCTCGTCGTCAATAAACCAAAAACCCATAAAATAGTTTCATACAATGCAAAGGCATTAGAAGGGAGAAGGAAAGATCAGATCCTTCTTCTTCTTTTGTTAATAAAATTTAATATTTGTGATAATATTACAGTCAAGATAGCCATGCTCTATTTGGTTCTACAGTGAACTTAGCAAGCAGATTAGAAGAGCTTGCTAAAAAAATCAAATTTTAGTTTCAGAAGAAACAAAAAACAAGATTATAAATAAATTTATTCTATTACAAATCCCTGTTAATCCAAAACATAAGATAAAAGGGTTTGAATATATAAAAAATACTATCAAGTCATCTAGTTTAATTGGTATTGATAATTAGTTTTTCTTATATTTTCTTTTATTATAATCAAATAGATTGTCTAATTAAGTTTATTAAAAATTTAATTAATTTTGCAAATGTATTATTACTTACAATAACTATTTTTATACAATTCGATCTAGTCAGTAACTTGCTTATTATCATAATACTTAATTTCAAAAGAAGACAAAAACTGGTTTTATCCTCCAATGGTAAAAAGTTGTTGCAAACTCATCCTTGTATTTTTACCTACAAAGATGTCAAATTTAGAAAGTTATGGATAAATAAATTCAAATAGACCTTCTTCACCTATTAGTCTAAATTTACAATAAAATAAGTTACGAAGAATTTTAAAATTTATTTTTTAATATACTTTTCCAATCAAACTCTGAAATAATAGTTTTTAAACTATTGGTCTGTCTAGGTTATCTAATAATGGTAGCCCAAAAAAATTTGTACCTCCAATATAATAATTGTTATACGGTGCGAAAACTAGGGTCAATACTAATGCAAATATCAATGTTGACATTAAAACTGTAAGTAGGTAAAAACATAGCTTATCATAGTCTTGAATTAATGCCATAATATTGTATATGTAAAACAATAATTTTGGATTTACTATACAAAAAATTAGTATAAATATACATGTATTTATGTGAATTAAACAAAAAATTAATTTAACTACAAAATCTTGTAGGATTTGACGACATTAGTATTTGTCCTCGAACTTCTCCAAATGGATATTGTTGTGTATGTATATTTACATATGTACTTACATTTGATAGCCGTAACTAGGTCAGATATTTGTTTATCTTTCATTGGTTCTTCGGTTATGGAAGGTAAATTAAAAATTGTTGTACATGGTAGAAATAAGGAATAAATTTGTCTTGAAAAAATTACAAATTATATATTAAAAAGTTTAGAGTAATTTAATGATGAAACTATAATAGTAATATTTGAACTGCCTGTTACAACCAATGAGATAAATATGAATAATTGTATTATAACCAATTGATAAAGCAATTATTTTTTGGAATACTAACTAAGATATGTGAATTCGTTAATAATTTGCAAAGGACGGAGTAATACTGGTAGCGGTTCTAAAAAAGGAATCTAATTTGGAGAAACTACTATATTATATTAGCTCTTATTAATAGAAACTTTTTTTTTGAAGAATTTAAGAAATAAAATTTGAGAATTTAGCTTTAATTATTTGTTTAGTTTAGTAGAGTTTGAGGTATAGGAAGATGAGCTAGAAATAGTCACAGGTGTAAACCCATTATGAGATTCAAGCCATGAATAAATATCTGCTAAAACATACTGCTGTATTGGGCCTATACCAGTCTGCCATTGGGATGATGGATAGAACAAATGACCTAGGTCAGGATAAGTTATCAAGGTATGGTCAGGATGATTTACATCAGTTAATCTTTGTTGTAAGAGAAACGCTTGTTGAACTGGAGTCTGAGAATCATTCTCTCCATTGAGTATTAGAATACCTGTAGATTTAGAGACATTACCAATGATGTTGAGATTTGGTATAGAACTAGATAATGATTTCCACAATACAGGACAGACTCCGATATCGTTACATTTGAGTGATTTGAAAGATGTAATGTTTTCATATCCCTTTACCAGCAAAGGTTTAAGTTGTTTTTCAATACTTATGTAACCACTCGTGCCAAGATCCTTTGCTAGAGTGGTAGCTATGGCTTTGGTATTATTAGTAAGAGTTATAGAAGACGGCACCAAGAAATGCCTTAACAGAGGATCGTTCGCTATTTGCTGTATTGATATCAATCCAGTGTTATTTCTATCTAATACTTGTGAAGCATACTCTAAGGGCAAGGATACGTCTTGATAGTACTCCACTACTTTTACGGGGTTCTGAGCTAAGACGCCCATAATTATTATGTTCTTTACATTCGTAGAATTATCTATTGCTACTCTTGGAGCGTAAAGTGTACCTTCGCTATGACCAATTATACTTATCCTTTTAGGATCCACGTCAGGCTGTTGTAGAAGAACATTCAAAGCTTTCTTGCTATCTTGAATATAATCATAGGCTGTAGCATTTTCCCAAATATTTGTGTCTAAAATAGTATAATTTGCAGCAACACCTTTTTTATCATATCGAAGTACTTCAAAGCCTCTTTCTGATAGATATTGAGCTATTTCAAAAAAAAGGTTGAGCCGATGGATATATCTTTGACCCTGTTGTGTTATCAATACGAATATAACCTGCAGTTTCATTCATATCTGTTGCACCAGACCCATGAATAAGAAGAACGCCTGGAAATGGTCCGTTTCCCACTGCAGGAATAGTCAGTTGTGCATTAGTTTTTATACCATTACATAAGTCTATCACCAAATCTCGATATTTTATTGTCTCCAAGTCTTGTTGAGCAATTATTGTAAAATTGTTACCAAATAATAGGAAAGATAAAGAGTAAAGAGAAATAAGTATGGATAATATCAGTAGTACTTTCAATATTGCTATTGTAATAGAGTAACTATATAAGCTTTGGCAGTTGTGAGCATTAACTTCAGGATTTTTCAAAGGTGAGGTATAATTCGGGAGTGTTGATAGAGTAATTTTTTTTGATACAGTCAAGAGAATATATCCAATTTTTAGGTATTATAAGACCAGTTTGAAGTAGTATTGATAGCGATTCAAATATAAGAGTTCAATATATGGTGATAAAGAAGAGTAGATTTAAGATTTACTTTTCCTTATTTTTAAAATAGAAATTAATGTAGAGTTACTATAAAAATTAGTACTGTATATTTTAGTATATCGAAAGATTGAATTATTAGTTTGTTTCGATTGTATTTTGTAATAATTCTGCCATTTCGTTATGCATTTTTAGTAAATTTAATCCTTTTTCTGTAGTTTTATAGGTTTGAGTTCCATCAAGATATTCTATTAGATTGTTTTCAATTAAGATAGAAAGATATTCTCGTAATTGGTTATAACTAAGATAAGCTTTATACATAATTTTTGTCTTGGTTACTCCGCCATTAGCTGCCTCTAGTATATTACTCACTATTTCTGTCCTGCTTCGGTATTTCATATAAAATACATAGATGATTTACTTATTTTAATCTATTGTCCACTGAAAGGATAAAAATGTTAATTGCTTGTAGTTATCCTCTGTAGGTAAGAGGCTTATTTCGGCCAGTCCGATTTTAGACCTTTCCCTACCATAATAGTGTCTCGGCGAACGGGACCGAAACCCGTAACACCATGTGCTACAGTAGGTGATATTTATTGAGTTTCTTTCTATAAAACATTTTATTGATAAAATGCCATAGCACATACCCACTATACAAGCATAGAAGGCTCTGGTGACGTTAGTCTTGCTTGGTTTTAGGAATCTATAGTAATATATTGTATATTATATTGATATAATTTTATTAATCTAATAACCATAACCTACTACTATAATGGAGCTTTGATAATTAAACAGCTTGGTAGATGATTTAAGACTTTTTAATTATACATTTTACATAACTATATAAGACTTATGTCTATGTAATGGACATATTAACTCTATTAGTTATATAGTATGTAATACAAATATAATCATTACAACAATTAGAAATGAAATTGAAATAAATGCACCGATAGCAAGCGTTTTCGAATATTATACTAATCCAGATAATATCAAAGAAGCGTGGCCTAGTGAAATTGTCAAAGAATCAGAAAATGTTTCAGGTCAAAAAAGTGAAGAAGGTTCCGAGATGAAAGTAACTGGTGAATATATGGGAAAAAGAGATAACATGCTTTTAGAAGTTGTAGACAAGGAACAAAACAAAAAATTAGTTACAAGACAAACACAAGGCCCATTTAAACGTTGGGAAAGTATTCAAGAATTCCAAAATGGGCAGAAAAATTATACTCTTGTTATTCATACTATTGAATATGAATTACCAACTACAGGAAAGATTGGTAACTTCTTGACTGGAAGTCAAGCAGAAGAGAAAATAAAACAAGGTATTCAACAAGCAGCTCAAACAGTAAAACAAAAGTTAGAATCTAAATCTGTTTAGTTTCTTCCCTGTAATAAGGTTCTATTACGTAGTATTTAAATTTTAGTATTAGAAAGATATTTTAAATTGTTTTTCAAAATTTAAACTATGATAAATATTGACTACATATAGAATTTAGAATTAAATTGAGAGAAAATCAGAAATTTATAATAAGATACAGCTCCAATATAGCAAATAGTCAGACTGGTAATGCATTCATATTATATTATAATAAATATATGTCTATATATACAACATTAAATATTTCACAATTTTTATAATAAAATAATAGTATACTATTTAGAATAATTATGCGATATTTACAAAGAAATTGCATATAACTTCTAAATTAGTTATTAAATCTCAAATAATATGTATGTATTTCATATTTTAGCATTTCTTGATCTTTAAAATCAGTTATATCCTTTATTTTTCTAATATAGAAGTAGCAAAACTATAGCTCATTTGACAAATAGTTTGCAAACAGCCTCAGACCTTTACACCCAAAAATAGAGTTGTTAGATATATATGGCAAATAGTTATAATCTACTACGAACTCTTTAAAATTCTTTATAGTAATAATAAGTGAATAGTAGTAAAATCGAATTAATTTACTCATCATTTAGAATTTATTTTAATTTGATATATTATCTTGTTTATTGTAATTTTCAATATATAATCTATCTCGTATTGCTATAGATAACGGTAATTAAAAAAAGATTTTGATTTTAAAGATTAATAATTTTGGTATTATTTATTTTTTCTATTTATTTTATTATCGCATCATATTACGACATTCTTGTGCACACATTCTGCACATGTCTGCACATTGCTTACAAATTTCCATTTTTCCACCCATCTTTTCACATTCCATTGCACATGCTTCGCACATATCAGCACACATATTGCACATTTGTTTTACGTACTCACTACCTCTAGCCATCATCATAGAAGTCATTCTGCACATGTCTGCACAATCACGACACATCATCATACATCTTCCCATCATTCCTGCCATCTCTGTATTTGACATACATTCTGTACAACAGGCCTCACAACATTCTGCACAATTGTTACATGCATCTACACAAGTTTGGTATTGTTGATTTTTTAAAATTGAAGTATTCATATGATCAGTTAAATCTATGTACTATATAATGATTATGGCATATATTGTAATATATATGTAAATATCGCGTATATTTAGTATAAATTACATATTTAGTTAAATTATATGTAAATTCTGCATAATTATGTAGGTAGATTTTGCATATATAATTGAGATTTTATATTATATGAATACAAAAAGATATAATAAATAGATTAAAAATAATGTTTTGAATATTCTGTTTTGCATATACTTTTAAAAATTTACATATTTCCCAATGATAATAAACAAAATACTTTACATATTATTCATAACAAAATTTCACATGGATATTTAGAGAAATAGAAAGACTGATGGAATATATTCCTATTCAGATAGACACTTATGGAATAGGAAAACTAGCTAATAATACATTCATAGATTCTAGATATAACTTTAAAGATATAGATAGAATTGCAACCAGATTAGGAATTCTAGAAATAGGTAGTAATACAGTTAGCGTAAGAGATATCATAAAACTTTTAAATAAATTTCTCAAAGATGCAGAGATTGAAGAATTAGTAGAGAACCCCAGATGCTATAGAGAAATATAAAACAGTGTCTCTGGTTTTCCCTTGAAAAGTTTGTTATTTGATTTCTGTTTATCAGCATTGGTAGGTGATACTTTTGACGCCAAATTATTCCTTATTCATTGTATCTTACTGGAGTTCGTAGACAATTAGTTATATTGTTTTCTTCTGTAATAAATGATTCAGCACTTGTGAAAAATGATAATGACGTTAGAGAGATGCTTACACTTCTTGCATAACTTTCTGAACCAAATAATATTGATGTTTATTTTGATAATAATAATGATGGATTTAATTGAAGGTACAATATCTATTTAAAAGAAATAGGTAAACTCTCAAAATATAATAATACACCTCTAACTAAAATAGTCATGTTAAAAAAGCATAATAGTCTTCAATGGTTTGCAATAATCATCTAGGATAATCAACATGAATTCTTTATATTAAAAGAAAGAAAGATTGAATAACTTAGCATATATTCTTGTTAAAAAGGGGAACTCAAATTATTTTGGATTCAAAACAAGATATTACACAACACATTCTAGAAACACTAGAGACGAGTAAAATATCAATAAAAACCTTACAACAATAAAACAGTGAATCGAATTTATCTTTCACATGTTAAAACATTAAAATGGTTTTTAGAACAGAGTAATGATAATAATAACAATCTAGATAAACTTAAGAGGATAATTTTAATTAAAATTTAGCAATTAAAGAAGGGAAAGAAAAAAGTAGTTTATCGTATGGGAACTATTAGAATTATAAAGGAAATTGATAATTTAGAATTTTGTTTGAATGCAATAGTTCACGATATAATAACAATATTAACCCAGATAACTAATCTTATTCCTATTTTATAAGTTATTGGACTTTGGTATTTTAAAAACTCCTTGATAGGCAAAGAATTTGGATTTTTTTATAAAAGGTGAAATTTACTACTCTTGTCATAACAATTGTCTCAATAATTCTGTGATTTACTTATAATAGGTATAAATCTCATATTTTAGTTTTTTTTGCATCTTTGCATTCGATTATATACCTTATGTTCCTATATCATAGTATGCAAGAATATTGTCATGAATAAGAAATAATCAACCAAATTGAATCCAACACCTTACTTAAGTTAGTAGGTAGACACATCCTCTCACTTCTCTTATACTCAATATCTGGAAACCTACTAACTTGAGTAGTTTTAATGTTTTTAATAAAATATTTTACTTTAAAACAAGTAATCAAATTAAAGAGAATAGCTTATCTATACCTAAAAAAACTGTTTATAATTTATCGTGATTTCTATATTAAATGATGAATTAGAGTCAATTAGAAAAAAATGTTTTCTTTTCAGAATTATACTAAATTAACAATTTCTATGCCAAATATGCATTTTCTTATTAGAAAATACATATTCTATTATAATTATATAGAACAAGATACATAAAAATTAACTATGTTATCTACGATGGCTAAAAAAGGTTCTATCAAAAAGGTACTAAAATGGGTATTTAGAGGATTCAGTCTGTTTTTTATTTCTATGTTATTTTGTATGGTATTTCATGATGCAATGACAGGTGTATCTTCAACAACAGGGGAATATTGTGCAAAATATGGATTTTTAGCATCACAGGATTGTTGGTATTATTGAAAGGTAAGCAACATAGAATTGGTATTCCTCAGGATTTCGTCTATAACATCACTACATCTGTTATGTAGATAATAATTATAACAAACTAATCTGAATTAGAAGATAATAGACGATGATATTAGACAACAATATTAATTATATGACATTCCTGGCTCTTTTAAAATAGAAACTAGGTCAGAATAGCTAAAAGTTTAAAAAGCATATCTTGACTTTTTATACCAATTGAATCTATCATACTTATATTATCTTGTGAGTAGGTTGTAGTTAATACTATTCTTTTATGTGTTAATCTATTACGAATCTTTCTAGCAACTTCAAAACATGTATAAACTACTGTACTAATGACTATGGTATAGTCATATTTATTGCAATCTTTAATTATTTATTTGTTAAATCTGAGGTAATATATCTCCAATTACAATAATAACAAGCAGTATATTTAGGTATTATACAAGTCGAGGGAAATACCTATAGTTGTAGTACTAAAATAAGAATCTAACGTTATTGTAAAAAGAGAAATATATAAGATGGTTTTTTTACAAATTCAATTTTATAATTAATATTACACTAACTAATAACTATTCCAGAATTTGAGAACTTGATAATTGTCTGACCATCATTGTTATGGAGGGAGAAAATAATCAGGGATATTCAATAAAAGTATAATAACGTTCTCGCTAAACTATAAGATATGATAACTAAGAATAATATTTTAAATTCCCCTACTACCCTATCAGAAGTGATAGATAATAAAATAAAAATATTTGCAAATGATATTGATAATTCTGATAATTTTAATCCAAATCAAGTTGATGTTTTGTTGAAAACATCGTATTTATTAACAAAATTATCTTCAATTAATGCTGAACTTCAATCAGTTGAGAATGAAATTATAAATATTCATAAATCGGACTATACAAAAGACAATAGAGTATTTAATAAAATCCTCAAAGAAGAAATAAATACATTAAATTGGACTCTACAAAAAATTAAAAATTTTTAGAAAGTTCAAACATAATCTGCTGGAACATCGGAACTTTTACCTTCGATTTTTTCAGCAAGTACAATGTGAGAGAGATCCAGTATTCCACTTTAGGCTAATATAATTTTCTATCCTTAACTTTAATTTGGGATTATAAATATGACCAACATCTAGAGAATGTTAGTTATCTTTTTTCGCCATCGTAGATAACATAGTTAATTTTTATGTATCTTGTTCTATATAATTATAATAGAATATGTATTTTCTAATAAGAATATGCATATTTGGCATAGAAATTGTTAATT
>Ga0115846_100303_pt1 | contig 26290 bp, 27 predicted proteins | sample InSIn5gowninarea_2_FD_83860 | JGI IMG/M metagenome (GOLD analysis project Ga0115846, IMG submission 83860) | reverse complement strand
TTTGTTTTGGCATTCAATCAACTCCATACCAATACAATTCGCGAGCCAAATTCCTTCCAAATCGAATGAAACAAAGGCGTACCCAACCACCAAAGGCCCATTTCCAACAGATGCCAATCCGGTCTACCTTGAAAGCAGATATTCCATGGACACCGTACGCAACAACGACCGTGCTGTACTTGCCAGAAGTACAATGCCAATGATCCCAAAAGAAACACTGCAAAAGCTGTCAAACCCTGTCCGGGCATCACAGTCGAGAAGGGAACAGCTGCCTGTGGCTCACCGAAATCAAGAGGGCAGATTTGTCGCGCCGGGCATCCTGAACACGAGGAACCAGACCAATGAGGACTTCGAGCATGGTGCTGTGCCTGCAGCATTGCGCACAAGTAGTAGTAAGTTCGGAACACCTCAGAAGGTAGCTCACTACCAAGAATCCATACAACCCAAACTAACACTTGAACAGCAGGCGTACGCAGCTTTAGTGGCCGGAAATTTCACTGGCACGGAAAACGATAGATGGACATACCGCGGCACTGCGCATCCGAGTACGATCAATCGAACATCAACAGCTGATTCAGTGTGGTCGGACATGACAGTTGTAGACGACGACATCGTGTCCACACCCACGACCGCTACCCATCAATCCATATACTCAAACCGACTCAGCAACCAAGTCAGAGAAAGCAGTTTACACCATTCAGGCAGGCACAGCCATGACATGCGAAGTAGACACGAAAGAGAAAGTGCAGGAAGATACTCGAATGCAGGCCGACATGGTAGGCTGTCGAGGTCTACAAGATGATCAAAGGCGGTCTACGAAGAAGGCGCTGGAAAGTGATCAATCTGATCCGTGGGACTTAGACAAATATCGCTCGAACTATAGATATCAAGAATGAAATTGTTGACATTGATTGGAGAGCAAAAGATTTTTATGATGTATCTATATTATCCTTCGTACTGTGTAGTGAGGACTCAGCTTCCGAACCACCACGATAGTCGGGACTATACGTGGTGCATGTACAGTACCGAAATAGCATTGCATCTCCCGCATCCAAACAGCCGACTGTTTCCAAATTGGAAATCCCAACAGTTCTCCTACAAAAACCTTGTCTCAAACCCCTATTACTCCGTGACTGTCTGTCTGCCCGCCTGCTACAGTAGGTATTCACTTACCTACACTGAACGTAGCACTTCCCATAGACGCTACCTTGTTGGAAAAGATCAGCCCGAGCTGTCGATGCGCGGATGTTGTAAGAAATTATTATCAATATTAATTATGAAACGCTCAGTTTGTGTACATAGTAGCTGTATAACTAGGACAGACAATGCATGACTGTGATCATGACCATGAGGAGTCCGTCACTTCAGAAGGATAAACGCTCCATTTACCAGATGGCTCGTATACACCGAGGCCGGTTCGCTTTTCGTTGCATTCTGTCGCTTGCTTGCTTGCTTGCTTGCTTGCTTGCTTGCATTCTTCCCATCCCTCAATATAAATCATCATGGTCAGATTCCTTCACTTCTTTCGTCAAGCATACGTCGGCTTCCCCCCGCCCTGTCCACCACCATTATAATACCCTCCACCCTGCTGCCCCTGCCCTTGATGCCCCTGCACCGGATACTGCCCCAACTGCTGCTGCTGCTGTCCCCCGTTTCCACCTCCAGAAATCATATTTTGTACATCCGGCCGATCCCGAATATCCTGATGAAACCGACAAATCGGACAAGCAACCTCCTGGTATTTATGCGTGGATAGTGGCAAAATGGGCACGAAACAGACTGTGAACCAGGGCCAGCGGGTTATACAGCGGGCGGAATAGTTGCCGCAGTTGCGACATTGAGCTGTTATGTTTTGGGTGCCCGCGAGGTCGGAGGTGAATTCTGGGGGATGTTAGTGGGTGATATGGAAGGGTGGAGGAATGGGAAGGGGGCAGGGGGAGGGGTACCGTTTGTGCCGAAGGTTAGGCAGAACGCCATTTTATTGGGGTGTGGGTTGGTTGGTAGGTAGGTGGGTTTGCGGTTTGAGTTGGGTGGTGTGGAGGGTTGAGAATGCGCCTTGAGAGACCGGTGACTTTTTTTGGTTTGAACTTGAGAGAGAGATGCAGAGAGAGCGTAGGTCGGTTAGGTGTTGACAGTGCTATTTGACAGAGGGAATATCGAGGATGCGATGCGCCTCGCTAAAACAGTTGTGATGTAGTGGCGATCCCAGAAGTGCGTCGAGTTAACCAGTCTACTTGTAGAGTGCGTCGAGGACTGTGGTCGGAGGCGCGATGTTGTGTAGCTCTAGAAAAGATGCCGCATGCGATTGCGTAACCTTTGAATCGTGAATTATTACCTATGAATGAGAGAAGCACTTATATTGCGCAACGAAGAAGCAGTCCACGAGGCAATCACGTTGCTCAACTGCTCACTACATCATTCACTGCGCCACTGTAGGTCATTGGGTGGACCTCTCTACCTAAACCCTGCATGAACTCTACTGGACGTGGTCGATCATTTCAGTCTTATTGTGGAAAAGGATGCTATTGCAGATGATACAGTATATGGGGAAATCGTGGAAGCAATTAAATTGATATATTTGCTGCTGATCAAAGTGTCTATGCCTGGTCACGTTCTGCTATTCAGTCTGACCATAGATCATAAGCTCTTTCGCAATTATGAACAGTCGAACTCTGCGATACACCTGTTGCGCATTGCATATCCCGACTCAACCAGTTGTCGCCCTGCTCTCTCACATTCCACCGCTTACTGCGTCTTAAACAACAAAATCGCAATATGTCCCAGGTAGAAATAAATGAAATGTTTCGTCTCTGCGTCCGGATATCAGCCTCTCATCAATCATTCAACAGCCCGGGTTGCACACTCACCATGCGTAACAAAACTACCAAAATTTCTCCCAACAATACAATGCCATGTCGCACCTTTCTTCGCATCGAACTCTCGCTTGATGTGCTGTGCTATGTCCTTCTCGATTGTGTATTTCTCCATCGCTTCCTGCGCTGTTTCAATCGCTTCTTGTTGCATGTCTTCGGACATATCAACGGATTTTATTTGTGCTGTATTGTGTTAGTGGAGGTCGCGATAATGGTGGAGAGGTGGCTATCAGTACGCTCGAGCTTTTCTTTCTTGGTTTCATCGCCGGCCGCCATATTGTATGCTGAGATGAAGTGGTTCTGGTGGGTGGTGTTGGGTGCGGTTTCGTAGGTTCAGATCTCTGGCTTCGTTGGTGATTACAATAATGTCTTTCAGATTCTTCGAGCGCTTTCCTGAAAAATCTATACAGGTGGTTATCACAAGTTGCAGTGGAAAGGTTCAAACTCGTCGCGAATTGTATTGGTATGGAGTTGATTGAATGCCAAAACAAACAGACATGTCCACTTGTACCTATGAGCCTGAAACAGCCTTGGAGATCGCTAGGCACTAACTCCGCAATTCCGATATTTATGCAAGGCCTGGAACTTTAACACACTGGCATGCCCACTACCTCTATCGAATGCGGTTTTAAACAAAATTTATGAAAGTCTGGTCAACAGAGTGCTTGATTTTAGGAGAGAACAAATTAGGATCTGGTATTTGATTTGGCAGTTACATGCACTGGCTTCTGTCTGGTTTGCAGCAGAACATTGCCGTTTGCGGCGCCAACCTCACAAAACGATAGCAACTATGAGCAGTACCACCATTCCAGAAAGAACTGTCAGCAACACCCGTCCATCGGCCGCTCCTTGTAAAGATGCGGAACCCATATACAAAGTTGCCGATTCATTCCTGTTTGCAGTGCCAGAATATGTGACTGTGGCGGGGTGTGCGGTCGTCGCGTTAGTCATGCTTAGAGTGCCAGTATAGATGGCTGCTGCGCTGCCTGTATATGTGGCATGAGAAGTCAAACTGGTGTCGATAAGATATCCAAAACTGACACTTGAGCTCAATGCTGCGTCGGCCGATGGTATTGTCGCAACAGTGACAGTGGCATTGACATCAGCAGAGATCCCAGAAGAGATATGACTCGTGATGCAAGAAGCGACTACAGTTCGTGTGACCTGAGCCTGACTAGTTGATTGTGTGGTGGTGACTGTACGATTGATAGCAGATTCCGCTTGTTGACGAATCTTGGGAAGTCGACGATTGTCTCGCCTTCTGAGCTCGCCGGGCATGTAGGATGTTTGCAGATTGTTACTTGGAGAGGTGCTGGTATTGTTACAGATAGCTTTCCAGGAGCCAATCTTTGCTTTGGTTGATGCAAGGCACTTGCCAGAGGCCGGCACTGATCCAACAAGGGAACTGCAGCTGTAATCTGTGTATGCCAGGACTAATGGGATCAGCATACAGCAAATCGGTGCTTCAGATGAACTCACCGACACATCTGCTGTCAATATCGTCCACCATCCTCATTGCACTGGTCTTGGCTGGGGTTTGATGGCAGGATTTGTCATCAATGATCGGTTTTGTGACTTTGTACCGTTCAAGAAAGAAGCCTGAGCCTTGAGCATCGCATAAAGCGCTTCGATAGTAGTCCAGGGATGTGGCTGTTGCGGATGATTGAATCGAGAGCAGGACCGCTAGGCCGAAGATCAGTCTGGACGCCATGTTGTCGATGGACAAGCCTGAGGTGATGAGCGAAGAAGAACCGAGTGCATGTTCGAGCTATATCATCAAAACCTTGGTATTGGACAATCGCTTGCGGCTCTTTGAACAATGAAAGCAACCGGACAGCGCCAGGACCGCGCTGTTCATTATGGTGGTCCGTGTGGTGTGGTAAGCAAACAATGAGCCAAGGAACACAGCAAGTGCATAACCTGAAGACCAGTACATGGTCAGTGCTGTTCTTAACTCGCGGTTTCCCTTCTGTAGGCATGTAGCCTTTTTAACTAGCTTGCTTCCATATCAAATCCACCATCCTGCCATAGATTCCTGGTGACCAGCAGACCTTGGAAACCGACACCAAATATCTCCTTCAACTGGATGCAATAGGGCAGAACAAAAAGCGTCTCCACTATCCCGAAAGTGCATGCGGCTGATCATCTTTTCTTTGTTTTCGTCCACATCGCGACAAAATCCTGTTTCTCTCTCACCCCTAGACTGACTCTTTTTACACGACCAAGCCTTGCAAGAGCTTCAGCAATCCTATCTAGGAACGCCTTTTCCTCCCGTGTGAGTGTCATGTCAGAATCATCCTGCTCGACCAGAGTTTCAGCTTCGCTATAGCTGTCGAGAGCGTCGATTGCAGTTGCTCGTCCAGCTGTTGATCTATTGGCAGGATTGTATACATACTCTGCGATTCTGGTCCGTATACAATGTGTAGGCGTGCTGCACAAAGTCCATAGAAAGCGGAAATAGGTATATGGAATAGGCGTAGTAATATCGGGCGCTGTGTATCTTACACTAACCGGAAATACCTTGGTCTTCGCGGAGGCCGATAGCAGGCTGGGACTAAGTGGGAGTATTCCTCGGCCATTACTTGTAGTACATTCTGGGAAAACCGCGACATATCTTCCGGGGTTCTGAGCAACCAATTCTTCAAGATCAACAAGCTGAGCGTTCTGCGGTGGTGACAACTGTGGGTAAGAAAAGGAGCGGAAAACAGCTTCGAACAACGATATTCGGTGTACTAATCTCGTATATGGGTAGGAGGCGGTGAAGACTGGGTCGAATATAACAGCCAAATAGAGAGCATCGAGGGGTGATGTGCTTGAAGCTGCTATGATCGTGCCTGGCTGAGGAAATCGGTCTGTTTGTGCATTGACGGTACTGGAGCAGTCAGTATACAACAGCAAACTACACCCCTACTCGTTTTGCATACCCTTTCCTCACGCCATCAATCTGCAGGTCAATCCACCACATGCCAGGTACCCCGAGCATGCACCACAGCGATGCTTTCTTCCCGATTGCACCAATAGGAAGCCATTGCAGAAAGAAGAAGTAAGACAAGGTAAAGGCAAGCAGAAATGGTATTCGAATGGCAAAAAGGAAGATGTGAAATGGAAGATAGATTCCTGCTGGCTCGGTAGGGATAGGAAGAAAAGGCGCAATTCCGCTCCCTAGCCATCGTTAACAATGCGACTCAACACTATACGCTCGGACCCGCCGTACCCTTATCCCGGAACTGTGAGAACTTCTCCATGTTGTGTTAGCGTTCGGTAGAGCGATGTTTTACCAGGTAACAGTTGAGAAAGTGGAAGAACAGCAAAGTGGTCGAACTGTAACGACCGTCACATTCGTGGCTGATGTGCGTACATGACGGTATACAGCGACAGTCTCGCGTTCAGACACATAAGCCGATGATGAGAAAGTTTTCTACTGAGATCGAAATATTTCTACACACCGAGATCCAGTAGTGTCACATGCTTGGAGGAATTTGTGGACAATTGGGGAAGGCACTGCATGTGCACTGTGGTGGAGCCGAAAAACCACTAGCCGCCATATCTTTGGCCATATACTCAAAATGGCCGATATCACTCCTGCTCTTATGTGAGGACTGTAAACATCAATGGATTCCAGCGAGTCTTTTCCGAGAGTGGCTTCTTGTTACAAGCAGGGTCATACTTTTCATGTTGTTAATGCTAATCGTGGAACGATTACCGAGCATTTGACCGCAGGGATGGATGCCAGCCACTACAGATCTCGCTGCAATCATCCATCAGGTACTTAGGTAAGTACTGTAGTGAATATAATAAATTGCTCGAACGAGTGAAACAGGGTTCACGAAACATACAAACCAAAGGTCATTTTACAATATCTTACATGTTGGTATTTGATGTAAGTGCTTATATTGTGTTGTTGACATGCTATGTTTTACAATGTACCTACTTGGGTACTCATGTATGTATGCATCTACCACAACGTCGCCGGAAAATTGCGGCAGCAGAGCACTTCGAACCCCGGAATCGTTTATACACCACCACCGTCGTTCACACTGCCAGAGTGCTTGCATACGATTGACGAAGCTGTCGTATAATGTTTGCTTTGCCAGCAGTTCCGAGCATGGAGTGGAGTGTAGTGGCAGTCTGTTGATAGTGATAGTTCGATCGGGCTGAGCATAGCATGTGTAGGTAGAGTGGTGCGAGCTCGTCATGGAGGCTCAACTGTATGGCTGTTTGTTGGGTTTTGGGGTGTGGTAGACCCATATCTCGTTGATGGCCGTTTCGTTGCAAAAATTGAGCAATGGCGAGCTGTACGATTGACACATGCCGCGCATGTAAGAAGGAGGTAGGCTTAAGACTGGAGGATAATTTCCTGCTTGATTGAGACCAGAGCCACTAGGCGACTCAACAATTGTGGACGTACATATTCCGTATTCATGGATATGCTCCCAGGCTGTTGATAATAAATGCCGCTTCGTCGTGGTTCCTGATGTGTATACCAACGTGACGTGCAAGGCAACCAGCCTTTTCCCCTGGGTATAGATGTTTGAAGTATTCTTTTTTTCCCTCTCAAATCCAACGAGTCCCCTACCTGCGTCGACTTGCCTTTGCTAGACTTCTCTCAATATCATCCTCGTATTTGAAACTTCGAGTGCGTCCTCCACTAAGGGTCCCACTACCAGCTTTCGCGGCGTTCTCTCGTCTTTGCTGCTCTTTCAACATTCTCTCTCGATTTCTTGCCTCGCGCTCCAATGTATGTGGATCCTTATCCACGACTGGCTCTGCGAGTTGAACCGCCTCAGAAGTTCTGTGTGTGGCTGATCGTCCGCTGATTCGCATTCCAAGATCCACATCATCATGCTCACGGTCTTCACGGTCACGGCCACCTTTGTCTCGCTCGCGGTCTCTATCCTTGCGGCCGCTACTCGAAACGTGCTCTTTCTTGTGTTTTCTAGAACGGCGACGAGCTTCTTCATCATCAGCATCTTCGTAACCATCTTCTCGTTCCCGGTCATGACGCGAACGTTTTCGGTGTTTGTCTCTCTCTGCCCGTTCGTTATCACGCTCTCGTCGGTCGTCACGCTCGTCATATCTGCTACTCTTCTTTGATGGCCGGCTCGATTTGCTTGTCTGTTCATCAACATGTTCGTTGGTGCCATTGTAGTCTTCGTGTGTGTCTTCTTGCTCGTACTTTCGAGAGGACGATTTGTGTTTCGAGGTGCTGCTGGGGTACTTTTCTTTGGTCTTTTCTCGTTCTCTTTCTTTTCGTCCACTTCGATAAGACGTCCCTCGGTCGTGATCCTGAGAGTCTGATCTGACGAGAGGATACGTTGGTTCTGCATCTTGCATTTCATGATCGTCGTGGTAGTCATCCTCACGCCGGGATTTTCTTCGCTTGCGGTCACGATCACCATCGTATTCGTCGGGCTGGTCATAACGGCGTGAGGAACTCTCATGTTTACGATCATGTCTTGCATATCGATGTGAAGAATTTCTATCGTCACGATCATCATAATCATCGTATGTGCTTCTAGGAGTTGCACTACGTGCAGGTTCTTCCCTTGGCTTGGCTAGCGAGGCTGTTCCTCTGATCTTGAAACCACCATCACTTTCAGAACGGGTTGCAGTTTTGGGTGCAGACAAATCCTTTTCGCGCATGGCTCGAGGACCGGTTGGGGCTCCTACCACACCTGTGCCCTGATTCGATGGTGGAGAATGAGTATAGGTTTGAGAAATAGTTCTCGCAGGTGAGTGAGGAGTGTATCCATTTGCACCATGAAAAGAACCACGGCCTCTTGATGGAAATCTACCATGACCTCTGGCGCGGAAGGGAACATCTTTCGCTGATGGACCTGAAGGAGCAGACGGAGGCACCATCGCCATGTCAAGATCTTCTCGGTATGCTTCAGGAATATCTTCCTCTTTGATGTCGTGCTTCGGAGCAGGTTCAGCCTGTTCGGGCATTGGTTCCTTGTCGTTAATGTTTGTTGCTTCAACGGTTGCTTCTTTGGTATCCTCGGGAGCAGAGACTTCGACATCCAACTCTGGTGGCGATGGAGAAGGCTTCTTTTCGTAGGAATCTCCAAGGGCTTCTCGAATCTCTTCTTGGCCTCCGGGAGCGAATTCATCGTCATCTGCATTTTGGTCATAATCTTTGTCAGTGTTAGTAGTTTGCTCATCCTGTGTCCGGCCATTGAATGATTTCTGCGAATAAGGTGCACTATTTTGGTCGTACTGATTATGGAAAGGTGGCACATTGTTACCGAAGTTGAAGTTATTGGTGCCGAAGAAGGGATCCTGTTGGAATTGTTGATTGTTATAGCCACCGCGACCGCCACGGCCAGCTTTGCGACCACGACCACGACCTGGAAAATAGCCATGCTTATTGTAAGATCTAGAGTCACCATTTGGAAATTGTGAGTATTGTTGTTGGTTGAAGCTAGCACTATTACCCATGAACGGTTGGGTTACCATGTTTGGAAAGCCTTGAGGCATCATGTTATTAGACCAATTCGCATTTGATCCATTCATCCCCGCCATCATCGGCATGACCATTTGCGGCGGTATGCCCATCTGCATTGCCGTCTGCATCATGAAATTCATTTGCTGCTGCTGCATCTGCATAAAATCGTTCGAGTTATTCGCTAAAGGGCCATTAGATACAGTTCGGAACTGGTAGCAGAAGTACTGCGTATAGCACTGGGTCAACTCACGCATGTTCTGTGGGTACATTCCATTATTCCCCATCCAGGTTTGGAACTGCATAGCTAGTGCTTGTGCCTCGGGCGGCATCTGAGATTGATCGAAGTTGGATATATCGTCATAATTGTTGTTGTTGAACGAGTTGTCCATATACGGATCTTGCTTCTGCTGCATTGTAGAATTCTTTCTGGGTTTCTCGTAGAAACGCTGTTCACCGTCGTCGACTGGAGACTTCTTCGTGGGATCGATTTGAGGAATATTGGAAGGATCATAGTCGGCACCAACGTTGATCTCGATATCGTCATCAGGCTCGTTGCCATCTGCCGAATCTATTGTTGGTCGCCGTGCCATCCCTCTTGGCTCCTGTAACGTGTTAACATTTTGTGTTTTACAAGGTGTTGGCAACTCTACCTCAATCGATTGTACCACATCATCTGATTGCTCTTGCTGCTCTAGTACGTCCGGGACATTTTCAGAAGTCTGGACGGCTTCGAATGTAGCAGTCTCTTCGAGTCTTGCTTTCTCTGGGACCGAGTCTTGCAGGACCACATTGTTTTCCGCTGGTTCGGCAGGCGTTGGGGGTATAGAAGTTTCAGTAGCTTTATTGGATTCGACACTGGCCAGACTGTTCTTGAGGTAGCTTCGTGCTGTGCCACGAGCAGCCTTTGCAGGATTGCTGAAGAAGGGAGTGTGCTTGCAGAGCGGACAATGCCCTCCAGCTGCTTCAGTATTGCCTGTCATAATTAGTCTTACTCATTGTATTTCCCGAATGCAACATACAGTTCTCACAGATTGACCCATCGCAACACGCCGTCTTGAAACCATTTATCAGAAACTTCTCACAGCTCTTGCATCGCAGCTTTTCGGGAACTTTGCTCAATTCGATATTCCTGCAAGGCATTAGCACGCGCAGGCCACGTATTTGCCAGACCACTCACACAGCCAGATCATACAAAGGTGTTCCTGATTCTATGACCGCTTGTTGAGCCATGACTAAGAAGATCGACAAAGGTTTCGCAGAGAACGCGCTTCAATGGTAACTTGGGAACGTTGGAAATAGGCGACAACGACGGTCTTGAACCAGCATGCGAGTTTCTGTGGAAGAGTTTTGGAAGGCTATGTACGCAAAGTGGTCACAGGTGGTTGGACATGGTGTTGAACAAACAAGGAGTGACTGCGGTCAACAATATTAGATACTGCGAAATCGAATTCGTTTGCGATACTTGTACTGTCCGGTGTTCTTCAATACAACTGACAGGTGGATGGCACTTTGATCTTCACTTGCGCAAGGGTCACGTGCCATATATTTTCGTTTTCACGGAGTAGATCGACAAGCACGTCCACATTCAAAAGCATAAACTTAGATTAACGAAGATGAAGCACTCAGAGGAATGAATTGAGATGGTTCCCTCCTCGAACAACGTCAACGCTGGCACACATTTCGCAAGTGATGTCTCCATGTCTTAACACGTACATTCCACGCCATCGTCTGCCACAACATACGATCTGCGCTACCTGACAAAAGGTGGTAAGGTCATGATTTTAGGACCAATCAGCCTGCTTGATTGTGCAGTCTTCGTGGTTTGCCTTGTACCACAGCTGCTCATACAAGTTGGCTTTCTTGGAACTTTGCACGTCGTGGTGAAAGTTTTGCCATTCCTTGGTAAGTTCTGCACGCCTGAGATTCGCGATTGATTGACACTTCCTATAGTTTTCAAGCTACCATTCGAGCTCTGCTATGAACGATACTGTCTATCTGCAGCACAGCTTTCTCCATTCTGCCAAAATGCAACTTTCTTCCAAGACCTTGTGATACGATGTGTAAGGTATGCATTTGCGAACATTCCTGCATCAATAGGACGTGTCTTCTTCTCAAAGGAAGTGGCCCACCCATTCTTCCGCTTTCGACTGCTTCGCCATGGCTATTTTCGATGTCCCATTCCGTATTTCGAGGTCAAGAGGCATGGATTCAGGGGGTTGTGGATCGCTGTTGATCCTCAGAATGAACCGGATGTTATCGTTTACTATTGCCACGGTGGTGGTTTCTCGATGGGTTCAAACTATTTTTACCTCGAATTTTTGATTGCTTGGCTTACATGCCTGAAGGCCGAGGGATTTCGCAACCCCGCTATTTTCGCACTCGAATACACCCTCGTACCTGATGCGCAATGGCCGAAGCAGTTCGAAGAAACTCGAGCAGCATTTCACTTTGTCAAGGAAAGTTTAGGCCGCGGAAGTGCAGCGAAGATCTGCGTTAGTGGTGACTCTGCTGGCGCGACTTTGGTGCTGAGTATGCTTCTTCATCCTGCTGCTCTAAATCAGGAGCCGGGTTTTGACCAGGACGACCGACCTGCCCTTGCAGTCTTGTTGTCACCGTGGACGCATATGGTCTCTGAATTGAACCGAAACACACGGAGCGACTATTTAAACAACGACAGCCTGCATCTGTATGCCCGTCAGTATGCCGGAAAGCTTACCACAAATGATCCAGTGGTATCTCCTGGCCTCAGCGCAGGTCGATGGAAGAAAGCATCTCCCCTAGACGGGTATCGAATTATTCATGGATCAGAAGAGGTTTTCAGCCCAGGCATTGATGAAATGGTCAGACAGATGGAGAAGGATGGAGCATTGGTCAGGCGACTCTCGGAGCCTGCAGGTATCCATGCTTGGCCAGTCGTCAATTTGTTCTTAGGCGGGTCTCGGAAGGAAAGGCTGAGTGGCCTTCGAAAGATGACTGAGTACGTTGTGGATTCTCGATTAAAACCGAGCTTCAGGAAGATGATATAGAATAGAAAGTAAAGGCACAGGCCATCAGATTAGATCAAGTAATGACACCATCATCGAACACACAACTCGTTCACGATCCAGTACCACAGGCATACAGCAAGGGTTCTCGACGTGTGTACTCGTTGTAAGTTGTTGTCTCCGGTATGCTCTATCATCATCTGACCATTATATCACTTGTTGCAGATGGTAGCATCGCATTGCCGCAGAAATGTTGCCGGCACTTACACCAACAACACAATTGTGCTCGGGCGTATTGAAGTGACAAACCTGACGTGTCATTCTAACCACGTGAATTGCTGAATAAACGCAATGAATCCGATATTAACGGCATTTTGAACATCGAAGTCAACAAAAATTGTGTCCAAGTCACAGTTACAGTGAGAAGCCACGTACAGCTCGTCAAGTTCGTTGTGTGGTATCACAAGTCTGCTGAGTGACCTCCTCTGTATGAAGGACATACGGGGTAGGAACAAGAAAATGCTTGCGCACGTCGCAAGGTGAAGGTTCATCAACGGAAATTAAAAGAATCAAACTAAGACTTTAGCGTGATATTTAGGATGATGATCATCTTTGAGGAGGAGTGACGTGCATGTGGAAGGCTGCGGGTGGCCTTCTCAAAAGCCATTGAGCCCACATCCGACCACATCGGAGTTTTTCGAGAACTCGCCAATCCTTCTAAACTGCCCAGTAGAAGTGTGCGGCAGCCTTAGTAATCACCTATTCCAGCCTCGTTGTAGTCAAAACAGAGTTATCCTACGACGACGAGCATCAGGGATGAGGAGGTTACGAGTGTGAGATAGTGCAAGCTGGGCAAGTCTGTCCTCCTTGTGACGTAAGTGCCAGTGCTAAGGCCAATTTATTTGTGCTTTAACAGCGCTTCCGACTCGTGTCAAGACGCGTTCTTGGCGTGTAGTTCCTTCATGTATATAACACACTCCAGTACTCACCACTTCGATTCCCACATCCATTAGCCACACCACTGCCCGAATACCGTCTCGTGCAACTGAACACTCTTGAATACAACTCCTCCTGAACGACTTACGTTTACCACCCATTTGAGAACATGCCTCGATCACAGAGACTGAAGCAGCAAGACCCTGAGTTCAGCATCAACAATGCCACATCTTTTCCATATCCAAGTCCTCAACCAGTAATTCAAGCTCAACAGCCTCCACAACCTCTACAGCCAATACATCAGCAATCCGAGCCTGTTCCCGTTGATATCAGAACGAAATTTCCGGTCGCTCGGATAAAACGAATAATGCAGGCAGACGAGGATATCGGCAAAGTAGCACAAGCTACACCAACTGCTGTTGCTAAAGCCCTAGAACTATTCATGATAGCACTCGTCTCTAAAGGCGCCGATCATGCTAAGGCTGCTAATTCTAAGCGCATCACTACGACACATTTGAAGCACAGCATACTCGAGGATCCTCAATTCGATTTCCTGAAAGACATATGTGAGAGTGTTCCTGACGAGACGGTCAAGAAACGAGCCAAGGAATCAGCGGAAGATAGTGACTGAAGCTGATCTATGGCGTTCTCCCAAGAGTACAAGTTGTGGTCGAACTTATTGTTTCAAGTGCCTAATTCGAGTTATAGAGATTATCAGCCATCAAATAGATTAATCTCCTCTATGACTTAGGTTTGCTGACATGTGCGGTCCGCTCTTAGCCATACTTTCATGCTTTGAAGCTTTCCTCGATATGCTCCTGTTCGGCTGCGGATCACACCGAATTTCTGTTGTGATTTTTTTGACTTTACCGTAAATCGTGTGCAGTATCCGAGATTCGTCTTCCGATCACATGTTCCGCAATGACCGTATTTCTCATACGACAGTGGAACGACATTTAAGTATATGAAAGCTATAAGCAGAGTGTGCTTCTAGCTTCCCATCTACATAAGCACCAACATTAACCTCAGTAAACCTCATAACCTGAAAAGTCGTATCCTCATCAACCTCACCACAATCTACCTACCATAAAACACCAATTGCCAACCTTAAGTTCATCCCTCCCCACCACCAGCACAACTAGCCACCCTTCTCACCCACAACTTTCCACTTCCACAACCACACAACCCTCTCAAAAATGCCGTTCGCCACCCTCCGCGGCCGCTCCCTCCACTACACCACCTACCCACCAACATCCAAATCCCCTTCCGGCGTATCAATAATCCTAGTCCACGGCCTCGGTTCAACCCAAAACTACTACGGCCCCATCCTCCCCTTCCTATCCGCCCACAACTGCATAACCTTCGACAACTACGGCGCCGGCCGCTCCAAATACCTCGCTGACACACATCCGGAAACCAGCATCAATGACATAGCCAAGGATGTCCTCGGTCTACTAGACCACTTGAATATCGACAAGGCTATTGTGGTGGGGTATAGTATGGGCGGGATGGTGCCGACTACGATTGCTGCGAGTGAAGAGGGGAAAGCAAGGGTTGTAGCAGGGGTTTGTATTGGGCCTGTGCATCCTAGTCCGGCTGTGGCGGGGGTTTTTCAGAAGCGCATTGAGACGGTGAAAGAAGGTACGTTTTATCCATGCATTTCTAGCACAACACCACTCTCTTCTTCCTGTTCTTCCTACTACTTTGCCACCCAAGCTATACCTTAGAACAGCCCCTCTTCCAATACCATGCCACACTAACATCTCAAAAACAACAGGAGGCATAGAAACAATGGCAAACACAATCCCCACCGCCGCCACAAACCCCAAACTCGCAACCCCCCTCCAAAAATCCTTCATCCGCGAAATGATCATGTCCCAAGATCCAGCCGGCTACATCGCCAACTGTCGCGCCATCGAAACCGCCTCTCCACCAAATTACGCCGCCGTAACATGTCCGATGTTGATTGTTGCGGGTGATATTGATAAGAGTGCGCCTGTGGAGGGGTGTAAGTTTATTTATGAGAGTTTGACGGGCGTGAAAGAGGGGGAGAAGGAGATTGAGGTGTTGCCGGGGGTGGGTCATTGGTATGCTGTTGAGGCTGCGGAGATTGTGGGGGAGGTTGTGGCGAGTTGGTGCGATCAGTGGGCTGGGAAGGTTGGAGGGGGGAATTAGTTTGGTTTAGTTGTTGTTTTATAGTGAATGTGAAGATGTTACATTCTATTTAGGCTTTCGAGTTCTCGAAGCCTAGATGCAGGTCTACTGTAGTGCCGGAGGCATATGCATGGAGATGATCCTTCGGTACCATGCTATGTGTTCTCACACAATCGCGCCGACTCTGATGTCCTGTGCAGACTGCTCGAAACGCATTACATAAATTTACAGCTACGCAATTAACCGCCGACCATCACAACTCCGGCACCATTCTATGGTAGGTCCTGGCCTCAAAAGAGTTATTGTGTCTTTTCAGGCTTATAGTCCCCACCCTCACTTTCCTCCGTCCCGCCTCTGGCGTTCCGAGGGTTCTTCCACTCATCGAGGTTGAAGGAGTCTTCACTTGAATCACTGTCGTCTCCATCATACCCTTGCACGTTAGTCAAGACACTAACGTGCCCTTCCTCCGCTGACTGCATGATCTGGGTCTTTGTAGGTGGTGGTTGTTGACGGGAAGAACCCAGTAGTGCTGATCTGGATATTGGTGTACTGGCTATTGTGGACGGCTGGTGTTGGCGGGAAGAACTCAATAATCCTGTTTTGGATATTGATGTCCGACCCTTCGACTGCCAAGCTGCGACGTTTGTGTTCATAGGATCATCATCGGTCTCATCGATCTCTACGTCGCTGTCGATATCAGGTGTACCATAAGCGGCTAGCTTCGACTCGAGTGATCGTTGGAGGTCGTCTTCTTCGTCTGCTGTATCTAAGCCGCTGTGATGACCTGCTATGTCTTCTTCATCTGTGCTGATCAATACTGCGCCCGCCATGCGTGATTTGTGGGGTTGAGAGCTACTCGGTCCCATCTCTTCCTCGTCGTCCTCAGCTCGTTGGCCTTCTTCGACTTGTCTTTCGTCATCCATACCAGCGATGTCGAAATCGTCTTTGTTAGCACCTGAAGCAGCGGCCCTACCAAAGAGTTGTCGCTTCGCTGACTCTGTCATGTCGGCCAGCTGTGCAGCTGTATAGATCCTGCCGCCTGCAACCTTTGATCCCGCAGGCCTGCCACGTTTCTTGCCTCCAATTGCCGTTACTGATGAGACGTAATTGCTTGTCCAGTCTTGTGCCACTCCTTGCCTCTTTGGCTGCATGGCAGAAAACGCATCAGCACTCATTTGTTCTCCATTAGCATGACGAATGTGTGCGCGCCAGGCGGCTACTGTTGATGGTGTACGGATGTCGTGATAGGCACCAACGTCAAGGTCGTTGAGAGTAGCGATCGCTAACGCATGTACGCGCGAATCAGACATGAGCCACCGAATGTGATCCTCTTTGACGGGAAGCTCTTCAGGGATGCGTTCGTCGGTTTTGGTAGCATATTTGCGCCCTGCAATTATGCCACCCACATCGAAGCTAAGGTCGGGAATCATTGATGTTTGATCACCAACAGGGTATTTGTGCTGTCGCTGACCTGACCAGAGACGAACAGCATCGGCTTCATAGAGACGGCCAAGGATTTGATCATACGAAACCTCATACTTAGTAAGAGCAACGTTATGCATCGGGTACCATGAGCCGTATGCGCTAGTGCCAACAGGTCGAAAAATGGTCTTGACTATTTCGGGATTCGTGGGGCTGGGTACTATCAACGCTTCGGCTGTCTCACGCTCTTCGTCTGTAGGATAGTCATATGATCGCTCGATCTTGGTTGTAAATGCTTGGCCTGTCACAGTGATGAGAGATTTTGAACAGAGGATGGGTGAATCGTTCTCGAGATGTTCTGACCTCACATCATTGAGGTGATAGAGGATTGATTCGACAATAAGAACGTCTGTGCATCCGGTGGAGTGAGAGTTCGGAGCAAGTCGAACTGTATCACCAATGGTGATCATTTCCGCGCCTATGTGCATACCCTTGGCCGTGATATAACCTTTGGGCCATTCGCCATTCAATCGCCATTTCGAAAATACGGATATCGAAGTCATGCATGTTAATGAGTAGAGGATTGAAGGATGGAATTGCTTCTGGGGAATACCCCTGAGAAGCAGCTGCCAATGAGACAAAGGACGGATGTTACGTAGTGGTACGTACCTGTATTGCTTCGAGAGGGACTTATCGGTGTCGTCGTTCGGGTCGGGCATCGTTTCAATGCGAAAACCAGCAGTGTTCAGAGAAGTCTTCTTCTCAGGCAGATCAAGGATATCAGGAAAATCAATGTTCCCATTCTTCGAGGCTGCAGACGGCACTTCGGCAACAACGCCCCCTCGCCAGGTAGGAAAGCCGTAGAATTTCTTATCGGTGAAACTGTACAGCTTGTACTCCATGGTCGACAGGTCTCGTACCAGGTGTAGGTGTTTAGGGATGTCAGGACACCAGAGTACAAGCTCACCCCTACGAGGCACAAAGGAATGTTGCTGCTTAACTTGAGTTAGATACTGTTGTAAGGACTCCTGTTCCGCAATCCAATCCAGCGAATCACGCTCTTGAATGTCGATTTCCACTGCATACTTGCTGTCTCTACTATTCTTGAGGCGCGTGATAGCTTCCCTCCAAACGTGTGTCGTACCTTCTTCGTCGACAGGGTGTGTGATCGCCGCTTGACGAGCAATTCGGCGACTTCTTTCAGTTGTCATACCACCGGCAGATACTGACCTCGAAGATCGGTCGTCTTCGGTCGCTATGTGTTGGCGTGGTCGCTGCTGTGGCTGTGGTTGTGTCCTTGCCGCCCGTGGCCGGGGAATGGTATGAATTGCAATTGATCGATTGATCGGATCAAGTTGATTCTTTGAGCGCGAAGGTCCAGGTGGTGCTTTATAATTGCCGCAGAGAATGCATCTACACTGTTCTTCCTTGCCATCCAGAAGCCAGAAGAAATGTGTCTCGAATCGTCTTATGGAATCATAGAACCTCCCACTAGGATGACCAAATAGTCGCTTGTACACTTGTGTCCCGCCTACCTGGTTGGTCTCAAAGCATCCGTAGCCATCTGGCAGTCGGTCAAGAAAGTAATTGACACCTTCACAATTGTTAGCACGGACAATGGATAAATTAGAAACACCCCGACCTGGCTTTGCGGTTCCATCTCTCGTAGGCCAGCTCTGTCCTAGCTGGCGAAGGTAGTTTCTTTCATCGGATCTACGATAGTGATTGAGTGAAGGCCACCTGGACTCCAAGCCATCACTCACTCCGGCCGGAAACTTGAGCTCCTGCCATTCATTGCCGGAAGTTGGTACTGCAAGTGCACCTTTGTGAGGTAAGACGAAGGGCGGCACTTGAGTGGCCATGCTACCGCTTGTAAAAGATGAGTGTCGGTGTCAGGTACGGGTTACGAAAGGACTTCAAGATGGAAACAATTTCACCCTTTGATGAACAACGTGTTCAGCAGACAGATTAACACCATGGCCTTCAATCATTTCAATCAAACGAAAAGGCATGCAGCAGCTCTTGAACGTGTAGAAGTAATGAGACGGTTGAAGATTGCCTGTGGTCACAGAGTTGAAGAAAGAGTGGAGAGTTCCTGGATACTAGTAGAGCACATGAACATGATCAAGCTGTACGGTTATGAGCAAAAGATGGTGGGCATCCCTAGCTTGATCTTGGATCGATGCAAAGATGACCTGGCACTGAACGTACATTGAGAAGGTAGAAGAAATGTCAGAGGAAGAGTATCAGCATTTACTTATTATTTACTAGGGCTTGCACTTTCGTCATCAGCAGCTACGACAACGCTTCTATGCAATTGAACTTGCACCTTCTTCATTGACGCTGGTACATAGCCATCGAGCAGGTCTCCCTTCATGTCGAAGAACAACTGCCATTTGCCAGGCAAGCGTTCTACCGCATAGAAGGCGTTGATGTAAGCCGCATCTATATCATCGAAGACGACCTGCTCTTCGTCGTCGGTCCAGTCCCAAGGGCCAATATTATGTGTTATGCTCGTGCTTCTATTCCCGTATTTGACCTCCAACGTGTCCTTGTCAATATATATCCAATTCAGCAATGGAGGATCGTCCTGGACTTGGCTCACCAGTCCCATAGGTGCGGGTGCCCGCTGCCCAAAGAGTTAGATCGGGGACGTCTATTATGCTCAACGACTCGTGGTCATGTTCATACCTCTTTGTCGGGATATTCGATGTAGAATGCTTCAGCCACATAGCCGTACTGGGCCTGTGTAACAACCTCTGGAGGTCCAACCCAGAGTCTGTCAGCCTTGAGCACAACCCTACCACTGTTCAATGCTCTTGCCTCCTGGCTATCGTCGACAGGTTTGACCTCAATGTGAAACTTTTGCATACGTCGATCATCCTTGTCTTTTTGATCTCGGTTCTTCTGAGCAGAAATGGCTTGAGCGACGCCTGTAGTGGTTGGAATGGCAGTGATAAGCATCAAACCAATCATTGAAATTGCCATTACGACGAAACTCGAGAAGTTCGCAGAACAGAACTCTCACGATCTCACCAGCTCATCAGCATTGCGATCGCTTCATGAACAGCAAGAGCTGAGCTCTGCAAGCATATACGTGTATAATCAGAACAGTATACAGAAACATAGGCAACTGGTAGCACTGTCGCGTTTCCCACATATGCGACTGTGGAACAACATCGGCAGAACTTTTGACTAGTGCCATAATTTCTCGAAGTCTACCACGAGGCTCATGTTCATTCCCATTCATCTCTAAATTGATGCTTGCTGTTGGTGATGGATGCGCTACGACTTCTTACTCGAGGATCTGGACTCAAAGTTGCTGGCGCTCAAGAAGACAATCGACGTCCAAAGGTCCCATCCGCGGCATCAACTTCACCAGGAGATAAAAATGCCACAATAAGCAAAAAGCGCAAAAGAACAGAATATGAGCAAGATAGCAATGTTGTTTCTCAAATGTCCACCGATGAGATACGCAAATTGCACTCAAATATCAAGATCAAAATCACTGATTTGAAGGCGCTCCACCAGCACCATGGCACTGCGACTCGCAAGGCTCAGAAGGAGGCATCGAGGCTATTCCCACAGCCTTTGCTAAAATTCTCGACCCTGGGACATGATGGTGTTAATCATGCATTGTTAGCAAACCTTGCCGAGCAAGGCTACCGAGAACCCTCAGAAGTACAGATTGCGACTATTCCACTGCTGTTGCCCAAGGACGGGCACGAACCCAACCTTCTTACCGTTGCTCCAACCGGTAGTGGTAAGACTCTGGCTTTCATGATACCGTTGATCGAGAAAATCAGCAAAGTCCACCGAGGTCGTGACTCAGATGCTTCGGAGCGACAAGTGAGTGCCATCATTCTGGCGCCCACCAAGGAGTTGGTAGTACAGATTGTGAATGAAGGCCGGAAGCTAGCCATGAACACCGGTGTTCGGATTTCGGCATTCAAAAAGGGTATGCGACTTCACGATGACATAGCATTGGCTGAAGACCAAGATATAGATGATTCTGATGACGGAGAGCTGAAAAGTAGCACAATCGTCAAGGCAGATATTCTTATCTCTACACCACTTTCGCTTGTCCATTCCATAACTCCGAATGGATCGGCTGTACCATTGCCTCTACCACACATTACAAACCTGGTACTTGACGAGGCAGATGTGCTTCTTGACCCTCTATTCCGAGATCAGACTCTTTCCATCTGGTCATCATGTGCAAATGTCAACCTACGAACCTCATTCTGGTCAGCAACAATCGGGTCAAACATAGAAGAATTGGCCGTATCCAGAATTCAATCACAAGAAGAAGCACTGAAGCTCAAACGAAAGCAAATCCCGCCGTTATTGCGCTGCATCATCGGTCTCAAAGACACATCCCTACCAAACATCACGCACAAGCTCATCTACGCATCCACCGAAGCTGGAAAACTCACAGGAGTTCGGCAGCTACTTCGACCGCCAGTGTCAGGTAGTACAACACCACTACTACGCGCGCCATTTCTAATCTTCACACAAACTATACCACGAGCGCAATCATTATACTCCGAACTTCTCTACGACATCCCAGCTTCAAGCACAGCTGACACGCCTCGCATTGCAGTCCTTCATTCCTCACTCTCGTCAACACAACGGTCGAAAATCATGCAAAACTTTCGACTCGGCAAGATCTGGATCTTAATCACCACCGACCTCCTCTCACGCGGTATCGATTTCCGCGGTGTAAACGGCGTAGTCAATTATGATATCCCCACCACGTCAGCATCGTATGTCCACCGCGCTGGACGGACAGGTCGAGCAGGACGTGAGGGTGGTATATGCATCACCTTCTACACCCGTGATGACGTGATGTACCTGCGTCCCATAGCTAATGTCATCGCTAAGTCGCAGAAGTCGCAAGCGAAGATCGCCAACGGTTCCGCTGAGGGTGATCAAACTGAAGTGGAAGATGCGATTCCGTCATGGCTGCTAGACTCACTGCCCCATCTCACGAAGGAGAAGAAGAAAGATCTTAAACAACGTGGTGTTGAGGTCAGACGTGCTGTCAAGGAGAGTGATGACAAGAAGGAGAGGAGAAGGAAGAATAGAAATGTGATTGGTACTAAGAGTGGTTACGAGAAGAAGCTGGAGGATCGGAGACGGGGGATGGTTGAGGGGAGCAAGAGGAGGAAGGAGAAGGAGCAGGAGGCTATGTCTAACGATGGGGAGATGGATGGCGGCGACGGTGATGACTTTGCGGGGTTCGACTGAGTTAAATATGAGCCTTGGGTAACAAGGTCTTGATAGAAATCGTTGACCCTCTCTGCCAAAGCCTGATCTTCTCTTCCTCCCTCTATGTTGATGGCTGATGACCTCTTCCGGTCTATGTACCACACCAATTGATTCGCTAAGACTCTCAAGACTGCATCATAGCGCATCATTCACACTCTTAGTGTATGCTCAACAGACCCAGGTGGACGTCATCGATCTGTCGACTCAACCCTCAAGTTAGGAAGTCATAGTTGATTAAAGCGTCATCGCCATACACAAAGTGCTACATAGAAAACAAGAAACGGCTCAGGGCAAGTATCAATGTAACTCAGGCTTATGGCACATCTTGAAGTGTCACTATGAAGTTTAGCATCACAACATCCTGCTGTGCACGGAGGAATCAAGGGCGGCGACTCAACAATCCGAAAAGCGGGATTTTGATTCTCAGTCCCATGGGACCGAGCCCGAGGCTCAATTTGCCAGGAGTTGTCTTTGTGATGTCAACCCTGAAGCTGTCGATACAGTAACACGCACCACCAGCTCTGTTGTGTCGTTCAACTTGCAGCAAGACATATATTCCAACATCCTCGGTGACGAAGATGCCACGATAACAAAGAGAAGTTCTCCTACACCTTCAGCTTAGTATCAGTTGATGAGGTCTGTGACAGTTATACGAAACAGCTCGACGGATTGTAGAGAGAACAAGAGAAGCACACAGCCCAGTCTGGAGGCGGGCTAAGTAAAGAGACACCACCCTTGGCAGGTGATGCACAACGCATTGTGCTTCGTCAAGATGGTAAATGCCATATGACAAGAAGGAGGCAGAGGCATCAGATACTTTGCTAAACGCCATCGTTGGGTCTGTCTCGCACTGTGACTGGCCAGCATGTATTTCACCTTCAACCCCTACTAACGACTTACCTCACCCAAAGTCGCTGATGTCAATGAAGGTACAACTCAATCTCTTCTTTTGGCAATTTGTCCCACACATCACGCAGGACACGACCTACGCCTCTTCTTTCAGTGATGTTACCATCTCTCTTGATCCACATTACGTTGTAGAAATGGTAGGTGTCGGAATCAAGCAGGGGGAGGACGCGGTACATTTCTTGTATCCAAGTATCATTCTTCACATCTATAGAAGCATATCCTGCCGAGATAGCGACCAGCTCGCAATACTCGATTTGATCCGAGCCAAGCTGTGGTTGCATATCGGGAAATAAAAAACCGGCATAACAGCCATCGTTAAGCGTAAGTTCATGCGGCCAGACGTACCTCATATACGGAGGCATTCTTTCCCCAAGCTGAAGAAAACTTCTCCAGACTCGGCTGTATAGAACGTGACTCCACGTGATTGAAGGATTCATCTTAGGAGGGTTGATTTCCGGAAGAGGGTGCCAGAAGGTACAATCGGACGGTGCTCGGTCGTAGACATAGAAAGATTCCTCTTTCGTGGCGTTTTCATGTAGCGACCAGCCCCGGGGGAGCTGGGTATTGCTGTCACAGGACCGAAAAACCGCATAATCGTTCGGTATCACAACTTTCTCAGACGTTTTCAGGTTGGTCTTATACCAAACAACACAAGGACGAATGGTCCTTTCACGCGAGCGCTCACGGGAAAAATCATCTGATCTCCGTTCATGACACAACCCGAACGTATATACCTGACTCAGGGTCCTCCCTTGCCATCCAAGACGTGACCAGCTTGGAAAGGACACGTTTTCGATAGTCTTGACTTTGCGACGCGTTAATGACCTATTCGCATGCCAGAGAAGGGCTACATCGAAGAACTGCTCCGGCATTTCGAAATGAAAGGCACCAAGAGATGCACCTAGTCTCTCAATGATGCCGGAAAACGCCCGGAGGATGTCAACATCGAATCTGAGTTGTCGACAAAGGTATGAGTTCAACAACGCATTCCACTTCTCGATGCAAGGCCATTTCATGTCTTCCAACAGGAGATCTATATCGTTTTCGTCCCGTTGCCACTCGATCGTAGATTTTTCTTGCATTGAGATTGTTTTCCACTGCCATGTAAGACCATCATCTCTAAAGAAAAGTGATCTCTCGGCGAGAATTTCCTCTTGAAAAGTCCACGCCCGAGTGCTATAGACAGCAGACTCGTCATCATGGACATGGACATGGACAAGCCCCACAACGTCGTGTTTGCTGCGGAATTCGAAGATGACTTGATCTATGTTTCTCGGAAGGAAAGTACCTCCCAGTCCTTTGAGGCCACTTTCAGCATCATCTCCATCCCCAGCACAGATTGTGAGGTAGGCATTCGAGTAGACGCTGCCCATTCTGTTGACTTGGTCCTCGAATTGGGTGGCATCGTCCTGAACAATACAGAGACGATCCACCCACAAAAAGCGGGCTCCAACTAATGCTGAAAATTGTAGCGCACGTCGAATTGTACCCGGCAACTGCATATACACATCCGGCATGGTGAGATTGCCTTTTGCCTTCAATTTGCTTATGTTCGACCTAGTCGTCGCAAATTGGTCCTCCAAGTCGCCCCAAACATAGCTCAGGGCGATATAGTCCTCGGTCCCATTCGCATCGACAAGACAGTGGTCCACGAGGTCAATTAGCATCGTTGGTCCAACAGATCCTAAACCAAGGTTCGATCTTCTTTGACATATACATTCGCCATGTCTAACGTCACACGTTTTCATCCAGGTGATTACGAGGTCCAGAGGGATATTATGGGGGTCCATCAGCAAACCTCTTCTTTCCTGTGGCCCGTCATTCAAGATCAGCAGCGAGATAAAGCACATTCCTTCAATTTTTCCCGAGCGGAGGGATAAATCAATGCCGATGCTATTGCCAGTCCGCAAGCAGAACTCGTAATCATCCTCCTGTAAGAACACGTCACTGGGATCACGCTCGAGTCTGGCCTCGAAGTCGGCATCGAACATCTTTATCACCTTTGAGCACGTTGCACAGGAGGAATGGTCCTGGAGTTCACTCCATGAACCGAGTCGCACCACTCCACCTGTTTCGTCGTGCGACGTTGCGGTCCCAGATCTGGTTGCTGGTTTCAAAGCTGTTGCCACACGCGCACAAAGATCACATATGACATACGCATTCGCCATGGCCTCTGTTGGCTGCGCTCGAGCGTATGGGGAAAACACATAGTCATGCTACAGTAAGTAAAATCCATGAATTTCATAGTGGTGAAACATAAGACCTTGGACCTCGTGCGATGGTGCTTCTTCAAGAAATTGTCTGTGAACAGCATAATATCGTGCTATTCATGTACCATTCAAGCCACCATGGTCAGCCAGGCAGCAGCATGTTACTATACTAGTGAACAGCCTCATGTAGCAAAGTCATCGATCTGGAAGCTCATTGGGCAAGCACGATCAGCCACGCAATTTACCCTGATTGTCCACTTCTCCTCTTTTGTACAATCGGGAACCATCACGTGTGACAAGTGGCACGCTCTCTTTCTTCTTTGGGATATTGAGCTTGACTACCGCGGAACCATAACCCTGCTATCCGACCTTCGAGCGAATAACTGCTCATCTTCCCGTAATCCACCACACATGGCTGCCGAAGTGGATTGGTTCCAATCTGTTGGAGAAAAGCGGGATGACAACATGCCCAGACCATCGACTTGCTGAATCCCAGATTCGTATCGCCAACACCGTGGACAAACACCCGACCAGTACTGGCAGACATCATACATTTCTAGGTCCAGTTGTTCTCCTCTCTATAGTCTCATCATCCTCGACATCTATCAAAAATATATATGCGACTTTCGACGACCCTGTTACTGCCTATCTCATATTGTGTTACGGAACAACAGTTGGCCTCGGTCAGGAAATCTCACGACTAATGCGCCAGCACATACCAGGAATCATTGTATCAAAATGACGGACTCCGGTTCTGGGAAAAGCTCGCCTGAAAATTGCAAGTCAATAAGCACATCAACCTCAGAATCATCATCAGACTCAACAGCTAGCACAAGTCCTCCCAGTACACCTCCCTCACCAGATCGAGATCAACCACCCGAGTATATTCAGCATGAAGACCAACCAGTACCGGGCTTTCCACGCGTCCATCGCGTTCCTCACTCTGCTATACCTCCTCGACGTGGAAATCGTAGAGGTAATGTACGCACCTCAACATCAACGCGATTGGGCGCCATAGATGAACACTCCAATGCCGTTGCTCCAGACATTCCAAAAAGGAACCCGAATCGAAACATTCCAGGA
>Ga0115846_100276_pt2 | contig 26364 bp, 20 predicted proteins | sample InSIn5gowninarea_2_FD_83860 | JGI IMG/M metagenome (GOLD analysis project Ga0115846, IMG submission 83860) | reverse complement strand
TTTTGGTGTTGAGGTCTCCAATATCACCAAATGAGAGTTGGCGAGCAAGAATGGGAAGGGAAGTCGTGGTTTCCGTGGGACGGAAAAGGCCGCTGGCAACAAGATGTGGAGTTGTGTTGTCGGCTTGAAGTTCTCGCGAGTGCGCTACTGGTAGGGCGGATATAGATGGCATGGCAAGGGCTAGGGCCAGAGCGAGTGTGGCAAGAGATGGGAGGTGCATTTTTAGGGGTTGCTGACCTTGTGTTTGATCTTGGGGCCGAAGGCTGAGATAGATATAAGAGAGAGAGAGGTAATGTACAAAACTGAAATATATAGCCTGATGTAAAAGGAGCGGATAGAGATTGGAGGTAAGAAAGGTTGGAAAGGCAGGAGAAGTGAATTTATATACATGTCCTGCTGGTTGATCACTGTAATCGATTCTGTGGCTGTAACGTTAACGAGAGATCAACTCTAGCTTTGATTTTGATGCGGGTAAGAAGACAAATTATGTGATATCATAGAGTTACTTACTTTTAAAGCCTTGTTCCATTTTCAGAGGTGAAGGTGAGATCGTGAGATCGCGAGGTTCGTGGTCTTGGGGTGTGCAGTGGAGAAGGAAAGGTAAACTTTATTAATTGTATAAAATGTTAACAGCAGATAATGACAATGAATGTAGATAGCATGAGTAAAAGAAAAAGGCAGCAATACCAAGTTTTACAAGGAACGATCAAATAACTACACTGGTGAATCTGATACCGCCTTCTGACAACGAAGCTGGGTCAACGTAAACGACCACCCGCAAAAGCACCCGCAAAAGCACCCGCACCAAGTGTAAAACCGGCTAGGGAGGCGCTGCCGTCCAGGCCTTTAACATATGTTTCCGCATTGACACCCAAACCACCACCAATCGTATTTGCAACAGGGTTACTGAGACTAGTGATGACTTGGCGAGCAATGATGGGAAGTGACGGTGTTGTTTCGTCCTGATGATGTTGCAAGCGCGCCACTGGTAGGGCGAAGGTGTTTGTTGTTGCTGTAAGGGCAAGCGTGACGAGGGCTGAGACATACATTTCTTCTTTGCTGAAATTTGGGTCTGACGGCTATAAATGGTTGTGAAAAAAAGAGCATTGAGAGGCTGCAAAAGATGGTGTATTTTGAATGTGAGAGAAAGAGAGAGTCTGGAAAGATGGTGGGAAAAGCGGGAGATTCGTATATCTAGTTTTGTGGCTGTAGGTGGTCGCGAGAGATCACCCACCCCCTCTACCTTGATCACAATTCATAGAAAAAGTAAAATCATGTAGTATTGCAAGTTTACTGGTTCTGATAACTTGATACTTTTTTTTAATTCGCTTGTGGCTTGTTCAGGCGCGAGAGATCGCTCGCTATTAGAAAGTCATGGAGCACAGTGAAAGAAGTAAAAGCGGAGTCTGTTTGAAATATTTACTTCTTTTCCACGTTTCTCCCTCTTTTTTTCTTCGCTTATGGCTTTATTAACGCGAGAGGGATCGCTGGATAGAGATTGGCAGAGGAAGATTGCTGGACACGGATAGCGTCGTACAGGGATAAAAGAAGAATGAGCTCTATTATCACAAAGATAGAAAATTCAACTATACAAAGAAGATGTATCCAGAACTATAGAGCATTAATAATATACAGCACCAGACGCAGTAAGCAAGGATTGAGGATGTAAATACATGAAGCCGAAAAGGGGGAGTAGGGAAACTAAATTACTCAGGAAGAGGAAGAAGAGAAGAGCCACAAACTAGCGCCTAATTGTTCAGTTACATCGGAGAGTGTGACACGAGGGGCACATTCAGACAAGCACCTCGCAAGTGCATCGAGATCCAAGGTATCTCCCACTATTTGAAGCCCAGCTACAGGATCAAATGCAGGAAACAGGCTCGTAAGCAGGCTCAAGATTTCACCACTATCAACAAGGTATCTTGAGAAAATGCTTGCAGTACTAAACAGGGTGCTTCGTCCCAGACCAATCGAGGTGCTTCCTCTCAAAGCACTTGAAGTGCCTCCTAATTCACCATTCAAGCCGCCAGTTAAGCTGCCTACTATGTTAGCAGCAGCATTATTTTCACCGATGCCAGAAGTACCAAATATACTAGTTTCTGTGAAAGCAAGATCATCAATTGCATTGCCTACCATATCAGCAGCAGTATTAAATGCATTTCCAAGACTGCTGACGGCGTCGTCGATGAGATTGAGGGGGGGTTGCTGGGTACTTCCTCCCAAAGTATCTGAGCTTCCGAACCCCTCATTTAAGCCGTCTGCTAGTTCACCGGCTAGATCAAGCGCACCTCTAGCAGAACTGTTAGCGATGTTGATAAGATTGAGGGAGGGTTCCAAAGCACTGCTGAGGATGTCGTTAAGGTTGATGGAGAGATGCCGGGCGCGAATGGGAGTTTCATAAGAGGCTCCGGGGCTGTCGGCAAGTTTCCGACTTGTGCTTTCCATTTGGTGGTTTTGCGAGCGTAGTGGTAAGGCAAGAGCGGCTGGTGTTGTGAGGAGCGCAAGGGTGGCGATAGAGAAGAAGTGCATCTTTTGCTAGATTCAGGATTGATTTTGGGTTCAAGTTTTTTAGGTAACTATGAGAAGATTAAGCGAATGTTGTCAAGGAGTGTATGGAGGTTGGATATAAGAGATTTCAGAAGGGAGGAGGAGAATGTAATACCACATAGATTTTCTTTTTACGCGAATCATGATTGAAGTTAGTGGTAACCCTTGCTACGTGATAGCGAGTAGCTAGGAGGATATATACAATGTTAATTCATTTTAACAGCTTTGTTTTGTAACCCAAAAGAGCATGTCTTGAACGTGAGAGAATTCAAAAATAAACAAAGAGAGGGCAAAAGGACGTTTCTTTATTCTTGATATATTTGTTTAGCTACTATTCATCCCTTATTTTTTTTGCTCATGGCTTTTCACGCGCAAAATTGAGAGCGATGGTGGGATTGTTATTGAATAGGGTAAAGATAAGAAGTTAGGATGCATTACAAATAATATTTCCATATATCTAGAGGGTAAATGGTGGGAAAGACAAATGCAAAAGATTTGAAAAAGAAGGTGGAAATAACCAAGTCCTAGGAGGAATGATGGAATCTGCAAGGGAGTCTTACACCGCTCCCAATAACAGAGCTGAGTGGCAGTAAATTATACAACAGGCGAATTCCCACTAACACCGTGAAGTTCTAGTCTAAGGTCTTCTGGACTATGATTCTCAGGAAAATATTCCGTATTGTCACGGACGCGGCCGAACTTTTCTTCATTAAAAAAGTCCCCCAAGGTATTGTCGGAAATATTGCCATCGCCACCGAACAAGCCCCTGCGGAGAGAAGACGTGGCCTCGGCTTGATGCTGCTGAGAGCCTAATGGTAGGGCGAAGGTGGTTATTGTTGCCGTGAGGGCGGTGACGAAGTAGGTGGGGAAATGCATTTTTAGGCTACGCTCACTTCTTTAGGCGGTTGTGGCTTAGAATTGGAGTATTGAAGAGAGGGAAGAAAGAGGTAACGTGATGTGTAAAAAGTTTAGGATGTGTAGCTTAATGTGAACGAGCGTGTATGGTATTGAAGGAAAGAGAATTCTAGAAAGGATGTAGAGAGAGATATAAAAGGAGAGGGGAAATAAGTAAGTCTTCGTCACTGATCCCTACCATCTTTGTCGCTGGATGATGTTTTTGAGAGATTAACCTTGCTTGGCTTCGTTCTCGATTCGCGTAAAAAGAAAATTTATTTAGTATCATAAGGTTACTCATTTCTTCACCTTTGTTTTGTTTTCTTGGCTCGAAGCTGAAGAAGGATGTATAGAGTGATAATTATTAATTACATACATGGGAAATAGTGAGAGCCAAGATTAGGATAATGAAGATTTACAAGGAATTTCAAAACGACATGTAAGAGCAACCAGGTACTACGAGAATCCATCGGCTACAATAGAGGGTTTGCTGCTCGAAAAAAGCAAGTGATTTTTCTATTGTCTACTTGAGAAGGAGGCCCCCAATTAAGGGAAGACTATCCACAAACTCTCCAGTTATAGGAAGGCCATTCAACAAGCCTCTGGGCGTTACGTTGGACTCGGTGGAGGGTTGGCGGGCGTAAATAGGAAGGGAAGGTGTTGTTTCTGTGGCGCTGTCGGGAACAAGACCGAAAGCTGGGGCTTCAGCTTGGTGTGCTTGTTCATGCACGGGTGCGGCGAACATAATCGGTGCGGCGAGTGTGGTTGTTGGTGCGGCGAGTGCGAGTACGGTGATGGTTGAAAAGTGCATTTTTGGGCTTTGCTGATGTTCTAGTTGGAGGGCGTAGGTGTTGTAGGAAAGGGAACGAGGTCGTATAAAGAAGCGTATATTGTTAGGCTAGATAAGCCTGGCAGATTGAATATAGAGAGAGAATGGGGAAGGAGGAGTATATATATGTCCTTCGCGTGGCGTCTTATATCCTGATCTGTGGGTGTGAAGTTTTGTAGGAAAAAAATTGTGGATTCCTGCGAGATCACTTGTTTTAAGCCTTTCTTTTTTTTTCACTTGTGGCTTTTCTGGACGCAAGGAAGAGATCGAGAGATCGAGAGAACGCGAGGTCACAGGCCTTAGGGATAGACAGTGTATACAAGCTACTTCAATCTTCCTCACCCTTATCCTCGCCCTCATCTTCATCGTCGTCTTCTTCTTCGTCGTATTCTTCTTCAGATTCCGAGTCGGAATCAGAGTCAGAATCAGAATCAGAGCTGTCGCTTGAATCATCAGATTCTGAATCTTCATCCTCACCCTCGTCATCATTAGATTCATTCATACCATTAGGCTCAAATGCCACAACACAAAGCTCCTCGCATCTCCCCGGCTGCTTATCCAGCGATAGCGCAGCTAGGATTAATGCACTAAGATTTTTGCATTCATCGATGCAGCGGGCGACTACAGTTTCTTGTTGGGCTTGTGGAAGGTGGAAAGATGTATCAAGCTGTTTGTAGTAGGTCAGAATATAGGCAAGGGGGTATTTGGGCGGGGATGAGAAGTATAAGGGATGTTTACGTGTAATTTGGGTCGCTTGTTATCCCCGGGGGCGAATGGTTGTGCGGCGGTTGGTGGCGTAGTTGGGTACGCGGTTACAACGAGAGCGAGACCGATGGTCAGCACGAGAATGAGTGTGGTGAAGGCGAAGAAATGCATTTGCTCTTTACTCCGGGGTTGACGATTATATTGAGTCAAGACGAGAGACAGATGATTTGGGAAGCAGGTAGTAAGCTGGGTATTTGTACAAAGCAGCGAATACGGAATGTGAGAACATGTAGAAGGTGTGAAAGGGAAGTTTTATATCTACAAGATTGACTTATTCTGCAGCTTCCTTTGTTTATTTTCTTGTATTGCTTTTTCAGAGGGAACCGCGAGGGATCGTGGGATCGCTAGTCTTACGGCACGATAAGTAAGCAAAGAGGTGCAGTAGTGTTAATCAAGATTCTGGGATGGAGTATGAAATTGAAATAGATTTGGTGTTGAATATGAAGATAGATAAAGCAGCGGCATGTAGTCGTTTTGTGCGTATGTATGGTTTTTTTTTCAATAATAAAGGATATGAGTATTAGATACAATACAGTAGGACAAGAAAATGAGCAACGTACGGAGAAGAAGATAAGCACAGAAAAAGGAAAGCTGTTGAATGGGGCCGCTACATACAGGTAACTTAGGTGGTAGGAATAGGCGTGGATGGAGCAACACGAATACTAGAACAGCGGGAAGCTCTACATTTCTATGTATAAAACGCTACTTCCCCTAATTCAGTTTTAAAGAGAGGCTATATTCGGTAAGAAATTATAAAACAGGTATTTCCTGTAGTGTATCTTCCACTAGGAGTTGCGTTAGTTGATTTAATTAGTGGGAAAGAGGATGTGAGGCGGCCTAGCGGAAGCAGTGAGGGGAAAGAGTGCAAAACAACTTACCTAGCCCAGTATCGATAGCATTAATATCTTGGCGCTTCTTCTCATGTACTGGTACAGCGAACGTAGTTATTCCAAGGGCGAGAAAAATAGTGATTGTGGTAAAGGATAGAAAATGCATTTTTTCTATGCAGGCTTAGTTGCGATGAAGAACGTGGATCTCTAGATACCGTTAAGACAAGAAATGTGTGATGAATAGTTAGAAAGAAGAAGTACAAGGACAGCACGATAACAGTGATTTATAGCCGCGTAAGATTACTCGTTTCCTTTTTCATTGCTTGGTATTGCTTTTTGTACAGAATTGAGTAATTGCTGGAACTTAAGTTTGGAGCACGGATCAGAAGAAGGGCGAAGAAAGAAGATAAAGGGGCGCTGTCGCCAAGGTTGAGACTGAGACTCTGCGCACGGTCGGTGGATATTGTTAAAGGGAAATGCGGCGAGCAAGAGAGAACATTGGTAATGAGTAGTTTTAGAGATACAGATACAGGGTTTATTCAGTACCACATGGTACAAATATAAGAATATAAGGAAGACGGGATAACAGAGGAAAATATCAAGAAACTGCAGTAATGGCCCTAGCTACATACGTTGGATGGTAGTAGGGGTCAGCGTAGGCGTAGCAACAAGTGTGGGAAGACAGTTCAAAGACATCAATTTACGGTTGTCCGTCTATGATATCACTCCAAATCCTTCTTTTCTGATGCAGCTTTAATCTTTTTCAGAATAGCCTCAAAATCCGGCTTTTTGTGTTTATATGCAAGGTCTTGAGAGTTGCGTGAGCAAGTTAATTGCAGTATGTAGAGAACAAAGCATAAGTGTGTTTGGGGGTATGAGAAAAATCAAAAGACGAAAGACATACTTGTCTTGCTTTAATAGCTTGGATATTTTGGAGCCCCTGTTCATGTACTGGTGCAGCGAGAGTAGCTGTTGCACTGATGGCAACAATAACAGCGACGAACTTTGGACCGTGCATATTTTGTATTCCTTGGTATGTATCGTTCCCTTGATAATGAAAGTAGAAGGAAATAGATAATGGTTTGTAAAAATTAGATGCTGAAGTTGCAGACGAAGAAGACAGACAATGTATGTCCCTCTTGAATGTGCTATGGATATTGCTCTGTAAAGTTTATTGGTTAAAATCCAGCTTCATATAAAGTAGTATTGTACAATGGATGCCTAACAAACGAAAGATGAGAAAAGTAAATGCATACGCCGGAAGTTTAACCACTGATTGAAGGAAAAGATATAGAAAAGAATAAGAAGACCAAAGTGATTCGCTACCACGCGCACAAGCTCTTCCTGTCTCATCTAAGCGCCCAGTCAAAATCCTCGGAAGAGAAAAAGAAATTGAGATCGCGCACGGCTTGCGATCTTAGCCCTCGTCGGTCTTTTTTCCCGTCATGCAAGACAGTAGATCATCTACACGCCAACGCATTCGTTGACTAAACCTCAATGAGTTATACGTATATGTAAATCGGGGTAAAACTTTACATGCATAACTCCGCTTTAGATTCTCAGAGTTACAAGCTGATGGCTTTATGGGCTGTATGTGCAACATATTGCCGAATGGAGCTATGAAAGCCAGATCTGCGGAAGTGAATTGCGGGTGAAGATCCTTTGCGTGGTTGCTCTCCTCGAACTGGAGAGGACCAGAAAAAAGAAGAAGAAGAAAATAAAAACTAGAAAAAGAATGGCGTGGCTGGAAGATGAGGCCTGGGCTCTCCGATTGGCATGGGGATGAGAAAGTAATCGTCGTTGCTTCCGATGTTTCAATTCCTGTGTTTGTTAATTGGTTAACGTTAACTATGAAATGTGGTGACCATGAAATGCATTGCCTCAGCGAAAAGAGGTTGAGCAGCATATTCCTACCACGTTTAAAGTGGCTGCGTGGTTTTTTTTCTTTTTCAAGTACGTGGTCCATAGGCACCGTGTATATGCCAAGATCCGATCTGCTCTTACTAAGAATCAGGGCGACAGATACTAGCACGATGATGTACGCAAAGGTCTGACTCGGGGCTGATCCCTCCACGCACTGCAAACTCCCACTCTGGAGCCCTTCGGACAACTCCACTTTCCACTTTTTCACGTGCCGTTCTCACTTTCGGAAAAATATGTTGAATTGAGGGGAAAATGAAAAAGGAATTAGCCAGCCGGCGTTGCGTCTGTTCGAAAAAGCGATGTCGAAATAAGCAAATACACATTCTTGGAATTAGTACTCGCAGGCTCGACGGTAATTTGGTGTACCGTAGTGCAGGAAAGAGAGCCAGCTGATTGGGCTTTTGACCAATCAGAGTGCATATCTAGCTTTATTAGTTGCAGCTTCCGCTTTAAGATCAGCGCTTGGGTTGGCAACGCTAAGAGCCAAAGACACGAATTGTGATTAGTCAGAACACGATCATTCCAAGATTCCTGGAGAGGTTTTTGATGCTTATTGGAAAGGCAGATCAGAGTTGAGCTTGCGGGTTTGGTGATGTTGAAAAGGGGTGTGGCTTACAGCTGCTCAGCTGCGGTGTAGATCATTCTTTCATGCATCCACGCGCAGATCACCATTTCGCCGATGCCCCTGATGAGTTCCGGCAGGGAGCAGATTCCTGTTTTGTTATTCTGCTGTTCTTCCGCTATGATGCTGTTGCGCTATGACGACATGACGCCATGCAGTATATAGGTAGGACATATTGGTCGTGTGCCCAAGCGGCTAAACAGTCTAACCAAACACGGGAATTCCTAGCACTTCAATATAGATCTATACGATAGTTGAAAGCCATCCAGCTTCTTGAAGCTCAGCAGCTCTTATACTTTTCGTCTACAACAAGTCACTTTATTCGATATGCAACCAGAGCTTCAACGAAAGGTCAAGTTGGATGTTTTGCTATGTACCGGGTTTGAATAGATCACAAATAGTAAATAATAAAAGAGTGGAATACTGGGAGAGCCAGTTGTGAGAAAGAGACTGTTTACAAATCGGACGGCATCCAACGACGTAAGATGGGCAAGAGTTATCTCATGCGAATAAAAGCACAAAAGGCCAATCCGCGCTCAAGCCTTTGTCACGGCATACTAGCAGTAGCTTCAAACACTGTAGAAGGAAATCCAATGTGTTGCCTGCATGAATCTCGTATGTACAGTTTATTCCAGTGGCTCTAAGACATACCGCAGCTCAGTGCGCACTCGACGAAGTCGCCAGGTCCATTGGCAAGGCAGTCCTCCATACACGATTGTGGACTGCGTTTCTTGCCAGTAGCTAGCGATGGCTTCTGTGGCCGGTCAGTGCATTGGACGTAACGAGATGAAGACCGAAGTGCTGTGGGGGTGAGAAGAGAAACGTACCTCAAGAGCCCGTGCAGAGAGGGTACCATCAGCACAGTTTGATAAGCAGACAAAATATTCGGTACCTGCTGTGCCACCGAACGTGGACACGCAGTTGGCCACACACAAATCTCCACTGGTGGTCTGGGGATTTGGCGCCCGGTCCTGCAGGTGGTGAGTGGGTTGAATGCAATATGAGGAAAGCAAACGTACCTTAAGAGCAGGTGCGGCGAGCGCACCAGTGGCGAAAGCGACGGCAATGAACGTAGTGAAACGCATCTTGGGTTGTTGATATGAAAGAGGTAAGGACTGTAGTGCAGAGGTGTGCAGGTTGCTTGATAGTGCTCTGAACAGGAGCACCGCATGCTTTTATATTGATTTGATAGCACTTTTCTTTTGGGCAAAGGTATGATTCGGATGTTGTAGTGGTGGTACTGAATAGGAAAGAGAAGTCAAGCCACTCAGGCAGGATCAACACCCAAAAGCGCCACCAGCAAGCCTCCCTCTCCACCTTTCTTCCAAACAATGAGCGTGTCCCGTTCCCCACGATGATCTCATATCACAATGTTTCGTTTTGCAATAGTTTAAGCACGGAATAATGTACGCTTTACTTGCTTGCATCGCTACACACTTGGCGATCCAGGGGCAGTATTCGTCATGACAGCTTCCGTCGCGAGCTTGGCAATGGATAGGTGGATGAAGAGCAACGATCCAAGGTTTCTTTATATTAGCGAATCTGCTTCATTCGCTGTGTTGGAACTGTAAGCGCGATCGTGCAAGGCGCGAGCGGAAGAAGCGCAGTGAAGCGCATTTTTGGCGGCGGTGCTAGTCACGTGGTTTCAGGATGAGATTTGGTGTGCGATGAGGGTGAGATCACCAGCACGTGTTTATACGCGCCTTCTGCCAATCACGGATGACCATCATGCCAACACTAAGGTTTACGAGGCAGAAGATTGCAGACGGTATCAAAGTTCGTTCACGTGTCATACAAAAAACTCGATGCCGAGTAAGCGTACCAGGAATGACTCAAGATTATAATATATTGTGGTAAATATAGCTGACGTACAACACAAAAGCCATCACAGCCTCATGCATTCGGAAGGTTGCGAGCCCCGCCACTCATCCATGCTTGACATATTTCTTGCAGAGTCTCTCGTATAGTCCATGACAAAACTCGAAATTGAGCTCGTAACCCGCTTTGCCGACACCATCCTAGCAGAAAAGACTCATGCAGTAGTCTACGCATCCTTGGTTTTTGCCGCACGGCTTTGCGCAGCCGTCGTAGCCTACAAGGCAGCCGGGGCTTCGGACCTGCGAATGGTAAGTAAAAGCGTGCGAGAGGACAACAGAGAATCAAAGACGTACTTCGACAGGCTTTGCATCGTTTTGTAGAGCTGGTGCTGCGAGAGCCGTAGTGGCGAGGGCAAAGGCGAAGATAGTTGAGAGATGCATTTTGAAGGAGGGTGGTGCAAAACACGAAAGCTATTATAGTAATGAACGAAGCGAGCGACAAATAGTGAGAGTAGAGGCAGGAGAGCGCAATGTACTTATGTTTTTGCACGCACCGCAGGTTATATTACTTTCTCACGTCATGGCCAATCCTAAACTATTCCACAACTGGCTCATAATTCTTGCCCAGACAAACATACTCATCTTAACCACCCCCTTTTTGCTTATACCAAGCATCTATTGCACGTGACTACACGAAGTCAGACCGGATTAGTACCGAAGCGGTAAGCGTGTATCCATAGAACTCTTGGCGTAGCCCAAGCCAAGCAACACGATTAGATCTCTCCAAGAAAGGGGCCAGTTCTGGCACTGCGTGAGACAAGGTCCATTACTTCTTTGTGAGTAACCCCTCAAGCAGCAATTGCGGACCTATGAACTGTGAGTAAATGAGAGAGGGGAGAAAGGGAGAGCACATAATGTACATTTAGCAGCTGCCACAGCTCCTAAGGCAAGATATATCAATATCGCATCATGCCTCGCACTCTGCATGGGCTTTTTCGCAAGCCTCAGCCTATTGAGAGTAAGTAAAAGAGACTGAAATAGAGGTGAGAGAGAGAACACAGCGTACCTCCTTTGGAAGTTTTGCCTCCGCCTTTGGTGCTCGTGCTGAGAGATTCATTGAGCAGTCCATACGAATGCATCCCCTCATGCAGTTGAAATCTCCATTGCATGATGTTATGCACTTGTCACTATATGTTGGAGTGCAGTCACGGGCCTGTAGACGTTTCGCTTCTTCCTCTTCTGCTCGTGCTGAGATGTCGACTCCATAGTTGTTAAATCGAATGCACCTATTATGGCAGCTTGTATCTCCAACCGTGCATTTTGCTTGGCATTTGTAGATCTGGGCAATGCAGTCGCGAGTTTGCAGATGCTTTGGCTCCTCATGCTGTCGTGCTCGTGCTCTGCGATGCGGCCTGCAGTTCCTGAAGCAATCATCGATGCACTCGCTGTCCGAACCGCAATCACCTTGGCATTCTAGGACACCTTCTTCAGAGCAGTCTCGTTTCTATAGATGGTAAGTGAAAAGGTATAGGAGACGGGGAAATGAGAGAAAAAGAATGAGACCTACGGAGAGGACATCTGTATGCCCCTGTTGTGCTCGTGCTGCAAGATAGATCTTGCAGTTATCGTGATAGCATTTTTCACTGCATCTATCATCTCCATCGCATTTCAATATGCAGGAGCCATATTTTTTACTGCAGCCGCGGACGTGTAGATGCTTGGCCTCTTCCTCTTGTGCTCGTGCTAAGATGTCAATTTGACCGAATTTGAGATAACAATCTGCACGGCATTTGCGGTCTCCAACCTTGCATTTCTTGGTGCATGTGCCGTATTTGTTAGTATCCCAGCCGCGGGCCTGTAGACATTTTACTTCTCCCTCTTGTGCTCGTGCTACGAGGCCGCTTCCGTAGTTATCGTGATAGCATTTCAAACGGCATTTTCTATCCCCAGTCTTGCATGACTTACTGCATCTCGTGAATTTTAAGCCATCGCAAGATCGATACTGTAGATAGTCTGTAAGTAAAATATTGCGAGGGGAAAGGAACATGAGAAGAAGACGTACTGGCATGGGATCTTCCTGCTCCTATTGTGGTGATCGTGCTTCATGAGGCGTCGGACAACTTCCCGGGCACCCTCGAAGACAAAGTTCATTGCCACGGCATGATTCTGCGCAGGCTTCGGCATCTTTGATGCACCGGGTGAACTGCGGATAGTAAGTAAAAAGGTGGGTAAGGCGAAAGTAACAACAGAAGACGACGTACTGCATTATCATTTCGTGTTGCCGCGAGTGCGCGGTAGCAAAAGACAGAGCGAAGAGAGCCGTGAAACGCATTTTGGGGTTTTGCGGTGCACAATTTAAGAGTTCCTATTATGGCAATGAACAAAGCGAGCGAGATGTGTACTCTTATTGAGTGAAGCGAATAGATGGAGGGGGCGTACTGTACTTGTATCTTTGCAACCATCGCTGTCGATACTTTCTCACGTCATTGTTACCCCTAGCCTAATCCATAAATGGTCATGTCTGAGTAGAGAAACATTATCACCAACTTACTCCCCTTTTTTCTCGATTAAACTTCCATCACAAGCAGCTGTCCGGAGTTGCACCGCGTCAGCACCAAAATGGTAAGGTTGTATCTGACAATATTTGCTGTGATGCAGCGGGCGAAAAATGGAATGCATAAGATAAAATTGGTAGTAACATTGTCTTCAAGAACGATAGAGATGAGAAAGACCTGGCACGGAAAGTTTGTTTGAGTTGAAATGTTCTTATCATTTCGAAAGAATGCGAAGCCTGGAAAATTGTGTGACCTTGATTTTACCGGCACTTCTCTTTTAAGTTCACCCTGTACGCGGAGAACTCTGGATGGCGTCCCGGTCAAACACAAAGTCTGGGCCTTAGGATCCCTCAGCGACGCTGGGAACATGATACTTTTTGGTACAAGGGCCACTCTCATTTACTTGGCAAGCCACTCCACAGTATGTGAGGGCCTTTGGGTTGTGTGAGTTAGTCAAGATAATAAGAAAAATATAGACGTGCTTATAGGCCCTCTGCTTTATTTTGTTGTACAAATGCGGTGGAGGCTGCGGTGCCGAGGAGGGAGAAGCACCGTGAACCATATTTGGGTTTAGTGTTTCCAACAGCCTGTGTTCATCAAATGCTAAGTACCGTGTAGAAAGCATCGAGTATCGCGAAGAAGCTAATGGCATGGGATTAGGTACGGCCTTGTAAGATAGTAGCGCCGAAAGCATCCATCGATTAAAAGTTGTAATTGAAATGAAGCAAGAGTTGGGCTGGGCTACGACGACACTCATAAAGAGACATGCTTGCCTCTGCCCTCTTTTTTACACTGACCCAGTCACTTCCTCGCACAAACTATATCCAAAACGACAACTGGGAGCCTTAAGATCCACCATCCGGGAATGCAGTAGAGCAGTGACCAGTTTGGCATTTCGTGATGCACGGTCCGGTGAATCCCGTTCCACAGTCTTTAATACATTGGTCCAACCCGGTGTCACAGCCCCATGCTCGAGCCTTCAAGTGAATTAGCAAAGAAGAGAGAGTAGAGAAGCAAGGACATACTTCATGCTGCTGCGCTGGGGCGGCGAGAGCGAAGGTAGCGAATGCAATGGAGAGGAGAGTCGCGAAATGCATTTTTGTGGTTGTTTGGTTTGGTTAAGGGAGTAGGGATCAAATGGGAATTTGGAGTGAAAGATATGGGAAGAAGAGAAGTGAGGTTGCAATGTGAATATATAGGTAAATCCTGACTCGGGATTAAGAGTTAAAATGGATACAACGTACGACATGTACTACGATTATCCGAAACGGATCTAGACAAGGACCCACACTGACTGGGGTGCTATGTGCATTGGTATAGGTCACTGAGAATATCTGTTAACCTTTCGCAGTAAAAGAAGTTGCTTGTCGCTCAATTAGTGTTACACAAGCATTTCTGGGCGTGCTGATACTCAATATCCTGCTTCTATTATGAGCTATAAATATTCTTTGTGTGTTTACATTCATTGTGGGAAGGTAGACGTTAAATCGAATATATTGGGATCTGCAGCTGAACTAGGCGTGCACTGCTTATGGATGATCTCTATTTAAACATCGATTTCCCACCTCTCATGATTGTGGGAGCTCGCAGTCGTGCATACACCTAACCGAATTCGTTCTAGCGCCCGTTGTAAATCCGACATTACCTTGTATGTGAGAAGAACTTGACTATTCCCATGCATGTTTTGATATCATTGGAATACAAGCGTTGAGAGATTTATATTAGCTGTTTCGCTTAAGTTTGTCAAGTTGGATATAACCATTGAGTTGGTTGGTTGACGATGATGGATTACGCTTCCGAGTCAGGGCTACGACCAGGGTTTGGGTGACGTATGGGTAGATTCATTATGAGAATTTATAGCTATGGTTGTGAATGGTTATTAAAATTAGAACGGCGGTTGAGGAGTTACCTTTGGTACTCCCTAAGAACAATCGCACACGATCTCTCTAATCCATCATCGTGTTCTGATACGAAATGAGCACTAGTCTCATCTCAGTTGAAGCTCCACCTTGAACATCTACCCCACGCTCTTCTCCAACAACAACCAAAAAAGTGGACATGCGTATTCCAAATAGCGATGCTTCACAGTAATATCTTAGTGAGCATTGATACGAAGGCTATGGTCACACACATCCTAGTGTACCGGGACTCGGTTCCAGGCCCAAAATGATGTTACGATTCGCGACGCTAAAATCTCACTCCAGAATAGGGGAGGGAAGGAAAGGCGATTGCAAACTCAGATTTCACCGAGACAAAAAATTATAGATCTGACTAAGACCTTAGTCGCCCAACTAGTACATGCAGAACTAGCACACATCCAAAAAAAAAAGGAAATTGCCCTGTTCCAGGTATTTACTGAGTTCAAGGATACTCCGGCCACACTGATTACGCCACGAACGATACCAAGCCTCAACGCGTAGTCTCCAACCCCACCTATGTATCTACTAGCAGTCCAACTTCCACTCTCCCTTTCCCCAAGTATTGGCACAGAAGGCCAGTTTGCAACTTTCAATGCAAGGCATCATTCTTGCTTTGCTTCCACGGTTTAAAACACAGGTTTGGCGACAGTTGCAGTATTCCCGGGAGCACCCCATAGCTCGTTCCTATATCGTATTAGAGTTGCCTGGGTACAGGTGGTGACTTGGGAAGATGGACTACGATATAACAAACGGAGTCAATGAGTAAACGTACCTGCAGATGACTGACTTCATTCTGCTGAGATGGCTGGCTTGGTGCTGCTACAGCAAGGGTGGCGAGAGCAAGGGAGATGACGGCTGAGAAACGCATTTTTGGTTGTATGTTGAAGATGGTAGTGGTATGGAAAAATACTCTTTTGTTGAGATAGCGTAGGCGCGTCGAGGAAATGAGCGACTGTGATGCGAGAAGTTGAGAGTGGTGGTAACGGTATTTATAGGCATCTCGCCATCGTGTTCAGGTACGAGTTTGCGTGGGCCAATTAATCACAAATAGTAACTAAGGACCTAATGACACGGAAAAAGACCCAAAATCACAAGGAGCGTGTAGTTTGAGGTTAGAAGGCTGCCTCTTTGGGTGTTGGGTGAGACCTACGGCGTCAAGTCGGAGTAATCCGATACTTTTATATGATGAACACGATACGATTAAGTAAGTCCCCTACACCGTCTATCTGGCTGTGACCTGGAAAGGTGAAGACCATAGGCATATAAAGAAAGTTGATGTGATGTACATACTGCCATGCAAACGAATCAGTCTATTCAAGTCCTTCTTGGTGCGACAGACGACATGAATCCAGAAATGATATATGTGTTGATATCATTGTGGTAGTGTAACCAGGAAATAATCCCTGATGGTAAAAATATACTCAGATAAGGCTAAGCAGGGAATATAAAATGTGAAGTAAGGGGGTGATAAAAAAACTATATTTCAACCTGCGCCTACAGAGTACCGGTCAGAGGCAGAATGTGTGTCAGACTACTGATATCAGATTCAGTGTGACCACTAAGCAGCCAGATCGACAGAGGTCAAAAAGAGTTACGAAACTACAGGAACCGTGGCGACAGTAGTATCCACCGGGTGGTTCGCAGATTATTCGGTGTTCTCTTTTTGGTGGTATTTGCGCGGCGAGAAATGAGGTGAGCTGATTATGTAAGAAAAAGGGAGACGGGAGAGACCATTTTTACGTAAAGATTACACACATAACACTCCATTGTCTTCAAGTACTTTGCTGCTGCTTTCACTGAGCGCTCATTTTGGATCATTTTAGTATTAAAAGGCTTGCGGTTTGTAGAACAAATTTTCAGATGGATAGTCATAACAAGGGATCTGAACATCTGAATCCTCAATTACATGTAATGGTGAGAGAATGGCTGCGCAATTCCGGACCTTTTGATTCTTCCGCTACCATGAGATGCAAACAATCTGCTTGGTTTTGGCACACTCAGGTGATGCAAGCGAGGTGATGCAAATACCAAGCAGTGTCTAGAAGCCTTGTAGATCCTCCACCCTCCCTACCCATTATTCGCGACCCCCATGCGCCTCGGATTCGCCGATTCGGCCGGTCACAATGCAATGTTTGCGGTATTGCACTATGGAATCGTGTCGATTCGTACGCAGCGGTATGTCCTTGCACCACTGGAAGAGGCACCATTGGTACATCGATTGCCACTTCTCAGCTCGCTCATCCTGCACGCATTTGCAAAAGTTCAAGCCGCATGTTAATCCTCGGGTCTGCTACCTGTGAGTTCGATTTGTACAGCGAAGGAGGCAGAAGGAAAAGGAAATATACCGTTAACGACTCTGACATGGTCGCATTGAGCGGGATGGCAGCGACCAAGGTAGCGAAAGTGGCGGAGAGGATGATGAAGCGCATTTTGGTGAGTTGTGTCGCCGTTCTTCTTCGTGAAAGATTGAGATTGTTGGCTTGAGTTGATGAAGGAGGAAGAACAGGAGCGAGTTCAACATGAATTTATATACCTGGTATCGCCAATATTGCGAGCCATGGTAGCCAAAGATCACTCTTCAATACATCCATGATGTGCGAATCATGCTTTCTTGACTGCGAGGTAATATTGTCCCAACGTACATTTTACCTTCCAAGGTTGTAAGTATTTCGGAGTCGAGAGCGAAACAGGGACGCGGAAGGAGAGCACTGCAGTTTGGGAGTACTGCTTTTGGTCAGTGACTGTTGTATAGATTGATGATTTGAATCGGGGTTTGGCTTGCCATGGTTGACGTTGCCTCTTCAGTACAACCGTGGACCCTGGGGGATGGATGCTGACGGAATATTGGCGACTATACATAATTTGCTACCGGCAGGACTAGTGGCATGTGAAGATGAGGCAGACGTCGAAATGGCGACAAAGTGAGTGTTTGACATGTGCAAGTCATCAGAGCTCGTAGGCTGTCTTCTGAAGCCGTATCGGGGCGTATTCGTGAAAACCGTTGAGAATTGCCGCGTCAATGCGATCCAATGTTTGATGCTGAAAGCTTGGACTGACAATGTTTGGCGTTGTACCTACGAAGAGCGTTGCGCCTTCCCGTAGAAACTGCACGTGACTTGTAAAATGCATCATGGCCTGTGCAAGGCAGGAGCTACGTCGCGACAACTTCTCTCACAGGCGTTCTACTCCTATTTCCCCCCGGCTTTATTCTCATCTTTGCCCAGCCGCCGCATGGCCGTATTGTCGAACTGAAAAGTCTTGTGGATGCGCGACCGAGTTCCCTCCAATCAAACCAGCAAATGCGCCCAGCATGGCGATTTCTGCCTGCAACGCTGTACCCGACCCTGCGACAAAAGGTACCGAGCCGCTTCACGATCGTCGACCCGCCCTACGTTCCTGGCATCTTTTCAATGCAAAACACCTGTCACTGACCGCTCTTGGCTCTTGGAACATCGAGTCATAACCAGGCGCCGGGGCCGCTGTCTCATGAGCCTGGCTCGAAACAGCTGGTGCTGCTGTATCTTGTACCCCATCCGATTCATTTGGAGATAATGGTACAATTTCTGACCAATGACAAAAGGCAAGAAAATGATCATCCGCTTGGTCGAACCCAGCCCCACTCTCCACCTTGTCGGGCCCCAGGCATAACTTGGTCACAGCTGGCTATTACCCGGATCCCAACCTTCCCGGCACAAAAAAGAAAATCAGCCAAAGAAACGCGACTGCAAACACACCGCCATCAGCTGTTGAGCAGTGCTTGCGCTTGTGCAACGCTATCTCGAGGGACACGCGGTGGCGGCACGCGTGGCTAGGAGCTGCTGATGAAGTTCAGCCCTCTGGCGTTGGCCCCCACCTGCAGGAGCTGAAAGATGCCGGACCAGAATTAGAAGGCTCCACTGCGGCACCCGTCGCCTAACGAGCACAGCCTTCCCATAACAGCCTGCACTCACCGCGTTTCAAGCAAAAGAACCTGGCGGTATGGACGATCGCATTCGCCTCAAAGGATGGAGAAGGGTACAGCGCAGCCAGGGTCTTTCTGACATCACGGATACCACGTGCATGACGTGTTTCGCCAGGTTGATCTTGGGCTGTGTGTGATTACTACTAGTAGGCTAACGACGCCTACTCACACCAGCAAGGATACCGTCAGCAAGAGGCTTACTACTCCCACTATTTTGGCCCCCTCGCCTGGCACCCGTCCACCTCGTCCAGGCGCTCTGCGTAGGAACTCTCCTCACATATACTTTCAGAGTGCCCAGACGCTCATCGCCAACCGCAATCATGATGCGCAAGAAGACGTCGTATGTGCACATTACGCCCATACCCTCCTTCATACCACGCCAGCTTGCAATCGACTTTCTCCATAGCCACGGCGAGATTATCGAGCTAAACCCGCTCGTCACCGGCCATGAACCCATCAAAGCACCGCGCGACGCTCCCGCCGATGAGTTTTACTCGACATGGTACGAAATCTCACAGCGCATCCAGTACATACCCGGCATTGGCAAAATGGGCAGCGGCGCAATCAAGTTTCGCGGTGTTTTCCACGACCTGCCCTTTGGCCTGCAGACCCACACATATGCGCCTGCAAATGTAGACCTGCGAAACAAGTGGCAGATTTGCGGCAATCAGCCTGGCGAACCCCCGGAGCCAAAGGAGCTGGGCTCTTCTGCGCCACCAGAAGGGTTGTATATCCGAGAAGACGTCGAGATCAAGTGCAATGTCGCCATGATAAGCTTTGTAAAGAAGGAGATGCAAGCTGCAGCCAAGGTCATGGTGGACCGGCTGGTCAAGAAGGCTGAGCTGCTCGACTCGGGCGCGCTACAGGCAATGATGGAGAATGGACGACTAAAGACGGTCAACCCAGCGGATCGCTCAGCCAACGACCACAGGTCGCCACATTCATCACCGAGCCAGCCATACAGCATGCCAGTGTCGCCCCGCCAGTCACCATTGTTTCCACATCGGCAGAGTCTCAGCTATGCGCAAACAGACCAACAATACGCTCCCCCAGTTCCACCAAAGGAGCTTCTTGGCCAGAACAACGTCGTCATGGAGTTGCCAGGCGACTTTTACCATCCACAGCCATCGCCATCCCTCTCGCAGGCCAAAGAGAACCGTGCTTCGTACGTTTCCGATGTGTCGCAGCCCTCACCTCGGCTCCAAGACGCACGCTGGTCAACCAGCACAACGTCGACGCGCCCTACGTCTTATGCCACGTCCGAGGGCATGCGGTCGCCTCCACTGGAAGGAAAGGCGTTTGCGTCGGAGCTGCCCACCATGGAGGAAACCAAGGAGGAGCATGGGGCCAAGCAGAAGAGGCACAGCGATCAGAAAGCACAGCCGTACTACGCTTATAACCCGCAGGACTTTGCGAGGACGCAACAGTATGCTCAGGGGTCGCCATACCCGGGCTACTGATGGGATTGGGTTGGTTGTGCAACGGGACACAAAAACATGGATTGAATGCGCTGCTCTGGTGTTTGGCGTTTGCAATCAGTGGACACACACACACACGAAGGCTCATGAACAAGTTGGTTTCAGATATCCCCTACAGTTAGGCAAAGTAATTGTATTTTTTGACAATCAAGTTGGTGCAGCATTTCAGGCAACGACGACTTCAAGGGCGCGTCGGTGGTCTTTTGTGACCTCTACCCAGCCATCTGCTTCGACCCTGACAATCTTGCCGTCGACGCATATGCGCCTCCACCTACCGTCTTGCTCGAGACCCTGAAATTGTATCTTGAGCCCGTCAATGTCTTCGTACTTGACATCCTTGTCGTGCACATGGGCGCCCCCCTGGTACGCTAGGCCCATGATGCGCATGACATTGTCTCCACTGGTCGGACCGAAATGGACCAAGTGCATACTCCCATCGAGCGGCTTGGTATCCGGTGAGATGCACAATGGTTGTTCGAGATTCGACACGAGCGTGGCCAAGACGTACATGTGGTCTTTGGAGTCGAGCTGGGTCCACTGGCCATGCTTAAGCACCGCAACGCTCGCCTTGTATGCGTGTGGCGCGGCGCCGTCGGCTGGATACAAAGCTTCTTTTGCGGCCATTTGAAAGCGCTCAACGCCATATTGGCGGTAATAGGCTGTGTCGCTGTCACCAACTAGAGAGGCGTGCATGCCCCAGCTAGCCACTACGGCGCCACACAGGATGCCGTTGCCGTTTTGGTCGTGGGGTAAAGCCTCCTCACCGCGGGCTTCGTCGACGAGCAGGCGCGCGCCAGGCGAAAAGGTGGCTGTGAAGACGGGAAGAGGCTTGGATGTTGTGGATGCGAGGGCGTCGACGCCCCAGGTTGGTTGCTTGCCAGCGTTGATGGAGTGGTACAGAGCATTTGCGGTTCCGAGTGGCAGCAAGACGACTTGGGGGAGCAATGTAAGTGTCGCTTTGGGTGTGGGAAAGGAGACCATTGACTAGGTCGACTATTCCGCCGTCGCCAGAAAGCAGGATGATGCGGAGGGGCGTGCCGCTGTTGGCAGCGGGAAAGAAGATGGTGCTGGTGTAGTCGGCGATGCTAGTGGCCGAGGTGGTAGTATGGATCTTCAGGGTCGATGTCCTAGCTTCGCCGTCGAGGGCAACGAGTACGGGCTTGACGACGTTCTCGAAAAAGGACTCTGCTTGGCGGCCCCCTGATCCTATGGAAATTACCACATGGGTTTCGCGCTGGGACGATGTGTCCGGATTTGGAGCTTGGAGTGCTTGCTTGGAGATGTCGACCAGTACGGGTGGCTTGGTGGCATCTTTGTTTCCCTGTAGGGTAACCGTGGCTTGAGACGTTCCGTCGGCCGTTTGCAGGTCGCGGATGATTGTCTGAGGCGGCGCAGCGTCGGTGGAAGCCATGGCCAAGATCAGTGAGGGGAGTGTTGAGATGATATCATCGAGGGGCTTTCTGGGCGTCCATGGAGACCATCGCAATCGCACCTCCACAATACTCACTCACCCCAAGTCGCAGGATGCCTCACTGCATCTGCTTGGTAAGCCCTCCATTCCCGCAGAATACCATTGCGCTACGCCGATACAGCGTCCGTGGCATGAGGGCCAGTGCCACACCAGGCCAATGTCACAGCCCCAATTTTAGAAGTCTTACAGCCGCGCTAGTCCGTGTGTGTCGTGACGGGTAGCCGGGCGACTGGGGCTGAGCAACACAGACTGTGTACACGTCAATCTGAAACTTTGTGTATACCAGCGGAGAAGGAAAATTCTCCGCCATTCGCAGGCAATGTTTGCCCAGAGCCTGCGACAGAGTTGAAGCTGCCATCGGGCGCAAACACGTGCACGCGGGCAGCAGCTGGGCAGCGGCGTCAGCGAGGGTTACGTCATCACTTGGCAACGGGCACCGGAAGCAGCCAGGCTAGACTAGCACAAGCAGAGCAGCAAGCGGGCAGACACTTGCAGCCGCGCCTGTCAGCTCTGCTGTACACCTCCCCAAATCCTCGCATTGCGACGCCCGCCCCAGGTCGTTGCACCCCAGCGTCGTTCTAGATCTTGCGGAGAATCGCCGCCGCCGCCGCCCTGTGCTCACTTTACGAGCCGACTCCCAGTTGGGCGAAGACTGGAAAACCAAACCCAACCCACGCCCTTCCGAGCACTGCCATAGCACATGCGACACTGACGCCGCCCGCTTGACCACTCCCCACCGCCATCATGAACGGCTGGCTGCTCTTCTTCATCATTGTCTTGCTCCTCGTCTCCATTGCCTATTTTGGCTGGTACTTTTACGCGCGCTGGAACGCCTCGCGCAATGGCCTACCCCCGCCCTCGATGAACCCCATAGCGGCTTTTAAGAGCTCGTCGAGCGCCGCAGACTCAAACTACCCCGGGCCCGCTCCCACGGGCATTAAGGGCTGGATCGACACCCAAATGCGCAAGTTCAAGAACCGCAACAACAGGTACACGACGGGCAGCGGCTACGAAGACGCAGGCTACAATGGTACCAACCGCGGTGTTGGCGGTGGCCGCGGCGCCGGCAGCCGCCTCGACCCCGACGAAGCCTGGAGCGCGCGCGTGGGCGACGAAGCCTACTACGAAGAACAGGAACTTGGCCTCCACGAACCTGCTTCCACCCACCAGTCTGCAAACCCCTTTGCGAATGAGCCTACCCGTGGTCGCAGCCGCACCCGCGAATCCTATGACGAGCACCTTGATGCGCACAGCGGACAGAATCCCTTCGGAGACGACAACGCCGCTAGTCTGCGTGGCGTGAGTCCGCGTCCTGTCATGGATGCTGATACGGGATATCATGGTGCTGCGACGGCGACGATGCCCAGTGCAAAGGATCATAGAAAGGGTGGAAATGACGATAATAGTCCGACGGAGAGTCGAAGGAGTATTTTCAAGGAGGGATTGTAGGGGCGGCAGCTTGTGACTGACTGAATGAGACGTTGTTGTTGGAAGCATGGCGCGGCATTTTCTTTTTTGATTTTCTGTGCGTTCGATATCATGGGTCTTTTTTTTTCTTCCTAGTTTTTTTTTGTAGAACAAAAATGTGCGAGGAAAAAATGGTAAATGTTCACAAATTATGGACCCCTGATATTGAGAAGAAACTAGGACCTCCCCCTTTTGTTTTAACCCGCATTACGTACTCAGCCGGTATTCCGGTTGACCATGGACCCTTCCCCTTTGTGTGGGCGGGTGCGAATGTGGGACAAAGGGTCATCATGGGCACGGTTCATTGGGGGGATCTGCATTTAAGGGGGATGAGGGGAAAATAAGGGTTCAATCGAAAGTCTGGAGATGAAATCATGAAATTGAGAACTATGGAAGAAACTGCGAAAAAAGAGAAGAACAAAAAAGGAGAAGTAGAGATGTTCAAAAGAGTGGAAAGAAAAGAAGATGTAAAAGACAATCTAAACCCAGCGCCAGACTGAAACGCAAACGCGAACGCAAAAAAAGTTTAAAGCAAGGACCAGCCAGCCAGCCATCTACGTTTGAACATGTAGAAATATTCCGAAAAAAAAACAGAGCGAGTCATACCTCACCCACCAAAATACCTTGCCAAGAAAAGAAAGAGAGGGAAAGAAAGAAAAGTCTGAGTGTAAAGCTTACATCAACCCCTGCTCCCCATTCCCCCCCACAGTCATCATTCCAATCTCCCCACCGCCACCAGCCACCCTCCTCATCAATCCAATCTCCCCCGCACCCCCATTCCCCTCAGCACTCCTCTGCATGTGCATAACCCTCCTCTTATGAATACTACTTGCATAAGCATGTGCCCTGGGTTGCCCTGGGATACTGTTGTCCCAGGAAATACTGTCGGGATTTACAAATTGCCTTGGCTTGAGATCATCCGTTGAGAGAGATGAGTCGGAGGAGGAGTCGCGACGGTAGACACTACCAGCGTATTTCATAACGACGGCGGGGGTGTAATGAGGTGGATGGGAATTGTAGCCTGGGGGGAGGGTGATTGGTGTGAGGGGGTGAGTAATTTCTTCTCCTTGTACTTGTCTTTCGGGTTGAGGGTTGGCATTTGTGTTGACGTTAGCGTTGGCATTTTCGTTAGCGATGGGCTCGGTGTTGGTATCCGAATCGGTGTTGACGTTGGAGTTGGAGTTGGAATTGACCTCATCGCGTCTCTGCACAATAGGAAAAAGCATATGTGTTGTAGACGGCGTTGAAATGGGGATACGGTTGTACTTGAACATCACGTCGTTAGGGTTGTATTTCATGTCGTTTCTGCGCTCGAGTTCCGTGTCGTGGGGTTCGCGAGGGAGGATCTTAGCGTAGTGGGAAGAAGGGTATACGGGATCCATGATTGGAGGGCTGGAATGGACGCTCCATTCATCGAGAGTGGAAGGCATAGGCGGCTTGTGGCCTGAGGTTTGCGATGCAGAGTCCCATGGCTGGTGACGATCTTCAAAAAATTCAGGGGGAGGAACGGGTTTGGCATCCCGCTTATCCCAGACTACGGGGAAGAGTGAGCCTGCAAAGCCATGCGTAGTCGCCAAAGATCCTGTAGTATCGCCAGATTTCGGGATGGTAGCTTTGACAGACTCGGGGACATCCTGCTGCCATTCTCCTTCTTGGTGCTGCTTTGATTTCTTGTCTTTCTCATCGCCGTGCTTAGGGCTGCGGCTCGTCAGAACAGGAATTCCATACTTGGGAGGTCGGAGTGAAGGAAAGGGTTTCGCATCCGGATTGAACGCTACTGTGTATACTGAGTTTGCAAAGGCATGCGTAGTCGCCAAGGTTCCGGACGTGTCGAGAGGTTTGGAGATGATGTATGCGGGAGACTCGGGGTCGTCGCCACGTTTGTTGAATGTCACTCCCGAGAGTACAGGCGCCAAGATATGTGTAGTGGCTTGGGCATACGTGGTAGCTTGGGTTCCTGAGGCTCTTTCGGCGCCTGGGCCATCATATTCAAGCTCCTCAGTTTCATTTTCCTCCAATTTTCCCTTTCGGTCTCCCTTTTCCTTCTTGTCTTTGTCATGGCCTTTTCCCTTGCCTTTGCTCTTGTCTTCCTTGTCATGCTTGGGGTTGCGTTTCGTCAAGTCAGACGAGCGGTCAATTTCCGCGGCCGGCAATTCATCGTCTAAGGCTGGGAGATCAGGTCGCAAAGGCCAAGAATAATCCTCGGTAGTCTCTGGCAGGCCTACATCATGCGCATCACGCATTTCATGCCTCTTGTCGTTCACTGGTAATCCAGATACAATGTTTGCAACTTGATGTGTCCTTGCCTCGGATCCTGGCTTGAAGGGCTCGTTCGTCCAATCGTCAGGAAGATTCCAATGCATGGGCTTCTCCTTCTCCTTATTCCCTTTTTTGTCGCTTTCCTTGGGACTGCGTTTTGTCACATCCTGTGAGCGCTCATTCTCTTCATCCGAGACATCAGTTCGTGATGGTACAACACGCGCATCTCGCGTTTCGTGCCTCTTTTTACTATTTGGCACTGCATACATCACGTTTGTAACTTGATGTGTTATTGCGGAGGTTCCCGGAACCCCAGGCTGCGCCTCTGAATTGACAGGAAGAGGCCTGTTGGCCCCATCACTTTCTCCTTGTTTTTGTCCTTCTTCTTGTCCTTTTTCTCATCTCTGTCGTCTCTGTCGCCTCTGTCATCCTTATCGTGCTTGGGGCTGCGCTTGGACAAATCAGCAGCGTATATAGGCTTCGGCATCACAGGACCAGGAAGTTCCCACTCGTGATGTCTGGGTGGCCCGCGAAAGGAAGCACCTCTTGGATTGATGCGCCAACCCCCGGATTTCAAATGACGCTCCCGGTCATATGCCAATAACTGGACCTCGTCCTGGGCCTCTGCTTCCCTACGCCACACGATGGGAGCAGGCCGGTGGATGTAAAGGTCAGTACTCGGTTTTGTTGGGTCGGTGAAATATTCAAACTGTTTCTGGCCATCATTGTTTGTAAGAACTTCGAGGACAGGCTCCAGTGGTGGGCTTTGCTGCAATGCGTCGTCGGACCATTGACGACGGTAGATGCCTGAAGCTGGCTGGTGTTCGACGTGCTTTCCATAGACTGCACCAGTCTTTTGTACTGCATCGGACTGCGCTTGAATCATTTCTGTCTCAATTGAAGATCCATTATCACCCTCATTAGTCGTCAGTCCAGCGTCAGGGTTCACCGGTGCGGCAGGTCCAGTTTCGAGTGGCATCTCTTGGCGGCGGTATATGCCGCCTCCTTTGTCACGATATTTTGCTCC
>Ga0115846_100199_pt1 | contig 26365 bp, 37 predicted proteins | sample InSIn5gowninarea_2_FD_83860 | JGI IMG/M metagenome (GOLD analysis project Ga0115846, IMG submission 83860) | reverse complement strand
ACTATCGTCCGCCTTCTACTACTCCCTCGTCGATTGCTGGCCGGATTATGGATAAAATGGTCTCTTTCTCGAACCCTTTTAAATGGCCTTCCCAACCCACGAAATCCAACCATGCGTTTAGCTGATACCTACTCCTATTTTCCTCTATCCCCCTCTTCTTCTCTATCTCGTCTGACTTACGCATTCCCTCCTCTAATGCACTATCGAATAACTCTTTCGTACCTATATTCTTACTACTATCTTCTACCTATTTTCTAACCTCGAAACATCTCTTCCACTGGGCGTATTTAAAAAACCTTTAGAAACTGACTCCTTCCCTCTATACCTTCCCTCTCTCCGCTCGCTCTTTCTCCGGCTCTGTTACCCTTCCTTGTCTCTGTACGTTCTCCTATCCGTGTACGGTTCGACAATGCCTCTAAACGTTCTATAATCCTTTGCAAATATACTTACATGCTGTATATGTGCACTGATAACCGTCCTTAAATAACGGTAAACCTGGGATTGCGGCTGTTAATAGATCTGGGTATACGACCTCTTCTTACGTATACGCTAAATTCTTTACCTACTGAAATAATGTACTGACCTCTTTACGTCTCGCTACGGTTACCGTTGGGTGATAGATTCTGATATGATACTCGACCTAATTTAGCACGACTGTAAATTGACACTAGCGACAAACAATGACCCTATACTGAACTAAATGGTCGAATGTTTAATTAAACTGCTCTATCTTTCCTATATAGGTATGTTATATAGATCTGTATGCTCGTTCTACGAACGTGCTCTTTAGTGATTCGCGTGCACGCGTATGCGAAAACCGTTGGACTGCACGTCTACTGCGACGAACATTAAAATTAGGTTGACAACTTTAACGGCGGATATCTCGCTTTTATGCTGGATTTTAGCGGTCGTCTCTTCGGTGGTAACTATCGATTTATTCGAACATTGTACTGTTTGAATTTAGTGGGCATGCAGCGTATATCTATAAGTTATCTTACCTCACGAAAACAAACCATCTTGCCTCGCAGTTTTGCCAAGCCTGGACCCTAACTCCATACAAAATCAAATCATCTTATGTTAAGATAGTCGTGGGATAGTAGTTAGTTTTGCCAAGCCTAGACCCTGACTCCATACAAAATCAAATCATCTTATGTCAAGATGGTCGTGGGATAGTAGTTAGTTTACGAGCTATAGCAAGGTTTAGAAGGCGTAGGAGTCTTTATAACACGTTAGTAAATCATAATAAATAATTTATAAAAACGCAGTCGCGTCGCAAGCTACTCACTAGTGTAGTCTTTACCATCTTAAATAATAAACGAATGCGAGAATGAAGAGTGTAAAGGTGAATAGTGTTACGAGAGATAATAAAGAAGTTAATAAAAGGAAGATAGAGAAATATAAAGAAACGTAGCTACTTATAGTCTCTAATAACTTATCCACTGCAACAGTGTAGTAGGAAAAGTAAAATAATAAGGCTAGTTATTAGGCTAGTTTTTATAGGTTAATATATTAACAGCGGTTACTGAGATAATAATACTAGAGTGAAGTTTTAGATCGTGTTTTAAAAGTTAGAGAAACAGTCACGTGACGCTATTTCTAAAACACGGGTTATAAAAACACCTTAGTCTACACGATTCGTAATTAATTCTTAAATGTTTTACACTCGACTCGTCTAAGAACATTTAGCACCCGTACTATTAACCTTCTTAGATCCTATACGACGACGAAATCTCGAAATATATAACACTATTATTTCCTACTAGCAAATCTCCTGCCTTAATCTCCGCACACTACTTCGATTAATCCTTATATAAACGCCGTTATCTATATAAACAGTTACAGCGGTGTAGGGTTGCTTAGTAAAGTGAAGTTAAGACTAATTAATACAACGCACGCTTCTTACACAAGACTATATATAATGTTGAGGACAACATCCTTAAAGAGGGGCGTGTTGTTACGGACCTCCCGTAGGTTCCTTGTAAGGATCTTACATACGAGACGCTAGGCTATACTTCGATATAAGATAAGTTCTCTCATAGTACTCCGCAGTATGCTAACTAATATAGAACGTAGACGGAAGTTGTTTTACAAGTCCCCGACTACCGTCCTATACGTTTACCTCTTTATACTACTCTTATATAGAGAAGGAAGCAGCGCTCCTATAGCTAAGGCTTCCTCTCCTCTTTCCCCTCACGGTATAAGACTACCTGCGGGCGACTACATCGCTTAGCTAATAAGGTTAACTTATGTTACTATCTAAGCAGATAGGAACGTATATGTAGGAAGAGATATAATATATAGAATATATTACGAGATAAGAGTACCGAGAGTATATATAGCCTGCGATATGCATACGCAATAGGTACGTTAATATAGTATAGCTTCGTAGCTTTAGTATATAAACCCCTACTATGTCCTAAGGTCTCCCTTCTGTTTCCGTAAGGAATAGTTCTTAATCTATTAAGGCAATCGACATTGACGTGGTAGATACTTCTATTCATATTACTACCTTACTTCTATTGCCTCTTATATCTGTTCACGTTATCCATTTATCTATAACATGATAGGTTAGGATATCTAATTTCTCCCTTAGAACGTGCTAAATCTAGTAATCCTTTAATCATTAAAATAATCTCTCGTCTTTACTAGATTAATAATACTAGGTAGTATACTCTTATATAACACTCGGCCTAGTCTAGTACGACTGCAAACTTGTATGTTCGATATATTATCACGCGATATTCTAGGATATAGTTAAATATACGCTCGGAATCTAATATCTTATTTAGTACTTAGCTGCTTTTATGCCTCTACTCTCTAGAAACTAGCGCGTGCTCTACGCGCGTACGTAATATACTTTAAACGATAGATACTTTCGACCCTAAATTCTACCTCCTAGTCTATGTATACTAATCGAACATAACTTTCTTATCGACTTTTCTTAACCTGTATACGACGCTTTTATAGATAATTTCTATCTCTTTTAATAATAGTCGTTATAAAATAATTCAAACATACTACTATTAAAATCTTAGAACAATACATGCATTTTTTACTAAATCCCTATACCACGTTATAGAATATCCCTATGCCTCGGAAATACCTAACCCTAAACTTAGCTGTCACCAAAAATCAAACCCCTATACCCTAAGGGGAATGTGGGATCATAGTTAGGTACTATAGAGTTAAAATATTCGTATAATGGGCGCACCTGGCACGATACATAATAGACTATATTAAGAAGAACGTCCTATATGCCTTTGTCTCAGAACTAGCATTGTCGTCGGTTCTCTTTCCCTTCGTAGTATTGCTGTATGCCATCATAGTTTAGCTTTTGGCGCTTGGACAGCGGAAAGACGCAGGGCATCCCAGTCGACTGGCTTGCGGTCTTCTTGTAATTTCTTGACGCCAATTGTTGACTCACTACCCGCTTGCATCATTTCGCGGAACAGGTTCTTGATTTCGGTTTGTTGCGTGTTCTCATCCCGGTTGCTGCTGTTTATCCTTACGAGCTCCTTGCTCATCTCCGAAGCTCGTGGAGCTGAATATCTCAATTCATCTAGATAATCGTCGAGAAGTTTTTCAAGCTCTACCTCGTTCTGTGCTAGCCTAGCGATTGCAGCTCTTTCGTACAATTCCGTCATTGTGATCTTCCTGGTAGATAGCATGGCCTCCCGAGCGAACGCCGGTCCCCATTCTCTAACCACATATGGTGAGATCGTGGCAGGACACAGGCCCAGGCGTACTTCACTCAGTGTGACAAACGCTGGACTGACTGCAACTCGGATGTCACAAGCAAAGGCAAGGCCAACACCTCCACCATAAGCCGCACCTTGTATGCAGGCGATGGTGACTTGAGGAGCTGTACCGATTGCTGAGAGTAAGCGTACTAAGCGATCGTAAACGCCATCTTTGTCATTGGAAGGTCCTTCTTGGCCGACGACAGTGGAGCCTTTGCCAAGGTCCATGCCAGTGCAGAAGAACTTGCCACGCGCACACAGCGCGATGCGCGATATAGACTGATCCTTGCGAGATGTGTGAAAGAAATTGGTAAGGTCGTTCATCATTGTGGTTGTAAGGGCGTTGCCGTTCTTGGGCCTATTCAATACGACCTTGATGTTTACACCTTTACGGTAGATTTCGAGTCCTTCTGTAGTGTGTGCTCTAGCCCATTGTAAGCGCTTTTCAGGAACTGCCATAGCGTTCTCCTGCTTTGCTGTGATAGCTGCACCCACCCTCGAATCATTCTGTTTGGATAATTTGGCTGATATCCAGGCCCCAGTTTTGATCAGCTTGTCAAGGTCTACTCCAGTATCGATACCACCTTGGTGGAACAGATACACCAGGTCTTCCGTGCTGACATTACCTTTTGCACCTGGAGCAAAGGGGCATCCTCCAAGACCACCGACACTGCTGTCAAAGACACGAACACCGCACTGATAAGCTTGCCACACATTTGCGACAGCTTGGCCGTATGTATCATGGAAATGTCCAGCTAGTTTCGATGGAGGTATGCCATTATCCACGAGGAAGCCAATGAGGCTTTTGACATCGGACGCGGTACCACAGCCAAGTGTGTCGCCCAAGCTGACTTCGTGACAGCCCATTGTGAGTAGCGCTTTGACACAGTGAAGCACGGCTTGTCGAGGGGTTATGCCACCATATGGATCGGCGAAGATGCAAGAGACATATCTGCTAATGATCAGTCTGACACGACTTACGAATGAAATACAGGGCTAACGTACCCTCGTACTATTAAGCCAGCAGTCTTTGCTGCAGCACAAACTTTACTCGCTCGTTCGAGTCCTTCAGCAACACTGCAGTTGATGTTTGCCTTACTGAATCCTTCTGTGGCACTGATGAACACAGCTACCTCCTTCGCTCCATGCTTCACGGCGAGATCCAGGCCTTTCAGGTTTGGCACCAGAACGGGAAGACCTAGACTTGGATCATTCTGCATATCTCGAATGACAGCATCGTTCAGAACAGCTCGACAATCGGCAAGTTGGGGTATTGCCTTTGGGGAGACAAACGAAGTGAGTTCGATTGTCTTCAAGCCGGCTTCACGTAATCTTTTGATCAGCTCAATCTTTATCGACGTTGGCACGGTGTCACGGATGTTTTGCAGACCATCTCGAGGTCCAACCTCTACAAGACGGACACTTGATTTCATCCTAGGCGCTCGCGTCGTGTCTTCCGCGCCATGAATGAGTGTTGCTAAACATGTAAGTCTGCAAGACGTCAGGACTGCCTCGGCAATGTCGGCGCCATGTCGGGGTTTGGCTTACATTGACCCAATCAATTTACTATCAAAAACGGACGCACTGATGGGAACTACAGTATGACTGCGAGAGATGGCCACAGGTGCATCTTGAATCTGAGCTTGTTTGTTTTTAACCTTTCTTCAGCTCAATATCTCCTTCACAACCTGCTCAACTTCTCGACAGCCTTGACCTCCTGCTTTACAGCTAGATCCGCCAAAATCTCCTCACTCCCGCCGCCAACTACCATGACCCTCACGTCTCTCGATATCTGCTCAATCCTGCCGCCCCTTCCTCCCTTCGAATACCCTAGCCCGCCCATAATTTGTTGGGCCTCTCTATTCACCTTTTCCAACACATTACCAGCCAGGACTTTGAGATTAGCGATAGAGCCACCAAGCATCATATTACGGCCAGTTACTCGTTCTTGCTCCATTAGATAGACGAGCTGTTCCATGTAAGCGTAAGCTGAATCCAGTTCGCGCCCCATGAGGGAGATTTTAGAGCGGATTGTTTGGTTCTCGATTAATTTGCTTCCAAATGTGGAACGCGTGATGGCATGGTCATAGGCGTCAGAGGCACAAACACGGGCCATGCGGAGGGATGTGCAAGCGAGCCAGAGACGTTCATGGTTGAAATCTATTACGAAAGATAAGATGATCAGTGGCTGTCTCTTGATGTAGAATCACGGGCTCATCGTACTCGACATGATGATCTCGAACCCTTTGTTCACCTCGCCAATGAGGTTCGCTACAGGCACCTTGACGTCGTCGAACTCAATGTACGTCGAAGCTTATTCCAATGTCAGTATGCGCGCAATATTCATACGTCCAATGTTTCGACTTACCACTTGCAGCGACGCCAGAGTTCTCAATCTTGCGACACGTTACTCCATCGACCTTCATTGGAATGACTAGAGCTGAGACACCGTTGTGACCTGATCCACCTGTTCTGACTGCTGCGCAACAATAATCTGCGAAGGACCCATTCGTGATCCATTTCTTCGCACCATTGACGATGTACTGGGAAACCTATTAGGGATATATGTCAAATGATGATATATTTCGGACTTGCATGATCTCCTTCTCGCACTGCTGTCGTTGTGATACCTGCAACATCCGATCCAGCTAGACTAATGTGAGTTACGCCCTCACTTGTGGCGAACCATTCAAGTCACATACCATCTGGCTCAGTTACACCTGACGCAAGGTTAGATCAAGTCCTTGGAAAGTAGACACACTCGACATTGGAACGTACCTAAGCAGAATCTGGACTTCCCTAATAGGACATCACAGATGAATCGTTCTTTCTGCTGTTGAGTGCCAAAGTTGACCACAGGTGGTGCTCCGATGTTGTTGCCGCCTATACGATGGACGATTAGCATCTTACGATAAGTCACGCACAGATACAGAAACTAAACTTACAAGCAAGACCCCATATTACGCCAAGATAACCACATCGAGCTATTTCATCTATGATGATGAGATCATGAAAGCTATCCCATTCCCCAGGAGATATATGTGCAGGTAGCTTTTGTCCTTTAAGACAATCCTTCGCCAGAGGATACACCGAAACCGCCATGTAGCCTTCGGTGGCGTGTCTTGTGATTGCCTAAAACAAGCATAAGCTCCAGTGACGATATATTTTGCGATAAGAGACTGTTACCTCTGTCGGTACTTTGCCATCTTTCTCCCACTGTTCACAGAACGGTGCGATATGAGTGTCTACATATTTGCGAGCTTCCTTCTGTAGTTTGCGATGAGAGTCATTGTAGTATGGGCTTGATTGGCGAGAGTGCCAGAGGGGGTCTGCGAACGGAGATATCGTTGGAGTCATATTTGTGGAAGCTGTCTTCTCTCTTTCTCGTCACTCACACGATACACATTCACTCCAAATCAACTGAAACAAGTGACCCTCGGTCCAAGGTGGCAAGGAAAAGTCCGGGGAAGAAGCGGAGAAAGCTTGGCGGAACAACCCCCACTACCTGCTACCCCGAGGATGTGTTGACCAAAAGGATGAGTGCTTTGGGCTCGGATCATATACCAGAATCCTTCATACTGGAGAGAAAAGCGAACGATGGCTATTGCAAACCTCTATCGACCTTCGCCACCTCTTGGACCTGATGGGAGGCCAAACATTCGCAAAGTCCTTATTGCCAATCGTGGAGAGATTGCATGCCGTGTGATTGCTACTTGCAAGATCTTGAGCGTGAGCTCCGTTGCGATATACGTCCGAGAGTGCGTGTAGAAAATGCTCATTCACAAGTGTCAAAAAGCTAATGTGGTAAAACAGAGACGAGTTCTCACGCCATGTTTCCGAAGCAGATGAAGCAATCTGCATTGGAAGCGTCGCATCTGCAGAAGTCAATCCTTTTCTCAACATCAAGCTGCTTATAGATACCGCTTTCTCTGTTGGTGCACAGGCAATACATCCTGGCTACGGCTATTTGAGCGAGAATGCTTTATTTGCTAACGCTGTGAGGCAAGCTGGTTTGATCTTCATTGGACCAAGTTCAGAAGCTATGTCGACACTGGGAGACAAGCGAACTTCAAAGGAATATCTGGGTCTTCATGCGCCTGAAGTACCACTCATTCCTGGATTTTCAGGCTCTAGTCAAGATGCTGCTGAACTAGCAGCAGCTGCCGAACGCATTGGCTATCCAGTCATGCTCAAAGCATCTGCAGGTGGAGGAGGCAAGGGAATGCGTATTGTGCGTGAAGCAGGACAGCTAGGCAGTGAGCTGGAGCGTGCTCAATCTGAAGCAAAACGTTCGTTTGGGTCTAGCGATTGCATATTGGAGAAGTATATTGCGGAAGCGAAGCACGTAGAGATTCAGATTATGGGTGATCAACATGGCAAAGTCATCTCTCTGGGTGAGAGAGATTGCTCCATACAAAGACGACATCAGAAGGTTATCGAGGAGACCCCTTGTCTCTGGCTCACTGCTGACCTCAGACGGCGCATGAGTGGTGCTGCAGTCCAGATCGGAATGCTAATGGCATATGAAGGAGCTGGAACTGTCGAGTTTGTAGTCGACGTAATCGAAGCAAAGTTTTACTTTCTCGAGGTCAATTGCAGGCTACAAGTCGAGCATCCAGTGACCGAAGAAGTTACAGGCTTCGATCTGGTCTCATTGCAGCTGTACGTTGCCGCTGGTGGACGCTTAGCCGATGTAGCAAATCTGGCGACGTTCCAACCAAAAGGCCATGCCATAGAGTGCCGCTTATGTGCAGAAGATCCAAATCGTGACTTCTTTCCCGAACACGGCACGATACGACTCTGGCAGCCGTCAGATTCAGCCCTTCAAGAAGACTGCATCCGATACGAAACTGCCGTGACGACTGGCTCCGAAGTCTCCATCTACTTCGACTCCATGATTGCAAAACTTGTGGTATGGGCTCCGTCCAGAAGCGAGGCAGTCGAGAAGATGGTCAAGGTCTTACAGAAACTGGTATGTATAGGCGTGAGAACGAATCAGCTGTTCTTACAAAGCTGTTTACTGCACGGCGACTTCCAAAATCCTGCCTATACGACTTCCTTTATTCCACAGCGATTGCAAACACTTATGCAGAATCCAAATGCTACCTCGAAGAATGCGGATCTGGAGAACCATATGAATCTGATTCCGTGCCTTTTCACTCGCTTGCAACGTAGCAGCCTACGGGCATCCGGTGGATCATTCCGAAATATACGAAAGGGATTTCGAAATCAGAGACTAGATCTCGTTGGCGTACAATCTGATATCGTTTCGGCACATTCTGTACACCTGTCTTCCGCCGAGAGCGAGCCACCACAGCCAAATATTTGCATATGGAGTCATCTGGGAGAGCACGAATATACCGCATACCTCACTCCACTACCCTCAGTACCTGATGTCCAGCAGACGAAGTGTGAAAGTAGCGCCGCAAAAGTGACAGCAGCTTATAATACCTTCAGTAACACGATACGCTCTGGAGAATACAGATCAACATCGCCCTTCACAATGACATTAAACAGTAATCAGACGCAACAACGTCGGAATAAAAGCACTTCCTGGACAACGAGCATCCTCGATATCACCATCAATGGCACTAAACACACTGTCTACATTGCAGCCACCTCTTCTTCGTCTACAGATACAGCTTCCCCAACTACACTGTTAATCCATCATCCCACCAACCTTGGCACATGGACAACTTACTCCGTCTTCTCGCCACTCGCCTATTTTGAAAGTCTGCGCTCGAATGATGTCGCTGAGGGTATTTCGTCTCGCCAGATCAAAGCGCCAATGCCTTGTAAAGTGCTTCAGGTGCTGAAGAAGGTGGGCGACGAGGTGAAAGTTGGTGAGGCAGTGATTGTCATCGAGAGTATGAAGATGGAAATTAGCATCACTGCAACCGCTGAGGGCAAGTTCGAGTGTGCGTTAGCGGTGGGAGACACGGTAGAGGAGGGTAAAGAGCTTTGCAATATCGTTTGAGAAGAAAGTGTCGTGGTAGTAAGGTTGTGGACATTACGTAGCTCCACCATAAGTTGCCTGTAGAGTCATCAGTCTGCCGCACAAGACTGGTCCGATTCTCAGAGTAACGTACCGCAAGTCTTGACATCAAGTGCTCCTTCGCAGTCATAATCTTCCCCTCTCCCAGATCCTCCATGCCTTCAAATTCTACTGCTTTTCCACTCATCTTATGTGCCTTGACAATCTCACTCGGTACCTCCTCCAACACTGCATCGTCCAGAGGATGACAAAAATATGCGATGCTATACCTTTCTGTCTGTGCTTCCTTTGTCGTAGGGGCAGGAAATACCACGCGATGTACTGTGCTGCGCAGCAATCCACCGGTCCAGTAAGAGAGAAGGTCTCCGATGTTTACGAGAATTGGCAAGGTATGTGAGGTGCTTGTAGTGGAAGGTTCAGGATCGACAGGCACAGGTACCCAAGTGTCTGATTGTGTGAGGATTTCGAGACCTGGCTGGCCAGGGAGTCGGAACAGGAGTGTTATGCTACCGTAGTCGCTATGAGCACCAGCGCGGATATCAGTGGTGGCGTCATATGCTGAAGAAGTAGGAAGAGGCGGATACTGTAAAGCAGATTAGATGGACCAATCTTGCTCGATATCAGCCCTGGTGAGGCTAAGCTTACATGGAGAAGTCTCAGGGTATTGCTGTCAGGACCTTTGGTACGGTCATGTCGCTTGACGAACCAGTTCGCTCCACCTTCGGTCTCTGGGATCTGTTCGTTTATTAAGGTCACTGTGTCGCATCGAAGATGAGCCATAACGCACCTCAAGCGCAGCACCTAACAGCTCAAATATCCGATTGCAAATGGCACGACATCCGTCCTGAAACAAGCCAATCTGCTTCTGATGCGGTATTAAAGGCTTTGGAAATGGTTGTGCTGGTTCGCCAGAACTTGTGAACTCGCCTATGTTGAATGCTCTTTGTGGCGTATTGTCAGTTGTGGCTAAGAGTCACGGCTGATGCTCGCATAGACGTACTCCTTGTAATCTCCCTTCTTATGCTTTTTAGGGTCGAGGGCTTCACGGTTGAGAGCCACATAACCGCGATCTAGAGTCGTTAGACATGCTACCATCATGCTCATTATGGAACATAGATATACTCTTTACTATTGGTGTCTCGGATTTTACAGACTCTGGGCTTTCGAAGAACTGGCGAGACTACTTTGGGTCAGCTGTGCATGATGTCAGTATGGCAAGACTAGCTCACGGTAGTGAACATGGCATCAACATCCTTCGCAGTCAACTCAAGCTCATCAACATGTTTGATAAAGATGAAGCCATAATTTATAGCAGCATCCAGCAGTCCTTTTGCGGCATTTGGCGAGGTTAGATCAACGATTGGTATTTTCACGTCTGCTGCTTCTTCTGTTCGTGCAATCATATTCAAAGAAATGCAAGGTAATTATGGTGTTTCAGATGAAGTTTCATTAGATAAGAAAAGGTTTGAGATCGACACGATCGATCCGTGTTAGGATAGTGCATGCAAAGAAGCCCGTTGGACCCTGCAGGGAATGCGGGGCGTAGTCGAGTGACAAAGCTGAAACATTTTCGAGACATGTCCGTCATCTCATCTCGTCAACACCATCATCTTCATCAATTTTCACGGCATCGTTCACGTCGCAGTACTCTTCTGACCTTCCCCTTGCATGTGCACAACTGCCTTGCGCAACAAAGTGGCCCTGTTCACAAGCGCATCAACCACAACCTTCATGAGAAGACATGCGATAGCATTCCTTGCAATCCTGACACACAACAAACAATGTCCTTCTTCAGCTCGTTAGGAGGTCAGAAGGGCATACCAGCGAAGGCGCCACAGATCAGAAAGGTCCAGCGCACCATTACGAAACCTGCACCGCCTCCAGCAGCGCCAGCCGCAAAAGCACGCTCTATAGGAAGATTGCCTCCACGACCGTCCACGTCATCACTCACACCACCACACACGAATAGTTCACGATCTTCTCCGGCCACCTCGTCAACAACGAAAAGAAAGGTCGACTCACAGGATCCAGATCGGGCAAGAGCGATTCGAGGAGGGACGAAGAGGAAACTTACAACACCACCAGCGACGCCATTGTTTGGGAGTAGTAGCGACAGTGAGAGTGACGAAGAAGAAGCTCTAGCAAGAGACAGTCTGTCTCCAAACAAAAAGGTCAAGACTACGAATGATGTCGTAGACAAGAATCCAAGGAGATTACGAGATGTAGCGCACTGGAGTGGCAAGGAAGAGGTCAGTAAGAAGCAATACAAGCTGGTACACAGCGCGGATTTCACATCTGAAAACGGCGGAAAAGACTACACATCATTGTTTGTAGGATCGACAGAAGACCCAATTTCAGTTGAGCTGTACTACCCTGGCTCGCCTTGCCCCGAACGCTTCAATCTAGCAGAACCCAGAGACAAACAGAACCACAACCCAATAGCGGACCTCATCGAGACTACCACATCAATACTTACACATTTCTTCCCAAAAAGCATCTCCGATTCCTACCTCAACGAAAGCACAGGCCTTCCTTATCTTCTGAATCGCGCGTACAAAACATATGACCTCCCTTTGTTTCAATCCACCCTTTCTACTTTCAACGAACTGATCACGACATCTCGAGTCAATCACACTCTTGCCAACCACATCGATAGTGGTGGACTCCCTCACACTCCTCTTCCTCTGGATCTAAGCGACCGCATCCTTGCTCAGTGTTATTCACGGACTGTGTCGCCTCACGTCGAGCGTCTCCGAGAGTACGAATCCTTCTCCGACAGCGTATATGGCGAGATTCTCTCACCTTTTGCCTCTGAGATTTTCAAAGCTACTGGTCTTACCCATTCATCCGTGTTTCTTGATCTTGGTTCTGGCGTGGGCAACGTAGTCCTACAAGCCGCGCTGGAGATAGGTTGCGAAGCACACGGCATGGAATTCGAAGCCAACCCAGCCGGTCTCGCGACCAAACAAGCTGAAGAGTTCCGCGCCCGATGTCGACGTTACGGTCTCGCTCCCGGACGTGTTAACCTGATGCAAGGCAACTTCCTAAAAGACACACATCTACTGCACGAAATTCTTCCCCGGGCTGACGTGATTTTGGTCAACAATTACGCTTTTTCCAGCGATACGAATGATCAATTACGTCGGCTATGGCTGGATGTCAAGGACGGGGCGAAGATTGTCAGTTTGAAGAGTTTTGTGCCGGCGAAGTGGAAGCTGGAGGAGCGGACCAGTGGCGATATCACGGCTTTGTTCAAGGTGGAGAAGAGGGAGTTTTGGAGCGGAAGCGTGAGTTGGACGAATCGGGAGGGAGAGTGGTTTCTGCATGAGATGGATAGGAGTCGGTTGGCCGCGTATGATTTGTCGCGGCGCAGTAGAGCACGGGGGTGAGTGGTTTGTAGGATTATTGCATTGGATAGAGTAGCGAAGGCATGAATATGAGATGGGCGATGCATAATCTGGGCATGAGCATTGGAGAATGGATCTGCACTTGTAATATCTTTCATGCATGGGCACTAGGACAGATTCATTGAGGAGATTCTGGTGCTCCTTCGTCGTTGGCATAATGTGGAGTGTAACAAGAAGGTGGTGGCGGTGAAGAAGTAAACACGGCTTGGTAGCGAGGTAGCTTCAATCTCATATCCCATACCTATTCACATTACTCCACGTTCAGATCGCTCCAATGGTCGCTACTATAGGCAGAGTTCTAGCATTTGACACCATTGCACAACTAGCTTAGTCGGTATGCGAGCTAGCCGCTGTCAATTTTTGGACAACATCCATCGTTCTCATGTAGGAACTACTCGTTGCCCTCCGGAAGCATGCTTCTGCCTTGCTCACTTCTGTGACTCTAGACTACGAGCGGACTGCAGAATCCATAGCCTGTCTGCAGCATCGTGTCACTTCCTGGACCCTTTGAGATGCGTTTTAGGCATTCTTGTACGGGTGTAGAGCGGGAGGTAAGACCACATCCACTATCTTGCACACGACTTGTCGAATGTACGGCCTGACCGACCTATCGATTTTGACGGTAAACCTGAGTGACAATCGTACGATTTCATCTTTATCCAGTCAAGGGCGTCAAGAGACCAGTTTCTTGCTGGGGCAGACCGCAAACGATCAATTCTTGTTCGCCTCCTCACGACAGTCCTCCAGCACTCTCCACAACTTTTTTCCTCTGAGTGATGATTTCGTCTCTTTACAGCCCGGATGCCAAGCCTCTGAGATGTGGCGTGATATCCTGATACAAGTCTTTTGCTTTCAGCATTGGCAAGGACGAATCATGCCTGCCGCTATACAGCTCTAGGCACCACATTCTCTCTCAAATCCCCAACTTGCGCCTTGACCTTCATCTCCTCCAACTTTGCAACTTCCTCATCCACAATCGCAATCTCGGCCTCGACTCTAATCAGCTTCTCCTTCAACATATCCTCATACTCCCGATCTGTCAACCTCCTCATCGGGTTCCAGCGCGATTTTGCCATGCGTTCAATCAGGCCCGGCTTAGCGTTTGTTAATTTGTTTTCCTGTCGCGGTAGTGGTGACTGATCAAACTGGTGCTTCTCGCCAAACGCGCGTGTGGTTCGGGCTTGCGCAACGACGTTCTCACTCTCCGCTACAATCTCATCTTGGAATTGCTCATCATCATCCTGCCCTCGGAACCCAGCGACAACTTTCTCGCCCACGAACCCCAGACCAGCGAAGACGACGGCGCCGGCGCCCATATTGACCACGCTGCCTCTTACGGCACCGCCAACGACGCCAGCTACACCGCCTGCAAAAGCACTGGCTCGTTCTTTTTGTGCGGGGTTAAAACTCCATATGTCGTGGCCGGTGGCGTGGGATTGGTAGATGAGTGAGGATTGGCGTGTGAAGTGGTATGTTGAGGCCAGGAGGGTCCATTGGAGGGAGGTTGCTAGAGCGAAGAGGGTTGGAGTAGGAGAGCGGCGGAGGAGGGCTAGTGTGCTGCCGGTGAATGCGCCGAGGATGCCTGTCAGGAGGGGCGAGAGAGTTAGTTGGGGCTGGTTTGCCATGTAACAGGATTTTTTAGCACTAAATTTTGGATTTCTTGATGATGCCAATGATAAGTAGTGCTTGGATTAACGTGGTGAAGAGAGTATCGCGGCTGGGGTGTTTCTTTTTTCCTCACGAGGTCGCAGTTCCCTCTGCTGTACTGGGCACGAATGGATCATGGTCTTTCTTATTTCGAGTTCCTTTTTCGGCGTCTCTACTGGATTGCCCTCTCCATTAGTAGCCTCCGTTTTTCTCCTCGTGAAGTCAGATCATGACCAGAGGGATATCTCTTCCGGACATCGTAGAAACATCACGGCATATACAGTAATAACCCCACATTCACGCCTCACATTACACACTTCCTTCACATCTCACACTCCTCCTACTCCACTCCCACAAAACCCACACCTCCACAATCCCAACTCCCACAAAAATCACCCAGGCACCTCTCACAACCCCTCCACTCCATCTTCCACAAGAATGCATCTTTCCAGCTCCAAGCAAGCAAGCAAAAAGCAAAAGGGAGAGAATAAATAACTTTACTCACCACAAGCCAAGCCAACCCTTCCACTCCTCCACGCAAGCTCCGGGCCCAACACCCTCGCCATCTCAGCGATTGTTTCCTTTCCTTGCCCTTCCTCTTGCCTACTCGACCTTTCCATGATGGTGATGGATTGGCTTTGTGGCAAAGGTGTGGTGATGTGATGGTGAGGTTGATCAGTCGTGGGAGGTGACGGTTGTGATATCTTTGTCTTTACGAATGGATAGAGGATGCAGAGAGGAGGAAATTTGAGGATGTTCAACAGGACAGTCAATATAAGATATCTTTCACAAGTAGTCGAGTGCAAGTCAACTGGACTTTCTAAACGACCAAGTCAAATTCTACTGCCAATCGGGTACCCTGCAGGTGGCAAGGTTCCAAACACAGACCGACTACACAGATGGTAATATCTCATATATTCCGGCTATCCTAATCTACATACCAATCAATGTTTCCTCCTTTCGATCCTAATCATCCTGTTGTTTAGTAGCTAGCTCCTGTGCGCAGTACAAACGCCCTGTATTACTACGCCCTCAATATCACTCAATCTTCGTGCTCGTAATTTCATGTCTTCCCTGTTCCCACTAAACTCAAGCAATCCAACCACCATGCCCCGCGCTTGGCGCAACCTGCTTAGGAAAAAAAGAAAAGAGAAAAGCGTATGCAAGGGTATCTTCGTCTTGTCTTGTCTTGTTCTGGTGAGGTTGACTTTCGTCCTCACGTGCCCACCTTCCTTTTTTCAACTGCTTATGGTTTGATATTCTCGCGATGCTCAGCCGTCACATATCTCTTATTCAGCCCTCAACCAAAGTCTTCTGCCCTTTACCCAGATGTTCCAAACATCTTCGCGCAAGTGCCACCACCTCACCCTCTCCTTCCTCATCACCTACATCTTCATCCGTAGGTATGTCGCGGTCCGCAATAGTCTTGATAGCGTCAATTATATCGTCTGCACGTGCAATGCAGTCGACGAGCTTTCTGTCGCCAGACTCGAGGAGTTGTAGTAGTGTCCAGATAGCTATGTGCTGAAATGTAGGATCACCACTGGCAACGAAGCGGGTCAGGTAGCCATGGATGCCGCCATTTGGATGTGTCCAGTGTTCGACAAACAGGGTGTAATCACCGACTAAGTAGTGTTAGTCAAAGAGCTCTATATTGTGGGATTACTATGTCCCTACCTTTCGAAGAGAGATTGCCCAGTGCAGCAGCACTATTCCCTTGCACTTCAATACTCTCAGAGTCGGTTAGTGGGATGAGGACGTCAAAGACGCCCAGACTAAGCAGATGTGGTTTGAGGTCATCTGCGAGTGCTAAGACAGCAATGGCAGCAGTCATCTCAGACTGTACACTTATTGGCACCTTGAGGACCAACGATTTACACTTTTGTACTGCACCTGCATCCAGTACCAACTGTTTATTCTTGTCCGAACTGGCGGCAAGATTGCGTAGCGTTGAAATGGCGTGGCATTGTATTTCCTCATTGTCAGCTGTTCCTAGCAGCTCCACCAATGGTCTCAAAAAGCCTGCCTCAATGATTGGGGATTCATTCTGTGGGTGAATTGAGATATTGCGAATACATGCAACGGCTGATAGGATGAGTGGGATATATGTAGACTGTAATAGACGCAAGAGAGGTTCCAGTCCTTTTGCTTGAACGACGTCAAGCTGGTATTTCTCATCGGATGCAAGATTTCGAAGTGCTAGCGCAGCTTGACATTGCACTTTTGGTGAGTCTGTGCTCATCAGACGGATGAGTGATTGCACTAGACGTGGCTCATTTGCTGCTAGTCTTCGTCGGTTTGCTCCATCCACTGCGATGTTGCTGAGAGCTGTTGTACAGTAATACTGAACGTCCACATCTTTTGACTCAAGTAGCTGGACTAGTACGGGTATTGCTCCGGCGTTGACCAGCTGTTGTCTGTTTTCATCTATGGTTTCGTCAGAATGACCTGTCAATCACCATAATGGTCCCAGATTCCCATCTCACCTGAATGCGTCATATTGAGCAATGCGCCAGTCGCATTCCGCTGGACTCTCATATCTTTTGACTTTGCCAACCTGGTCAATGGACCCAGAGCTCCAGACCGAGCAATCTTCGCCTTGTTCTCTTCGTGCGTGGCAAGATTGGTGATACAGCCGACCGCATTGCACTGTACTTCGACGTTTGAGGACATCATCTGGCGAATGAGTGGATTGAGTCCTCCAAGTTTGACTATTGCGACTTTGTTCTCAGCTGACATTGGTCAGCATTGTTTGTTTCTTCAGTGTCCTGCTTGTATAATCTTACTGTGTACTGCCAAGTTACCAAGCGCTGCACTTGCTGCACGCTGGACTTCTTGATCCGGACTATTGAGGAGAAAAAGGATGGGTTCGAGGGTATCGCGGTCGACTTCTCTGACATCGGCTACAATGTAGTATCAGCACAAGCTGCTTCTTATGCATTCAGTCCCCATTATGTTATCCCTACCTCTTTCTGTTATTTCAGCAAACGTCAAGCTTGCGCTTCTCTGTAAATCCAGATTGTCCGAATACACGAGCGTGCTCAATGCTTGCAAGGGTGGACCGGAAAAGAAGTCGACTTCAGCTCGCTGTGAAACACATAAGCTAGCGAAGCTGGAAGAAATTTTCATGTTACGCACGTTCTCGAGATAGCCGAGCAGTTCTGCGACTGCTTCTCGCTCGCTTTCGGCAAGCGCATTATCGTAGAGTCCATCATTGGATCGTCCTAATTGGACTGTCAATAGTGTGATGGCGGGTGCATGATGAGACGGCTAGCAACCTTTGCAGCACGACGAACAGATATTGCCCATTGCGATCTTGATGAGATGAGCTGATCTTGTCTGATGTCTGTCGCCAACTGGGCAACTACGGGTACTAAGCGGGCATTCAGGCTGAGGATAACAAGCGCGCCTGCAGCATGCGAGAAGAAGAGCTGACGAAGAAGCTGCTTCAAGACCCAAGAGCAATGCGAGGCTGGGCAAAAAGTGGTTTGCAATGGTCTTTGTGCTACGCGAGTTTGATGTTTCAGAGCGGATTGACGGAGGCAGCCCTGCAGACGGGACTAGCGCGATTGCCAAGGCGTTTGAAACAAAACTAGGTCAACGCATGTGCTTGATCGTCCTCAACGGACATCATCAACCGGAAGTCTGTTTCAGGTCTCGACTTTGTTTCAAGTATTGACTTCATTAACTATCTATGTAACTGATTCGCTGCTCGTTATGAGAATCACAAATTCCATCACTTGCCCGCTCCGTAGCTTTGACCATTTTGTTGAAAGCTTCACGACGTTACCGCCATACTCCATGTCAAGCTGTTATCGCAGCAAGACCCGTTCACTTTTGTGCAATCAGTAGCGAGGTGGGGGAGGGGGTGCAGAGCCTCCGCCATACCCTTGTTGTCCTCCTTGCTGTCCATACCCTTGTTGTCCATAACCACCTTGTTGACCACCTTGTTGTCCATAGCCCTGTTGTCCTCCTTGTTGACCATAGCCTTGCTGTCCTCCCTGCTGTCCGTAGCCACCCTGCTGACCATAACCTTGCTGTTGGCCGTATTGTTGCTGTTGCTGGCCACCGTAGCTGGGTGGTGGAGGCGCTCCATAACCACCTTGCTGTCCACCATATTGCTGGGGAGGTGGCGCTCCATACCCGGGTTGGCCACCATGACCACCAGGAGCTCCACCTGGACGCTGAGCGGAGTTGCCTTCATCTTTGTTATCGTATGAAGCATCAATCGAGCCCAACATCAACTTGATGAGCCAGAGATCAGGCGTAAGGTCGACAGGAGGATTCTGCATCTTCATTTCCTGCTGTTCATTCTCGAAGCTTGAAGCAGATTAGCCAAGCTACCATGAAATTACTGCATTATGAGTCCATGACTTACTTGGAGGTACAATCGACCATTCTACCAACCTGAGGGTCAGAGTCGAGCTTGCCGAGGAACTCTCTTGCCTTTTGATCGTTTCCAACTTGAGCGAACTGGAAAGCAATACCACCTCTTGATCCTGTTGCGCGAGTGACTTCGCTGACGGCGTAGCGGATAGTGTCGAAGATGGCGTTGGGACCAGGCTCGTCACCACCAGGCTGACCATCAGTCACGGCAATGACAAGAACTGGCTTCTTCATCTGTCCAGACCTGGCAGCAGGGAGGACAATGCCATCAATAACCTTGCGTTTCATCTCGCGACCCATAGGTGTAAGACCAGAGAACTTGATTTGGCGCATGATGTTGTCAACTGCATTTTCGTCGCGAACATTGTCGACAAGACCACCGGAGAGATTCGAGTTCATGAAGCGAATGCTGATACCATCAGGGTCGAAGAGAGTGGCAGCGTATGAGACACGGCCAAGAATGAGCTTGAGATCCTCAATGCGCTCACCGTTCTCCTCGAACTGCATAGATCCACTGTCATCTGAATACTGTTAGCATAGCCTTCAAGTCCAGAGACTATGTCCAGCTTACCAACGTAGAGAATGATGTCGTAGAGACCCAAGCGCACCAGATCAGCACCAATCTCTTTGGGAATCTTCCACTGTGCGCAGACTTGACTGATTCTGCTAGGAGCTTGGTTTGCAATCTGGTCAAGCATGGGAGAGCCAGGTGGGTAGAATCTCTCCAGACCGTTTTCTTGGATAGCCTTTTGTAGTGCGGATTTATACATGGCGACCTCACCAGGACCACCACCACCAGAAGGAGGTTGACCGAACTGTTGACCACCTGGAGGTCCACCAGTTGGGTAAGGAGGCTGACCACCACCCTGTTGAGGAGGAGCGCCATATTGCTGTTGAGGATGAGCACCATACTGTCCAGGTTGCTGCCCACCTTGCTGTTGACCCTAGCGAGAGGAACAATGTTAGCTTCTGTCATTTACACGACTCGTATGTGTTTGTCACAATGACCGACATAATAGCCAGATTGTCCTCCTGGGTATACCTGAGGTAGATGGCTCTGCTGATACGACTGTTGTCCAGGATAACCAGGTTGTTGTGGTGGAGGCCTGTTATATTGCTGGTTATATTGCTGAGGTGGTGGTTGCTGATAGCCACCGTATTGTCCTGTAGGAGGCTGGCCGTACGAAGGTGGTGCTTGCGCTTGATAACCTTGTTGTTGTGGTGGGTATGGTGCTGGTTGTCCATATTGGCCTTGTACTGGCATGCCGGCTGGTGGAAGCACACCCTGCTGTTGAGCCATAGCGAATTTCTTCATGATTGCGACGAGTGTTGTAGGTTCCGGAAGATATGGTCTTGAGATTTCAGGTAATGGGAGTCGAGATGAGAGAAGCGACAGGAAATGAGGTTGATGAAGAAGCCAAGGCAATTTCCAAGAACTGATTAAAGGTGATGACGAAGTCACGAGCTTACCGGATTATACTGCGAGCGGGGTAAACATTAGCAAACAACCAAAGCAAAAGAGGCAGTCAAGAAGAAGAAGAAGACGACTTACAGATTGGAACTGCTGTTGCTGTTGCTGTTGCTGTGGCTGTCCTTGACCTTGCTGTGTTTGAGCGTACGAAGCAGGAGGCGCCGGGGCAGAGTAACCTCCTCCGGCACCGCCTTGTGCAGCCTGAGCTGCTTGTAGTTTAGAGGCTAAACCCATGATTGAAGATGACGGTTGTGTAGTTTGAGGTGTTTGTAGAAGGACAAGATGTCTTGATGAAGAGTGAAGGAGGAGAGTCAATGTGAAAGACCTGAGCAGGCAGGCAGATGCAGCTCCTATTAAGCCAGATCGTGAGCTAACTATTTGTCTTGGCTGGAAATCATCATCAAAGGCACAGCCTCACATGCCAAGAGGTCGTCCCTGCATGATCGACCTCAACCCGCGATTCGTTCTGCTCAAGATGACACTGCCACGTTTCACATATGAAACGTCGACGTGAAACATCTTCAAGACGAGGTTGGGCAGGTGTCTGGATATCCCTGCTTAGAATGCGTAGCACACTTTTATAGTTATCGGAGTCAGTACTCCACAAATAAGCCTGGAAGCTACATATTATTAGGTCTGTCATGCTCAGGAAAGAGTTGAGAACCACAACACACCTTGTTCATCAATCGTTACAGCGCAAACAATTGCAGCTTCTTTGATTGACAGCCATACCTCATGCCTTGATCTCCGTTCCGAAGAGTCTATGCATGAAGATATATTCCTGCTTATCTCCAGGTTGGATGACCTTCAAGCCATACTCCAATACCCCAGCTTCAAACGGTACATTGTCGGCCACGATGTTGTACTTTGTCGCCTGGAAGTCTGCATCTGGTGGGATGTGAGGATGTGCTGTCAGGAATTTCTCTTTCTTTTCGTGTAGGTCTCCCCACAGGATGAACATCTTCTCCTGTAACTTCTGCAGGCTCTTCTCTCCAAACTTGCCAGTGAGACTATAGTAAAGGAATGTCAGTTGATAATCTTCAAACCTGGTGCGAGGAGTGTCCCTACTCTTGTGGTTTCATTTTTAGCAGCGTTTCAGCTTGGCTACCAGCCACTTCTATGTTGTGGAGAAAGCCGTCCCTATCTCCCATACCCTTCACCACTAGAAAGAACCGCCATTCCCATTTGCGGTTCTTGGAGAGGAAGGAGAACTCCTTGAGGTTATGTGGCCAGTAGTCAACCACGGCAATCCTCACAAGGTGCTTGACATTGATAAAGGGAAGCTCCTTCCCATCGATGACGCGATTAGGATTGTGGACTATTTCCCATAAAGTTGACACTTTCGAAGACTGTCCGGCACTCACCACAACTATGAGAAATTTAGTTTAACGCTTTCGCCCCACTTCTCAGCTTTCAATGAACGTACCATTAGTATTCCAACGAGGAACAGCAGCAGGCTTGAGCTCGGGGGGGTTGTGGGGATCGCCCTCATCGCAATCCTGTTGCTCCTTTTCCATGATATCCTTCAACTTCTCTTTTTCTTTCCTTTCCCTCTTTCGTTGCTTCTTTGACAACTTCTTAGGCTGATTGGAGATGGTGCCGCGAGAGCTGGCGATGTTTTCTCTGTATACCCTCTTCTGCTTGCCGAGCATCTCGAAATGAGTATCAGACTGGGATAGTAGTGACACACCAAGCCTATCAGGGTATGTGAAGTCCTTCCACATACTACCTTCTGCTTCCTGATTGGTACTCCACTTCACACGAACATTCTTGAGTGAGATATAGTAGCCCACCGAGATATTCTGGTTTGCCCAGTAGCTGTGGGGAGGGAAGAGGTCAACTCTGAGCGTCCTACGTCCAAGAGGAAAGGTAGAGCTGCCTTGGCTGCTGGAGTCGACATCTTCTGGTTGGTAATCGCGAAGCATGGTACTTTCAGTGTAGTCTGTAATGTACAGCTCGGTGATGTCCGTACGTGGACTGTAAAATATCTTGACTACTTCGCCGATGAGGTCGTAAAAACTGCCAGAGCCTTGGATTTGGATGTCCTTGATTGTGCTGAACTTATTCCTGGATGTGGCAGGGCTGTTCGGCTTGCTGTTATTGAGTGTGGATGGGGCAATGCTTTTGTTAACGGTTTTCAACGACTCTGAGACAGTCAAAGCAGTGGCAGGACTTTGTGGAGATGCGGCAGTCGCGATTGAGGTGTTCGCTGCCTTGATGAAATCGAAACGTCCAGATTCGTGCATATCTGTAGTGGTAACCAGCGGCGCATCAGCCATGACAGGGCCATCAGATCGTCGTTTTGGGAATTCATTTGGGTAAGCCTCTCTGTATTGAGCGCGTAGTGTGATTGCCCATTGCTGCATATGGGGCTCGAGGGCATAAGTTCCACTGCTGCAGGAGACTTGTTCGATGAGGTCTGTCATATACTGTTGACGATACCAAGGTTCGCAAATCCACTCTTTTGGAAATACGTGAAACTCTGTTTGGACATTGCTCATAAGTAAGACTTGGCCACTAAATGATGTGACCTTGATGTTGCAGAGGAAGACAACATCTCCCGTTCGTTGGATCCAAGGCAGATCCATCTTCCCCTGTCTGAAAAACTTGACTTTGAGAATAGAACCATCCTGATCTGCCAGTGTGAAGGTGAACTGTAAATCAGTCCCTCTGGTTTGAGCTGCTGGCTGAATAGTTGTGACAACTCCGCAAACCGAGACAAAGGCGTTTCGATATGCTCTGTGGTTGTACAGAATCTCCCCGATTGCCTGATACTGTTCAGGCCTGCGTCGACCCAAGGCGACTGTCGATTGCTCGGTGCCTGGACGCATTGCGTCTAGTAGGGAGGTCAGAGTCAGATCTGTCAAACAAATGCACTTAAGAAGCAGGAGTTGTGGAGTGAGGCGTACTGTCCGTCTGCTGAAGGGATGGAAGAGCCGTGGAGTATGCCATCTTGATATGCCTGCTACCCGGCAGGTGAAGCCAGACAGCAAGCGTGTTTTGGAAGTGCGTCAAACAGAAATAATGAGAGGTCAAACTGCTTTAGCAGAAATGGCTTTAGAACAACAATCGCCTCGATTCAAGTATAGCCCTCAAAGCAGGCCTGCAGGCTAGTCTAGTCACCAGCTACCTTCTCCATCCGACGAGAACGTGTTTCAGAATGCTTTATTGAAAAGCGCTTGATCATGACTTGGCATGGATTCTTGGTGCAAAGTGCTATTTTTCATTCCTGATCTCAAAATCTACCGCTCCCTATTGTTATACACGACAGTATCTGAGAGTATTGTCAATGGGCAAGTCAGATCGAAAACCAGTGTCAACAGAAGCACATTATCATTCTTCGTTGCGTGTGTGATGGTCTTAGCGTTTCAGAATTCTGAGGCATAAAGGGGCTGCTGCCCCGCTTCTCCTTTTAACTGAATCTTTCAGAAAACAACAACCACTCACACAGTCGTCTCTACCGATCTAGTCGCATCTGCTTGACACATTTTCTTCTCCGACCTGCAGTATACTACTCGTAATATCCTCTTGCGATTTTATCACCTGTGCCAACGACTGAATACACCGACCACTATACCTGGATACCCTCCTTCACAATGACAGACCGCTACATTCCGGAGCATCGCCGCACAAACTTCAAGGCGAAGAACACTTTCAAGCCCGACGAGCTGCGCCGCCGTCGTGAAGAGCAACAAGTCGAGATCCGAAAGGCAAAGAGAGAGGAAAACCTTGCAAAGCGTAGAGGTCTCCGTGTCGGCGCCGACGCACCTGGCGCTTCTCTTGGAGCTGCCCCTGAAAGTGATGATGAGGCCGTCATAATCGAAGCCCAGGTAAGATTGAGCCTACATATATCAGCTATATAGATAGCTAACACTCCTCCAGCTCGATGAAGAGCTTCCACAGATGGTCGCAGGTGTTTTCTCAGAACAAATCGAAGCTCAGATCCAGGCAACAACAAGATTCAGAAAGCTCCTATCCAAGGAACGCAATCCTCCAATCGAGAAAGTCATTGCAACTGGTGTCGTCAGCAGATTCGTCGAGTTTCTTCGTTCGCCGCATACGCTAGTACAGTTTGAGGCTGCGTGGGCTCTGACCAACATTGCTTCTGGTTCAGCTGATCAGACTCAAGTCGTCATCGACGCTGGCGCAGTGCCAATTTTTGTTGAGCTTTTGCGCAGTCCTGAGCCCGATGTTAGAGAACAAGCTGTATGGGCTCTTGGTAACATTGCTGGTGACAGTCCAAGTTGTCGCGATTACGTCCTCAGGCAAGGGGCTCTCCAGCCACTTCTCACTCTGCTTGGTGATAGCAGGAAGTTGAGCATGCTCAGAAATGCTACCTGGACACTGAGCAACTTCTGTCGTGGCAAAACTCCTCAGCCTGACTGGGAAACCGTATGTAACTTATATCGGCTTTCCTCTGAACACACACACTAATATTCATGTGTAGATCCAGCCTGCTCTGCCCGTCCTCGCCAAGCTGGTCTACTCCCTTGACGACGAGGTTCTTATCGACGCCTGTTGGGCTATTTCCTACCTCTCCGACGGATCAAACGACAAGATTCAGGCTGTCATCGAAGCCAGCATTCCTCGTCGTCTGGTTGAACTTCTTATGCACCAATCCACCTCGGTCCAAACACCTGCCCTTCGTTCTGTCGGTAACATTGTCACTGGTGACGATGTGCAAACGCAAGTCATTATCAACGCTGGTGCTCTTCCTGCACTTCTATCTCTCCTCAGCTCAAGCAAAGATGGCATTCGCAAGGAAGCATGCTGGACCATATCTAACATCACTGCTGGTAACTCAACTCAGATTCAGTCTGTCATTGATGCAGGAATCCTGCCTCCTCTTATCCACCTGCTATCGAGTGGTGATTTCAAAACGCGCAAGGAAGCATGTTGGGCAATCTCCAACGCGACATCGGGTGGATTACAAAAGCCCGAACAGCTCCGATACCTTGTTGAGTGTGGTGCTATCAAGCCTCTCTGCGATTTGCTCGGATGCCCAGATAACAAGATCATACAAGTAGCGCTCGACGGACTCGAGAACATTCTCAAGGTCGGCGACATGGATAGAGAGGCTCGCGCTGGTCAAGCAGGGTCCAACGTTAACACTTATGCCCTGTTCATTGAGGAGTGCAACGGTATGGAGAAGATCCACGACTGCCAGAACAACGCCAACGAGGAAATTTACATGAAGGCGTATAACATTATCGAGAAGTACTTCTCTGATGAAGAAGAAGGTGGCGACCTCAACGAGCTTGCTCCTCAGGCTGGCGCTGGTGGCACTTTTGGTTTCGGAGCTCAGAGTCAGCAAGGCAACTTCGACTTTGCTAACGGTGGCGACTCAATGGATATGTGAGCTTTCTGAAGTTCTCAATGTGTTGTATCCACTACTCCGCCGCAGAAATCTGCATAACCGCGGACAGGTTTACTTGGTGATCAACGACCAGAGATTTGGATTCTGACCATCTGTATCGTTCCTATGGTCGATATAACGCTCCGCTCTCTGCACTGGAGTATGCGACGGCTGGTCGAGCACCACCAAACATTCTTGCACGACATCTACTGTAATTCTATCCCATCCGCCACCTCGCAAACACCTTAAAACTCGTATCACAGCACCACAGCACAACACAACAGCACACCACATCACCAACCCATTCCGGCAGATCACACTTGACAGCAAGTGAGACCCAAACCTCCATCGACACGACCCATC
>Ga0115846_100300_pt1 | contig 26428 bp, 24 predicted proteins | sample InSIn5gowninarea_2_FD_83860 | JGI IMG/M metagenome (GOLD analysis project Ga0115846, IMG submission 83860) | reverse complement strand
CCGAGTTGTTGATGCTTATGCGGATTTGTTTCTGTTCGCTGCCATATTAATGTATCCTACATATATACATAGCTAAGGAGGTATACTGGTGAATTAATAAGGACTAGAGCGCGCTTGGACATAACGCGAACTGAACGTAATGAATGAATTATGCGACTGTTGAGCTGCAATTTAATCTGACTTGAAGAGCGAGTGATATGAACTTGAGTTCCACATGGGACGGACATCACGCTGCATTGATATCGCGTGGCTATCTACTCGTGTTCGTAGGCACCAGGATTCACTGACATTTCGGTTGCTCCGGATGACGCTCAGATCCGGCGATGTTTAATGTACAGGATATTTTGTAGGTGTTACCGGATTTGCATTTCCAACGTATAGGCGGATCGAGCTGCAGGATGCCTGATACACTCTTGTTAGTCGGCATGGTATACGATGTACGGACTGGCTTCGTACATAAGTACATATATCGTTCTGCTACAGAATTTGCAAGCATGCCTAGAAAACAATCCTTCAGTCCAGCAACCGTCCAAAGATGTTCATAATGACTTGTGTTCTATTCTGCTCTACGAAATATCTTGCTGACAAATGAGGTGCTAATGTGCAATTCTAACCAACCAACACCATCGCTTTGCATTAATCCTGACCTGTTTATAGCTGAATATCGTTATCCAACAACCTTACCTCCTCACCAGGCTTGAATGCGGGCAATCCGATATATGGACATCCATCACAACGGAAAGCATCACCAAGACTGCAATTCCCACAACTGCCTGCTTTGCCTGCAACGGTAAAATCGACTTCCGCCAGATCGTCAGCTTGAAGCTTCAAAGTTTGCAGAGCCGCATCAGCATTGTCTCGTTTCGCTTTATCTTCGGCTTCAAGTCGTTGGGCTAGCCCGCATGTGCAGTCCTTGCATGCTCTCCGTCGTTTCGCTTTTGGTTTACATTCGGTGGCTAAACACGATGTCAGTGAAAATTGTTAACCGCATCACAGGTTGTACTCACGAATCTTCAATGGACCTTTCAAGTCTTCTTCGTCCAACAGAGTATCTTCATCGATAAGATCGTCGTCTGAGCCATCATCAAGATCATCAAGTGTACCATCGTCAAACCCGACACCAGCAGGCATAACAGTAGTTATGTCCTCACTCTTGCGCTTGCCATTTAAAGGCAGTGAAACAGAACCTGAATTCGTTGACTCAAGCCCCCCAGCAGCTTTTGCTACACCATTGCCATTCTTTCGATTCAGTCTTAGTGGTACAGCTGCCTGTGTGAAATCTGGCTTGACAAAGCCTCTTCCTGCTTCGTATGAGAGCCCTGCTAGAATAGCTTCATTCTTCTCTGGCCCTTCGTGTTGGCCCAGTTGTTCGTCTTGGCTGCGCAGCACTCCTCCCACTTTAAGTGACTTCACAAGAAGCTCGAACACCTTGCGGCCGAGGAGAGACTGGCTCTCCTTCCTTGTGTTGTCGGCATCCGAGAGGACCATGATCAGATCATAGGTTGATTCAGGAAGGGACACAAGACCCATGTTTAATCTGTCGAGCATCTGCATGTCTGTTTCTTTCCGGTTGTGCATGCTTAATACCTGTGTCAACTTCTCCTGGTGCGACGAAAGTGAAGGTGGCGAGAGCAGTAACGTTCTCTGTGCTGCTGGCGCTGTTGTGGTGGGGTTCGTTGGTATCGTGAAGTCGTCAGACATATCCATTGCGAATGACGGTGACATGTTCTCATAGACTTCTCTTGGAGGTTTTGAGAGCAGGGAGTATGTATTGCGAAAGTAATCGAAGTGAGCCGTGATCATGAATATACCGGCGAGATTCGCAAAACGCAGCGCGTCAGACCACGATTTAGAGAATTTTGGTGGGCCTGCGGAAACAGTATACGCTTACCAATCGGGAATGATGAGCATTGCACGGAATTGATGCAAATCTCTTCTGAGCTTAGCGTCGCTGGGACAATCTGAAACACAATTGTGCCCTCTTGTGCAAGAACACAAGCACAATGGTCTTCTGACTTCTTCGGCTCCACGTGCATGTATGATCAGCGGGACCAGGCAACATGCTTATTATTGGCTCTCACATTGCTCAAAGACGTTGAGAAATAAACATAGCTTACTGTACGGTGCCTGCCCATGCTGGTGCAACATCCTGCACAACTGACACCTTTTTCAGGGATGCAATTCAACTTTATTATAGAGGAGAAGTCTGATCGCGCCCTTTTATGAAAAGCAGGAACGGAGAGCTCTGCATCCCTTTCAAACTGCACGGCTAGATAAGACAATGTATGTATCCTATGGTTTAACTCTCTTAGCAAGACCACATAGTGCACTATTGTGGTGATGTAAGTTGCATCATACTGCGTATCAAACGTCAACGATAACGTGGATCATCAAATCCAACAGTAGACACTATCAATTGTAGCTGAATTGGATGGAAATGGAATTGTTGTAGGTTGCAGCAACAGGCAAGAAAGAGCTTCATCCATCTGATCAGTATGCCTAGAAGACCGCTGTAACAACAGTTCTTGCCAGCTTCTGTTAAATCAAGGTCATCAGAACTGTCAACTTTGATTATTGGAATGCCCCGCATTTGTAGTTTCCAGTTCGCAATCGAGCACCGGGTATGCATATCCAACCCTAGTTAGCGCTAAAACTTACTAAAACCTGGGGTACCTCTGATGTAAGCTCTCAAACATCATTTGCTCATGCGACCAACTGCCGTTCTAATATCGCCTGCCGTACCTGAGAACTGCCTATCGGCGTTGCTCTGTATGAAATTGGCCTGCATGCTGCATGACCAGTGTAAAAGTGTCTTTGAAGCTCTTCGGCTACTTTGGCCTCGTATCATTGTTAAGCTTTGGTGGATATCCGGTGTCAACACCAGGTCACAAGCTCACACCATAACAAAGCTCATGAGAAACATCGGCTGTCGCACTTGAACCGACGGACTAGACACAGGAACAGTAGTCAAAGTGTTAGATGGTGCTTTGTGTCCTCTTCTTGTTTTCCTACAAGTACACTTCCAGGTTGTTACCGGAAGCGCACGGAGCACGCCAGAAGAATAGGGTAGGTGATCGAACAGCGAATCTTCTTAGCATATAATCTAGCTGTTTCTGTATGTGATCGCTGTGGTCCAAGCTTGACTTACTGCAGGACCCTTGACCACTAGTGTGCTTTACCGGAACGACACTTCACTTCCTCTAACTACAACTTGAAGCATCTTACTCACTTCCTCCCACTTCGTTACAACCAAACACAGCTCTTCCTGAATCCTTTCCACGAAATCCGTCTACTTGTTCTCGCTGATCTTAACACACCTTCGCAATCTTTAGAACAGATCTCATTGCAATAGTAAGTGCATAAGCTTCACTGCCGTTTACCCCTCACGTGAGCAACCAGATGATAACGATGTGCAACGACTACACTATCTATCTTTTTACTACGTTGAGTGAACGTTAGCTAATTGAATTTCTTCCAGTGACTCGTACTGTCAAGAACAACGACCGAAACCACGCTGGTCTTGCTGACGGAACTGCCATTCCCGAGGATCGTCTCCCTCGATATTTCGCCAAGTCAGGCCACGTTGACGCTGATCCAAAGAGCATCAAGAAGCAAGGCGCAGGCAAAGGCAACTGGTAAATTTGACCTATTAAGTTCCTCAACGGCGCAGACATAAGGCTGACGAAAGTTTCTAGGGGCACTCACGTTGACGATCAAGAAGACTCGGGCTACAATTTCGTCAACCAGCGACGTCGATCCAACAGCAGCACTCAAGCCCAGGACTTCAAGACCAAGTTTGAGGCCGTCGATCAAGAACCTGTCTTCGAAGAGGAACTTCACGGTGCCACCGGCGACGACGTCGAACAAGCTTCTACCCTTAGCAAGGAAGAAACCAACTCTTCAGTCAGTTCTGAGGAGGGTTACAAAGGAATTTAACCTGTATAATATTGCGAGACACTGAGCCAAGGTCCCTTGTTGCTGCTTTTGCCAGGGCTTGCTCAGGAGTACTATATGGCGTTTGGTAGGAGCAGGCATGTATGAGCTATGATACAGGTGTATGAAGAGCTTGAGCCATTGCTCGAACAGGTGTGAGCTATGGTGTCATACGGAATGTTGTGGAACGATACTCAAATTGAATGATGGCAACCATTCCGTGGGCTTGTTTATATGTATCAACAAGTCAAATGGTCATCGATGAAACAAGTCGCCTCTAGCACAGCTGCTATTTGACGTACTTCATTATACCTTTTCAATTTCTCCTTGCAAGTTTCATGCTACCTTTGTATTCTTGACAGGCTGCGCTACCGAGACATAAGCTCAAGCTCAAGTCCAAGCTGGATAGATCATGCATTTGACCTGATATAGATGATCCTTTTCGTTATGTATGAAATACTAATCAAGTGGAATTATTGTCACGTCCAGCACAGGAGAGATTAGCGAAGCAACAAGGAAACATCGTTCTGCTCCAAAGTACTTCAACGGCATTCACTGGGTAATGTGCTTTGTACTCTACCCAGTATATTACATGGCAGATAATCATTGAGGCGTACACAGGCTAAAAGCAGATGTCGTTCAAGATCTCTTCTGTACTGCGGTAAGCACCGAAGTCATCCCCGCTCCTGACAAGAGAGAACGGTAGGAGCAATGCATGGAGCAGGTCAAGCTTTCCAGGAACCAGTTGAATGGATTAAGTGAAGGGTCACTAGACAATATGGCCTAGATTGAACGATTTACTTGTGATACTAGGCCAGCTTGAACCCTGCTGCAGTCTCCACTATTTTCGCGCAGCCTTGTGCATTCTCCGAAACTGCGATGAACTTATTGCACGTTGAAATCAGTTTCATTTGCACAAGCCATCAGCATTCAGTTTAATCGTCTAGCATCCGATATCCTCCTCATTATAGATCATCGGCGAAAAGTCTCTGGAAGATGCGGGCTTGAGGCTCGACTCTTGTTCCGACATTCCCAATTCGCTATCAACTAGAATCACAACACTCATCAGTCGCTTTCCTATTGATGGGCCAAGATGCAGAAAGCACTACGTATAAACCTCCTGGCGCGCAATCAGTCAGTTAAGCGAGCTCAGAAAACCAAAATCAGAAAGACTCGCGAAGCATGGGCTGAATATGACCAGCAAAATTTGGTAATGCAACGTATCAGACGATCATACATGAAGGAAGAACGTGCCAATCGTCGTGAAGACTGGATACTCGGCCCATTAGCACCAAATCGCGATGTTGGAAGAGATAACGGAAAGCTTGGAACGATCAGTGCTGATCTCACATCGGAACCAGAGTTACCGAGATCTGTACGAGCTTCACCACGGGGACGCGGCTATGATGCTATTGATAAGAGTGGGGAAGGGAGAAACAAATTGTTCAAAGGAAGGACAATAGTCGGAAATGTGGTTGCTGGCGATAGAGTGGTTATTGTGCATGGTCCTCAAAGGCTCAGGGGACAAATCGGAGAAGTACTCGATGTTGATTACGAAAAAGAGGAGTTGAAACTGAAGAACATTAACATTGTGAGCAACTTCTCCTGGACCGTCATTGGAATTAAGGATACTAACATGGTGTTTCTAGAATGATGTTGCCCTCCCCAATGTCATGATCCGAGAACCAACCGAAAACGACCCTAATCCTGTTCGCTTCAGTTCCTTGGAACAACCTATTCCAATTCGCCATGTTCGTCTTGTCGTTATGGACAACGAGACAGGGAGCGAAGTCATAGTCTCTCATGTGCATGCCGCTGAACCTTATATGCAACGCACCCTCGGCTCCCACCTCCCTGCTCATACTCGTTATATTACCGGTTCTGAAGCGATGAGCGACAACGGCTTACTCATCGAGATTCCTTGGCCCGACGATTATATTGGAGATGAGTTCCGCTCTACGCCCGTGGACACTGGCCGAGACGCTGTCGAGAGAGGCAGTTGGATCCCTAGCGTAGCGGTCGGTCCATTGGGCTACGATATTGCTGCTGATGCAGATCCCAGCGATCCGATGAGCGCATACACAGCCGGATATGCCAAGGACCCTTCAGCTCCGTTGAATGCTGTACGCAAGCTGGCTTTAACGGGTTTCTCCGATATAAACAAAGCAGCGGACCGACAGGCACGTGTCGGAAAAGGCATCATGGATGAATTGAGAAGCAAATACACACGGTCAAATACACGACATGACGATATCAAATGGGTGCAAAGGAAGATCCTGGAGGATGCAAGATCAATTTGGTGGAGGGATCGACAAGTACTGTCTCCCGAGCAGGAACGATTGCAAACGCTTAATAGGCAAGCTCAGGAGGCCCGAGAAGAGAAGATAAGAAAGTATACGGAGAGAGCGGAGATGAAGAGGTTGAGGAACGCGATCAAGATTGAGCCGCAGACAGAAACGCAGCAAGTCAACCAAGACCAGATGGAGGCGCAAGACAGCGTGCCAACGGTTGATGCTCAACAGAGCGCTGTGACACCAACTATCGACGAACAGGTGCAAGAAAATCCCTTCGTCCGCCCCGCTGACGCACCGGTCCCCGTTACCACGCCTACAACCACCAAAGCAGAACAGATAAAGCAGAAGGCACGGCGTGTTACACTAACCCTTGATACAGCGAAACTTGTCCAGGACATGCAGGAGGTTACATTGAACTCAGTATACACGAAACCAGATCAGAAGCTCCTCAAGAAATTGGTGCATATGGATGTCCAGCGACAAATGGGCAACACTGGTCGCGAACTGCGAGTTTAGGTAGAGAGCGAGCTGAAATCATCATGAAGAATGGTGTTGAGCCAAAGTTGGTTTGAGCGTGGAGGTAGCATCGATAACGGTGATGTAGGTTGTTGGTAAGGGATTAAACGACCTATTTGATATGTATCCACCTCAGTCCAAAGGTGGTGTATAGTATAGCACGTTGGAGATATGCAGCACTCTAGCGTCGGGCCACGTGTATAGACCACAGATGTTTGAAGAGAGTCACTAATGCAACACTTACTAGATACGCATGACAATCAGCATGACGGGCTAGATTACCCTCGACAGTCCTTCTGTGAAAATGTATATAACCTATATTACCTAATTCACTTCTCTGTAATCAACCAAGCCTCTCACAGTAACGTAAAACCATACATCACATCATCGATATCATATATATCCTATAACGTCCAATAAATCTCATCCATCCCTTCCCTTCCCCTTCACCTCTACTGCGGCAAGGTCAAAAGTTACCATCCCATCCCATCCCATACTACGTATATCGCATCCTACATCCGCCATAACGTACTGCACAACTTAGATTTAAATCCAACTCCCTAGTCCCTAGTCCTTATTAATTCACCAGTATACCTCCTTAGCTATGTATATATGTAGGATACATTAATATGGCAGCGAACAGAAACAAATCCGCATAAGCATCAACAACTCGGAAAAGGAAAGTAACAACAGAGGGAACAGAGGCATGGTGCTAAGCGGTCTAGGCTAGGCTAGGCTAGGCTATTGGAGGTGCGCAATGGCGGTATTTGGAAGGCTTCAGGAGTGAGGCAAGGGAAGGGAGGGGATGAGAGGGAGGGTGTGGGGTTTAAGCACGAGGGCGAGAGAGAGAGGGTGTGTGTGTATGTGTGGGAGGGGGAGGGGTATCGTGACGGAAGCGAATGCAATGGAGTCGTCACGAGAATTGGTACCAGACCAGTGTATTAATAGTTAGGGATCGGGAGGAGGAAGAGCGGCGCGGAGAGGAGTCCTGGACAAAATAAGTCAAGTTCAAGGCAAGTCAAGTTACGATTGGCCCGATATATTCAATTCGTCTTGGGAGGGCAGCGGTCGTCCGCCGCCGCTTTGTGCTCATCGTCGTCGTCATCCTCGTCGTCGTACTTTGGTTTTGTTTCTCCTTACTGTTTGGCATGTTGCTTGTAATGCCGTTCTGCTTGGTTGCTTCTTCTTGCGCTCCTACCTCAACTCCTTGTACTCCCAAGCCGACTGCTTCTCGTGCTCCTTCCATCACACTGCCATTCACATCCTCAGAGGCCAACGTCGATGAAGCACCCAACAGCAGCGTATCATCCTCATCCGCCAAACCAGGCCATTGCACAAGAAACCTGCCAACCATCCACCTCAATATCTTACCACTTAAACTCAACGTCCTCACCCTTGCCCAACTCTCAATATACACCGAGCGCATCGCCGCCTGTCCCTCCAACGGCGCAAGCCCAAATATCAACAGCAGCAGCGACGCAAGCACCACAATCACGCCTGTTCCAGGCCCATTCGTCAAAATGAGGTCGGGGTAATTATTCTTCGGCGCGCCGTCAGGAGAAGTCCAGAAGCGGTGCTTGTCGCGCATGAGCGAGATATCAGCGTGCGTGCCGCGGAGCAAGTGGATGCAGGAGCGGAGACAGAGGAGAGCGGTCCAGGGTGTGGTCAGCAGGGATTGGTGTATTCGGCGTGCGCGGGGGACGGTGACGATGTCCCAGCGTACGCTGCCGGAGCTGGTTGCTACGGCCCAGTAGTCACCGCTTCCTTTACCTTCACCTTCGGTCTGGGTGGTAGTGTTGTTGTGCTCTTCGACCTGTGGTGTCGTGGACATGGTCCATTCAAAGTCCTTTGCGCGTTCGGCGCTGAAAGAGTCCCCACTTGAAACGACGTATGTGCGTTGGCGGAAGCGTGCATTTAGATAGGCTGCGCCGAGGCTCTGGAGGGTACTGAGCATTTCGGCTGTGTGACCGCCTGACCCGAGGACGATTAGGAGGTGACCTTTTTTGCGATTTGTGGCTGCATCTCTTTTTGTGGGTGTTGGGCGTGTGAGGACGTGGAGGACGCGGTAGGTGATTAGGGTGATGAGTAAGGTGGCTAGGATACACAGTATTGCTGCTAGGAGAATGAGGATGCGTGTCTGGATACCGAAGATGGTGTGGCTACCTGGACTCAGGAGTGCCGTTTCGAGATCAGGTTCGTGGATGTCCATGTTGAGATTGCTGTGTGTGTATGTATAAGAGAAGACTTTAGTGGCATAGACTCTGATCTCGCAGCTTGATCATGGCGAAACAAGATCTAAGACAAGCATGCTTGCCGGCACATCAATAGTGCTCCGGGAACGAAGGTGATCATAAGACTTCCTGTGGCTGAATGTCAGTCAATATCGAAGTTTTGTCTGCGACTCAGCATGGCTGTAGAATCAGAAATACCCGACATGTTGTGGCCTCAGGCAACAAGACATGTGAACATCTTGATAGCTATTTATTAATGGCGCGGCCGACCCGCAACAAAGATTATGATCCAGATATCGACATTTATCGAGAGGAACAGGAGGCAAACATGCACGGCGAGGGTATGGAAACCATCTTCATTGAAACGAATCAGCTATAATTGTGGTTACAGAAAGCATTTCTTGCAAAAGCTCCTGGTAGTCCAAGCAGTAAAATGCAGGACCCATACAAAATGTGCTTGAGTTGAGAAAAACCTCGTAAAGCCCTCTTATGACCAAGCTCACTCACCACTGCTGAAAACCTTGACCAGTGAAAGAGCACAAAAGCTCAACTTGCCGCCTGTTCGTTCGCCATAATCTATGTATGCTTGCTTTTCCCGATTGGACCAGTATCGTTTCGTTTCCCGTTGCTCATAACCATGCAATGATAAGCCAACTTCAAAAGAATCTGTCGGCGAATATGATTCAATCATCCTTCCCCGAGTGTGTACATTCCCCCTAATAACAAGGTTCCATGCATATCTGTGTCACAATGGCCTGTCCCAGTCATCCGATAGACTGTTCCCCTTTGTGTGATTCCCAAACGCCGTATGTACCGCTATGAAGGTCGGTCTGATGTATAACGCCTTGTATGTTTCACGACCAGGGGTATCAATCATGTAAAGTGAATGAAGTCATCGTAGTCGAATACATGTTCTCTCAACTCGTTAGTAAATTCCCTTCGTGGCCAGCACGATCAACCTATCGTCGGACGTGTACTCCTCAAACTACCCATCATCATCAATTCTTCGTCATCATCATCGTCCGAGTCCTGCTCGTCGTCTCCGTCCTCTTCAGGATGGTATGCTTGGGCTTCAACTGATTTATCAATGACCGCCGCTCTATTGTGTTCGGTGATAGTGTCTGACGTACGCATGAATTCGGGTGCGCTATCGCCAGGGTGTTTCTTTCGATGTTGCTTTCCGTGTTCCGGCAACAAGAAATTCTCTTCTGGTGGGGAGGATGCTCCGGATGTTGCGAAAAAGCTCTGGTTTGACGTGCTCTGTGTGACACTGCTATTGCCGAAGTCTTCCATAGAAGAAGCGGTAGTGCTCATTAAAGGTCCGGCAGCCGCAACGTCCAAGTCAATCGGGGAGTGCAGCTCTTGCTTCACCTGCGCTCGTTGTCTAGCACTCCATCTCAAATCATCGGGTGATGGAGGGCACTCAGATGGATTTGAAGTGCTTTGGCTGGAAACAACAGGCAGCGATGCTTGCGCAGCCTCTTCCTGCGCTTCAAGGATATGGCGTCGATTATTGATCTCCTGGGCTTGCAAGAATGCAGCTTCAGTGGATGCCTGTGGTTGGTAGTATTGGTGTGCTGACACGTTTGTCAAATGTTCGGGCTCAACCGGGTTAACTTGCTGGTCGACCACCCGCAACTCTTCAGGCGTCTCAATCGACCCTGTTGCTTGCGCATTGCTAACTGCTAAAGATGGTGCTGACCGACTATCACTTTCCGATGATCGTCGGCTTGCGGAGGGAGATCGAGACGAGTCAGCATAGCCTCGGTCTCTGCTAGCTAGTCGAGACAGTGTCTTCTTCGACCCTTCCCAGATACCTTCAACACGAGACTGTAGCGTCGACTCAGGAGATCGTGCCTGTTGAACGTTTTCTAGAGCGAGTGGGGGATTCACTTGGCTAGCGCGTATCGTTCTGATTGAATCAGCCGTGGACAGTCCGGAAATTGCTCTCTCCTGAAGCTTGGGACGTGATTTTGAGATTGCTCGGATTTGTGGAGACGGCTGTGGTGAGAATCTTGGTGTCTCTCCAGCGAAATACCCTAACATCTCCTGGTCATTGGGACTCGCAGACTGGCTCTGAGCAAGTGGATGCTCTGTGTTTTCCCTAGAGCGGTGCAACGCGGGAAGGACTTCATCACCTTTCAGGCTTGTACGCCGCATATCCCTGCCTCGATCATGCTTACCAACCGTGCTTGCACTTGACCCTGTAGGAGAGATGTTGACTGACTCACTCGAAGTACTGGTATTAGTGGCAACACTCAATCCTCGCTTTCGGCTCGTTGTCGCATTCCTAATAAGATTGCCTACGAGTCTTGTTGTTGCTTTGGCAAGATCACCGAATACGCTGCGCTTAACAACGGCCGAGGAAATCTCTTTCTCGTTTGGCTCAATGACAGTCTGTTCGTTATCAATAATTGCTGGCTGTTGCAAGAACTGCTGCGAATCTTGTGTCGGCAGCCCTTCCAACACCCACGGATGTCGCTTAGCCTCATCAATAGTCATGCGTTTTGCTGGATCTTTGATCAAGAGCTTCGCGATCAAGTCCCGCAAGTTATTGGGAACATATTCGAATTTAAGTTCAAAGTCCAAGCGCTTATTGCTGTTTATGGATACTTTCGATTCAGTAACCCAACCAGGATTTGTAGAGTCGACAGGGACGAGTCGAGTTTTGGGACATATCAATGGTTTTGTGCATTGTCCGGAAGAAAGAGCCCAAGGGGCATCAGGGTAGAATGGAAGACGTGCATACACCATAGCGTACAAGGTGACACCCAAGGCCCAGAGGTCAATTGCACCAGTGATCTTTGGGATCCCGTCCTCCCAAACAGAAGCATCCTCATAGACCAATTCGGGAGCCCAGAAGCCTGGTGTACCGACATTGCGTGCAAGTTCTCTTTCGTCGTCCATTGATTCAGCTTCCTTTTCTGGTAACACAGCCTCCTTAACTGCAGCCTCTGTTAGTGGTCGACCGAGGTATGAGACTCCAAAGTCAGAGATCTTGATTGTGCCGTCGGCAGCGACAAGTAGATTTGCAGGTTTGATGTCTCGGTGAATGATACCAATGGCATGGAGGAACTCAAGACCAAGCAGCGTATCTCGGAATGCGCGTCTTGCTTCGTCTTGTGTCAACGCAGGCACCCAATCTCTTTCCTCGTCAGGTACAACCTCGTCATTGTCAAGTTCAGACGACATGTGAGATTGTGCCGTAGCGACACTTTGTTTGCGCTCATGCTTATAGGGAGTATCATCGTAAGCGCCCCACATGCTGCCAGCAAGTTGTGTCGAGTCGCTGCCTATGTACTCATCCTGTGAATGAGATCGTGACGGACCAGCTGACTCAAGATGTGGGTCGGAGCCTGCAATTGAATGTAGTTGAGATTGAGTACGTTCGAGGCTCCCCATGTCTTCCTCGATGTCGGACTCAAGATTCCAATGCGAAATGCCGCTGGTTACATCACTCTGGGCTGCTTTAGCCTTCTGAAGAGCTTCGTATCGTTTAGCAGCATTTTTTACTGTCCAAAGATCTTGATCTGAAGGCTGGAGATTAAGGATAATACCCCTGTATTCGTGCTCAGATCGGACACAGTTGATCTGTGCAACGACCGGCACTCCTTTTCGACGCCAAATGATTTCACCATGCTGGACATATTCGAGAACAAGGTAGACTTTGTTCTTGCTTGGATCATCGATAACTTCAAGCAGACTGACGACATTGGTGTGCCGTGCCTTCTTAAGTATAGCAACCTCTTTCTTTGTCTGGTCTTGTGGCTCACCTAGCTTGCCCAGTCGACGTCTCTTAGAAAATCGTGGTACAATCTTGATTGCTACCAACATTCCACTGAGCATATCGCGGCCGAGCTTTACCTTACCTTGCTCACCTCGTCCCAACTCTCTGGTAACTTCGTATGTATTGATAATCTTATTACCAGTCATTGAGTCATGGTCAATCTCTGCAGCATGCGTCTCCTTCGGTGTCTGTAAGTGGTGTAGTTGAGGGCTTGCCGCTCTAAGAGTGTCACTTTCTGAAGGGGTTGTGGCATGATTGGTCGGAGGGATAAAAAGACTAGGACTGGTCATTGGCGTATTGTCCATGGTGCGTGAAAACGAAGGCAGTGTCAATTTATCTCTTGGTAGCTTGGACGTCTCGGACATATCGTTGTAGAGAAGATTCTGAGCAGGATGCGAGCTTCGGGTTCGCAGTACAGGTCGCGGACGGGTGTTGCCGTGTAGTTGTCGGGACAGTGAAGATAAAGACTGATCAGGATATCCAGGGTGTTCAGCGTTCACGCTATTCACATGCCGTTTAAGGTTGGTGACAGATTGGGACATAGATGCTGACTTGGAGTGTCGCCGCGGGTGTTGAGGAGAGACTTTACTGCGAGTCGACAACGATCTTGTGACAGCGCTTGTTACCTTGAAGTCTTCTTGTTCCATGTCGTCTTCTTGACCGTCCTGCTCATTCAAAGTATGCAGTGATCCCGACGACGACGGAGCAGACGAGTTTAGAATTCGCAGATTTCTGCGAGGAGAAGGAGAATGAAGAGGTTGGTGTCCGAAGTAGTTATTGGTAGCCTGCTCACGCGAAATTTGAGTACTCGCAGGAGCTGTTAGAGAGGTTGCCACGGCGATTGGTGACTTGGCTGCCACTTCAACGACAAGTTTTGAGAAATCGTCTATAGGCTCAACCGAAGCAGATGAATGATTCGTCGTACTCATCTGGTCCACCTCACCCTCCGAGAGTGAGATATCGTCACTAGTCGATAACCTTTTGATATTGGCTTCCGAAGCCTCATCGTTTGAAGTGTTGTCGACCGGACTGACATTTGAAGAGGTTTGGCCATCACTGGCACCGTTTCCAGCCGGCCTGGCTTCCACAACCATATGTCTGGGTTCTGCCATCAGCATCAAGGCTACCCTTCAATCCCCAGAGGTTGTGCATGCGATTTTCGCTGATTAAACGCAGTTTAGGCTGATTCAACAAGTGAGGTTTGTTTGTCATTACCCATCGACCACTTCTTTACCACCGGAGCACTAGTCTTCTGAAAAGAGACTCGGGTTTTTCTTGACGTGAGGAGACAGAGACTCTATGTGTGTTCCAATCCTTACAGACGACCTGGAAGACAAACACCTTCAGTTGTCTTGTCGTTCCGAGGACGGTGTGCTTCGGATCGTGCGGTTGGGCCCGGCGTAATGGTGACAACACTGAGAGAGAACAGACAGAAAATGAGCAAACAGCCAACCTGAAAAGGCAACGAAGGGAGTGGAATGTCCAGTTGGTCCGAAACAACAGTGTGCGATGCGAAGAGAATGTGCAATGCAGGAAGAGCGGCAGCATCAGCGGATGAATCTCTTTCTCCAGAACGAGGAATTGAAGTGGCATGCCCTACTACTAGTCGTTGGGAAACCTGAGAGTGTCCGCCAATGAGCAGGCGTTGGCCCAAGCTGCGCTACTCATGCAGCCAATGCACGCACTTCTGCGCTAAACTGTGAGCTCGATGAGCCCCACTGCGAGATTTTGCCCCATCAACCCACCCGGGCATGATGGTGTGAGTGTTCAAGTTTGGGGGCATGGTGATGGGCATGACTGGTGTCATGTGTGAAAGCGAGGTCGGTGCTAACTGTCCTCGACTTCTTGTGAGGGTTGCCGGTTGGGGATATTGGTCAGCAATACAGGGCACCTTCCATCGTGGTTGGTCCTCATGGTGGTCCCCATGGTCCAAGACCTCTGCATTTAGTTGTCAGGATGGTGTGGTAAAGATCAACGAGCTACTGCTGGGTGCTGCTCGTCTCGAATTCGTTGCTGACGGGGTTGAGCAAGAAGCAGCGACGAGCTCATCCAATGTCCACGATCAAGATCTTCTTTCTACTGGTTGGTCACTGTCTTGAGAAGTGGAGGGGGCGTTGACTATCGGGCAGAGTTTAATTTTCACAATATTGCGGCGTGGATACAAGACATGCACTCGACATCATTACCTGCTCACAGCTTTTCTTTAGGCACTCGTCCGGCTGTTCCCCTAGGGTGATGAGACGTTGACTGTGTACCTACATGTACCTAGGTAACTACACTAAGCAGCTTCTGGACATACCTCGAGAAGTTCAGAGTAAATTTCGAGTATCAGTCTCTCACGCACATCACGATCTTCAACCAGCATTCGGACATTTTCACATGCCACGAGTGCCAAGTCTGTGAGATCGTCGCGTTGATCAGGGTCGATCCTGTTTCTCGTTTTGGGTGCAACGCATGGCTGCATCTCCATCGACTTCACCAGCGCAGGACTAGTGGCGCAACAATTTTTGTCCTCGAATCGAATTGGACACTGTCACGTTAGCCCAAGGGAGAGGCCGCACAACCCGCACGAACAGGCCTAAACCTGCCGTCCACTGCAATGCATTTCTCTTTTGCTTCTGCTCATTGCTCTGACCATTGCTGCGTCTATCATGGTGAACACTGCAAGCAACGGGTTGAATAAGCGGCAGAACCCCAAGGGACATCCTTGACGAGCAGCTTCCTTGCTTTCTGTTCTATGGTTACCATCTGGCAATCAATTGTTCTACTTCTCGACATCTCAAAAAGGTCGACCGCCCATCTATGTAGTACAAAGCTGTCATGATCATGTTGCACAGCAGCAAACTCCGCAGAACGAAATGTGACCTGTCAACTTCAACTCCTCGTCAGTTTTCTGTCAGGCACACGGCCTAATACACCATCGCTTGTGCTTCAGCAGTCCACCCATGCAGCAGGTCAATCTAGGCCCAACGAGATGCTGGAGCAACATCTTCTTCACCTCCTCACTAGTCTGAAAGCAATGCGTTTGACCTATGCCGCTTACACAGTATGATTGCTCTTCGGAAAATTCTACCATACGATCGAGATGCACCTCGATGATGTGCCGTCCCAAGTTCGTGCTGTCTCCGAGCTGCAGCTAAACATCAGTTGTTCATCTCTACCAATACAGTAGAGCAATGAGTCTTGGCTGCTGCCACGCGTCTGAGGACTGACTCTTGCAATACTTAGTCTATGTCACTGTATTGTACAGTAAAGTAGATGGCACAGTAGTCATTCCGATTGTACAGTATCATGGCTCAAAGCTGGGGTTTGGCCCGATGTGGCAACACGGCTCGTACCATCACAAGCCATACACGGATGTCCCGCCCGTGATACTCAATATTCTGCTAATCAAAACACCTCGGCTATAATCGAAGATTGTGTCTCACCAGTGAAAAAGGGAAGCCTCATCTCCGAACCGGCCTCAAGTTGCACAATTCATGGTTGCATAACGCGGGCTTTCTGTTCACCTTGATTGCTATGCGCTCCTTCGTCGCATTCGTGAGTTGCTAGCCAGTTGTCGGAGTACTAAGAGAGGTTTCATCTGCAAGATCAGTGCAGCGAACACAGTCAAACGAAATACAGCCCATGGTTTTTTTCTTCCTTGCGAGTTTTCTTCAATATGTGGCGATCGGCAGCACTGTTAATGCCAACTACTGTGAAGACGAATGCCTTGTTCTAATATTTACTTCGGATGCATTAGCATGTGATCGGCTTCACAGCACAGATAACAAGGGCTTTGGTGCAAAAGCCATTCTAGCAGCATGGCTTCGAACTCCTGCTTTCTGGTAATCCAGACAGTTACTGCTTCTAGGTCACAATACCTTTCCGCTGTCAAATTAACAAAGTACTCTGATGCAGGGCTTGCAAAAATGTACGAGTATTGTCAGCTGGATCAGTCCCCAAAGTATATCGTGCACTTGGATCGTGTTTTACACAAGCGCATTCGACAGCATCATTGCAGAATAAACACACGACACCCATCTCTTCTATGTTAGATCAATTCAGATGCCTTTCGACTTACACCATCAGAAATGACGCTCTGTTCCCGTGAGTTCGTGTTCAGGAGGGGATCTACCATGCAAGATTGGCTTCGCAAGCTTATCTTGCATTCAGTGTTTCGTGCACCTCCTTCAGCCACGGGTGATTGGATACAGTACAGACATCGCTTCAAAGATCTATGAAACAACGAACAGAAGAGAAGCGTACCTGTCCGTGCACTTCTCCCATCCTTGAACCACTGTAAGACTTTCTCACCATTCATCCAGGCTCCGCCGCATTACGTAGCTTCACACGCAAAAACCCAGACCTGCAGCACAGACATTTTGAACAACTGCTTGGCAAAAGGCCAGCCCGCATTTTCAACTACGACCTCCCCACAATCCGGAAGTACCGGAAATGTTCATCATTTTATCTTCGAAACCAGAGTCCACGCACCTTCACCGGAGTCCTATTTCCTTGTGTTGACTGATCAATGACAGCGCGATCTGTGTCATCTGCTCTGGTAATTATTGGTCTAGGATGTCATTCTCTCCTAGGATGTGTCACCATGTCAGATACTAGTTGTCAAGAGCACGTCTCGAAACCATGGAAAAGGAGACGTCACCAAGGTTGAGCCGCGTGCTGTCTTGTGGCAGGAGCTGTGCTTCAGATTGCGAACGAGATAGACTGTTCCTTACGGACCTCTTCGAGTGAGACCTCTGCAATCTACTGTCTCTGCTCTTAGGCTCAACAGTCTTGAGAGGCTCACTGAGATCACGTAATGTCTCGTTACAGCTTGACTGTCGTCGCCGCCCCCTAACCTTATCCCAGCGATGCCACAAGGGGCCAAACACAGTTTACGACAGTTGCGAGGCGATGATGTGACGGTTCATTCAAGGAGGAGAGTGTGACATTCTTTACAACCTCTTCGGCGATCCCATCTCATCCGCTTGTATGATACAATATCGGTCTCACTTCGAATGAATCATGGATAATTAAAAAGTTCAGCTGAATGAAACCACGAAACGCTGAGTGGGGAGGCGTATCCTCAAAGTGCTTCACAGCAAAACAAGTACGTGTGATCGTTGGTATCCAGAAACTATGTAGCAAGCTTCGATCCCATGCTTGCAATGCTTCTGCAGCCTCGCGTCTTCACCTGACACTGCTAGCACCTCAGAGCCACGACACGGATATGACCGTGCCAACCTGTCTGTCAAAGGTACAAGTCATGACTGAGTCGAGCTAGACAATTCCCCGGCTAGAATGATGACCGCGATGCCTTGATATCGGATGTTACCTCGAAATCTACTGTGCTAAATTCCACTTATCAATATGCAATTGCTGGGGCACAACTGAACAAAATGTTGTACTATTGTCGACGTTGGCATACATAACCTTTTTGGTGGATCAAACCGTCAACCGTTACCTTTCTCCGCACTGTGGCTGTATGGAGGAGAAGTGGCGGGTGGCTTTCGGAGCACACCTCGGACGGTGTGGTGGTGCATGGAGGGGATGAATTTTCATCTATCACAAAGGTCACGAAGCAGTTGAACTGCTGGTTCTGTAGCTCTTGGTCCGAGACAGAATCCTTCAAGTAACTCCGCCGACTCACGCAAAAACCAAACTCATCACAGGGTGCAATCGCCTACTCACCAGTACTATGGAACTTCGATTCTCAGATTGGATGACCAATTTACTTGGTATCCAGTCAATAGCACATTTTGGCGCTCAGTCAAACCAAATACAGCAAGATATCATCGATGCAGACTGTAGTGCACTCATTACTCCTCCATTGAAAGGGTTCGAGATGTCGTCTGTGGTTTTCGTGAAGGATAACCTCGCGGTAATCCCAGACCAGTGGAATGCCGGTGGTGTAAGTAGGTCTCACTCACAGTCTGATGTGATGTCTCGCTTACAGAAAGCCAGAGACCAGTTTCTTAAATGCTGATGATGCATCCTCGACACTTGCAACCTGCTTGAAACAGATCAAAGAGCACAGCTTCATTGTCTTCGATGAAGCCTTTACCGGGATCTTGGGTCGAGACGCGAAGCTCGAGACTATCCATACATTCAATGGAATCGATGCTACGCGTGTACATGAAGCACCAGTCTTCATTCCTGAGATCAGAGAATTGGTTTTTGCAGATACGTCTGCCATTGGCTGGTTGTATGCAATCAATGTCGAGACGCACGAGGTAAGCTTCATCTTATACTCTCTCAGCAGTGTGCTGATTTGTGTAGGTTAGAAGGATCACGACCTCTCCAGCCGTGCACAACGTGAATGGTGGCACTTATCACGCCTCAAGTCTTTACCTTACCTCAAACGGCTCACCCACCCGAGCTATCCATAACTGTTCTCTGCCCACAAAATCTTCAAACACAATTCACTGCACCACGATAGTCAACAACTACCGCCTGGCACACTTGAATTCACCCAACGATATGATTTTCACACTACATGGTCATATACTATTCACGGACCCCGATTATGGTTGGGCTCAGTCGTTGCCCGGCGTGGGTCCGCCTGAATTACCTAACACGATTTATCACTTCAACACTACATCCCGCGCCCTACTTGCGTTGAGCAACACGGATGTACTAGTGCCGAATGGTCTTGCGCTGAGTCCGGATGAGACGGCCCTATACGTTGCGGACAGCAATAGTACGTCAGGCAAACCACTCGCCAGTCACGGCTCAAGTGTCAGAAATGTGTACGCGTGTGATTTTGACTCTTCTGCCCCCAGTATGAGGAACTGCAGGCTGGTGTATGTTTGTGAAGCGGGATGGCCAGATGGATTACGTGTGACGGAGAATGGATACTTGTTGGTCGCCACGATGGGTGGTGTGGATGTGGTTGATGTGCAGAGGGGTGGTTTGCTGATAGGAAAAATCAATGTTGGTGATGATGTGATCTTTAACTTAGAACCAGCAAGGGGGCCACAGTTCGAAGGTGTCTGGTTACTGACGGGTCTAAAGGGAATCTACAAGGTCACTATCCAGGAAAGACATACAATGCAGAGAAGCTAGGCACAGTATGGAGGGGTGTGTCGTTTCCAGGTTTCAAAGATAGATGGTGTGGATTTGATCAGTAGTTCGCCGATGCAGGGGAGCATTTTGTAAACATCTCTGGTATTGATTGAGTCTTATGCTCCCTTAAAAAGACTAAGCGAAGGAGATGCAAGGCAGTCAGGCAACCAAAAGCTGAATCCAGTGCCAACAGCTTGCGACCTATCTTCTAGCTACAGTACCACGACCGTGTCATGAGGTAGTTCGCGAACTTCAATGCCATCCAAAGCATTGCTGCTCCCTCCACAGCCGTCTCTACAGCATGTGATCTCCCGAATCTCGCTGGCAGCCACCAGCATTTCACCATACCAAGCCTATTCCGTCAGGCCCTTCGCAAACCAAACTCCACAGCTTCACACCTATGGCACAAGGTCGTACCCCACGAAGACCGAGCCGGCCGTGAGCTCTATTCTGCGAAACATCAAGCAGCATACTGGCGAACATGCAGTATCTATTCTTCACTCCCGATCAAATAATCCCTACCACAACCTTGCCATCGAGAACTATCTACTCAGGAACTCGGATCAGCAGTCTAAGATTCTGTTCTTCTACACAAATCGACCATGTATAGTATTAGGTCGCAATCAGAATCCGTGGTTAGAGTGCAATATCGCGAAGATACAAGAGGGGCTACCGTGGCGGACTGCCGAGTGGACTTTGGAAGACGATATATTGAGCACGGTTGAAGATGCTACAGCGAAAGAGCGCGAAAGAGGGAACGTTCCACTTGATCTTGTTCGCAGACGAAGTGGTGGTGGGACAGTCATACATGATGCTGGCAACCTGAACTTCTCGTTCATTGTACCCAATGATAAGGACTTTACACGGAACACGCACGCCGAGCTGGTCGTGCGAGCGTTGATGTCACCTACCATCTACGACCAGTTCAAAGAACATATGCTATATGATAAGGTACGAGTCAACGAACGGCATGATATTGTTATGGTACGCGCCGCTGCCATTGCGCACGAAGACAGAAAGGAGTTCAAAGTTAGCGGTAGTGCATTCAAACTTACCCGAGGCCGAGCCCTGCATCATGGGACTATACTGCACTCTTCACCGAACGTGAACAGACAGCTCATGATCGTAGGAGACGAAGGAGGTGAGGTGACAGCAAGTGTATTCTCGGCATTGCTTTCTTCACCAGCCAAGCCATTCCTCGAGGCCAAGGGGGTTGCTAGCGTGAGAAGTCCAGTGCATAATTTGTTTGATTTTAAGAACAGGAAACAGCGGAACAGCATTGTGAACCACCTGCAGGAGGAGATCGGACGGCTATTTGTGGAGGCAAATAGTGTAAAGGATATACACGTGGAAAGTGTCGGCGACCAAGATTGTCAATTGCACACGAACGAGGACATCTACAAAGACGTACAGGAATTAACGACAGACGATTGGCGGTTCTGTCAGACCCCTACGTTTGAGTATCGGTCTAGTGATGATGTGGGGGGATTGAAGATGCAGTTTCAGGTGAAGCATGGAGCCATTCAGCAAGCGAATTTGGAAGATGTCGACCAGGACCTTGACCAGAGATCGAGGTTTGCGAGTCTTGAAGGGAAAAAACTACACGGGATTCAGTCGTGGGCCGAATACTTCTCATCAGATGAGGGATTACGGTATACTGAGGCGCGTTCTCATCTGGAAGAGGTCTTCCCAAGGATCCAACTAGCGAATGCGGCTCGTGAGGCTGGTACTGAGAGCACTATTCTCCAGGAGGCGTTTCTCGCTCAGGACAAACGAGGCGACATTGCTGTAAAGAGACAATCCTCCGGCGGGAAGATCGAGACTGAGAGGGGAGGCGAGAACGTTGTTGAAGAGCGATGAAATAATGGTCAACGATGACATTCATACACTAATTCTCTACTGTACAGTACATAATTATTCGATGTGCAGTCTTTTAATTCATTATTACTCTCCACCTATGGAGGCAAATGGCATGATTGTGGCCACTCGGAGAATATGGACGCTCGGGTGATGCCTTTTATGCATTGACTTCCTTGCCCAACAGTCAACAAAATCCATTGAGCACGACTCTAACCTTCAATCCTGACTCCCGTGGCTGTTATTGAGGGTGACGGAGTGTGCTCATGTCCTCGGCTCGCTTGTAATGTGGTTTCCGATAGCCGTGCTATACATTTTATATAGACAGTCTCCATCCGTCCAAAGGTCTATAATAAAATTATGATTGTCACTAACACTATTCACGGGCAAACAGTATAAATCGATCATCATGGCCGCTATCCTTCAAACAGCTATGGTGGTCCATGCTACCGAAGACTGATGATATGACCTCGAGATGTAGCATACTGTACTAGCATTACACAGCCTCCATGCCGTCTTCGTCATCATCACTGTAAGATTGACACCAGAACCCCAGTTTGTTGTGCTTGTCAAAAATGTCAAACATGTCATGTAAAGTGCATGGGGGCGAATCGCCAGCGTTCTTGTTCCGGTGATTCTGGATAAAAAGTTAAGACAGGCCCGGGAAGATGCGTATGCAGTTTCAATGGCAACCACAGAACGAAGGTTCTAGGAGATGGTTTAAACACAATCCGTAAAAGTTCTGTACTGTAACACTAAACACCACGCCCCTGTTCTGGCGTCCAAAATTGACTCGACACGGTTCTTAACCTCTCAGACGTTGTAGCGCCTGTGTGGTAGCAAAACCCTCAAGCTAAGCCTGGCTTGGTGACCCGCTGAATGGTTCGTGTTTTAGAACGGCAGCGGTTTTTCACTAGCTTAGCGAGAAACTGCGACGTCTCCCACACCAACTTCCTGAGCAGTATCGTTCTTCTTCATTTCATCCTGGTTACACATTTCCCACTTCTTATCCATCGGTTTTCTTGTTTGTCAGCGTTTGGCTGATTACTTTCGTTGATTTCACTACTACCTTCGATTGTATCTTCTTACCTGCACATTCAATATCAGGTTTTCTCAACACTTTTTCGAAACAACCATATTTTACACGTATACGCTTTCAAGATGTATTGGTGGACGGCTTTCCTTCTACTAGCAGCCCTCTTGGTGTCCGCCATTCCTGCAGAAATCGATGCCGCATTGGTGAAAGAAAAGAGACAAGTTAGCCTGTCGACAGGAGCATCGTCTGCATCCTCGTCCGCTGCGTCAACTGCGTCTTCGGCTTCATCCGCAGCTTCGTCGGCGTCATCCTCGGTGGTCCCTTCGTCAAGTCAGCGATCGTCGAGCCAGCAAGCAGCTGGTGGTTCCACTACCACTGTAGTCGAGTCTACACAGGTCACGTCGGCGGGATCAACCGTGATCGAATCATCAACCATCTATGAGTCTGCCAGCGTCACAGCAGTTGTCACAGTGGTATCAAGCACGGTCACAAGAACATCTACCAACGCTCAAGGACAATCTACAATAGTACAGTCGACTGTGGCAGTCAGCACAGCAACCACACCTGTTTCTTCCTCAAAATCGGTTTCATACTCGCAAATTGTGACTAGCTCAGCATCACAGATTGTATCAACATTCACCAGCACACAAGGAGGCAGCACAGTCATTGGTACTAGGACTACCAGTACAGTGGTGCCTGTAACAACAAGTGCCGCTACGACAGTTTCTGCATCGGGTGGTAGCAGTGGCGGTAGTAGTAGTTCGGGATTGAGCTCTTCATCCAAGAAGATCATCGGAGGCGTTGTGGGAGGTGTAGGTGGTGCTCTTCTGCTTGGTGCCCTTGGTTTCACCGCGTGGAGGATTTGGGGCAAGAAAAAGAACGTCCATGATGACGATCTCTACGACCCCAACGCAAACACTGAGAAACTGAGCAGCTCAACTGACAACAACGCTCAACAACCATTCCGAAGCACACTTGACCAATATCACAATCCTGGTCCAGTGAACACAGCATCCAATTTCTAAGATTTTGTATAGTCTACCTATCGGCGATAATTGTAGACAAAAGTCTTTTCAGCAATAACGAGACACGATCCTTTCACATTTAGCGATCCGTTGGTGTACATTCGAGCAGATGAAGCATGGACAATCTGAACGCAGAGCAAGCGATGATAATAGTACCTTGAGACCTGGAGCGAACTCACACAACACGATCAATAGGTCCAGCTGCGGACGATGAACATAGCAGATTCATTCCTTACAGATGATTTTGATTGCTCTGTATTGTGTAAATAGAGGAACGGAATTGAATATATATTTGTCTATAACACTTCCCTTCATCCATCTCTGACCTTCTGATACATTTCGAGCTTAGCATTGTCTCGAGGGTCATAGCTCTCTAGCCAGCCTCAGTATAATTCACTCCTGCCATTGTGCTTCCTCATCATGTTGTCTGCAACCATCACATATCCAATGTCGGTGGCCCCCAGCACCTCCCAAATATCATATTTACAGGGTGTCCCTCGTATATGCAGGTACAAGATGCCCGGCAGGCTTGGAATTATTCAACGGAGCCAATTGCTTCTGCAACTGTTACTTGGCGTGCAAGGCAAACAGGATGGGCGTGAAAGGTGTCTTGGCAGTTAGCACGGAGTACCCCGGAGGCTCTGTATCCGAACGCGTAGAACACGTCTGACGTCGCGTATTCTTGGTGGCGTGTTTTTTCGTTCTACTCGCGATTATCTTGAAGGTAGTGGGTGCAACCAAATTAATCATTGTGATTGCGACTGTCGTACGCAACATATCGTCGACACCAAGAAACCCCTTCCTAATCCCCAGTATACGAAATCATCACCCACTCCGCCCTCTAGGTCACAGGCCTCAATCCAAGACGAGGGCTACATCAACCCAACAATGTCCTCATACCTCTTCTACTCAAGTCCTCCACCAGCAAGCCAACAGCACTACCAGACATCAACAACCTCTTTCTTCACACCGCAAGCTCATCGTTCGAATCCTTTCGCCTGGTCGAATACATTTTCGCCGCGATCACCGAATGCGCTGCGAACCTCAAGAAATGCAAATGTTATGAAGTCACCTATCCGAAGTGAACTACAGGTCAAGCAAGTCAGATTCGAGGATGTAAATGAAGACGAGAACACCGTACAAGATATCGAGCAAGAACAGCAGCAGCACCCATATCCAGGTCAACCCTTCATAGACGGAGGCTGGTCAACATACACGCAGAACGATCCAACCAGCACGAACCCACTATCCTCAAACATCTTCCAACCCCAACCGCAACACCCCACAACATCATCATCAACACAGAAAGCGAAAACCCCCTCACAATACCAACAACGATCCCAAAAATCCACAGCAGCATCCCAACTCTCAACCGCCCGCTCAAACCGCATCTCAACTCCCCTCTTCCTAGACCGCCTCCGCACCAGCCGCCGCGACGCCCGCGACCAGCGCGGTGCCGAAACATTCGAGCAGATAGACTATATGCGTGATCGACGGAAGCGTGAAGCATATTTTGAACGGCAGGCGCCTTGTTTTGCTCAATTTAATGTGGATGGAGATGGAGATGTTGACGAATTGGATGTTATGGTAGAGGAGGAAGGGCGAATGGATGAGGGTTGTGAAGTGGGGATGTCGCCTACTGAGGAGAGGGAACTGGAGGAGCTGGTTAGTGGATATTTTGATTCCAGTGGTTCTGCAGTGACGACGAGCCAGAAGGGAAATGGGGTGGAGATGGATGATTTGGATTTTGACTTCGACGACGACGACGATGAGCAGGTGTTTATGGAATTGCTGAGTCAGGAGCAGCTTGGTGGAGACAGTGTTTCAAGACTGGCTAACACAGGTCAAGATCTGAATCTGTCATCCAGACACAACGGAAGCAATACTAATACTGATGGTGGAGAGGAAGGGGATGGCGACACGGAGATGTCATGAACGGAATGGAATGGAAGGCAAATGGAAGTACGATGTTCACGATGATGATGCATGAATTTGTCTATGGATGTACACAGAGCGCTTTATTTCCCACCAGTACAAATAGTATAATCTTGATATCCAACTCTGTCATTTGCCAATCAATGAATGACTCAATTGTGGAATGCAGCCAGCAAGACCATGACCTGAGGATGAATGAACGTGATTCTATAAGGACTATTCTGCACAGATACAAACGTGCTATGTACACAGCTACTGTGGGTAGCTATACACCACAATCCACAACAAAAAGTTAGTTAGGTATGCACCTATGTAACAGAACAACACACTAAGGTACGCTCTCCCCTCTCTAAATCTCCGTCTTGATAACTCGAGGTGATTCTATCAATCCATTCTAGCTGCAAAACGCGTGCACGTTCCTTTAAATAGGCTCCAGTCACTGCACTGGTAGCGACGTGCTTGTGTAGCTCATATATATACTGCGTATGATTTCGAATGTGCTTGGGCGGATGGATTCATGTATGTATGTGTCTAGCTTAACTAAATTGTATACGTAGGTAGGTAGTATTCCATTTTCAGAGCTCAAAACATGCATTGTGTTGTATCGAGAACGAGAATGAGAACGTGGTTGATCTGCGTTCGCATTTTTGTGTACGATCTGGTGTCGTGAATTGTTTGCTGTGGAAGCAAGCAAGCAAGCAATAGCGATAAGGTGGGTTTGTTTGGCGATGAGTATGGTGAATGAGAATTGATGGTGAAGGGAGAGG
>Ga0115846_100298_pt1 | contig 26457 bp, 16 predicted proteins | sample InSIn5gowninarea_2_FD_83860 | JGI IMG/M metagenome (GOLD analysis project Ga0115846, IMG submission 83860) | reverse complement strand
CTCCTTCATCGCCACTTGCGGGTTCTTCCCATCGTAATTCACGTGCTCAGCAAGTTCCTGGAAGCGAAGCTGCTGCACCAATAGGCCTCGAGATGGAGATCCAGCTCCTCTTCCGTGTGCAATGATAGAAAGCCCTCACGACCCACTGCATGAATCATACCGAAGTGCTATTTGGCTTCGCCTTCAAAATGCCCAGCAACTTCGACACTATGCCGCCGGGAGGCAAAAAGTTGCTGCTTTTACGGCTTGGCAAGATCTTGTGGAAGCGTCTCCAGATTAACAAGTCGACACCCTGACTATGCCTAGGCTACCTAGGTCGAGCATGCATGACTTGTCGATCGTTTGCCTTTGTGCTATGTCTGAGGAACAGCCACAAGCCATATCATCCGGGAGGCTTTTTTGTCTTGTCGAGGAGCGGATTTCTGTGACTTCTGGAGTTAGGCACGGCTCATTATCTTACTGACCCGTTGGTTCAGTCTGCTGGTGTCCTGATGTACTCGACTGTGTCTCGCTGCATATCTGTATGATACCAATAGTGACTACGAGCCCACCAGGTCAAAACCATCATGGTGGTCGAAGGTGTTGGTTCGGCAGCTATTGTCTTCCCACTATTCAATTTTATTCTTCGTGGGGTTAAAACAGCTTATGATTTCGCTTCTGTCCCTGATGAGACGAACGACTATTTGCAGACCATCAAGCAGGTGCTCGGTGACCTCAAAATAGCCAACAAGTTACGCACCGAAAAGGCCAAAGGGCTTGATCTTGAAACACTTACTCGTGTAGATGGAGTGATCCAGAACACCGAGAAAGCAATCGCAGGTCTGGAAGCGCTTGTTGAAGACGCCCGGGTCGGCATGTCTACGGATGCTGGTAGTGTTGGAGCTGGACCACGTATGATGTGGGTGATTAGGGACTCCAATAAGGCTGAGGCAGCAATGAGCAGACTGGGCATTGCTAGTCAATCGTTGCACAGCGAGATCAATATGCTGAGGAGTCAATCAAGTGTCACAGCTGTAGCAAGCACGAACCCTACTGTATTAACATGGTCCCATAGCGCTGGTGTTTATGCCCACCAAGGGTGGAATTCACCTCCACCAGCCTACCAACAAGCAACAATGGAAGCTATCAATGAACGGAGATTGTTAAGTCAACGCCGTGCTTCTTTGCACAGAAAAAGCTCGACTGCCATTGTCATTAGGAACCACAGCCCTTCCCAACAAGAACCATTGGTACCCCAGAACTCCTCGACTTTCAACTCCACTAATTCAGCGTCCCTTTCCAATCTAGCAGAGTACATCAAACACAACGAAGCGATGTTTTCGTCCCTAGTGCCTGGTGCGAAATCTGAATGCAACTCGTTGTCACCACTAGCCGCAAGAGACAACACAAGCGAACTAGAAGCAGAAGTGCCAACAGCCCACCTGCAGTCATCGACAAGAGCGACATCGACAGCCGCGCCACCAACACCAACCATACGAGCGCCAGCGCTACCCCCATCAGATCCGTATGCAAGCCGCATACTTCGGCAACGACTCGATGGCCTCTCTTTATCGCCTATCGTGTCCTCACGCGCCTCTCAGCCACAACAGGAGCCAGTCCCAACACCGGTCAGGACTTCCAGAGCAACACGCAATCGCAATCGTCCGCGAGTACAGTCCCAGCGCCCAGCTATCATGGAATCAACAACAATGCTACCAGGCCATCGCAGAGCACGTGAATTACGATGGGAAGAACCCGCAAGTGGCGATGAAGGAGAACCATATCACGCACCACCTCCCGCATACCGTGTGTCAACTCCTATCCCGCAGGACACGATCTCCGTCGTTCCTTCTTCCATCGGACGAGACACTCTGCGATCACCCACAGTGACAGACTCAGAAATCGATCGCAGGCCGACGAGAAGACGTCCGCCCAAGCTGCATAACGTGCCTCTTGCGGTATCTCAGGTTGAGCCAATGGAACCTACAGCTCCGCAACCTGAATCGACTGGGTCTGGGATATCCCACTTTGCTCGTGGGGCTTCTGTTAGAGGTGGAAGGAATCGTCTATCCAGATCTGAATGGCAAATACAGCAACAACTTGAGGCAATGCAGCGAAGAGATTTCTGAAGAGATGGCATCGTCTTCGAATGAGAAAAATGGGTCCTGGATCTACTTGGTAGTGATATCAGTAAGAGTATGTATGACCGCTGAGGCGAACGAAACGATTAGCGATAGCATAAATCAGGAAAAGATGACGAAGAGCTCATCGTGCTGAAAATTGTGAGATACGCTTCTGAATTCTAGCTGCAACTAAGTATGTAGATTGACAATTGAGTTTTGTCATGCTATTTCGTCCACACCTTACCTGCTGTCTACCCAGTGTGCGAATCGGCCGATTTGGCCAAATGCATGTCGAAGGGATTTGCGTGGCCCGCCAGGTCTGGAGCTCTGGAATGATACACGACCTGCTTCTCCTGTTTGTTGTCTAGACATCGGAGGTCGATCCTGTTTCTCGAGGACCTCATCTTCAATCTTGCTTCTGCTGTTATTCGATCTGTTAACATGCGGCGATGGTAATGTGCCAAACGGTGATGGAGTGGCAATGAACGAGTTGTCTCTGTGTTCACGGACACGTGTTGAACCGGACCGAGTGATATGGTCTGCACTTCTGCCAGATGTAGGTTGAGCCATTGCATCTAGAATCTGGCCTTCAGGGTTTAGTGTCGAGTCCGGCTCGTCGTGCATCGCAGCTCTTGTTCCGCTAGTATTTTCCACTGAACGTGACGCCTTCCGACCGTATTTGGTGTCCTGTCGTCTTCTGCCACGGTCCCGGTCAAGACTACCACTTCGCGATAGAGAGTTGATTTGACCATTCTCGGGTGAGTTCCGGTACGCATTTGGAGGTAATGATGTAGCTATAGGCAGTCGTATACCTGGAGCATCCGCAACACCGAGGCTTGGTGGCGCGTTTTGAGGAAAAGGTGAGACTTGTACAACAGATTTGCCATTTGAGTCAAGAGGCGCTTGTTTCCTTTGGTCCAGACCATGTGCACTACTGGCTGGTTGGTAAGGACGACGAGTTGGCACAGGACCTGATTCCAACTCTATGTAGCTGGGAGGATTTTCTGACCCAAGACAAACTTCGTGATTACGGGACCACCCACTTGGTGAACCAGCCATCTCGTATACCTGCTCAGTCGGATGTTGCTCGAGGCCTACAGTGCATACCATCTTGTTCATATGACCTTGTCCCTGTTCTGCAACTTGGCTGGTCGTTTGTGGCTCACATAAAGGTACAATTTCCATCCTGTTCACAGGCCGCCTCTTGGGTGATTTTGGTAGACCGTTCGATTGGTTCTCCGCATCAGGAATGGAAGACGGATGTTGAGGCCTTGTATTCGAAAAATGATGGTTTCTCTCATTCTTTGCTTTGTGGGATAGTCCTATATTGTGTAACACTTTAAGTTTCCTGATCTTCAACATGTGCTGGGTGGGGTGCAATTCACGGGCGTTCTCATCAGATATCTTGAGAAGTCGTGGCGCGGTCACAATGTCGACACTTTGTCCTGGTGGGTCCAATACATGCCAACTGAACTCGAACATGGAGGGTTGAGAGAACAGTAGCACACCAAGATCCGCAGTCAGGCGAAGAAGTTCCACGAGATTGGGTAGCCTCTGCTCAGCAGGCTGAGTCTCATCCAGCCAGGGGCTGAACGTAGTTTCAACAAATTCCACGATACTGTAGATGGTATGATCTAGTTGTCGTACATACGAGTGATCATCAGCTATTGACGAACATAGATAACTTGCGAGTACCCGATACGAGGCATAAGCAGCATCGAAATCTTCTCCTCAGTCAGCATTGTAGACTCGTGTACCAACAGCGATTTGCGGAAAACTCACGTTTTATATCGGCATTGCATCCGTACCCCTTGTTCACTGCCCTTACCAATGGCACGAAGCTTGATGGCAGCAAGCAGTAAGGTCCGTCTTTCGTGATAGAGATGGTGGACAGAAGCAACGCCACCAACGAGTGTTTGATCATAGCTGTCGGTTGAGCGACAAATTCGATTAGCTTGTGAGCCTCGACTCCAGCAGGTAACGTTTCAAATGCCGTGAGCTCTACATGTAGTGGAGGCTCGAGAATGCATCGCTGACCAAGTCTATCAGTGTAGAAATTGTTGACGTACTGCTCGGCCAGTGTAAATACTTGTTGAACATCGAACACGATCCTCTCATCGTCTACAGACTGCGGTACATGCTCTGTCCAAGCCCACAGCGTAGGTCGATCTTGTCGACACGATTGTGTAGTACTACTGTGACTGTTCTGGGGTGAGGACGATCTCGTCGACCGACTTGCTTGGATTCCTCGTGGTCCCTTGATCGTCATTCGTGACTTCTCACTATATCTCAGCGGCATGGTGATATTACCATTCATCACTGGAAGAGATAACCTAGTGGGAAGAGATTGTCCGAGTATTTGGTCCTTAAGACTAGTAGCTTGTATATCTTCTCGGGCGTGGTTCATACGACCAAAACTATGGAATTGAGGGGTGAAGTCTTGTTTGCTTGACGTACTAGAGATAGCCTCTGCGCGCTGTGCCAGTTCAGAGGTTGGTCGAGAATCTCCCCGTCGATAATTACCGTTAGTCCAGCCTTATGCGGCTTGTGTCTCTTGAATAAGCTAAGCATGCCAGGAGAGCGGTGCAGCGGTCACGACCACCATATTTCACGGTGGCTTCTTGAGCAACCTCGCAGCAAGGAACCTTGGTGGTTGAAACATTTCCAAGAGGACTCGAGGTAAGGAGACCATAACACACAGTGTAGCCTATAGGCTGAACAGCACAGCACCATGATCGCGCTGTCAGGCTTACCACAGACCAAAGACGCGTGCCACGAAGCAGACAAAATCACCGCATTACAAGGATCAAGTTGCCTCGCATCGTGCATTAGTCAATGGTGGGGCGACAAATAGTTTTAATTGGTCCACACTTTGTGTAGCACTCCATGCTGGGCGCAGATGCGAAAGTGCCCCATGGTTGACCTCTCACTTCTCTTAAAGCAGCAGGCACTATTGGTATACACAGCCTGGGGTCACGATGCTGTTCTTGCCTCCTACAGCACTAGCACTAGGCACATGTGGTATGCTGCTATGGTCGATCACACAATTATTGTGCCGTTTAGAGGCGATGAGTGATAAAGTCTTCTTCATGTCGGCAGAAGCGATTTCCTCCCACTCACAGCAATGGCGAGCTCATCATGGAAACCGACAGTGGTCGTTGGTATCGATTTTGGTATGACATGTACGGCTGTAGCTTATTCCATAGCACCAGAATGGGCTCGTCCCCTTTGTGTACAGTCATGGCCAGGGCAGCACCACCGTAGTCAGTTAGCCAACAAGGTTGCGACACAAGTCTCATATGATGAAAGCGACAGATTGACTGCCTGGGGGCTTCAGTGCGGCTTCGAAGAGATTGCTACTACTATTGAGCGAGAATTCAAGCTGTACCTCGATCCAGGCTTTCGAGATGCTTTTGCTGGGCTGCCTGAGCATCACAACGCTGTCAGGTGGTACAAAGATTACATGACCTCCTTACACGATCATCTTGACGCCTTCTTCAGTCGTACGGTACCTGACTGGACGCAGAGAGACGTCGAATATCTCTTCAGTACACCCACTACTTGGACGAGTCCGCACCTGAATCCAATGTTGCATAGCTGGTTGGTTGAAGCTGGCTTCGTCAACTACGATAACAGAAGATTGAGAATCGCTCAAACGGAAGCGGAAGCTGCAGCTGTATACGCTGCAAAGTCAAGCTTTAGTGCTGGGGATGTCATCATGGTCGTGGATGCTGGCGGCGCTACGACCGACATCAACATCCTCGAAATCAAGGAGCACAGCTGGGAGAGAACACAACTGGTCGCGCTCAACAAGGCTGAGGGCATCAATGTCGGTTCTACACAGATTGACAGCCATGCGAAGCACCTGATCAAACAACGCCTCCGAAGTCTCAATGCTCTGGGCGACGACGACGAGATTCATTGGCTTGCTGAAGACATGCTGAAAGAAAACAACTTTGAGGGAATGAAGTGCGCATTCGACGGCTCGCGCACGCAGATGAGTACCATTATGACTGTCCCGATGGGGACACTTCCTCCAGCACTTCGGAACACCCCCCAGAGGATCACAATCACTGCACACGAACTTCGCACGTTCTTTGATCAGCAGATCGACACTATGCTCAACTGTATCTTTGCTCAGATGAGCGAATTGCTGAGAGAGAAGCCCGTCACTGTCAAATACATCGTGCTATCAGGTGGACTAGGGTCCTCAAAGTATGTGCGATCTCGCTTGGCATTCCAGATTTAGCAACATCAATGTACTCTGTGCTCTTGAGCCACAGCTCGCGGTCGCAAAAGGTCTTGTCATGGACCGCACTCAAGCTTTGAGTCGAGGAGTCGCAGTATACACTGGGCGCTGCAGCAGGGTCTCGTATGGTGTACTGACCCGATTACCTTATGACAAGGTGAATCATCGTGGGGCAAGAGTCACGAAAGATCCTCTCGATGGCAAATTGTACGCCGAGGACCAAATTGAGTGGTTGATCAAAGAGGGTGAAGCAGTACCAGATGAAGGTTTGAAAAGACCATATACACAAAAGATTGCCAAAGGTGAAGAAGCCGACCAGATTGAAGCACAATTCTACATGTCTAGAAGTCCTGCTAGACGTCTGCCAAAGGACTTGCGTGGCGAAGATGTCACTAAAGTCTGCACAGTCACAGCTGAATTTACGGACGAATTCTTCAACAAAAGATCCTCGGATCACTTCAAGTATGTAAGGAGGAACCCGTTCTCCCGGAAACAGGAACACTGGATCGCAGAACTCGATCTCCAGGTGCTGGTCGGGTCGACCGACTTAAGATTCCAACTACTCTCCAAGGACGGTCAAACGCTCAACACAAACGATGCCAGTATTGAAGTTGTCTGGGAAGAGGCAAGGATGAAGAAGCAGAAGAAGAAGAAGAAGGCTAAAGGGCTGCAGCCAGTCACTAGAACGCAGACTCGCCGTACGCACAAGCTCGATTCCTGAAGTCGTGGCTTTGCAAACAGGATTTTATCTCGTTACAGGCCGGTTTGGAACACTGTATCCGATTCCGTTGCGAATCCGGGACAGTGTCTGGAAGCTTGGATGAACAAGCTTCGAGTGCTGGACTTGCAGAAGCGCATGAGAGGTGCGACGCGAAAGCTCGCGGATCACAGACCTCCAACTGTTACAGAGAGCACATAACGTGAGCCGAAGTAAAGAGACTACATCTAAGGCGCTGAACGGCTTAGTCAAGGAATTTTGATATCAAAACAACAGTCGCACTAGCCGAGCTGCTCAAACACGAAACGCCCGCGAATATCTCGAGTCACATGTTCGGTGTTATTGTATCGCTGGCATCTACCACAAGCAACACGCGATACACGAAGACTCCAGTCATGCTTAGAAGGTCCTTTGTATTCTGCCTACATGGGGCTTTGTGCCAGGAGCGACCTGCGTCTGGAATGCTGACATACAATGCCTGAGCCACTTGACCAGTGCTCATGGAGGCTTCAGCTTCTGCGCGACGAGTTCTCAGCCTCGCTGTTGTGAGCACAATGAAGAGGGTCTGGAGCACCAGGTGGTTTATCAGTCCCCACCACGCGCCATGAAGCTCATAGAGACTGTGACAAGAAGGTGTTCACAGCACTGTTAAGAGTAGAATCTGCCTACTCAGTTGTCTCGGCATGGTCTAAGACACCACTCGACACACATATAGTGGCAATTCCCCACTATGAGGGTCTTGACCAGCCAAGCACTGGACACACATACACATCACCTCGAATATTGCAAGCTCAATGGATAGCTAATCGAATGAACCGTTTCACCAACCATCACCTCTACCACCATCGTCATACCTCTCCTGATCCATCCCCTCATCATACGCATCCCCCATCCCATCCCCAAACCTCTCCACACCCCCCACCATATCCCCAACTCCACCCGCAATATCCCCCGGCACATCCTCCACATCCTGCTCAAACCCATCCCACCTCCGCTCAATGTCCCCGGGAATATCCTCAACATCCTGCACCTTCTCGCCCGTCCAGCGCGCCGCGTCCTGCGGGAAATCCTCAACGTCCTGTACGCCGTCGTAGATCTTGCGGTCAGCGTAGTTCTCGGCGCGGTCGATGTCGTAGTCGGGGCGGTATTTGTCTTCGTCCCATCTTTCTTCTGCGGTAAAGTTAGGGGGTTCGCGGGATGGACATGAGTGAAGGGTTCGAAGGGGCGTGGTTACATACCGACTTTCTCGCCTTCGTGCATGAGTAGTGCGCCGCCTGCTACACCTGCCATCGCGCCTAAGGCCATGTTGCGGCCGCCGTGACTGTTGCTTTGCGTCTGTACTGGCTGCCCGTATCCTTGGAGCTGGTAGGTTCCTTGTTCGCCGTACCCTCTGTTGTCATATCCGCTGCTGTATTGGTGGGGAAACTCATGGGTGCGTTGGCCTGTCTGGCGGTTGATGTATATCCATCGATTCTCGTACTGGTCCCATTCAGCGATCCACGGGGCAGGGGGTTGTGGTGGGCTGTTGTAGGATTGTTGTTGGGGGTAGTTCTGGTTCTGGCCTTGGCTTTGGGAGTGAGAATTGTGGTGAGTGAATTCGTTGATAACGTTGTTGAGGAAGGACATGTTGGCAACGGGTGGGTTGATTAGTCGATCAGTAGATTGGTTGAATTAGTGTTACGGAGGTAGAATTAGTGCTTCGAATATGTATATCTTAGACGTTAGTAAGAGAGTAGGCAAGTAAGAAGGACAAATGATTAATCCATCGACGAACGCGTCATTCCAACAAAGTCCATCGACCCAAATCACGCAACGACTCGAAAATCGACTACCTATGTAAGACGTGCTATGGGACTCTCAAACCATACGGACGGCATTACCCCTCGTGTCAAACCTTCCATGCAAACGAGCTCAGCTGGACGACGCGTCAGCTATGTCACAATTGAAACGGCACCAACAGCCATAAATTGCTGACTATGCAGCAAATGCAAATCAGGTTAGTTTAAACAACATGCGGTGGAGGCTGACGCGGTCGAGAACATTGTATGACGATAGACTGATCAGAGAAGCCCGAAGCCAGCGACGTTCTGGACCAGTGGCGCGAGTGTCAGCAAGCTGAATTAAGCATTTTCGCCTCGGATCATGCCGTTGAAGGTGTGAGAAGTCAATTAAGCCTTGCTAAGTCCGTTAGTCGAAGCTTGGTGAAGTCTAAGATGTCAATCTTAGGATATAGCTCTACGGCGCTTCTACCTTCCGTTGTCTTGTTATCAAATAATGAGTTTAACCATAGACAACTGAGACAGATACAATACAAGGAATACAGGCATAGGCTCTAGACAAAAGAGAAAAACACATTATTTTCTCGATCACTCTTCATGCAACTTCTAAGAACATTACTAATGATCTTTGGTGAAGCTATAAGCTAGACACCCTCCTCCAGATTTGCAATGCTCAATTCTTGGGCAATATTCCTCCTCAAGTACTGCAGAACTTCAGCACCGGTTACGTCTGCTCCCGTGAAATTTGACCGCCAATCCCAACCACGCTGAGCATCATCTTTTGCGGTAGATCCACCAACCAGAACAGCACTTCCCAGACTTTTCCCTCCTAAGCTCTCCGAGGATTGTGTAAGCATCTCACTACCCATCATGCTGAAACTGAAATTTGAGTTGGTGCCCGAGCTGATACTCTTCTTGAGCATCGCGTGTGGGCTAGGTGGTAAACTGCCATTATAATGTCGAAGTGAAGCAGCGAGGCAATCCTCAGTGGCAGCATAAACTCGGTCACTAACCGTCTGGAGGTCTTCAATTGCTGCCAAAAGCCCATAGAGTTGTTCAGATGTGAATACTCGATGACCGTTGTTGTGTTCGGCTGTAAGAGCTGTAGCTTCACCCAGTAAGGTGAGTAGTCCGTCCACTTGAATTGCTGACAGTCTTTCAGGATCGTAGAGCCCACCATATATGCTGTCAGCTGCACTGTTGATAGCAGCCACAAGAGCCTTGGCTGCGGTCTTCTTCTGATTGACTTTGGAGGCTGTCGAAGGATGGTCCCTGGCTGTGTAGTAGCGTCGCAAGCATGCGTAACCAACAAGATAGAATTGCAATACCTCCACAGCTTGCGGATCGGCTTCGGCAATACCTGCAAGCGCTTGTCGAGGGTTGCTAACCAGGTTTGATAATGCTGAATCTATGTCAGGCTCTGTCGGGTAAGCCTTCGACTGTACTAAGCAGTAGCTGTTGAGCAGGTCGATTAGTTGTCGAACTTTTCCTTCTGTTTGGCTTCTCGCGTAGCAGAGTAATGCTGTACCATATTCACTGCTGGAATTGACCAAGTGGTCGCCATATTGTTCCGACACCTTATTGCTCTCTTCACTTAGCCCAAGCTCTCCACAAAGTGTAATGAGTCGTTGTGCTCGATCTGCTGTGTCCACGGTCAATTCGTCGATGAACTCCTGTACAGTCCGACTTGCGCGAGCCTGGCTGTCACAACGACTGATGACCGAAATTGCAATCTCCCAGCCTTCAATGTATGTCCTTTCGGATGTCTCGAGGTCTGATTTCTTGAAGAGCTCGTGAGCATAATGTTCTAGAATTTCGTCTTTGGTGACAGATCCGTCGCTGGCACCGTTGGTCAGGACCATTAAGTCATCCTTGTCCAGACCATCTGGTACTGAGTTTGGGCTTAGCCAGCCCGACCATGAGCCAATTTCCGAGAGTGCTGACGATATACATAAAGAGTATGTCTGAATCAGGCTGAGCGCCGAGCGCATGTCTCCTTGTAGTGTCAAGCCAATCGCCAATTCGAGCGGGGACTCTGGGGGCAACGTCCACGTGTCCTTCTGACTGGGATCGGTCACGACGAGAAACGACTCTTTCAATCTGGTCAGATATGCTTGTGTACCCAACTCACTGTTCTGACCTGCGTTGTGAGCTCTACTCACATCAAAACTCCACTGTTGCACCCTATTGTCGGGATTGCCATTCCACCATATTGTTAGCAAGAGTGAAGCTTCCAGCCAGTCGTTCGAGATCGAAGAGAGGACGTCGTAAGATCCAAGTAAAATGTTGTAAATCGTCCTCAAGTGCTGAAAGATGTCATACGGAAGACCTTTGCCAGGTCGAACCAGATGCTCCTCTGCTTCCGCCTCCAACAATTCAGAATCGTCGTGTGCATCAGTCTGTTCGCTCAGTTCTTCCATGGCTAACTCCACATCTCTGCGATAGGCGATCCAGTCCGGTCCATCTATGGCCCAGTCTTGAGCTTGTACTGAGGGACTAGCGTTCAGGACTTGCCGCAACCTGTACACAGCTGTCTGCGTGGCTTGTAATTGGGGACCATTGTAATTTGCTTCTCGTCCGTTCTCAAGCTTGGCATAGTTGAAATCAGCATCTCCAAGAACGCGCATGGCCTCCTCAAGCTTTCCGCGAGCAACCAGAACTTCCACCACATCCCAGAAAAGGTCGTCAGCTGCTGGATTCGGTTTGGCACTGATGACTTGCTTGTAGGTTGCGGCTATCGTCATATGGTAATCATTCAGCCAGTCAAGCAAGATCTGAGGCATGCTCATAGCACCATCTTCATCTTGCGAGATCTTCGATGCATTGTATAGTCGCAACACCAGGATGGCAATAAACCTCGCCTTTTCGAAAGGCGTCGCACCATGCCCTGGACCGATTGCTAAATCTTCGTCTTTTCGTCGTCGGCGTATGCCGGCTGAACCTTCCCATATCGATTCGAGATCTTTCGCTGATGCGGCCAAAATAAGATCCAGCGTCTCATCGTCTACACTTTGAGCCTCCTCGTTCAGACTTCGCATAACCTGTTCTGTTTTTACCACAACAGGCTCCGGGTCGTTTTCTAAATGTGCTTGCGCTCTTCTCCTACGCAGGTCTCGTGCCAGATTTGGGACAGTTGTTGCAGAACCTGTGTATGGCAAGATGGAATACTGCTGGATACGTGACGTGGAACGACGTGATGACCTCGCCAGATTTACTGGAGGCTCTTGAGTGCTAAACTTCATCAAGGACTGGGTAGGTAGTGGATAGGAAGCACTCTGCCCGAAACCCTGACTTTGAGAATAGTCTGTGTACTGTCCATCGTCATAAGAGTCGTCTCCCATGACCTCGTCAGTATACCCTCGTTGTTCGTCATCGTCGTTGCTGTCTTGCGTTGTAGTTGAGAATCCAAACTTATTCGGCTGAGTATTGGAGGGCAGGTCTCTAGCATTCTGTGTAAAGCGCAGCTTGCTCACTCCACTGTTGGCACCATACCCAGAGCTGCCGAAAGTCTTCGAAGGAGGAGGGACAAGTGGCGTCGTGCTTGCAAGCTCCGGAGTATCATTGCGGTTATACTGTCGGGTTTTGGAGCGTACGATGGGTGTCGATGCGGTGCTCGAGGAGTAGTCGGCAGTGAACCGACTCATTTTTATGATGTGACTACCTGATATTATAGCATGGCATCAACGTGATATGCTTTCGTGTTGTAAGACGTGGTGAGCTTGTACGTAGAGTGACCGCCGTCTAATGGTCGCGCATCAACATTCATGGTATATTAGCCAAACAATTGCTACGTACATTAATGCGACGCGCGACGCGCAGGCTAAAGTGCCTTAGATATCGGGCAGTAAGGCATCATACTTGGCATTTCATCACATACTTGCCTACTTTGAGCCTTCCAACATAGTTTGGTGGAACATGAGGATATCGCAGATTGATACCGTCACTATTATGTGCATAGGAAAGCTTTAAGGCTATCGTAGGGCCTGCAGTAGGTATAAAGATATATCCCGAACTCGCGCGTTCTTGGTTTTCGAGCTTCTTGTGTAGTAGCCTCTGGTAATGATATAGGATGAGAATATATCGAGACACATATCTGGCATGCAGGGTATCCTCTATCTATGCATAACCTATAAGCTCAGAGCTTCTCAGGTTCAATGTCCAGGTACGGGAAAAGAGATACCATACACAGCCACTCTTCTATGTCCATACGACAAGCTCGTCTGACATGCAATACACCTAGCCGTTACTGGACCTCGGCTAAATGATATCCTCACTGTGACGTTCGCTCAGCACCTTGTACAAGGATGTTGTCTTTCTGTATGTCCTAAGCCTATCTCTTGGGTAACAGTGGTATTACAAAGCACTCAAAGACAGATTAGATTTTCATCAGAAACGAACCCATTGCGTTGGCCGGAATCGTGTCTGCAACGTCATCAATAGCTCGACGAGTGGACCCTGACAGCGTTATAGTTTGATTCGTGGAAGGCATGGCTGCGAGATCTATAAATCGAGTGAAGGTGCTCGCAACTCAATTAGCTGAAAGTGCGAAACCGTTAGCAACTATAACGCAATCAACCACTCGAAACTTCAGTAAAGCAGCAACAATGTCTACAGATCACAAGTTTCAAGGCTGGCTCGGTCTCGATAAGGACTCTGCCAATGGCAAGATGGTCTGGCAAGAGTATGAACCGAAGCCATTCGAGGAGACGGATGTCGATATCAAGATAACGCACTGCGGTATTTGTGGCTCAGATATCCATACTTTGAGGTCAGGTTGGGCCCCGGCAGACTACCCAGTTTGTGTCGGCCACGAGATTGTCGGACACGCTGTGAGAGTGGGAGCTGAGGTCAAGGGCATCAAAGTTGGCGACCGTGTGGGAGTTGGAGCTCAGTCAGGTTCCTGCCAAAACCAAAAAGGTGACTGTGATATGTGCGCAAACGGCCTTGAGCAACATTGCCCAGGAAATCTGGGTACTTTTGACTCCAAATGGCCAGATGGCTCTAAGTCTTATGGCGGGTATGCGGACTATTGGCGAGGCCACAATGCTTTCGTGATTCCTATACCTGATGGGATGCCCTCTGACGTGGCGGCACCAATGCTGTGTGGAGGTAAGCCGTACACCCCTGTGCCCTGGTCTATCCGCACCCATCTTGACTCTTATTGACGTTATCACCAGGTATCACGGTATTTTCACCATTGAAACAGCACAATGCGGGTCCAAATACGCGGGTCGGCATTATCGGTATCGGTGGACTCGGTCACTTTGGAATTCTCGGTGCTGCAGCGCTAGGCTGCAAGAAGGTCGTCGCCATCTCCAGGAATTCTACGAAGAAGGAAGATGCCATGAAGATGGGTGCAACAGACTTCATTGCCACCGACGAAGACAAAAACTGGTCCAAGAAGCACTCAGGTAGTCTGGACCTGATCATCTCAACGGTCAGCTCGCCCAAAATGCCACTGCAGAAGTACCTGTTCCTCCTGGGCTTCAATGGTACCTTTGTCCAAGTCGGAGCGCCTGAGGATCCTGTGCCGGGCTTCAATGCTTTTGGTCTGATCGGTAAGAGAGTCAAGATTACTGGTAGCATGATTGGTAGCCCTCAGGAGATCAAAGACATGTTGAAGTTCTTCGATGAAAAGTCAGTAAAGACTTGGAACAACAACGTTCCAATGTCCAAGGCTAACCAGGCTGTCATCGATATGGATGCGGGGAAGGCAAGATACAGATATGTCCTCGTGAATGAGAAGCATGCCAATGAGGGTGCAAAAATATGAGTCGGCTACAGAAAGGGTTATGCATAGATGTGGCCCTATGTGTGAAAAGTAGCGGCGTTCATGGGCTCTATATCAAATCAGTACGAGATTAACATATTGCTTCACTGTTCTTGGGTCACAATCAAACTGGACGTCTCTCCATGAGAAGAGTCCACTACCGCGTCCTGATTGCAAGCGTACGGCGCGACAGGTTAAAAGAAGGTCGTGTCTCGTTATTCCCAGTCCTGAAGCGCTGTCGTTATAGCGGATGGGCAGAGTCTTGGCGATGAAGTGGGGGTATAGCATTGATAAGTAAGCTCCACTCTGCGAGCGAAAAGACCATCATCAGAATATGACTTTGTCAATGCATCATACCGTACCTAAGCCTTTAAACGACAGTGTGTTTTTGCTGTAGTCTTGTTTAGGCTATGTTCCCTACTTAGAACTCTCCAACCTTCGCCACGAATCCATTCCTTCAAGCCCGCATTTCCAATACCCTGTTCAGGAGGCTGCACCCATGTCAAGTTGACCCTACACGAGAGCCTGCAATTCAGATGTGTTGCTTTGCGGCTGAACTCATACAGGCAGAGCTCGAAAGCAAGGCTTAATATGATTACTCTTATTTCAATGGTCATTCCGGTCACTATATAGCGTTCTTGTCGACCTCGCCATTGCCGCTTGTCTTGGCTGGATAAGTCTGCTCATAACCATCCTTTTGCTCACGCTCGCTTCCTCTTGTTCTGATGTACATGTCACTTTCTCTCGTGTTGGCATTTTGGCCCTGTTTGAACTAAGCACAGCCGCACCTTAACGGGCTGGGATAACGTCAGCAGAACCCACAACTACAGTCGCTCCTGCAACCAACTTCACGCCAATACAGGACTCCATTCCCGGAGCATCATTTGATGCTGCGATTGGAGCTGCCAATTTCAAACTCAAACGCCAAATACTCAGCAGAGATGCTGCCCTTGCACCGCTCGAGCCAAACTCCCAAAGCGAGCATCAGAGTACGACTGCATTCGCGGCCACAGATAACGATGCCGAAATCCAGTCCATGACCTCCGCTGGTTCCGAGTCCATAAGTACACTGTACGCAGCCTGCGAATCCTCCTCCAGCCGCAAGTTTGCAAACTTCATCAACGACACCTCGATCATAGGCACAGACGCCACAAATGTCGCAGTCTCCTACCCAGCGTCCGCATACGAATGCTGTGTTAGTTTACTCGTAAACCCGACCGGGAAGTTCTGGTTTTGGGGCTTCGAGATATGTTACGTCGGGGTTGGAGAGGGGTGTGCAGCAGAGAACGGTGGCGAGGTCGTGGAGCCAGCAGTGGTGTATATACAGGAAGGTGTGCGGCCAATGTTCACCACAGGTGGCGTCCTAAGGAGGGTCGAAAGGCTCTAGCTTTGCTGCTGGTGGACCGGGTTGGCGATCTTGTAGGGACTCGGCCTTAGCATTATCCGATGTAGCTGAGCAGTAGCATAGCCTGGTGGAAACCTCTTGCTGGTGGATCATGGACTCATGGTTTGGTTGGGAGTTTGGGGACATGCACATGTCCCTCAGAGAGATCTGTTTGAGACTGCAAACGATTGATTCTAACAAGCTTGCATACGTTAGGAAAGCGTTTGCGTTGACTCAACATATAGTCGTTCTCGAGTTTTCGGATGCGGTAGCAGGCTGCTCAAGACGAGTGATAGCCAGCAGTAGGCAAACCGGCGTTCTATCACACTGAGCGATGGTAGCTTCTTCGCTAACACACGACCAAGCCGTACCTCCGTGATACAGCGGGTAGGAATAGTGAACATAGCTGAACAAAATTCTTCTCGATGAAGCTGGATTCTGAAACTTTGTATCGAAGAGGCCACCAAGTAGGGCCAATATCAAGGTCTCTTGATAACGAACATAAGCATTAATTAGTGGAGAAGATATATCCAGCTCACTACTAGTCACTGTTCTCTGGCCATCATGCATACGCGGTAGAAAAGAGCATGATGACCATAGGTAAGGTCAAGGTCTTGACAAGCACAACAGAGCTGGAACAACCGCACGTGACCGGATGACGATATGCGGACTCTACACCTCGAACACGTCCTCCCCGACCTTCCCCCTAACGATCTGCACCCACCTTCTAACCTCCCTCTCTACATCCTCGTCATCGTCCTCCAGCATCTCATTGACATAGACCATGATCTCACCCACACTTCCTCCCCCTCCCCTTGCGCCCTCTCCCTCGCCAGCTCCAACACCAATCACATTGCTGATGAATTCGTCTCCGAGTTCTTCGTCCTCTGTCATGGCGGTTAGAGTCTTGATACTCGCGAGTCGGACGTGCGCTGAGCTGTGAGACTTAAGCTGCACGATATGGTGGCTTAGCGTTGAGTGTGTTACTGGGCTGTCCATTGTGCTTGTGGCCAGCGATGTGATGGCCGGTATGACGTGGGTCGCGACGGTACTGCGAGTGGCTTTGGATGCGGCAAGACGCAGACATGAGATCAAGTGCTCAGTGAGTGGCTCGAAGTGGGATGGGGCAGCGAAGAAGGAGTCCTGGTCGTGATTGCTTATCGTTCGTAACAGGGTGAGAGTGTTGAGGAGGAGAGGCGTTGGTTTGGAGGACTTGTCGTGTGATACTGCGCTCTTTAGAATTGTGGATATTGGTTTGAGGAGGTAGCTGGCGTATGATGTAACGATCGCTTTGAGAGTGTCGAAGAAATGCGTTAGCAGGTGGAACATGACAACCTGTCGGGTTTGATCGTTTGCTGCCCAGTCGATCCAAGACTCGAATAGGGGTCGGAAAGTCGTGTCGTTGACCTTGTAGATGAACTTGATGCTGACCTCTTTCAGGTGTGCAGGGGCAGCGGATCCCTTAACATTGTCTTCATCGACAGACAATCTCTGGTTTGCTTCTTGTTGCAGAGCCGCAAGGAATAGCTCAGAGATTGATCCTGCTTGTCTGATAACAATCGATTTGGGTGATGCTTCAACGGCTTGGGAAAGAAGGTCCAGCACGCTGTCAGTGGTAGCCATCTTGTCGCTGCTCGACCTCTGTAGGACAATTTCACCGACACCGTTGATGTTGATTGGAACATCACTGTCAAGGCTAGAGACCACCTTTCTGGAAGCATCCACAAGGATCTCGAGGTCGACCTTTCGAGCCATCGATCTCATCAGCTCATGTAGGTCAGAATGAGTGCCCTCTCCCAGTGCTCGGATTTGACTGGCAAAGACGAACGTCATGGCTTGCGAGAGCTCTTCTCCAGGTATCATGAAAGCTACATGGGAGAAGAGTGCAGAAAGCAGCACGCATGTAGCATTCCAGATTGACAATAAGAACTTCTTACGATCGAAGTTGACGGCGAGGAAACGTAGTGTCTTTGCCATCAGACTAGGTACCAATGGCACCGCAGCCTCTCTAATCACCTCGACGATGCCTGTCAATGTCAACAGTTCTGCTACTGCGCATTGGTCTGCTGCGTCGCCTGTAATCGCAGGATCTAGCTTATCGACGATAGTCTGAGCAGTCTCGGCTACTGCTTCAATGGACTTGCGCCCGAAATGCTCGACCACACGGTCTATACATACCAGAGTTGCGAGAGTCATGGCAGACGAGGTCGGAGATTCGATATACTGTCGAAGCTTGCTCAGTAATCTGTTTGCTGCTTCGAGTCCACGGTTGCTCTTTCGGTGTTTACGGTTGATTTGCAAAGCAAGTATGCGGAGCGCTTGTGGGCGCAGAATACTCTCGTCCATCTGATCAAGTTTGGGGGACACAATCTCGAGTAAGTCCGGAAGAGAAGGTAGTTGGAGAAAGTGGTCCAGACACTCTTTTGACATTGCTGATATCTCTGGAGAAGAGTTCTTCGTATCATGTATGACAGTCAGTGTAGACTCAAATGCCTGCTGCAAGTCCGTTCGTAACTGTATTGCCTGTGCGGTCTCACTTTTCGATAATGCTGCGATGCTAGAAGTGAGACTCTTACTCTGCATAATTGCCATAGCTGCAGACAATATCGAAGCCGAGTATTGTGTTCGTTCAGTCACAGAAGTGTTTCTACCTATGTTGAAGACAAGTGCGGCCATCTTTGGAGCACTTGCAAGAACGTCCACAGACAGATATAATAGCTGTCTGTACATGAGTAGCTGTACTGTTGCCGACGACTGGCTAAAAAGATCTTCAACGAGCTTGGCGAAATCTGGATCGTTACCTCGCTGGTGTGCAAGGAGGGTAACGAGCATATAGCCGCATTCATTGGCATCGATGCAAAAGAGGAGTTTCTGGTAGAAGGAGACCCTGCGGTGTTGCGGAATGTGCGCATATGCTGATGTAAAGCTTGCGAGCATGCTGGCCATGGAGGTCAGATAACTTTGTTGGTTCCTGCCCTTTCGCAAATTGTCTAATAGCGCAGGGACAATCTTGTCGATTGCTTCGTTGATGACATTGATAGAGTGTTCATCATCCTTGGACAGCATGTTGTGGCTGATGAACGTGAATATCGGCATTACATTGTGTACCATACGATCTGGGACAACTGTAGAAAGCGCTGCTAAGACCAGCAGTGATGTGTTCTGCACCTGGGGATTGTCTGTGGTTCTAAGACATTCTGTAACCACTTCCGGTCTAACGCCTGAAGTGTCAACAGTCCCACGCTGTCCTTTGGTAGAGCGGGCCATGGCATTGATGCTACTCAAGCAGAGATTTAACAGGTATGGTGATTCTATCCTGTTCTGCTGCAACTGCCTCAACGCCGATAGCATTGTGAACATTGCGTTCAGAAGCCCAGCCTTAGCTTCAGGCGAGTTACCTTCCACTAGCTCAAGAACGAAGCTGATTTTCGAGGTGGCATCATCAAGAGATCTTACGGCTTCGGCCCGAGAGAAAGAAGTACCCGAAGAAGATCTTCTTCTTCTCTTCGTTGGCGGACCTCGTATGTCTGAAGTCCCAGCCCTTGCGTGATCTAGAAGCTTACCCAATGCTGACTCGGATATTTCTACCACATTGAGAATGTCTCGGGCACCAGCGGCCAGACTGTTATTGGCTGAGAACGCTATATCGAAGAGAAAGTCTGCAACAGAGTCTCGATCCGATAAGCTCCATGTACTCCACTCGGAACGCATATAGAAGAACAAGGCATCCACCAGACCAGGCCGTTGGGATGAAATCATGGATTGCGTGGATTGAGCCAGATATTGTTTATCGTGGATGTTTGTCAGCTGTACAAAGGCCAGGTCAACTTGGGCAACGTTCAAGCCGTTGTCTTTTGCGAGCTTAGATGCTTCGATGGCTGACAGCTGAGCCCACTCCTCAAACACTGGGAGTAAAGTCTTGCGCGTCGATTTGCTTCCTACTTTGTCCACTCCACTGAGCATTCCCACGACCTTTGTTTTCACCATAACCAATGGGGTGGCAAGCGCGTGCTGCGTCAGTAAGGAAAACAATGCTGAACTGTGACTTTTCTTCATTTCCTGTTTACTTTGTGGCTGGAGTGCATTGTGTATCACGATGTCAACGTAAGCGGAATCCAAAATACATTCTTCCAGAATTGGCGTGAAGACATCATCAACAATGGATACTACCTGTGGCGGTGGTAGTGAGTGGAGATGTTTTGCATGTTCGTTATCGTAGATAGTATCAAAAGTGTTGGCGGCATGCTGCGATGCTGTCCTGGCCAGATCCGCAACCTGAGTTAGCAGATCTGCTGCAGCTTTACGGATGCTTTTGGCCTCTGAAAGGAGTACTATCGCGTACGGGACGAAAACCTGAACATCGCAAGCAGGCTTAGACTTCGTAGTTCGAATAAGCAGACGAATTGCTGCGGCGCGTGCAGCATCCGATGCTCCAGTACAGGCAAATCTGAGTAGGAAAGTCTGCCATAGAAGTTCTGGACTCGAAGCAGAAGACCAGATCGACAGGCTTGAGAACTGGGCCATCTTGTCCGCACTATTCCAACATGTCGCAAAAAGAGCAGCAAGATCCTGGAAGACAGGGGATCCACCAACGGTCAGGCATGAAGGCCGTCCGGTCCAGAGCGAGGGGACGGTACTGAACATATCGTCGACTGTGTTGGAGACTGCCGGATGATCCAGCATTTCGACATCAGCTTGCTCGACCTTTGGAGCAGTGTGCGAGCTCGAAATAGTCATGCCAAGTATACCTTCCAGCGCCATAAGATCACTATTTCCATTGCTGGCAAGCGTCGATACTGCGTCTGAGAATTTTTCGATCACCAAACAATTTCTGACCTCGATATCGCTGTCTCCACTAGCATTCAGAGCCAGCACTTTAGATATTATCGGGTTGATAGCAGCGTCTAGCGGTGTGTCAGGGTATATCTCATAAACCAGTTGAATGAGCGACTCGATGAACGCCGCTGATTTGTGTGCGTTCCTGCGCCTGATGTGTGAGGTTGCAGAGCTGATAAGAGTGTGTAAGAATCCCAAACAAGTATGCTGCTTTGACATTGAGCGAATAGTTTGCGCGAATGCTTCGGTAGTGGCAAGTATGTCTAGAGCCCTCCTGGGAACCAGTGGGTTTTGTTTTCTCATAACAATAATAGACATGGCTGTGAAAGCAGCTTCCAGATCGTGGTCGACTTTGACCAGCGAATGAGCCACCTCGAGAAAGAGAGAATCCAGGACATGATCACCAAGCTCAGCTCTGGCAGCTAGTAGGACCGAGATGGTATAGCACGTTGTTGTCAGACCAACAGACCCTGTGATCTCATAGCTATCACTCAGCAAGGATAGGAGCTTGTGTAGAAGGTCTTCAGTACGCTGAATCTGGACTTCCTTTCGACCACTTCGAGTTTGGTCAATCCTGCTTGTGACAGCCTCAACGATTATGCTGGACCAGAACTTGATCAGTGCTCCATGCGAGAGACCCTGTCGGCAGGTCTCCAGAGTATATGCATTCAGCGAGGCAAAGAATGGATCATTGTTGGCGGCAGCATAGGCCACAGCATGTCTCGGAATGTTCCAGGTAGTCTTCAAGTACGGGCGGACAAACTTCCATGAACCGACAACTTTGTCGTTTGGAACGATGCTGAGCACATTTGCCCAAACCGGAGTTTCGTGGTAGGGTAAGACGGTATAGAGCAGGTCATCAACATTTTGCACATGGACTCGGAATCGTCTGATGAGCCACTCTAGAGCCTTGAGTGCAGGCTTCAGAAGCAGCCTTCCTCCTAGCAGCATCAAACATCGTTTCAGGACCAGATCAAGAGCCTCGTTTTCGGACCTACTCATCTGGTCCCGGTCTTGGTTCTTTGCTTGCTCAGAGAAGAGGTTGCGGTCGAAGTCGTGGAAACGGTGGTCGAGTTGGCAAAGCTCGCGGTAGCCTTCATTACAGATGTTGTATATCGTCTCATAGTCCTGCTTGACAGCGACATCGCGCTCGAAAAGCAACGACTCGGCATGAGCATTGCGTGGTACTTTTAGGTCTAGCTCGTGCGACGAGTTCTTCGCAATGGCCTGCAACTGAGAGGCAAAGGCAGAGACCATGTTGATCGTCAACAGGTGGGGGTTTCTAAGCCAGAATGCAATCTGCTCTTTAATCAAAACATTTGTCCATGTCACAGTCGTCCCACAAGGTTCATTCAGTCAGCATTCATTCTTCAGAAAGCGCCTTTGTCAGTCGTCCATCAGAGTCGTTCGCATTTGCGACTACCAAACTGCGACACGATTCTGAAGCATTTTTTTCTCCGCACGAGGATCCACCTATGCTACAGCCTTGAGGCCTGAACTTAGAGCTTACGCTTCACAACTTTGTAGCTTCCCGTATACTTACTACTAGAATTTTATACCTTGTGCCACAGTGGCAGCCGTTGATAGGCTTGGACCCCAAACGAGCTTGGCGATGACGGTATCGGCACAGGCTCGGGCGAGAGGCTCCAGGGAACAAATTGTCCCTCTGAGCCAAAGCTTCTGGAGGCAAGGAAGTCTCTTAAGGCGCACCCCTGCCCCATTTTGTGACCGTGCAGCAGGAACTTCCCGCCAACAGTCGTGGAACACCACATTCGCTTCGATGCAAATGCCCGTGACACTTGGCCACGATGGACACTACTCGTACACATTTTGACACCTGTCCCAGTGTCCACAATGGCAACGTGCGCAACGACACTGGCGTTGACATCGACCACGTGGCTCACCTGCACCAGTCATCGCCAACCTCATCGTCGACCTCCAAAAGGCCCCGCCCCCAGACTGATGTAGCGTATCATGCCTCTAAACGAATTCGAACAGCGCCTGAGGAGCCGTCATTATACAGCGACAATGTGCGAAAGAAGCTCGCTGCGACGACGCGCACGGGACAGGCGTGTGATCGCTGCAAAGAGCGGAAGATGAAATGTGATCCCGATCCTATTGCCTGCCAACCATGTCGCTCGAAGAACTTAAGGTGTTATACTACAGATAGAGTCACTGGGCAGTCGAGAGAGCGAGGTCAGAGCGACCGTACCGAGGGGGAGATCTTCTACCTTCGTGATCAAGTAGAACAATATCGGAAGAGATATGGCGCACTGTCCGGCGACCTTCCACCTACACCTCATCCCGACTTTGTGTCCCTTTCTAATGAACAAAATATCCTACCTACGGTATCGCGCCGAGACAACGATGTGCCAGCTGAGCTTAACATCTCTTGCAACCTTCCAAGTCCGAAATATCATGGTTGGCCAGTACCAAGCCACAACAAAACCATCCATAAAGGGCCGATCGACGGAACAAAGGTCGATCTCCTGGACTGGGGTATAGTTGATATTGGTGACTTCGACTGCGATATGATGCAGGATCCTGGCGATAGTCGATCAAGTCACTTTAATCTATCTACTGAATCAGTCTTACGAACCATATACCAGCAGCAGAAGGTTCACGACAATCAGTTAGGCCTGCCTTCGAAAGTCGAGACCCTCGCCATGGCTGACGTCTTTCTCAAAGCCATGGGGGGGTTTGTGCCCGTGGTGCATACCGGCAGTTTCATCGCTCTCGTACACCGGCTGTACGATGCTCCTCAGAACGTGACCTTGCCCGAGAAACTGCAAGTGGTACAGATGCTTGCCATTATCAGCCATCAAAATGCCATCCGCAATTATGCTCAAGCACACAAGATGGAGGACTCTTATCGGTATCTGCACTACGTCCTAGGTCATTTCCCTCGCCTTACCCAAGATCGTAGTCTAGCTGCCATGCAAGCCTTGGCTATGGTTCTGGTACAATTTAGGAATTTACCAAAGCCCGGCTATACATGGTCAATTGCTCAACAACTGATGACCAGAGCTATAGAATTGGACTATCACCGCGATCCGGACAAAATTGAATTACCGCCAGATCAGATCAATGCCCTCGCCAAAGAATTGCGCAAAAGAGTCTTCCACACTATTTTCGGCATCTGCGTGACCACCGGTATTCGCATGGGTCGCCCTGGACCGTGGCAGTTTTTGCAGTGCGACGTCCCTCTACCTTTAGCTATCAGAGACTCAGAGATTTCTGTTGATGGCCTCCAAAGTGAGCGATCTGGGCAATCGGAGATTTGGCAATGCCTGCAACTCGCCAAACTGCTTCCGCTTTACACCGAGTTGTATAACCACATCCTCTCTTCCAGGCGGCGCGCTTCCGAATACGTCAAAGTGGTGGAAATCTTGAGATCGAAGATCGAATCGTGGCGCGCAGACTGGGAAAAGTGTATGGAGCATGAAGACAAAAATACCTTGAATGTGATCGTTTCAACACTACTGATTGATACGTGGGCAGCCGAGTTCTTGCTCCTCCTACATCATCCCAGTGTCTGTGCCGCAGCTACGTCCGACGTAGAAGAGAAAAACTTGGAACATTGCCACAAAGCCGCCAAACGGATGCTGAGCAATTTCCACACATTGTCCCGAAAGTACAAGGCTGCTGACTTCACGTGGCACAGCGTTGTAGCTTACACCTTGGGTTTCGGCTTAACGTTACATATCTTACACAAGCGATCGGGCTACATTTCACAGGAGCAATACGATGCTGTGAAGAATGAGCTCGCAGGTTGGATGTCCTTGATGGCGTATACAGACCTTGTTCTTCGGACGGATAATAGACTGCAGAAATCTTTCGAACCATTTATGGATCAAGTTCTGGAGCGAGCTCAGCACCATATAATCAAACCGCCAACTTTCGAGGATCAGACACACAAACTGACGAGTACGTATGGCCGTTCTATGGTTCAAAGGCCGGAACCAAGCGTGAAGTACGAAAGAGCGCCTCAGCCTGAGCCTAATGGTGCATCCTCTCGGGAGGGTCGTGACACGTCCAGCTGTCCACATCCACAACAAGCATTTACAGATGGCCCTCCTCCGTTCCAGAATGGTTCGATCACGATTTCGCCAAGCTCGTACTCCATGTACCATCAGCCTAACAATCAATATCCTTCCATACCAACATCGCTGGCGTCTCTGTTGAACGGGCCTTCGGCCAACATGTCACAGTATAGAGGCAATACCAGGTTTACGCAAGATACAGCTATGCTGTTTTCACCGCATCTTTACACGGACGCCACCGCAGTATGGCCACTAGTACCGGAGGGCACGACGTACAGCTAGAGCTGTACATACGCGCACTGCACGCAATAAAATTCAACGCTACTGACCAGCATACAATATGGAGGACGAGTTGTAAGGATAGTAGAGTATCAACTTCAGCTTTGGCTCAAATGCCACCTACACCTTTTATGTGATGCAAGTTCTTGTACTACCCACTTGTATCTGGTCAAGACGATAAATACAATCGGCCGCATTCATCGTTGTTGCCTCGGAATAGTTGTAGACAAACTTTTGCCGTGTGATACATCCGGGCCGTCGGCGTGATAGAATCTAACCACCCGACCTTGATCAATTTATGCGCAACACAGGATTCGAATGCCCCTGCTCAAGGCACATCAAATGATCTCTGCGAGAACTCTGAGTGACCTGGGAATGGATGTTCCTACTAGATGTGCTTCCATACACAACGTCTATTCTTTCGTGGCCCAGATTGAACTTCTCGCGACAGTCCTTTAGATTAAACCTATTCGGTCTTGGGGTGGGTCATGATGATGCCTGGATCACTCTAGTAGATATACTAACTCGATATGACAATGACTTTCTGTCTCCACATCACGCTTGAGGCTCGCTACCGACAGTCCGCTCTTCCTTTCTCCTTCCTACACGATTGTCCGCTGAAGCCAGGAGAATACTCGTCTGGCGCTCTGGGATGAAGCAGTGCCTGAGTGCTCAACTGCAGCACGTTTGAACTATGGTGGACCGAGTGACATTGACACGAAAGTCAGTTCAACGACGTAAAGCGATACGATCCCATACAGGCAAGTGATTATCACCATTCCAGAGCATGTGCCTGAGTGCAACGATGCATCGTACTGGATCCCGACCACCAGAGCTGTTTTCCCTCTTGGGTCATGTAGCAAGCCACACGGTCGACTACAACTTCATCGCACACTGCGACACCCATGTTACCAACGAGTAGCCAATTAGCCCTCGGTTAGTGGTAGCTAGCAAAAAGTCCGGTCATGAGTCTCTGCCACTTCACGGCAGGATGTCACAGACCCATTGCGTCTGTGCGAGAAAACATACTCTCTTCGTATCCCATCTAGAGATGTCTGCGACTGACAAATCCTTGTCTAGGGTGTGTCACTTGTCGAGCTCGCAAGGTGAAATGTGACGAAAAGCCAGGCAGTTGTCTCAACTGTGAACGTTTACATCTCGAATGCCAGTGGCCGAATAGTGCGAGTGTCGGTTCAGAAGAGCCAAAGCTGAAGTTGATACTCTACTATCCTTACAACTCGTCCTCCATATTGTATGCTGGTCAGTAGCGTTGAATTTTATTGCGTGCAGTGCGCGTA
>Ga0115846_100297_pt1 | contig 26483 bp, 27 predicted proteins | sample InSIn5gowninarea_2_FD_83860 | JGI IMG/M metagenome (GOLD analysis project Ga0115846, IMG submission 83860) | reverse complement strand
TACGCAACAAGATGTTCACTCCCCAATCTCTCCCACCACTACACGGAAAAGCCTATTACGCCTTTACACCCCACAAATCCTCACCACTATCCTCCTCGCCCCTCCGTTCTTCACCCCTCTCCCCACGAGACACCAATGTCCCCACGCGCTCACCCTCATACCACGACTCCAAAATGGATATGGCTTCCTCGCCTCCTTCTCTAACCTCGAAAGCAGCTATTTTACCATCACCATCCTCCTCACCCCCCTCTATAAAACAGCACAGCAGCAAATTCTCGCGAAGACCGATAAAAGCGAACCCACTATATGGGAAGGACAGGCATGGATCTGAAGGCAGGGAAACACGACGGAAACTGTTTTTGAAGAAGGTGAGAGAGAAGCAGGAGGAAAGGAGGTGGAATGTGAGAGGTGGCGATGACGAGATTGAGAGGATGTTGTGGATTAGTGAGGAGAGGAGGAGGAGGGAGAGGGTGGAGAGGGAGGGGATACGGGAGGGTGCGTGGTTGGCGGGGTGGGGTGAGCTCGTTGCTGGGGAGGAGGTGGTGGAGGCAGGGTGGATGGGGCGTCAGGTCGTGGAGCGTGATAGAGATAGGGTAAGGGAGAGGGATGGGAAAACGAGGTGGGAGAGGGATGCGTGGATGGCGGAGGAGATTGCGAGGAGGGAGGAAGAAGAATTGGACGCGTTGTTGGAGATGAATGGATCGATTCTATCGCAGTCTCAGTCACAAGAAGGGCAGAGTATAGGAGAGGCGAGCGATGGGTTGGATGGCTGGAATGGTAATGGTCATATGCGGGAGCGAGAGGCCAATCAGACTGAAACGCCGTATGGAAGTGATGAAGAGGAATACGATGATCTGTTCATGGAGGTGATCAGGAATGAGCAGCAGGATGGGGCGGACCATGATATGATGGACATCAGTTGATATTACATCTTGCCCTCTACCTTTTTATTGCAGCAACACCGAGCGTCGGCGTTCATGGAGAGCTTGGGCTATCAAAACTGTGGGATGGTATTATGTGTCATTTTACGTTGGCTGGATCAATACCAATGTCTGTGTCATTGCGTCGGACATCCCTCTTCAGGTGCTCCGAATGCTTCTTGTGCTGCAGCCATATCCCCTACCAGATCTGCTGGTGGTGATCCAGCGGCTTGCATCTATCTGCTGTCAGTATCTGATATGGGCTAAAAAAAGTTGTTGACATACCTTCTGCATCTTATCGACGATATACTCTCTATCAGCTGCGTTATCATCCTTGTAAGCCGGCTGCTCGAACCGAGCCACTATCTCCCTGACATAGACCTGCTGCTCTTTGTACCGCTTCAGATCTTCAACTTTAGTCGCAATTTGATTCTTCTCCATCCACGCAGGAAATTTGGTATCAAGCTCCTTCATCGGCTCATACAAAATCTCCTTGTTTGTTAATTGCTCCATCATCCCTAATATCATCTTTGAGAAGTCTTCTTCGCTCCCTTCCCCACCCCCTCCACCTCCAGTCTGCATAGCTTTCATCAATTCGGCTAATAAATCATCTGAACTCTCGGTGGATGCTGCAGCTGTGGCTGATTCCCCGGATGCTTGCATTCGCTCCATCGTCTTCTTTATGGTTTCTTGGAAGGACTCCTCCCCAGCTGCAGGCGCTGCTTTGCTTGTTGAAGGTGGAGCTTTATCTGCTGTCATAGGCGGTGGCTTTATTGGCTCTGATTCTTTCGGCGCTTTCGACGAGCCTGCTCCCGCCATGTCCCCTAGAGCTTCTTCCCCGCCTAGCCCTTTCAACATGCTCTCGAATTGCGCTTGCATCTCTGGAGACTGCTCGAATTCTTTCATGAAATCTGCCATACCAGCTTGTAGTTGCTTGGCAAAATCGTCATCTGACAGGCCATCTAGATTCAGAGGATCATCTGCATCTATCTGCGGTCTGCCGGGGCCGGAGGGCTTAGGAAGTTCCTTTGGAACTGGCTTTGTAGAAAAGTCGTCCAACATATCTAGACGAGTGATCAGCAACTATTGAGCTTCATTGCGAACCTCGAAGTACCATCTAGATCATCTAGGTCTGCTTCGTCTGGGTCTGGCACATCTGCCACGGGCGCATCTGGTGCTGGTTGCTCTGCATTGGAAGTCTCTCCTGTGTTTTCCAACTGATTCCGATCTGACGATTGGTCCTCTACTTTCTGCTCTTTGGATGCCATCGTCCTAGTAGCTTTCCACGCAGAAACTTCGAAGTAAATATCTTGCAGAACAAGACACTGTGCAGCAGAAACTCTCCCACCTCGCTTCGTCATGCGAAGTCCTTCTCTTGCAACAAGGTAGGTGTCGAGCTCAAAGAGCTCTCTTCTCTTGGGGGAAAATCGGTCTCAAGCAACGATCATTACTATAGGTATCAGTGCTCAGATGATACTTGGCTCATACAAATTGAAGAGACGCTGATCAACATCTTTGGAGTTTGTATGGACCGAGGTTGATAACTTCGATATTGACAAGGGGGTGCCGCTACCGCTAGCCCTACAGCGAGCCTAAGCTATTCAAGCGACCAATCAGATCTGTTTGCAAAACAACCCGAGCCTTTGCCTCCATCGCATGACAAAACACACGGGTTCACAACGACTTTGGTCCTTTCAACCTCAAGTCGATCACCTACGGTTCTGGTTCTGAGATAGACTGACTGATTCATATCTACAACTTCGAACACAGCCTTCAACGCCATCTCGATTCTTGAAAAGCCCAACCATGTCTCTCTGCCAGAACCGGCTTCAGGAGGAAAGGTGAGCAGTTGTGAACGCCTGAAGTTCCGAAGAAGGAGGCTTAAAATAAACAGGAAGCAATGGCGAAAGGACCATCCCTTCGGTTTTTGGGCTCGACCTCAACGTAATGCTCAGGGCCTGCTTGACCTCAAGCTTTGGGAGTGTGGCATTCCGGGCAAAGAGAAGACGATCTGGGGTGGTGGCACCTTCAAGTTACATGTCATTTTCCCCGAAGGTGAGCTCCTAGTCCAGTCGCACAATATAATTAGCTAACATCACCTAGAATACCCAACCAAGCCGCCCAAGTGTATGAACCAAAGTCACTGCAGCATGCGAGCTCCAAAGCTGACAAGTCCTAGGCAAATTCGTCCCTCCCCTCTTCCACCCGAACGTCTACCCTTCTGGTACGGTTTGCCTTTCCATCTTGAACGAGGAAGAAGGTTGGAAACCAGCCATCACCGTCAAGCAAATCCTTCTCGGCATCCAAGATCTTCTCGACGATCCTAATCCCGAGTCTCCAGCGCAAGCCGATGCTTACAACTTGTTTAAAAAGGACAGGCCTGCTTACGAATCAAAAATCAAGAGGATAGTGAAGGAGAACCAGACTCAGTGATTTTACTACAATCATCTCAATGCATTGTTCTGGGGCGGATTAGCATCGGCGTTATTGTGTATAGGGCATTGCGGTTCCGGTTTTGCTTGGAATGAAAGTATGATGGCAGGAACAGCATCAGTGACACGTGCGGAAATGGAGCTATGGTCAGCGACTCGATATCTCAAAGTCGCCTTCTTATGAGCTGTAAGAGCAGCATATCTTCGAAATCGTTGAATTCCTTTTGAAATACGATCTACGATCTTCTCGCATTTCATCATGTGCTTTTTCTCAAGTCATCGATTGCTTCAAAAGTTTGACTCTTATCAGCGTACGCATGAAGTAATGCTGCGTTACTCCCCTGGCCTAAAATCCAGTAGCCTCCGATAATCGGCTTCTTCTGTCCCGCATTCCGTTATCTTTTTAATCTTGCTTGAGCAATTGCTCCCCACAATCCAATCCGTAAACTTCTTATATTCTTTCGTCGTGATCATATTACTTTGCCCGGTGCGAAATCATATAGTACGGCAAAATGTGTGGAATATTTGCTTGTCACTGGTAGTGTCCCCCAAGCCCAAGTCTTCCCTCCCGGGCGCATTCTACGAGGCTCTAGCCCCACCAAGTGCACCAAGTGAACTTCAACTGACAAACTTCGCAGCCACCCAGATGTCAAGGCTTTCAAGCCGACGGCCTTGAAAATGGCGAAACAGTAGGAGCTTCTTTCCTTAATATGCTTGAGTAGTAGTTGATAGCAATAGGGTTCGCCATCGTGGTCCAGATTGGAGTGAGTCACGCAAAGTCTACGAGCAGCTCCGCTGATAACTGACTCCGTACGCAGGTGGTAATTTCGCTGCCAACAACACAAGTGAGGGATTTTTGATACATTGAAAGTGTTCTCTAATGAGCATAGTCCTTGCACACGAACGATTGAGTATTGTGGGAGTTGGTAAGTGCTCTTAGCAATATTCTAGTGCATTAAGAATTGATTGGGGTAGATAGTGGTGCCCAACCTCTCACCAATAACGATGAATCCATCGCTCTTGCAGTCAATGGCGAAATATACAATCATAGGGTCATACGTAAGAGCTTGGAGAAGCCGTACCACTTCAAGACACACTCCGATTGCGAAGTAATCATACCACTAGTAAGAATGGACCCAATAGCGCAAGCTTGGGGTTTGCTGTTGATGTAGTATAGTATATGCAACATGACATCGATGCGCCGAAGTACTTGGATGGCATGTTCTCGTTCGTCCTATTTGACAAGGCAGCCGACAGAACGATCGCAGCTCGCGACCCGATTGGAATCACCACATTCTACCAAGGCTGGTCGAGCAAGACGCCAGGAGCTACCTACTTTGCTTCTGAGTTAAAGTGCTTATACCTAGTGTGCGACAAGATAAGGTCCTTTCCTCCAGGACACATCTATGACTCGAAGACCGGCGAGACGACCAGATACTTCCTACCAACGTGGTGGGACGCTGATAGAATACCAACAACGCCAATTGATTATAAATTGTTGAGGGAAACACTGGAGAAATCCGTGCGGAAGCGTCTCATGGCCGAAGTTCCGTATGGTGTACTCTTGTCTGGTGGACTCGACTCAAGCTTGGTGGCGGCAATTGCTCAACGTGAAACATTACGCTTGAAATCAGCTGTGCTAGATGCAATGGATAATGGAGATGCGAAGGCAGACAATGAAGACCGTGGTGAAGGTCTTGTTGGTATTGATGATGATAACAAGCTTTCGACTCTCACCTACCTACCACAATTGAACTCCTTCTCCATCGGACTGCCCGGTTCACCTGACACGAAAGCTGCAAAGGATGTAGCGAAATTCCTCGGAACGAAGCACCATGATATGACCTTCACCATTGAAGACGGTCTGAATGCTTTGTCTGATGTTATCTACCATTTAGAGAGCTACGATGTGACGACAGTCCGAGCCTCAACACCGATGTTCTTACTTGCGCGGAAGATCAAGGCTATGGGTATAAAGATGGTGCTTAGTGGAGAAGGAAGTGATGAGATGTTTGGAGGGTATCTCTACTTCCATGCAGCTCCCGATAAGGAAGCTTTTCATAATGAGACAGTGCGACGAGTAAAGGCTCTTCATCTATCAGATTGTCTTCGAGCCAACAAATCAACCTCGGCTTGGGGCCTGGAAGCTCGAGTGCCCTTCCTTGACAAGCAGGTGAGATAGCTGGTCCTACCAACCACGACTCAAACACTAAACATGTCATACAGTTTCTGGACGTGGTAATGAACATCGACCCACAGGAGAAGATGATCACCAAGGAGAGAATTGAGAAGTACATCCTCCGGAAGGCATTCGACGTTTCTACCTTGGAAGCCGATGCGAAGCCTTACCTACCAGAGCACATTCTATTCCGACAAAAGGAGCAATTTAGTGATGGTGTAGGATACGGCTGGATCGATGCGTTGAAGGACAACGCTGCGCTTCACGTGACTGACGAGATGATGAAGAACCCCAAACCCGAATGGGGAGCTGATATTCCGGATAGCAAAGAGGCATATTGGTATCGATTGATGTTTGATGAGCACTTCCCACCTTACTGTGCCGAGACCGTTTCTCGATGGACGCCAACATGGTACAAGAATACAGATCCAAGTGGCAGGTAAGGGGACCAGCCCCGTCTTTGTTGATGAATCATACTGACGATCCAACAGGGCAATTCATATTCACAAGCAGAAATATGAGGACAAGTAGGGACCAAGGATCTGTTGTGAGCGGGTGGTGGACGCAGGGGAATTGCTCATTCATGTTGTACACTGGTTTGTATAAGGATGGCTTTGCGTGGATACACACAGCAAGTGCGTTTGCTAGTATACACAAGCTCCTACGGTAAAGAAAAAGCCTACGTGCTTGTGTAGTCTTCAGACTTCCGTGCTCATAGCGAAAGGACTAATGCTTGGAATTAATGAGTCCAGTCCAGTCCGTTGCTTGATTTCCAGACATAGACTTGGTTCACATCGACAGGCCACCTTGGAACTTGACTGCTCTGTTTGTACTGTAGCGTTGCTTGATGCTGTAAGGATGTCTGGCTTCATATTAGCATCCCAACTAGCCATGTTGAAAGGCCAGACTCTATGTTCATGCCTCATCAGACCGTCAGGCACACTCAGACCCCGTTAGGTTAGCGTATGTCGGTCAGAGTCGGGAATATTCCGCCCAATCATTATGGACCCTGGGGCGCATAAACAAATTCCTCCCCGATCTGCGGAAACATCTTCTCTACATCCAAGCCTTCTTGACTTTCCACCCATCGACAACGAACAGAAGAATCTATCCAGAATGGCCGCTGTACCGAGTTACGTAGAGGTCAGGCCCTCAAAGGACGTCTATAACCAAGAAACTGCCGCTGTACCGGAATCAACAAGATCAGTGAAGCCGTCTGCGCCTGTGCCAAACTTCGCGGACATTGCCAAACCCTCAAACGACGTAAGTGACCACGATATTGAGCTGGCACAAAGACTGACCATGGTCTAGTTGCTCACTAAAGACTTCTTCCACTTGACTGCGGCGGCACTTGAGGTCAAAACCAACACTCCCAACAATGTCGCTTTCAAGATTACGGGCAAGGGAACACACGAGTCGGGGACAAGCGGTGCGGTATGAACATGCCGGACTCAATGCGTGGTTGATGTGGACTAACTTTGACATGTGTACAGATGGAAGCCAAGTACACAGACAAGCCCAACGGTATATATTTTCATGACCCTCGGTTGACACTGGTCCATCGCTTCCCAAGGAGGAAGAAGTCAGAACCAGTGCTGGATTTTGCTCTAGGCTTATTGCCGGGTTTGGCACAGTTGCTAATATTCTACCGCCGAACAGGCTTAACTCTCACGCAGAGCTGGAACACTGTCAATGCTCTTAACACAAAGGTTGAGCTGAAAGATTCTATCACACCGGGTCTGAAGATTGAAGCAGTTGGCAATTGGCTCCCTACTGCATCTAAGAGTAATCTAAGTGGAAATCTCAACCTCCACTACCAGCATCCCAATTTCCACGGCCGCGCCATGATCGATGTCGCTAAGCCCTCGGCTAATATCGATGCTGTTTTGAGTCATGAGGGTGCAATGGCTGGTGGATCTGTTGTCTATGATGTACAGAAGGCTGCTATCACGAATTACGGTGCTGCACTCGGTTTTATGACTCCTCAGTATACTATAGCTCTTGTTGCTGCCAACCAGATGAACGTTGTCTCCGCTTCTTACTATCACAAGGTCAATTCCAAGGTCGAGGCTGGGGCGAAGGCTATTTGGGACTCCAAGATCGGTGATCACGTCGGACTTGAGCTTGCAAGCAAGTACAGACTTGACCCAACCTCTTGGGCTAAAGTGAGCCCCCCTTGAATCTGGTACTAGATTGGCCGCTGACATCCATAGGCCAAGATCAACGATCGTGGTATGATGGCCATCGCCTACGAGGTTCTTCTAGGTCACGGTGCAAAGCTGGGTCTCGGTGCTTCTTTCGATACCCAGAAGTTCGACCAGTCACCTCCCAAGATTGGAGCCAGCTTTACTTTCGACGGATAGGTTGATATGGGTGGATATACTGAGTTGTACAAACGTTAGACCGCTGCTGTTGTATATCCTTCATGCGGAATAGTCTTGCATTGCCTTGCGAGGAGGATGCGTTCTATGTATAATACACCACGCATAGGAGGAACTGTCTATCGTCTTCTCCTAGTGCTGGCTTGTTTTAATTATGTTATTCCTTCACCTTTCCTTTCGCTGCCTCCCTTACCACCGCTCCGTCGCTAAATAAGAAAGGGGGCAGCATGATCACCAAACCAAGCGCACCGCCCAAAATGACCATATCCATCAACCTCCCCCTATCCCCAACCACAGCTTCCCCTCGTGTCCGCTGCCTCCGCCTCTCCCTCCTTTGTTCCTGGCTCTCCTGGCGTCTATAATGCGCATCCCTATCAAAATGCCTCACATCGTTCTCCGCCCCAAACGGGTTCTGTCCAAGGCCCATCCCGCCATAGTATCCTCTCCCTCCTTCATTCGTATGAACAAACGTATCCGTCTTCGGAGCTTGCTCTCCCGGCGCACTTTGGCCCTGCGCAGCGCGTCTCTTCTCTTCATGCGCGCCCCAACCACCACTGCGGTAAAAGGAGGGTGGAGGGCCGCGAAACTGGGTAGACCGCCTTGAAAGCCCGGAAGCGGGCCGTCCACCTGCTGGTGAGGAGGAGTGGTACGATCCTCGGGGACGTGAAGGTGCAGCAGCCGAGGAGGCGAGGCTGCTATCATATTCACGCCTTTTGGCAGGGATGGAGAGGATACCGTAGGCTTCGGAAATTTTGACGAAGCGTTGGGAGGCAGTGGGGTCGGAGGGATTGTGGTCGGGGTGGTGGGTTTTGGAGAGAGCGTAGAATGATCTAAAATCGATTGGTTCGTTATCGGACACTCTTGCAATGATAAACCGAGCATAGATAGGAGAGCTTACTTCTTCACTTCACTGGGAGTGGCATTCTGAGGGACTTGAAGGATGGAGTAGAGGTTATCTTGAGCGAGGGGAACAGGAGTGCCGTGAAAAAGACATCTTTTCTGTCCGTGGAGGAACAAGGGAAGTATGGGAGAACGAGGTAGCATCCCTCATCCCGAATGATGGTACCAGAGCTGATCAGAGTATGGCTGTGAAAACGATTTACGGGAGTATCCAAATCAGTGACGTCGGCCAATCAAGTGGAAGATCTGGCTGCGGTATCACGGCATAAACTTTCTCCGACTTGGCGGGGCATGAAAGTTCTACGTGGGGTCCGATCTTGACGAAGAAGTGAAGCTGCATTCGGGCTTACACAGAGGTGTTTTGGGCAATTCGACATCGCACCAATATGGCAGCGGAAGTCAGTAATGGTATCAGTCATCTGAAGGGTAATCTTCCTACGCTCCCTCCACATCCTATCAAAGCTGAAGCAATACAGTCAAAGACCCTGGTGCGGTTCAAGCTTCGGCAGCCGTCGCTGAAGAGCAGACCAATGGCCATGTAGAAGCTGAGGAGTCCGACGAGGATGAAGACGAGAAAGATGTTCCAGGAGAAGTTGGTACGGAAGCAGCAGGTAAGAAGAAACGCAAGAGAAAGAAGAAGAAGAAGACCGCAGGAGGTACCGGAGCCATTCCAACAAAACAAACATCACCGCCTCGAGTCTTACTCTCAAACCTTTTTCCTAGCGGCGAGTACCCCGTTGGTCAGGAAGTCGAGTACAGAAACGAGAACAACTACCGGACAACTAGTGAAGAGAAGAGACATCTTGACCGCATCAACAATGACTTTCTCCAAGAATATCGTCAGGGAGCCGAGATCCATAGACAGGTCCGGAAATGGGCAGCTTCCAATATCAAGCCTGGGCAAAGTCTGACAGAGATCTGCGAAGGCATCGAAGACAGCGTTCGAGCTCTGTCAGGTCATTCAGGACTAGAAGAGGGAGACAACATTAGAGGCGGTGTAGCCTTCCCCACAGGTGTGAACCTCGATCATATAGCTGCGCATTACAGTCCCAATGCTGGAAACAAGACAGTTTTGTCGAAAGACAACGTCATGAAAGTTGATTTTGGTGTCCATATCAACGGACGAATTGTGGATAGTGCATTTACCATGTCGTTTGATCCTATGTACGACAATCTTCTCGCAGCCGTGCAGGCAGCTACCAATACAGGTATCAAGGAAGCAGGAATTGATGCTAGGATGGGGGAGATAGGAGCAGCTATTCAGGAGACCATGGAGAGTTACGAGGTGGAGATCAACGGGAAGACGTACCCGGTAAAAGCGATTAGGAATCTGAACGGACATGATATTCATCGGTGGAGTATCCATGGGGGAAAGAGTATCCCAAGCATCAAGAGTAATGATCAGACGAAGATGGAGGAGGGGGAAGTGTTTGCTGTTGAGACGTTTGGGAGTACGGGGAATGGATATGTGCATGATGATGTGAGTAGACTTCCTAAACTTCATATTGGGGCAGGCACTGATATAGATGCAGCTCGAATGCTCTCACTATGCCAAGAAACAGGATGCTCCGAACGTGCAATCAAGGATTGCTTCTGCCAATAAGCTGCTGACTGTCATCAATAAGAATTTCGGCACGATACCGTTCTGCAGGAGATACCTGGATCGGTTGGGGCAAGAGAAGTATCTGTTGGGTGTATGGTTTCTTGTTCCGTGCCCGATGTGAATACTTGCTTACCTTATGCAGCTCAACAACTTGGTCTCGAGCGGTATCGTTGAAGCATATCCGCCTCTGGTCGATAAGAAAGGGTCATATACTGCGCAATTTGAACATGTAAGTCATATCTAAGGTTTGAATGGATCATGCTAAAACTGTTCAGACCATATTGCTCAGACCAACGGTGAAAGAGGTGATTAGCCGAGGCGATGATTACTAGCATAGCAGTATGTGGGCATGTTTGTTTGGAGATCATAGAGACATTTTATGACCTTGTCTTCAATGTGAACACACCTCATCTCCCACGTTTCATTAAGATCAGAATCCATGGTCTGACCTGGGTTAGACAATAACGGTGAGTCTTTAGTCTACGTTTCTTTCATATACACAAGACAATGCAGGATTGAGTGCCACCACAATCTACCTGTGTATTCCTACTCGTTGGCGAAATGTCCATTTTCCTACCTCTACACCTGGAACTCGGGCATTTTTCAATGCAATTTCATAGTGATCGCATACGCTCTGATACATAGCAATATGAGCATCGAGACCTGGCTCATATCCGTACCCATTGGCAAACTTCATAGAAATCTCCGCGCTTGTCGAGCATGATACTTCAGAAACAAGACTCCACTAACAAGTCCGCTGCATCTGGAGGTGGAGTCGTCAGATTGGGGATTCTGCAATCAGGCCAACGCTTCCGACCCTCCTCGAAGCAGGTCGTCATGCTCTTCTGAAAGACTACAGATTGGTTTTCGATAGTGATCGAGGCCAATGTCAGAGTCTGACAGGCCAAAGCAATTCAACCTATGGCTAGGAGAACAGCTGATGAGAGCATGGTTCGAGCTGACCGACATAGGGGATTCTTGATACTCAAACTGATTCACAAAACATAGAGCATAGAGCATAGATCAAAGTTTCCGGTATCTTCGCGCATACTGTAAAGCAAGAGGGAAGACCCGGAAGAAGGGCTTGGGGCTTCTACAACGAGCCGTCCACATCCATCGCGGTCGTCTAATTAACCGCGTCTTGCGCGTCTTAGTGCCAGACGTAATAAGTCATTGGCCAATCTCAACTTCAACCTCTGTTCCATAATAATTTCTCTTGCGAACACTGAAATAAGGGGCCAGATGTAGAGCGACAGCGACACCACTCCTTAGCATGCCGCCTTCTACCTCCACACTCGTTACTTTGAGATCAGCGAGGGACCAGGTAACCTCTTGCCTACAATCTGAAGCTGGGGATGATGATCTAAAGAAGGCGAACGCCCCCTCGACAGAAGTGGTGAAGGGGCATGATTTCTTCTGGACATATACGGAGGAGCCGCACCGAACAAGGAGACAGGCTATCATAAAGGCGCATCCTGAGGTCAGCGCTCTTAGTATTTCAGTTTGAATATCGATTGACTTGTTGGCACAGATCACCAAGCTCTGCGGGCCAGAGCCACTGACCAAATATGTTGTCGCTGCAGTCGTCTCCTTACAAACCCTCTGCGCGATACTTCTCAAAGATACTCCACTCCTATCGTGGAAGTTCCTGACAACAGCATACGTTATCGGAGCAACAGCAAACCAAAATCTCTTCCTCGCCATCCACGAAATCTCCCATAATCTGGCCTTCAAGTCGCCTCTTGCGAATCGATTACTAGCCATTTTTGCCAACCTCCCCATCGGTGTACCTTACAGTGCTTCCTTCCGCGTATGTGCCCTCTCCACCTTCCTCAAATCATGGCTAATCAATCTCTCAGCCCTACCACCTAACGCACCATAAATCCCTCGGAGTCTCTGGTGTGGATACCGACCTGCCTACCGCATTCGAGGCCTTTTTCCTCGACTCGCTCCTTGGCAAAGCCTTCTTCTGCACCTTCCAACTAATCTTCTACGCCATCCGCCCGATCTTCATCTACAAAGTACCCTTCACAGGCATCCACATCCTGAACATCATCTTCCAAATCGCCTTCGACATTCTCCTCGTTCGATGGACATCTTCTAATGCGCTCTATTACCTCCTTCTCTCTTCCTTTCTCGCAGGCTCGCTGCACCCTTGCGCAGGGCACTTTATTGCTGAGCATTACGTTTTCGTCAAACCGCCCGCTTCTGCTCTGGATCACAAGACAGGGACGCAAATCCCCGAAACGTTTTCATATTACGGTCCGTTGAATCTCTTGACGTATAATGTCGGACTGCATAACGAACATCATGACTTTCCGGCCGTGCCGTGGACGAGGTTGCCGAGGTTGCATGAGATAGCGAACGACTTCTATAAGGACCTGCCGAGACATGAAAGTTGGGTGATGGTGTTGTGGCAGTTCGTGTGGGACAAGGAGGTGGGGTTGAGGTGTAGGGTGAAGAGGAAAGAGGGAGGGAGGAAGGTTGGGGGTTGGAAGGAGGGGGAGGTGCAGGCTTAGACAATGAATGAGCGTATGAATGATGATATGATGTGAAGATAGACTTGCCGCTTTGATATCGCATGGCATGAGAACGATAGAATCGGAGGTCATTAGCATTAGCAGTAGGGCGATCCTTAGTTGAACCACCATAATTGTAACAAGGGGTCAAATCGTCTTGGCTGATCTTCCTGAGACGCGTTTAGTACCACAACAGCAGACACTCCCTCACTTACCAAGGAACCATTTAAAATTGGCGACATAGGCGGAGAAACAAGAAAACAATAACACTTCAAGCCCCCTCTAGAAAGGAAGGGTCAGTTGTCCTGAAGCGGGTTACCACACCACTGTTCCATCGAGTGGGACAGGATAGATTTTGGATCATGTCGATATAACTGATGCTACTCGTTCATGCTACGGTGGTAGGTAGTACTTTGAGTAGGTTTTCCGACCTCACTTATGGGTAGGGGTTCGATAAGAAGAAGTAAACAGACCTGAGTGAAAGAGTATGTAGCTTCTGCACAGATGTCTCATGTAGGGATTTGCGTGTGCAATTGCGTATTATTCGTCTTGAAAGATCTGGTTTGGAAATGATTCTCGATATCAGGTGTGAACTCACTGCAAACTTGCGTAGGTACATATAGACTTGTACTTCCCACAACACCGAAAGTCTTCCGTCCGTAGACTCGCGAAGAAATAGCTATCAGCAAAGTCCAAGCAGAGTTTAGGCCTCGAATACAGATCTAACCCCAGCCCAGAATGTAAAATACGTTGTAAGTATTTGATTTTTTCACCATCCATTCGCCTTTGCTGTTTACTGGTAGGATGTCCTTTAGCTGGGCCTCTGTGATTCAGCAACGCACACCCCCAGACATAGGCCTATCCATAGGCTTGGTACAGTAATGCTTCCTTCATACTTAGGGCGGCGAGTGAAAGTTAAGCACACCGCAGATTTCTTCCCCGTCCGCACGCACCTCCCCGTACACTCTCACCTCTTCTAGAAAAGGAAATAGGCAGCCAGGAAGCTGAGCAGACACAACGCAGCGACTATTTGCACCGGGACACCCTCTGCTCTCTGAATCCTCTGAGCGACCTCATTGACTGTAGCGTTCGATGTCTCTCCAGCAGCGACCTTCCTCATTCGTACACCTCCTTCATGACCGTACGATGCAATAGTAGCTTGAGCATCAGCGAGCTTCGCCTTCAGGTCATCGACTGTTGCTTGGGCGGTATCTTGAAAGGAGTTTGAAGTGGAGGCCGGGTTGGAAGCGGAGGCCCTGATCTCGCCAAGGTTCTTGTTGTTGGAGGGTGTTTCGCTCATTCTTGAGATTGGTCCAGAAGGCGTCGAGTTCTTCATCGTATCAGGGGTGTATGCTTGTTCGGGAGATGGAGATCGATAGGCGGGAGGTGCGACATCATGATCGTGCTGATCACTGGTGTTAGTAAGCCTTGCGACGAGTTGGAAGAGTGAGTACCGATCCACTATTGCCGTTCCTCAAAGGTGTTGCAAGTGAGCCGCCCTCAGCTGCCAGATACATGACTCGAATCTTCTTCTCTTGGACCAGTGATCTTTCGGCGTCATCGACGTGCTGCCACTGATTAGAGTTAGAGACAAGTATCCTAGTCTGCGCAGGAGGAGACCTGCAATTGCACTGATGTTCGAAAACTCTTTCTCGGGCGAGATAGCAACCGACTGCACAAGGAACTTATCACGACACTTAGCATCAAGAGGGGGTTCTGTCTTCATCGCCTGTAGCAATACTGCCTACTTGTCAGGATCCGCCTGCCATCGAAGTATTCGTTGTGAACATACCAGTAACTTCAACTTCCTTTCCAGGCTCAACTCTGCCAGAGTTTGGACGAACGCAGTATCTGTAACGTGTTACTTGGAGATTGACGAAGCTGGAAGGTTCGAGCTTACTGCTTTGGCGCAGTGGTCTTGACCTATAGACAGCTTCGTCAACATTGAATTGCACAGGAAGAGGCCAGCTCTAAAGGTACCTTGAATGCCACTGGTGCATGATTGGGATTTTTGATCTTGAGAATCTGCGAGACTTCTTGGGTCAACGGGCCTAAACCTTGTCAACACAATTGCGCTTGACGACAGATGGACATTGAAGGCTCACGACGGAAGCCGAGCTCTACGGGATCAATCTCTACAGACATGACGCCGGTCGATCGAGAGTGAGTCAGTACTTGAGCGTGGATTCGCAAATGTTATTCAGATACAGTCAGTAGTAGGATAGCTGGTGCGATCTGCCGTCCTCTCGGGGGGGTATGACGTCTTGATCGATCCTGACTCGAAGCGCAGCTGTAAGAAGGTTTCAAGAAAGATACTCCAAAGCCGAGAGCACTGTCGACGACGTAAATAATTGCAGAGTGAGCAGATGGAAGTGTGGCCTGCGATGTATTTGCGTTGCTCACATGTCCAGAAGCTGTGTTTGTTTGGATTGACAACTTGACTAGTGCACCAGGGGGTGTCAGAATTGATAGTCCCGAGGTTAAACCGAGGAAGTGTAGAACATCACAATTCTAAGCAAATATATCACAGAACTGCCCAGTGCGATATTATTCTCTGGTTATATCGGGTAGAAAAACCATAAAAGGCGACTTATAGTGAATCTAGATGTAATACTAATAAGCATTTTATCGATCGTTTCATGCTTCCTCGGTTAAACCTCGGGACCATGAATTCTGACAATCGTTTATACTTGTATTCCCCCGACCAAACATTCATTCACCCACCTTTCCTTTCGGCTCGGTACTCGAGGACTGTTCAGCTTTGGAAAGCCCTGTTCAGTACTTCTGTTCGGGTATCTTTCCAAGTCAACCCTGCTCTTTCTGCCATCTTCTTGCAGTCTACCTTCAGTAGAAGCTACCCCACCATCCGTCGCCTCCACAAAGTCTCGACCACCACCAAACATTGCCGTTCCTGCTAATAACAATGGCGTCTTCTGACCTCAGTGTTCTCTTGGACATGGGTTTTGACCAGGAGCGAGCGGAAATGGCTGTCAAGAAGTCCGGTGGCTGTAAGTCCATCCTCTAGGCAACTCACTACGAACTACGATAGCTTACTCTTTGCATAGTACAAGGGTCCCTCGAATGGCTCGAGTCCATCCAGGACAAGAATTGGGAGGAGGTCAAAGCTTCTGAAGCTTCGACTTCAACAGCAACAGATGCCAATGACGAAACAGGAGCTCTACAACCAGGAGAGGAAGCCAAGTCTATGGTCTGTAATGAATGTGGGAAGAAATTCAGGTCTATCAGACAAGCAGAGGTTCATGCTGAACGAACGTATGTTCTCTCCAGTCACAAAGATGGGTTTGAGCTGATCATGTTACGTAGCGAGCACACGAAGTTCGAAGAATCCACGGAAGAGATCGCCCCTTTGACGGAAGAAGAAAAGAAGCAGAAACTCGAAGAGCTCCGCGCAAACCTAGCAGAGAAGCGAGCCAAGCAAGCAATCATCGACAAGGAGGAGGCTAAGAAGAACGAGGTACATTCACTTCCCCCCCCCCCCACCCTCCTCCACATGTGTACCCCACCCCTACCCCTAGCGAAGCTAAGCCCTCTCCCCCAGAAAATACGCATGAAATCCACCAAAGAAGTCGCAGACCTCAAGGAGCAGCTCGCGCACAAAGAACTCCAGAAAGCCGCCGCCGCCAAGAAAGCCGAAAAGGCCGCAGATGCAGCCGCAAAGAAGCGAATCCAAGACAAGATAGCAGCCGACAAGGAAGCCCGCCGCTTGAAAGCCGAAGAAGCCAAAGCTCTACGCGAAGGCCGAGCTCCTTCCGAAGCCTCTATAACAACATCCTCCCCTCCCGCGCCTGCCTCTTCAGCAAGTAAACCAGCAGCAAACCATACAGAAGCGAGGTTGAGACTCCAAACAGCGGGAGGCACGCTGACGAAGACGTTTACGGCTGAGACAACCCTGCTGGAGGTGGCGATGTCAGTGCAGGCGGAGAATGGGGGCGCGGAGGTCAAGAGTCTAACGATGACCTTCCCGAAGAAGACTTGGGAGGGCAATGTGGACTTTGGGTTGACGGTCAAAGAGGCGGGGTTGATGCCGAGTGCTGTTTTGATTGTGAAGTAGAGGCAAGGAGAGGAACATGGGGCTTGGAGTGAGTGGGTAGGTGTAGGTATCGAGGCGTTGTGTGGTCACTAGGAAGAGCATGGCATAGCGTTGGGCATTGAGGGTGTTCTCCAGGTCGTCATCATATCGTGCAAATCTGGGCTGTCTTCTCGATGAAGGGAGAGGAACCTTCCGCAGGAGCAAACTGGTGCCAATGCAATTTACATGGTTGATGAGCAATGCACCTTTACCAGGAAGTCCTGATGAGGATGTCTGTGTTCCGCACAATTATTATTTTCAGCACGAAGCTCTGTAGATTTGTTGAGTACCTCTCTTGCGACATGGCCTCTCCCCAAAGGGCTCTGCAGCTCGCTTACATGCGATTGTTGCCAGCTTTTGCTGACACGCAAAATAAAGATACCCATGCAAAACGCCATTCTTCTTGTCATGAGTCCACTGTCTATTTCGGACCACAAGTCTCAGCCTGTGCGCTGCCTCTTCGCATCCCCTCCACCACCGCCATCACCACTTATGACAGCTCCATTAGTTGGTAAATCCACAAGCGGCGTCCTCCCACTCCCAACATCAACAGGTCTCTTCATACTAGGCGGTTTATAAGCCGCCCTATTCGCCATCGGACTCGTTCCCCCAGCTCCAGGGACACCTATTCTCCTGGTAGCATCGAGTTGGGGATTAATAATATTTGGTCTGACACCACCTGGAGCCACACCTGGCGGAGCAAGGACCTGACTTGATCCTGGAGGTGCAGCTTTCAGATGATCTCTCGTTACAGGCGCGGAGCGTCTTGGGTCTACTCCGGGAGTCTTGCGGATAGAGGGCGACTCGAGGTTTGGATCAAAGGCAGGGAGATTGGCTGGCAGTGGTGGTGGTGCAGCGCCGTCTGGAACATTATTGGTGTTATCTGAGGGAATGACCATGGCCGCTGCCCGTGCAGAGAAGAAGCCTGCGCCCTGAGGTGGAAGACCAGCTGCTGAGATGTCGGCGTCTTCTGAGGAGCGGGACTGCGGTGCGGGAGAAGGAGGAGCGTTTTGACCTGTTGCGGCTGCGGCTCGGCTAGGTTGGTTGAGAACGCGGCCGTTGATGACGGCTTGTCCGGGATTCGCTGGTCTTGTTTGAGCTGCTGAGTCGAATTGAGGACGTATGTTGGCACCTGCTCCACTAGACGACCTTGAGAAGCCGCTATTGGGGGTCTGAGGTTGCGGAGGAAGTCTTTGAGCATTCAGGCCGTCTTGTGCTCCAATCTGGGGCCGGGGTGGAGCAGCCATCGATTGTGCTCGTACATTTGCCATTGGTCTACCAGGAGGTGGTCCCGCTACATTTGTTGCAGCTCCTGGACCTCCTCTATTACCCTGAAAGTGGTGCGAGGAAGTGGAGCGACTTGGTGGAAGTACGACTTCATCGGGATGGGCTTCTGCATCATCTACCCCAAAGTCCGTCTCATCGAAGTCTGTGGAGATAAGTCAGCCAAAAGTCTTGTCAAAGCCTAAGTGACCTGCCACCAAATTCATCATCGAGTAGAGATTCCTCTGTAGCCGCTAAATCTTGTCAGAGAATGTCCTAAACAGTCGATCAAGCACATACTGTTGCTCTCCTCTCCTTTCGGCCACTTCTCTTCTGTCTTCACAGCTTCCACCTCCTTCTTGGGCAAATGGGTCGAATGTCTATGCAAGTTGTTCTCATCCCACCTACTCGGCTGAACCTTGAGCTTGGTGACCTTCCCCAAATACTCCTTATCATAGATACAATTTCCGAGAACATTCCCAAAATTCCTTAGCGCTCTTTTCAGCCCATCGGTGGTTCCCTCCTTCTTTGCCTTCTCAAACGCCGCCGCTTTCCCTTTACAATTCTCGATATGTCCATACCCAATGTCTTCATGAAACGTCCCATCTCGCAGCGTAACGCGGACGATAACTGAAAGACCCAGACTGACTTTCAAGGTATTGGCATTTTCGTCAACAAAATCGACTTGGATGTCCATGATCTGGCTGGACCAGCCATTGAAGCCAAAGATCTCGTTGGCGAGTTGGATGCATTTCTCTGCGGCGACATAGTGGACTTTCTGTCCTGAGGGTCCGGAGCGAGAGGATATGTATTCGGGTCCTAATTGCTTCTCGAGCCGGCTTTGTAAGGTCGCTATGTCTTGAGCTGTATACTCTGAAATCCTGGGCTTGACGTCTTCGAAAGGGTTTGGAAATGTCTTGCCGAGTTGCTGATGCTGGTCGCCTGGCCTGTGTTTGGTCAGTGAATGTTACGACGTTTGGGCGCCTGCACCACATACGCTGGCATGATAATGTGAAATATATATGCAAACTCGCGAGACCAGAATAGCTCTCTAGAATTTGATACCCTCCGTTAATGCATGGACAAATGCTGGTCGGGGCACCATACAAATGAGTGTTGACGTCTAGCTCACACGCACTTCAACTTTCAGCGATAACGCGAAATCACGTGAAGGATAGCCAGCCCCAGCTCAGAGCAAACTACCTGCTCCTCATACAGAGATCAGCATATAAGTCAGTAAGAGTCTTATCACCCAGAGTATCACAGTTGGATGGTCTGAGTTTGATGATCTCAATGGGCTAACAAGAACAATGTTACGTAGTGTTCAGCGTCTTATTGATCATGGAAGCTATGATGCTGAGACAGATCGCTCTCGTAGGTCACTTCCATCCCAGTATTAATGCGCAAAGAATGTACAAAAGAAAAGTCCACCCGTCCATACCCATGCATTTTAACATGTCTCTGGTGATAGAGGGTCCCCATAACTCCACAGCATGCCGACATATCGGCGGATGTGTAAGATTGTCGTAGACTTCGTAATCGATCGTTGCACTGAAACTACGTCGTGATGAACAAGCAAGCAACGCCCGCGGAGATGAGCAATGATGGACCCAGGAAGAACTGGTCTGAAAGACCCAACACCCATATAGCAGTCTTGCCCCAGTTGATATGTACTATGCACTCCCCATATGATACGACTCGAGACTTTTGGACCACTCGCCTACCATCCAACCCTAACAGGCACGTTTGAACCATACCGGCCAGATAGAAGTTCGTTGCGAACAGAGTTGATGTCACCAGAGACCATGTTCGTGTTTCCACCCATCCATCCGAGATTCGTCCCAAGAGCGTTGACGGCTACTTGCATCCTTCCTGCACTCTGCTCGTTGTGCTTTGCTAACTTCTGATCCCATCCCCCAGTGTGCAGATGAAATCCGCCGCCTTTTTTTGAAGCTTCGGTGATGACTAATGCCCAAGCCTTCGAGATTTCGTCGTAAGCGTCGTCTTTGTGGTATCGATGAGACTGACTGTCCCACTCTGGTAGGTCATGTATGACTTTGCTGGCTCCATCGAGATAGCTGAGGGAAACACTAGTTTGAGTCTCATTCGGCGGGAGGTAATGTGGGGTGAAGTCTGTCAAGGCATCCATGAGGTTTCGTAGAGGCTGCTTGACTCGATTGTACGCGTAATCGGAACTAGGGTTGTCACCGAAGGGAAATGCATTCTGGAGACGTTCTTGATATTGTGCAAGTACATCCAGTGTCGCTGATACTGAGGGCTTAGGTGCTGATGCAACGAGCTCGGGTCCGATTTCAGGATGTCTATCACAGACTTCCTGCAATACCAATCTCAAGGATTGTGCGTCGAGTGTTTCGAGGAGTCGAGGAAGGGAGAGAGGTCTGCCCGCGAGATCATTTGCTCTGGATTTCTTTGTTGGTCGTGCCAGACTTCGGACTGCCATTGCAGGCGAGTTCTGCGGGGAGATCGACATGCTAACATCATCATCCTCGGCTTTCCGCTTCCGACTGCTCATTTTGGAATTGCTCGATATATGCGAAGAGACTGTACATGAGTAAACCGTTAGCCCATGTGGATCTGCGCTCTGGAAGGTGCTTACTTGGATTGTGCATGGGGTGGTCGTGGTGGTGGAGAGGGAAGAATGATGGGTGGATGGGTTGCAACACGTTCATTTTTGCCCAGATTGCTTTATTCTTGATTCGGCAGAAAATGAGTCCCTGTAAGATGCTTCACCAGTGCTGTGAGTGAATGTTGCGTCTAGGAAGTGAAGGGTGAGGAAGACGTCGAGGTGCTCGGCTTCGATTCCGAAAGCTTAGCGTGGGCTACGGCTAACGGCAGGGACAAAGACGTCACAGGGCCCGTTCGCAGTGTGAGCTACTTGTAATAATGAGTACAAATCCTATTTCATGCTTTGAAGTATTCGAGCAAGAGGTTCGAAATCATCTAATGACAACAACAACAGAGGTGCCACTTGAAAGGTTTGCAACGCCAATTGAACCCTTGCCTCGATAAGCTTCTTTGCTCCAAATTTCACTGGGTCAACCAAAGTAAGGGTCGAGGCCATGAGGCGAAGCCCACTCTTCCACTCAGACGTGCCTTATACTTTATATTCTTGAATATTGAAAGGATTAATGGGCCTTCAAGTTGTGATGCAGCACTCTGTATCGTCTAGGAAGACTAAGATACACTTCGAATGTAGTTTTCCCAAGAGTGATGCAAGTGCACACATATCTGTATTCTCTGCCATGAGTCCACCATCTGTCCATATCTCTTTTCTACTCCTGAATTCGCTCAGTCATAAGTCCCCAACTCAATCTCATGAAACCCTCAAGATCTACTTCAAAACCACACCACCATCACAAAGCATATACCATGCATGTACAACCCTACTTGCTCTTGGAAGAAGTGCTGACTTGTCGACCGTGCCGAGCAGGCTCAACATTCTCCTTCTTTGATGGCGAAAGAGCTTTTCGAGTGGAAACAGGCGAGAAGGAACCGTCTTGGCTGTACTGAGTACGAGCTTTGCTGGACCTGTCTGGAGAAGTAGTTTGTCGACTTGGGAACGACTGGGTTGGCTTGAAATCGGCATAAAGTATCGAACCTGCTAGAGAACAACCCCGCTGCGTCAGTTGCCATGATCGTTGCTCTATGTGATCACTAATCAAAGGAGACATACCATAGGAAGCAGGCTGATTTGCTTCAGCGGCGTTAGAGGCTGACCAAGCAGCTGCCGAAGGATTCAGACTCGGGCTGCCAGTGGATGAAGACGAACGCAAATTCTCTCTCTGAACCTTCACAGATTGACTTGGCTTAGTGGACTTATCTGGCGTGGCCCACATTGAGGCTTTGAGGCCAGGAAGACCCTTGAGGTTACGATTGTTTGCTTCGAGCATGGTGTTAGCCAGATCAAGTTGACGAGCCGACAAAGTCTGAGCCACGGGTTCTGCAGCAGCTGTGACTGCGGTCGTAGAGGGGTTGTTGAATTTCATGACTTGGGCAGATGACTCCGAATCCGAAGCAAGTGACATGTCTTCGAAAGACTTGCTCAGTCGGTGTAGGTCAGAACCCATTGGCCTGTGACGGCGGAAAGTCTCGGAGTCATTCACAGGACTTGTCACAGCTGGCTTGACCGTGACCGAGCTTGTAATTGACTCTTCGTGGCCGTCTCCAACAGAAGTGGAAGTCTCAGTAGAAGATGAGACAAAACGATGAGCGCTAGTACGAGGCTTGGGCTTGGTCGACGACATAGCTCGCAGAACCTTGGACTGGTGGAGAATGTCAGTCGCTCTGACCGAAGGACGGGTCTTGGGACTGATGGGCCTTACTTGACTCGGAGTAGCTGTAGCTTCCTTTACTTTTAGCGCCATCTTCTCCACATCAGCTTCCTTGAACGACTCGGGCTCGCCGAGAGCAGCGGCAACAGGGTTTTGAGGAACGCCACGATCTTCTGAGCTATCATGCTTGGGTGAGGACAATTTGCCTAAGGATTTCTGTGTCATGAGCGATGGACGTACTTTTGCATCTTGTCTCATAGGCCGTTCATTTTTCAGTGTTCCATCACTCAGAAGCCTCTCGGGAAAGACAATGGCATTTTGACGGAGAAGCTTGAGCTCATCAGCAGTGTACTTCATTAAGCCTTGTGTGGACGCAGTAGCACGAGCTTCGGGAAGGTCAGTGGCTTTGAGTTGGTTAACCTGACTTTTTGCCTGATGTATTGCCCGAACTCGACGAGATGCTTCATCAAGAAACACCTCTTTCGACCGTGGACCCAGTTGACCAAAGTTAGGCGATTCTTCGAATAATGAGTTAATCATCTTCTTCGTCGCTACATGCTTGACCTTCTCGTTATCGGCTTCTGGTGCAAATGGTGTTCTCTTCTTGGGTGCGAACATGGAGGAAGATAACGGCTCGAAGAGTCTCATAGCCTGCTCGGGATCCAGATCAAATTCCTTGATCAGACCATCAAGATGAGCGGCGAAACCTCCCGAAAAACGTTGGTTTATAACATCATACATGCGCGTAGCTGCTTCATCGTTAAATAGCACCGATAGTTGTGCAGGTTCATCAAGGCCTTCAAGGTCGTCGCGGGTTTCAGCACTGACGTACCAGCTTGGGCCAGCAGCTTCCTCGTCGTCAGAGAGAGAGACTAGTTTGGCAAATGAAGGAGGAACACATGTGCCATCAGGAGAGATGGTACTCATGGTGGTGTCCACAGTATCGTTGGGAATAATGTCGTCTGCCTTATGACTTGAGCTTGACTGCTCCGTTTTGACAGCATTTGAGGAGCCCGCAACAGCTTGTACAGCCTGTAATGTCGTGTGTAATTCTTCCTGACCAAGCTCTAAGAAGCGCATGCAGTCGTTCCGAAAATTAGAGGCCATGTGAGACACAGGAAATTCCATCCTCCAATAAGCTTTGCTAACTGCCGGTTTGTAGATGAGTAGCTTGCCTTGCTCAATATACAGAAGGGCACCTTTTGCAAGTAACTCGTCGACTCGTAGCTGACCCTCTTGAATAATACGGAGTGCAGCTGTCTGCTGACTCGACTTCACCAAATGGACTGCGCCAGGTCTCGGGCGGCCGAAAGGCATGTCAGAGCCTTGCTTCATACAGACCCTGACGTTGTGCTTGTCAAAAGCGCCGGGCATGGTAGCATTTGGGCCAGTAAAACCATTGCTGACACCTGCAACTCGAACTGGCATTTTCGACGTAGCTTCAGGAGTGGCCCACATCGAGTCCCGCAGACCACATGCAGGTTTCTTCTGGTCTAGTGCACCCGGCGCAGTCAATAGAGAGACATCACTCTTGTCTGCCGGCTTCTGCATCTCCTCAGGAGTTTCAAAGGAGCTTGAGACGGTGGCACTGAGCGAAGGTTGGGCCGCAACTGATTCCGATCCGACGGGCTCAGTAGCCGACATGCTAGTATCAACACGAGTCTTGGGTGTTTGTCGAGCAGGAGCAGAGGACATTCCATTGTAAGCTAGGAATGTCTCAGGCCTAGCCAGTGCAGTATTAGGTCCAACAACTGGCCTCCGTGTGGAGGATGCTGTTGGGTTTGACCTTGGGTTGGCTCTGCTTTGTCCAACATCTGGTACGCGGGTGGAGGATGCTGATGTGTTTGACCTTGGGTTGGCTCTGCTTTCATTTGTTGTGCGACGATGAGCGCCATCAGTGAAAGCAGCTGTCTCTGCATGACGACCAACTCGAATGCTGCAACATGTAAGTGTGATTATGATTATGCATAGTGGTACACATACCGAGTGATGGAGGTAAGTCCGCCATATCTTCCACGCTCGGAGCCTTGTCCACGTCCAAGAGCTTGACCCCGTCCTAGAGCTGGCCCACGACTAATACCTTGTCCACCATGTACAACACGGCTACCATGGGCTCTGACTAGACCAGGAACACGAGCAGGAACACGAGCAGGACCACGACCACGACCATGTGAGCTATCTTGTTGATTACTGATACCCTCCTGCCTTCGCAATCGAGCGAGATTGCCATCGGCAATAGTGTCGATCTCACTAGCTCCAGGAGTGTCATCAGAAAGATCCAAGTCTATGCAACGTCAGTCTGCGGAGAAGTGGGCAGTGCCAGATCACAACTTACTGGACCACCTAGCTGCAAGAGCAAAATTATCTCTGGCCTCAGGCCTAGGTTGAAGAGCAGTAAAGTTGACTTGGCGACCATGGTCTTGCAGAGGCAAAGTATTCACACGCGCGATGCCGAGGTCATCCTAACAAGTTCAGTGAAGATTGATATCTTGAACGGGTAACTTTACCATCATGCCGATGAAGGCTGACGCAGTTCTTGCCGGGTCAGCAGGCTCCATCTTGATCCACAGGCTTAGGATGAACTTCGGAAGAACCTAAAGCTGAAGGGTTGTTCCCATGATCAGTAAATGGAAGTCAAGAGATCCACAAATGTGTAAAGTTTAAGTTGACCAATCGTCAATATGCATTGCGTGACAGGAGATGGGAGAGGTAACTGTTGAGGTACAATCACCCGATGATGGAAGTTTGTGTGGTGGTAAGAGGGGATGCTTAACGCGTGTGTGGTTGGGACGGGTGAAATACTGAAGATCGAAGCCAAACCTTGTGGGAACATGTTGATTGGAGATGAAGCTCAATGAAGAAGATGCACGAGAGGATCTTAGAGTATAAGAGGGCATGCACGTACCTTGTATGATAATCGGTGATGACCAACGATCTGATGTTGATCAACAGCCTGGCGTTCGTTGAAGGCACGAAAAGACGTTGACAGTCCAAATGAGCGTGTAGAGTTGATCTGCGAATCGACGCACGGGGATGTAAGAAGTAGCCTCGTGCGCTGCCCGCAGGCCAAAAGAACAAGTAGACCAGGATCCTCAAATCAGAGGACGTGCGTTTTCGAAGGTTAAAGAAGTCGTAAAGTTTGGAATTGGGGCAGAAACGGAAAGGGGGTGGTGGGAGGGCGGAAGTTATTGTAGCCGTAGGGCTCCTCCAAGTCAAGCGAAACGGATAATGCCGACGTTCTGCCACCGATTCGGTGCTCTAGTGCCTTCCCCAACCCAGTCCTCCACTCCAGCACATCTTGAATAGAAGCGAGGATGATTTGTCGTAGATATTGGGAGGTACGCCTGTGATGCATCCAGTACTAACCAGCTCCAGGTGGCCTGGAAGCTCTTGATCGACCATCGACAGTCTGGAAAGTGATGCTCGCCCGCCTTTCACTCGGACCGGGCGATGGCACGTCCCTCATAGGGCTACAGATGGCCAATACGGCAGACTCACCTCTAGACATTACTGACGAATTGGTATTGTAAGGAGAAGGAGATAGTCTTCCTCTTGAATGTGCAACCGATCTGACAGGCATTGCAGGTATAACGAGACCCCAAAACAACCGACTCGCCTCTATCATAGAAGGCTATCTAAACACGAACCAAGACGAATATCGTATACTGAGGAGCAGAGAGCGGCCCTTCCAGCGGTATATGTAGGACTGTTCCTGTTCTGAAAAAGGTGCATGAGCTGACAGCATTACCAGATAAGGCGCCACAGATAATTGAGAGCCAGCATGGAGAGCGATCTGTCTCAGCATCATAGCTTCCATGATCAATAAGACGCTGAACACTACGTAACATTGTTCTTGTTAGCCCATTGAGATCATCAAACTCAGACCATCCAACTGTGATACTCT
>Ga0115846_100295_pt1 | contig 26516 bp, 27 predicted proteins | sample InSIn5gowninarea_2_FD_83860 | JGI IMG/M metagenome (GOLD analysis project Ga0115846, IMG submission 83860) | reverse complement strand
AAATGAGTTATTCTGCCAAGCGTTACAGAGGAAGCTTCAACAAATGGATAAGGAGTAAATGTACTTCTTGTCTTACACGTTTGTATGGAAGCGCTAACATGCGTGCCGTACAGCTTGCGAAGGAGGTGAAATCTCATCATTGGAAGTACTTTCAGACAGAAAAGTGAAGTAGGGGGGACTGCAGTCATATGAAGAAAAACAAGCGAAGAACGTACAGCGTCTTTTTGGCTCTCTGTATGTTCATGGTGGTTGGCTGCAGCAGTCAAACAAATGAACCAGCCGAGCAGCAAAAGAGTGCCAAACCAAAGATGGGCGGAACCATTACAGTAGCGTACGCTTATGAACCAGATACGTTAGATGCCAACATGTCTGCTGGAACAGCTGGGGTCTATACCTGGATGCTGGGTGGATCCCTGCTCTATAAGGATCCTGCCACAAACGAATACAAGCCCTCTATTGCAAGTGACTATAAAATTTCAGAGGATGGCAAAACGTGGACCTTTACGATTCGTTCCGGGATTACCTTTCACGATGGGACACCTCTGACCGCAAAAAGTTTTAAGGAAACCTTTGATCGCGCTCTCAATCCGGAGACAAATGCAAAGACAGTCTCTGAATTGATGGCTCCAATAAAAAGTGTGAAAGCGCCAGACGATCATACTCTCGTTCTGGAACTACATGAACCCAATGCTGCCTTTCTCTATACGTTAGGGATTAATCATTCGCAGCCGTTATCGTTGAAAGCGATTGAAAAGGCTGGAGAGGGTTACGGCCGGAATCCTCTAGGAGTAGGGCCGTGGAAGTTTGAGAGCTGGAAAACGGGCGAAGTCAGCTTTGTCAGAAATGAAGCTTTTCAGTGGGGAGAGCCCTATTATGAAAATCAAGGTCCTCCAAGAGCGGACAAACTTGTCATAAAAGCGATTGCTGACACCAATCTCAGGATGTCAGCGCTAGAGAGTGGTGCGATTGATGTAGCAACGGACGTACCTGTTAAAGAGGCGAGAAAATATCGGAATAATCCGAAGTATCAAGTCATGGAGCGTTTACGGTCTGGAGTGGGTTTGGTGCTGGAGATGAATCTGAAAAGACCGGAGTTTCAGGATATTCAGGTGCGTCAAGCATTAAATATGCTCGTCAATAAAAAAGCCATTATCCAAGCTGTTATGCAGGGAGAAGGGGAAGTAGCCCAAACGCCGTTATCTCCAGCAACGCTAGGGTATGACAAATCCTTAGAGAAGTATGGGTACGAGTATAATGTGAACGAAGCAAAGAAATTGTTGGACGACGCTGGTTGGAAAGATAACGGAAGCGGTGTGAGAGAAAAGGACGGGAAAACACTTAGTCTGAATTTGCTTAGTAGTTCAGATATTGACAAAGAAGCCCAATTGATACAAGCAATGCTAGGGGAGGCTGGTATCAAAATTACGATTCAGAAGCTAGAACTAGCAGCGTATTTGCAGGAAGCAGTCAAAGGAAATTTTGATCTAACGCTAATGTCCGGTGCGTATGATGACCCAGATATTCTATACTTTTATTTTTATTCCAACGGTGCCTACAACCTGTCTGGTGTAAAAGATGACATACTGGATGCTCTCCTTTTGAAAGGGCGTACGACCATACAGACTGATGCCAGAAAGCAGGTGTATATGGAAATACAAAAACACATCGTTGAGCAAGCGTATGTTGTCCCGATCTATTTCGATAAGGTCTTTACTGTCATAAATTCGCGAGTAAAAGGAGTGAAGTGGACATCTATCATGCCCACCTATAATGACAGCTGGATCGAGAACTAACAAGCAATAAGACGATCTATATTGAATGAAGGAGGGAAGCGTATGCAAAATGACGGATGGGCTGAGTCTTTTGAAAAGCATGCTCAAAACTGGATGACAAAAGGTCAAGTTCCTGGTGTTAGTATCGGATTCGCAAAAGATGGTCAACTCTTCTATAAAAACGGATTTGGTTTCCGTGATGTGGAACGGCAGTTAGGCGTTACGATCGATACGGTATTTGGTATTGGATCCATAACGAAATCCTTTACTTGTGTGGCGATCATGCAATTACAGGAGGCTGGTAAGTTATCCGTACATGACCCTGTAGTGAAATACTTGCCGGAATTTCGATTGAAACATATGGATGTTGGGCAAATCACGATTCATCATTTTATGACGAATACGAGTGGCATTCCTCCCTTGCCAACATTTTTTGCAATGGTGATGCGAAGCTTGGAGGCGAATGGGGCAGAAGACCATTTTTCATTCCCGGAAAGCAATAGAGGTGATACGGTACCAATCGATACGTACGAAGAATTGATGCATGTTATTTCTACATTAGATATAGAGCTTTTAGGACCTCCTGGTACGGAATTCAGTTATTCTAATGATTGCTTCGCCTTGCTGGGGGCGATCATCAATCGCGTCAGCGGGAAGTCTTATGAGTTGTATGTCAAAGAGCACATCCTTGAACCAATCGGGATGGAGCACACTCGCTTTTTCCTGGAAGAGCTGAATGGGTATGAGAATATCACAAATCTGTATATCATGCATGACATAGGAGATCACAAGGAAGTGATCTCATCTCCGAATTGGTGGGATTTCCCTGCCGCCCGGGCGGCAGGAGCATTGAAATCAACGGTGCGGGATATGCTGCGATATACCGATATGTTCTGCAAAGGTGGGCTTACAGCCGGGGGAAAACGTATCCTGGCACCTGAAAGTGTACGACAGATGATGATGCCTTATTTTTCGACTGATATGACACCTGGTCAGTATTACGGGTACGGCTTGACCATAACGTCTGATTATTATGGAAAAAAGTTGGTTGAACATAGTGGTGGCATAAAAGGGGTTACCGCTCAAATGTGCTTCTTTCCCGAAACAGGACTGGCCGGAGTAGGGCTGTCCAATATCGAAATGTCGCCGGTTTTGGCGATCATGTCGGGTGCGCTAAATAGTCTGGAAAACCGCCCTCCAGAATCCTCTCATCTGGATAGTAGGAATTATTCCGTATCTGAGGAAGCGATGCATCAATTCGTGGGTGATTATCAATCGAGAGAGTTTGGGACTTTGCCGGTCAGATTGGAAAATGGTCAACTGATGCTCTCTTTTTTGGGAGAAAACCACGTGATGAGACCGTTTGATGAGGATCTTTTTCTCGTCCGTGCTTTTGGGACAGATTCCTCCGCACGGTTTATCAGAGATGGAAATAAGGAGACTATTCGAATGGCTTTTGCAGGAAGACAATTTTTTAAAGAAGTTGCTGCGATTACTCATGATAAAAAGACGAATGGGGGAAACGAAAAATGACACAGCGTGCCAACGCAAGTGATGTGAGATGCCGCCAGCTTGACGAGCTTTTTTCTACGCTTGCCACACAAAACAATTGGAGCGGCAACATTTTGATATTGGAAGAAGGGAACACTTTCTATCAAAATTCCATAGGATTGGCCAATCGGGAAACGGCTGAAAAATTGTCACCGGATTCGGTATTTGAACTCGCATCGGTTTCCAAGGCGTTTACGGCAATGGGTATCATGATCCTGCAAGAGCAAGGGAAGCTCGACTATTCAGATAAAGTCGACAAATTCATTCCAGATTTCCCCTATTCGGATATTACCGTAGAGAATCTACTTGTGCACACATCCGGTTTGCCTGATTACATGGAGCTGTTTTCTCAATGCTGGGATAAAACGAAAATTGCTACGAATCAAGACATACTCAATCAGCTGATAGAGCATCGCCCCGCCTTATTGTTTCAACCCAATGAAAAGTTTGAGTACAGCAATACCGGCTATGCTTTATTGGCTTCTATCGTAGAACATGCAGCTGATACACGATTTGACGATTTCTTGAAGCAACAGATTTTTGAGCCACTAGGTATGCACCATACGAAAGTGTACAACCGAAGATATTCACCTGAGTTGATCCAGCATTATGCCTATGGGTACGTTTCTTCTGCTCAATCTGATGCATTTGTGTTGCCGGATGAATCGAGTGAGCACGACTTTGTCATTTATCTGGATGGCATTCAGGGAGACGGCGCGGTCAGTTCAACACTGGATGACTTGCGCAAGTGGGACAGGGCTCTTTACACAGAAAAGCTGGTAAAGAAAGAAACGTTAGAGAGAGCGTTTTCCCCAGTGCGGCTTTCTGACAACAGTATGTCTGATTATGGTTATGGCTGGCGACTCCATGAAGATCAGGTGACAGGAAAAGTGGTCCAACACGGCGGAAGCTGGCCGGGGTATAGAAGCTGGTTACGGCGATATATTGAGACAGATAAAACGATTATTTACCTCACAAACGTGGATCAGGAACGTGAGTTAACAGAAAAGGCTGTAGAGACTGTAGAGAATATTTTATTTGAACGACCGTATATCATTCCATAGCCATTCGCAGATCGTAGAAAAGGACTGGGTGAACGCCGCATGAAGCAATACATTTTCAAGCGATTAATGTCGGGGGTCATTGTTCTCTTTGGACTCTCTATTTTTACCTTTATGCTCATTCATTTCATCCCAGGTGATCCGGTACGTATCATGCTAGGGCAGCGGGCAACGGTTGAACAAATCGAAATGCTGCGGGAAGAGCTTGGGCTCAATAAACCGCTTATGGTTCAGTATCTCAGCTATGCGTCCGGTGTAGTAAAAGGAGATTTGGGTACTTCACTCAAGACAGGAAGACCAGTAAGTACGGAAATTGCAGATCGCTTTCCAGCAACGGCAAAAATGGCAGTGGCAAGTCTAGGTGTTGCTGTTGTTGTCGGAATAGGACTGGGTGTCCTTGCTGCGAGATGGAAAGATACGTTTATTGATGGCTTCATCATGACGATTTCAACCTTTGGCATGGCTCTGCCGGGTTTTTGGTTAGGTCTTCTCGTTATTCTGGTGTTCTCTGTGCACTTGGGCTGGTTTCCGATAGCGGGAGGCACCGGATTCATGGATATCGTGCTGCCTGCGCTCACACTCGGTACGTTGATGGCGACGTCGCTCAGCCGATTGACGCGTGCGGGCATGGTGGAAGTCTTGTCCAATGACTACATCCGAACAGCTCGCGCAAAAGGATTGAGTGAGCGGCTCGTGCTGTTGCGACACGCATTTCGCAACGTGATGATCCCGATAGTAGCGGTAATCGGACTGGAATTTGCGGGTCTGCTGGGCGGGGCAGTCATTGTTGAGCAAGTATTCAATTGGCCGGGGGTAGGGACTTTGGCGATTCAAGCGATCAGCTCGCGGGATTTCCCCATGATTCAGGGAACGACATTGTTTATCGGTGCGATTTACGTCCTTGTCGTGATTTTGATTGACGTGTTGTACGCCATTCTCGATCCCCGTATCGACTACACGGCAAAAAGGGAGGGAGCGTAGCATGAGCCAGGTCAACAAAACGATTCCCGTCGGTTCGCCATGGCGTAAAGAAAGGTCCCTTCCCCGTTTTGAATTGCTGGGCAAGATCATGCAAAAAAAGAAGGCAAGATATAGCTTCATAATGATGCTGGGTATTATTTTCATCGGTATCATCGGTCCTTGGATTGCCCCGCACGATCCTACCAAAACGTATTACGAAGCTTTTATGCAAGGCCCGTCGAAGGAATTTTGGCTTGGGACGGATGCAATTGGCCGCGATATATTATCCCGTTTGCTGTATGGAACAAGGGTGACGTTGACAGTAGCGGTGATGGCATCTGCAATGACGTTTGTAGCCGGAACTCTCATCGGTGTAACAAGCGCCTATTTGGGAGGATTTTTTGATAACCTGATGATGAGGATCATGGATGTCTTGCTTGCGCTGCCTGGGATTGTACTGGCTTTGGCGATCGTAGCAGCACTTGGACCCAGTCAGGAAAATGCGATGATTGCGATCGGCATAGCGTCCATACCCGGCTTTTCTATCCTCGTTAGAGGGGCGGCTCTAACTGTCAAGGGGTCAGGGTATGTGGAAGCGAGCCGATCAATCGGAAGCTCCAACTGGTGGATTATTATCAACCAATTGATTCCGAACATTTCAAATATACTAATCATTTATACAACTATGTTCATTGGGAGCGCAATTTTAGGAACGTCCGCACTCGGGTTTATCGGGCTTGGAGCTCAACCACCTACTCCTGAGTGGGGAACGATGCTCTATGAAGGCAAGGATTATTTGAGGGAAGCATGGTGGCTTGCGACGTTTCCGGGAATGGCGATTACTGTAGTTGTTTTTACCGTATATATGCTAGGGGATGCCCTGCGCGATATCTTTGACCCGAAATCATAGAAGGCGGTAAGAAGTCAGCTTCCATTCAGCTGCAAGGAGGGAACAACATGACAAACGTGCTGGAAGTGTCCGGTTTGACAATCACGTTTGCAAGAAATGAAAAGGCTTTCACCGTAGTGGATGATCTTTCTCTGTACGTGGGGAAAGGAGAATCCTTGGGTATCGTAGGTGAGTCTGGGTGCGGGAAAAGCGTTGCCTCCCTCTCCATGATGCGCTTGCTTGGGAAGAACGGAAAAATCGAAGGAAGCGTTCAGTTAAACGGTAAGGAAGTATTGAAATACAGCGAAAAAGTGATGCAGCAAATCAGAGGAAAAGAAATGTCGATGATCTTTCAGGAGCCAATGACCTCTCTTAATCCGGTTTTGAAAATCGGCAAGCAAATGAGTGAAGGACTCGAAAAGCATGAAGGAATGAAGCGCGCGCAAGCAAAGCAAAAAGTGATTGAGCTGCTGACGCAGGTAGGGATATCTCGAGCGAATGAAGTCTACCACGAATACCCTCATCGCTTATCTGGAGGGATGAGGCAGCGAGTCATGATTGCGATGGCGATTGCTTGCAACCCAAAGCTATTGATTGCGGATGAACCGACAACGGCTCTCGACGTGACGATTCAGGCACAAATTCTGGATTTGATTCAAAAAGTCCGAGTGGAACTGGGCATGTCTCTGATCATGATCACGCATGATTTGGGAGTTGTTGCTGAGACCTGTGACCGGGTGATGGTGATGTATGCCGGGCAGGTCATCGAATCAGCAGATGTCCGTACTCTGCTGCGTAACCCAAAGCATCCTTACACCATCGGGTTGATTAATTCAACTCCGCATAAGGCAAAAGGACAAAAGCGCCTGCACAGCATCGCAGGAAGTGTCCCGACACCGGACGAATATCCCAAAGGCTGCCGCTTTGCCCCGCGATGCGACAAAGTCATGCCCGTATGCCTGGAACAGAATCCCCAGTTGATGGCTGTGGACCAGCAGACCCATTGCCGGTGCTGGCTGTATCAAGAAACTGGGCATAGAACGGTGGTGAATGTATGACGGTACCTCTCTTGGAAGTGAAAAATTTGCAGAAGCGGTTTCTTACAAGCAAAGGATGGTTCCAACAGCCAACCTACGTACATGCTGTCAACGGAGTGAATGTGACGGTAAACGAAGGAGAAACATTGGGCATTGTCGGGGAGTCAGGATGCGGCAAATCGACGCTTGGAAGGTGCATTCTGCGCTTGGTAGAGCCAACTGATGGCCAGATCGTGTTCCAAGGCAACAACATCCGTACTTTCAACAAAGCGGACATGCACAAGGTACGGCGTAATATGCAAATGGTGTTTCAAAATCCTTTTGATACGCTGAATCCCAAGCTGACGATTCAGCACATCTTAACAGAACCGCTGATTGCCCATGATATACCAAAGGAACATAGACAATCGCTGATCGAAGAGACGATTGAAATTGTCGGTTTGAGCAAAAGGCATCTCTCACGATACGCGCATGAGTTTTCAGGGGGGCAAAGACAAAGGATCGGGATTGCTCGGGCCTTGATGCTCAGGCCAAAGCTTATTATTGCCGACGAGCCGGTCTCCGCTCTGGATGTATCGATTCAATCCCAGGTTCTCAATCTGCTTCAGGATTTGCAGGAGCAGTTTTCTCTCACATACCTCTTTATTTCTCATGATTTAAGTGTCGTCGAACATATTGCCGATCGGGTTGCGGTCATGTACTTGGGGGAAGTCATTGAGCTGGCGAAAAAAGAAGAGCTGTTTCAAAGGCCGATGCATCCGTACGCGCAATCGCTTCTCTCTGCCATTCCCGTTTCTGATCCAGATGAAAAAAAAGAACGGATTATGTTAACGGGGGACTTGCCCTCACCGTCCAATCCTCCCAAAGGGTGTAAATTTCACCCTCGCTGCTGGGCATGTATGGATCTTTGTAAAACGGAAGCTCCTTCGTTGAAAGAAGTAGAAGGAAGAATGGTCGCCTGCCATCTCTATTAGGTAGCGAGAAATCAAAAAAACAGTTGGCGGAGGTGTCAGTGATCGATGTTGGACTCACGTCTTACCAAATTGGCGGATGTGCTGGTGAACTACTCTACCCATGTACAGCCAGGGGACCATGTACTGATTGAAGCGATTGAAATCGACACGCCTTTGATCAAAGAGCTCGTGAAAGCTGTCCATAAAGCTGGCGGACACCCTTATGTAAACTTGCGAGATTTCACCATACATCGCCAGCTTTTGTTGGAAGGAACGACTGAACAGTTTCGGACTTGGGCTGAGATTGATCTCTATCAGATGGAGAAGATGCAAGCCTATATCCTCATCGATGGCGGAAACAATATCAACGAGCTGTCCGATGTGCATGATGAGCAGTTGAAGTTGTCCGGTTCCTTTTACAAATCGGTGCGCGAGGTTCGTCTCCAGAAAAAATGGGTCTATCTCCGCTATCCGAATCCCGCTGTGGCGCAGCTGGCTAACAAGAGCACAGAAGCCTTTGAACAGTTTTACTTTGATGTCTGCACGATGGATTACGCCAGGATGGCCAAAGCAATGCTTCCGCTAAAGGAACTGATGGAAAGAACAGACCGTGTGAAAATCATTGGACCAGGCACAGAGCTTACTTTCTCGATCAAAGGCATCCCTGCCATTCCGTGTGCTGGAGATAAGAACATTCCCGACGGAGAAGTGTTTACTGCTCCGGTACGAAATTCGGTGAACGGTGTCATCACGTTTAACACACCATCTCCTTATCAGGGCTTTACGTTTGAAAAGGTTCGTCTGGAGTTTGCAAACGGGAAGATCGTACATGCGACAGCCAATGATACAAAGCGGATTACAGGCATCCTGGATACGGATGAAGGTGCACGGTCTATTGGGGAGTTCGCTCTGGGAGTAAATCCTGTCATTCGGGAACCGATGAAAGATATTTTGTTCGACGAAAAAATTAATGGCAGCTTCCACTTTACCCCAGGACAATGCTATGACGATGCTTCAAATGGGAACGATTCCTCCATTCATTGGGATATGGTCATGATTCAACGGCCAGAGTACGGCGGAGGGGAGATCTGGTTCGACGATCAGTTGATCCGAAAAGATGGTCGCTTCGTGATACCGGTACTGGAACCTCTCAATCCTGAAAACTTGAGATAATATCGGCCCAGCACGAGAGAATCGTGCAGAGAGAGAGAAAGCCAAGGAAAAGGAGAGGGATACGGCGCATGACACATGTTATTGATGCTCATTTTGATCTGTTGTTGGATGTGGCGGCTAAACGGGAGCATGGCAGAAGAAACGTCATTGTATCGGATTATTTGCCTGATTTTATGGCAGGCGGGGTTCAGACCATCGTCTCTGCTATTTATATCGACAACAATTTTTTGCCAGAGATGGGTCTTAGAAAGGCACTCCAGCAAATAAGCGCGCTGCATGCAGAGGCGGATGAATCACCTGACAAAATCATGGTATGTAAAAGTGTGGATGATATCGAAAACGCAAAAAAAGCGGGAAAAGTCGGGTTTGTCCTCTCTCTGGAAGGAGCTGAACCGTTGTACAACGACCTGAGTATGCTCCGTATTTTCTATGAGCTGGGCGTGCGTTTTCTGGGACTCGTCTGGAGCAGACGCAACTTCGTTGGAGACGGCAGTCATTTTTCTCCCGTGCGTGAGGGAAAAAAAGGAGGGATTACCGAATTTGGTGTGCGACTGATCGAAGAAGCGGAAGCGATGGGAATGATCATCGATGTGAGCCATCTAAACGATGAGGGATTCTGGGATGTCATGGAGATTTCCAAAAAGCCAATTATCGCCTCCCATTCCAACTGTCGGTCAATCGCTGACTCCATGCGCAATCTGACGGATGAGCAAATTAAAGCGATCGCTTCCACCAATGGTGTGATCGGCGTGAATGGTGTAAATATCTTTGTAGCAGATAACGATAACGAGTCAGATCTGGAACACCTGCTGAACCATGTGGACCATATCGCAGCACTCGTTGGGGTAGAGCACGTTGGAATCGGACTTGATATCATCGAGCCGTTCATGAAGTATGATTCGCCAGTAGCAATCGCTCAAGTATCGCGTAAAGATTTTGACGTAATAAAAGGACACATTCAGTTACCTGAGATTGTCAGGGCTCTTGCCAATAGAGGGTATACAGATGAAGCAATCGAGCTGATCATGGGCAAAAACTTCATCAGGGTGTATAAGCAAGCCTGGAAATAAGGGAGAAAAAGAAATGAACGTAGCGGCAGGGTGAACATAAAAAACGGATCGCCCATCAGGTGAGTGAAGTTGTCGGGAAGAAACGACTTGAAGCTAAAATGTCCCCGTTTTTTCAATGTGAGAGGATACTGCGATCCCCAGTTACATTCCATTTGCAGTCAAGTAATGGAATTAACGACTATATAACGGCGTTACGCGACTGAAAATGGCTACGCCTAAAAAAGGAGGCACGCAATGTTACGAAAGCGCTTGGATCGCCGCATAGGGTATTTGCTGTTCATATGCTTACTCGCCTTTTCTATAGTGGGATGCACTTCTGTATCCCCATCAGCAGAAACGGGGGATCAACAGTCACAAACGAATGTCAGCCTGACGCCAAAAACGGGAGGAACAATCACAATCGGGTACCAAGCGGAGCCGGATACGTTAGACCCGCAAAAAACAGTCCTGCCAGCTGGCAACTTCGTAGGCGGCTTACTGGGGGGAGCCTTGATGGTCCAGGACCCGTACACCTATGAGCTGAAGCCTCATCTGGCTGAATCGTACGCGATCTCAAAGGATGGAAAAACCTGGACGTTCAAGCTTCACCCAGGGGTAAAGTTTCACAATGGAACGCAGCTGACGGCATCTTCCTTCAAGCAAAGCATGGAACGGGCAATCGATCCAAAGACTGCTTCACCGCTTACTGGACAAGAGTTACATGCGATTCAGTCCATTTCTGCTCATGATGACTCTACTCTGATTCTTCAATTGAAACAGCCATCTGCTCCGCTGCTTAGTGCCTTGGCCTATGGAGGATACCATCAGCCGTTATCGATGGAGGCGGTGAAGAAATATGGAAATGACATTGGACGAAATCCCGTGGGCGTAGGACCGTGGAAGTTCGAGAGCTGGAAGACGGGGGAATCCATTACGCTGAAACGAAACGATGACTATCAGTGGGCGCCTCCGTTTGTGGACAATCAAGGACCTGTACGGCCAGATAGGCTCGTCATCAAGTTTATCAAAGACAATCAGACTATGATGGCTGCGCTGGACAGTGGCACGATTGATATCGCGAGCTTACCTGCAAAAGACGTGAAGAAGTACAAGAATGATAAGAAATTCACCGTCTTAGAAGGGATGCAACCGGTTGAGAACTTTATCGGAATGAATTTGGAAAATGAGATTTTGCAAGATATCAACGTGCGCAAAGCTCTTAATCTGGCAATCAACAAGGAAGCGCTGATCGCCGCAGACCTGCAGGGAGAAGGAGTGCCTGTCTACGGACCTATCCCGCCTACAATGTTTGGTTACGACCCGGCAGTGGAGCAGTACGGCTACAAATACAGCAAAGAGGAAGCGATGCGATTGCTGGAGGAGGCCGGTTGGAAGACCAACGAGCGAGGAATCAGGGAAAAGGACGGCAAAGAGCTCAGCCTCATGATGATTATCGACAATCCCAAGCCAGGAAATCAGCTTGTTCAAAGTATGCTTAAAGAAATTGGCATCGATCTGAAAATTCAAAGCTATGAAATGGCCACGGCCGCAGCGCTAGCTGTAAAAGGCGAATTTGATTTGCTGGCAGCTGATCACGGAAGCAATGACCCCGATATTTTGAATCTGCTCTTGAATTCCAATCAAATCGGCGGCTTGAATTTTTCCCGCATCAACAATAAGGAGCTGGACAGCCTGCTGGAAAAAGGTGCCACAACAATGGACAGCGGGGAAAGAAAGCAAGCTTATGCAGAAATACAGAAGCTTGTAGTTGATGAAGCTTACTGGATTCCGCTGTATTCTGCGAAGACTTTCCAGGTCATCAACAATCGCATTCAAGGGGTAAAGCCTAACCCGTTGGCTACTTTGACAATTCAGGATATGTGGGTGAACGAATGACATTCGTGTAGGTAGGTGAAGATTTCGCTACTATGCATGAGGGGGCGTCATTGAAACAAAATATTACCACGTGAGTGTCTCGAGCAATGTCTACCCCGACAACTAGGTGATGAACAGTAGCATCCCGAATTGGTGCCCTAAAATCTTGCCGTTACAGACAGCGTAAAAATTTGGGCAATATTGATGTAGCACTTTATCGAAATATGAATAAATTATAGTAACCCCCTACATGGAAGCGTACCTTGCATGTAGGGGGCCTACATACGTAATTGGAAGAAAAATGGATGCCGTTAGCGGTGGAAAGTGAGCCACTACTAACGGCTTTTGTGATCGTACCTGCGTACAAAATGTTATCTAGCTTTAAGACCTTGGAGTATTTCCTTTGCCGCTCTCTCACCGCTTTCCACAGCCCCGTTCATGTACCCTTGAAAATCAATCGAGGTATGTTCACCGGCAAAGTGACAGTTACCCTCAGGTTCTCCTTCGATACCTGCAAATTTTGTATGTTGGCCAACCTTCCAATATGAGTTGGAGCCTCTCGTCCATTTGTACCCGGGCCAGTAATCAACAGTTGCTTTTCCATTCCATTTAGAAGAGATACCCGGTAAAACCGGTTCTAGTTGTTGATTTACAAGCTTGTTCACGTATTGGTGAGGTTGATCGGCGTTAAAAATAGAACAAACATTTCCTCCACAATAATTTACCAAGATTCCTGGCGATCCTGCCTGTGCTCGTGTGACTTCATAGGAATATTGGTAACCGGTATCAGAGAATGTTTCGCCGTTACATTTCAACAATTCCCAATGGCGATCTGTAAATTGCATATGAATTTTAGCGTTTTTTGCGACACCAAGTTCTTTGATGGCAATTTCCTTTAAGGATCGAAAGCCGGCCTTACTTATGTCAACGGTCGATTTCAATATAGAGAAAGGTAGGGCAAGTACCACTTTATCAGCAATTACGTCTTTTGTACTCATACCACTTTGAAATGTAAGAGCATATCTTCCGTCATTCTTCTGTTTCATTGCAAGTAAAGGCGTATCATAAATAATTTGGTTACCCAGTAACTCCTCAAGCTTTTTAGCGATTTGATCGTTTCCGCCACGTATGCGGTATCTTTCATCAGCTGAACCATGAGCCATTTCAAGCAGGTAAAGGAGATTCAATGAACTCTGATCAGTGGCTTCTGCACCGTTCTCACTCGTGTATGCGATTTCCAGAAGTTTTCCGAACTTAGAGTTAACCCCGCCCGGAACACTCTCGTTAATCCAATCAACGATTGACATATGATCAAGTTCACAGCCTCTTTTTGTGAACCGATGATAAAGTGTCGGATAGCCGGCAGCTTTTAGATCTCTATGGAGTTTTTTCCAAATCTTTTTTAAATCTTGTACTACATCGCTGTGTGAATAGTGGTCTCCATTTACGTAGTAGAAGGCGTTGGTATCCAACCTTTCAGCAAGCTTCAAATCATCTAATTCAAGTCCAAGTTCATGGGCGAGTTGGCGAATAGCAGTATGGTTGGTATTAATAACCTCACCACCTGCCTCAACAATTTGTTTCTGAGCAAAATCGCCTCTTCTCGTCCAGCATCTTCCTCCGGCTCGATTAGCCGCCTCATAGATTTCGCAAGAGATCCCAGCCTGTTTGAGACGATAGCCGCAGGTGAGTCCTGCCAACCCAGCACCAACAATAACGATATGTGGAGCTAGATTATCAGTTAATAAGTCATTAAATGGCGTGGGATTTCTACTTACTGAAGGTTTCTCAGATTGACTAACAGACTGATCACCCAAATATTGATTGTCCAGTTCTTTTCTAACGGTTGAATAAATTTCCCTAAATTGCATAGCTAAAGGTGTACGAGCCATAATACCTCCTGATATATCTGGGATAATTAGCATATGGATGGGCATAACCGAATGAAATAAATTAATATAGACTGAAAAAACAGTTATTGAAAACTGCTATATGTTATGTAAATCATGATTTGTTGGTGTTAGGATCGTGCCTCAGAGAAGATGGATCTGGGGTGTAAGGTGAACCGTATCATAAGTAACTGCAAGTTTTTTTGGAAATTCCCGAGGCTTGGGTTGGGGATGGATCATACTCAGCGGAAGAGTCAGTGTAAACGGGCTGCTGCTTGCTTTTTGGAGCAACGATGGGGTACCTAGAGGGGGACTTTTCCTTGCTGAAGCAAAAGCCCCCTCCGTTATTTGGTGGAAGGGGCCGGTTCAATTAACGTTCAACATTCTGCTTCAAAAAACGCGGTCATGGCGTCGGGGCATTACAAGACGCTGTTGCCCCTTTTTTTGTTCTTTCCGCCAGCTTCGTAATCGACTCAATGTCTAGATCGGTTAATTGATTCAGAAAATGTTTGCGTATGGCCATGGAGACGATGGGACGGGCATCACCTAATGCTGATTTTCCAATGGGAGTGATGATGACTTGAACACCGCGATCTACGTCTAATGGCTTCCTCATCACAAACCTGCGTTTTTCCATCCGCGTCAGATGATGTGACAAATGTGATAATCGACTTAGGTTGATGATCTGGGGGGCTGCAAAATAATCCGGTTTACTTTTTTGGGTTGAATGTCGTACAGTCTCCAAATTTGTTCGAAGTCGGCGCGAGTGAGTAACTATGAGCACCTGATTAATCGTGGATTTCTACCTATTGTTCATATACCTCAGAGGGCCCATTCCAACGTGCGGAGGCAGCACACATCCTGAAGTTATTGTACCTGGAATTTCATGGGATGAATGCAGGTGGAAAAGTAGCTGACCCATTCCATAACAGCTTAAAACTGGTGAACGGATATTTATCTGGCACCGTGCCTGACTCTGATAATTTAATTGTTACGGCTATCATCATAAAAGATAGTGCAACCTTATTTTTAAACGTTCACCAAGGGTTTACTTTCCGTGAAAAGATATCTGATATCGAGGGAATGATTCTTCTGGTTGAGGTACCAGAGATATCTGCACCAGTAGCTAACTATACCTACCCGGCACTTCCAAAGCTAACTAGAATAAATGCTCTAAAGTTGAATTGATGAAAGAATCTTGTTGCTTTGATCGACAAAGAAGCAGACTGACTTGCTATGCCCGAAGTACAGCAACTATCATTCGATGATCGAGTTGCTTGTGTTCAGAGATAAAAAAATTTTAGACTGATTAATAAAGTATATAGACTGGATTTGGCTTGGATTTGGGGAAATGATTACAATAACCAGAAGAGGTAAAACGCAGCAAACTGTGGAATATTCCTTACACATTCAATGCTCGTGGAGAATAACTCAACAAAATAAAATCCTAACAGCTTCCCGTGATTTTTATACTCCAAGCTCGGAGTACATTGAAGTTGACGAGAAGGGAACTAACAGATTTGATGAACGCATAAAGTCTTTCCTACAAGTCGTAAATAATCGCCTAATTGTAAAGAGAATCAATTCTGATGAAATAGGTGTGCTAAAGGTCTTTTTATCAGATGGCTATGTAGTAGAAGTATTCCCAGACAGTTCGCAAGACGATGAATACAGTGAGTTTTGGAGGTTCTTTATACGAAAAAATGATAGTCCTCACTTCGTCGTTACTGCAAATAGGATTGAATTCAACTAACGGGTTCGATTAGTTGAACAATCGTTCAAACCAAAAGCTGCCTTCACAAGCAGCTTATTCTGTTAATTTAACGGGCAATTATCTCCAAATTTATATGGTAATATAGGAAATGATTGTCTAATCAAAAAGTAGTGTATAGGAATCTAGGATTCTTATCTGAGGAGGGCTATATGCCATACATTGACTTGCAAATAACAAAGGGTGCAAGTCGAAAACAAAAAGCACAAATAGTAAAGGAATTCACTCAAACTCTTGTCCACGTTCTTGGTAAGAAGCCTGAACATACCCACATTGTCATACAAGAAATTGAAGAAGAGAATTGGGGATTCAGTGGTATTTTGACAGATGATTTTCGAAGGAGTTGAATTTTGAGTAATTTCACTAAAGGGAATTGGAATCGATAGCGTCAAGACGAGCAGGCTGCCGACATAATTGGCAGCCTTTCTCTCACAACATAGCTTAGCAAAAACATCTGAGGCTGCCGGAGATGAAAGGGCAGCTTCGTTAAGCTAAACGGGCAGAATAGCGTAATGGACCAGCGGCAAATTCGTTGATATTGTTGTGGAGATCATTCTAGGCAAGCCAATTCAAGCATGATGGAAAATAGGCCAACTTGACAATCATTATGTTATGAGATAATTTATATGCTATAGCATATAGTTAATGGAAAATCGAAGTCATGTATGATATAGAAAAGCTTGGGGTCTATCGTTTATTGAAACAAATCTGATTTGAGGGCTATCATAAACATGAGATTTTAGGGGAAAAAGTATCTAGTCAGCGGGCTAAAATGAATGGGAGCAAATTATGGAACTATATAATATAACTGGTTTTCTGATTCATCGTACGGATGTTAAGATGACCAATTACTTTACAAAGCAATTAAAGCCATTTGAAATGACACCAGAGCAATGGAGTATTATTAGTGTTCTAGATGGAGAAAGGGCAACAACGCAAAAAGAGCTTGCGGAAGTTATCGATCGGGATCAGAGTACGGTTGTTCGGATGATCCACTCGCTTGAAAAAAAGGGGTTCGTTAAACGGATTGTAAATGATGCGGATAAACGATCCCATAACTTATATCTGAGCGATAAAGGAATAACGCTAAAATCAAAACTCCTGCCAATTGTTATCGAAGCACACAATCACGTGACAAGATACTTGAATGAGGATGAAATTGAGCAATTAAAAGCAATACTTGAAAAACTGTATGCGAGTGTTCAGGATGACTGAGCTCAAACAGCATAGAAGAAAGAGGTGCACGGCTGACAATTTCAACTCTCGAATAGCGGTAATTTGTTTGTAAAATACATGCTATGGCATATAAAAATAGCGTACACAAAGAAATGGGGAACTATCATGGTGATGATCATTTTGAAAGTTATTGTCGGCGTATTCTTTATATTTACAGGGAGTAAAATTATCTCCGGTAAGATGGCAAATGAGTTTGAGCGTTTCGGCATGCCGTCCATTTTTAACTTTTTGACGGGATTTATTGAGATAACGTGTGCAATCGGTTTAATTCTAGGCATTTGGTTTCCAATTTCGGCTGTTATCGCAGGACTTGTGCTAGCGGCTACGATGTTTGTCGCAGCTTTTATTCTTCTCGTTGTTGCTAAGGATCCTTTTCCAAAGGCAATACCGGCTATCGTACTTTGCCTGATGTCCATCGTCATCAGTATGAGTCATTTGATTTAATTCTGATGGAGATGATTAGTTTGAAGGACCTTCATAATGGCCCAAACTTTTCTCTATATTCATGTTTTAAGCGCCGTACTTATGGGTTTCGATTTAGTGCTGCAAGATCTCATCGCAGCCAACTGAGCAAGTTCAGAAAAGTCAACTTGGAATACTATTTAATATGAAGCGGATTGGTCAATTTGCTGTTGTTATAGCTTTCCTGACAGGTGGTTATCTTGGGAAAGATCCGGTCTCTGTGTAGCCGCTAGTGGGTAGACTCGTTTACATTTCAAGGAGTCTTCGTCATCAAGCGATGCCTGGATTTATTTCGCATGGGACCGCCAAAGGTGCGATAAATTCTTTTGTGAATATCTTGCACAAGAATTGGGGCCATACTCCATAACGGCTAATACAATTTCCCCAAGCATGATTGAAACGGACGCTACAAAAAAAATTCCGAACGAACAAAAAGATCAGATGGCTTTACATATCCCTCTAGGTAGAATTGCTACTCCAGAGGATGTCGCAGAAAGGGTGCCTCTACCTTACGCAACGGTTCATCCTGACAACGTACCGAGCATGAGAAATCTCGAGGCCGCGGGATTCGTTCGTCCGTTTACACGTCCGATGTGCGGAGGAAGAATCAGACATTGTTACGCAAAGCGACTATCTACGCATGAGGCGTGAACAAGACAAATAGGCAGTGGCAGCCCATGACTTTCTTGTGAAGTCAACAGCTGCAGCTGCCTTTCATTTCCATACTGATGATAAAGCTGCTTCACGCTAACGCTCGGAATGATAGAAGTAACCGGGATAGCTGACGACCGGCCATTTTTCTTTTCGCAGCGCATCGATCAGTTCATTGCCGACATTCAAGTTCGCAGAGACCAGATCATGAGGTGTGAGCGCCATCCATTGATTGAGGGAGACATCCTCAAAGCGATCGCTTCTGAACATTTCCAGGAACCACAAGGTCTGATCTCCGGTGTTTTGGATGTAGTGTCCAGTGGCAAAAGGAACATAGCCGACGTCCCCCGCCCGGTAATCAAACGTACGGGCCGTTCCATTCCCTGTGAATACGGTCATCCTGCCTTGTCCCGTCAAATAATACTGCCACTCATCATTATTGGGATGCCAATGCAGCTCCCTCATCGCTCCCGGCTTGATCTCGACCAAGGCGGCAGCGATCTTTTTGGAAATCGGGAAATTGGAGGAATCCACGATGCGTACACTGCCGCCAGGCGTTACGATCGGCTTTTGTGCGAGCAATCGGTGGGTAAAGCTCAGCGGGACAGTGCCATAGGGAGACTCTACTGCATCGCATTCCAAGGGTCCAGGAACTTCTCCTTGGAAGATGTAGACTTGGCTCTGAGGGATGTAGGCAAAGGCTGACTCGGGCACGCCGAAATTATCGGAGAGTACGTCTTTGGGGGTATGGGCAAACCAGTCGGAAATCGATAAGGTGTTCAAATCGGAAAAGTGACCATCGTCAAAGACGAGCAAAAATTCGCAGCCTTCCTCCAGGCCCTGGATGGAATGGGGGATGCCGGGCGGGAAGTACCACAAGTCTCCGGGGCCAATATCCGCGATGAAATTTCGGCCGGCCTGATCCACGGACGTAATTCGCGCCCTCCCCAGCAGCATGTACGACCACTCTGCCTGCTGATGCCAATGGAGCTCACGGACGCCGCCCGGGGTCAAAGCCATGTTAACTCCAGCCAAGGTCGTTGCGATCGGCAGTTCGCGGATCGTGATTTCTCGTGACCATCCGCCGTGATTCAACGTCATGGCCGCATCGGAAAAGGAAAACTTCAAATTCGGGAGCAAGCCGTAGTCTGTGACGGGAGGTACGAGCATATTGGGATTCTGCCTATCCCTTGCGATGTTTCGGGGACCTTGATCGATCCATCCGCTGCCATCGCTTCTCATCGGTTCAGGAATGTGACGATCTTTTCCAGGTGGTGACTTTCCCATTCGGCAACCTCCTTCTTCGGCAAACCTGCAGCTGCAGCTTTCACATCTTCACTAACCCAAAATATGGGGTTGTGCTTGGCAATTATGCTCGACACAACATATACTACTTGACCGGTAGGTTTTCTGTGTTTAAACTGATGGATAATGTAGGATATTGTTCATAGCAAGCCGATCAGTTAACTGAAGGCTCCTTTACGCATGTGCCGGATTGCAAGCGTGATGGAGTCTTTTTTGTTTGAAGCCTTTTTGAAGGGGGGATGGGAACGTGGAATATTTTTGTCAGACCTGTCAGCAAGTTTTTGAAAAAGGGAATGAGCTCTGCCCGCACCTTCACAAATTTTTCGTCTCATTACAGGGGCAAAAAATCTGGCGGATACGCTTTCTCCATCGGTACGCATACGAGTTTTACAGCGATGCTCAAAACCAGGAGCTTCTTGCTGACCAGCCATTAATCGTGTCAGAAGTGCTATGTGTCGAACATTTCGACTCTCGCACGTTTTCAGGCTTGAATGCGCTCGGAACGAGAGTGTCCATCTTCGAGTGATGGGGGAGGAATACAACCTGGGGACGGCGAAAGTTGGGTGGTGATGTTTCCGATCGCCTGAAAGGAAGGGAAAGCGATGAAGCCAATCGTCATAACTGCCATATTGAAGCCAAAACCAGGATGCGAGGATCAGCTCTTCCAAGCCTTGCAGAAGGTGCAAGCAGCCTCTCGTGAAGAAGCAGGCTGCATCCGGTACGATCTGCATAAAGGAATCGATGAACCTGCGTTTGTTCTCTATGAAACGTGGGAAGACAGCGAGGCGCTGAGCCGGCATGCCCAGTCGAGCCACTACCAGGAGTATCGAGAGTGCATTGCCGACCTGATTGAATCACGGGAAGTGCATCGCTTGCACATCGTCGAATAAGAGGAAAAGTACACCATTCACTTCAGAGTGGTGTACTTTTTTGTAGGTAAATGGGCTACTGGACTTCTACGGTAAACTCCTTGACCCCGACGGTTTGCCAGCCTTGCTTGAGTGAGACGATATAGCGATAGCTGCCCTTGGGAGCGTGTTTGCTGGATTTCACTTTGATTTGGACCGAGCTCGTTTCTCCAGGCATCAATTCAAGCTTTTTCTCTGGATTCGTGATGACTTTCACCCAGTTTGAGTTGTTGTATGCAAAGTGGTAGTTGACGTCTATTTGATAGGTTGCCGAGTGATACGGGCTTTTGTTGGTTACCATCCAATCCTCGATGGCCAATTCCTCCCCGGGGTGCATGCTGAAACCTCCATTGGGGTTCGGCATGCTTTGCTCCTGTTTTGGCCCTGCAGATGCCGGCTCTGGTTCCTGGACCGTTTGCGTTTCTTCATGGGAATCGGATGAGCCGTATTGGTTTTGCAAGTAGACCACGACTCTTTTTTGGTCAGGGAGATGATCGACTTTGACTGAAGTATATCCGCTCGGAGATTGGTAGAAGTCTACGTTTCCGGTGTCTTGCGTCTTTTCCAGACTGAGAAGCCACGGCTTTTGCAAAAGGCTGTCGTCATCCTCGTAGGCCATGAAAGAGATGCGCTGGTTATCCTCCTCAAAATAGATGGAAAGCTGTCCGTATTGATAGCACAAATAAGTGGATTCTCCATCCTCATAGGATTCGCTGACTGGATTTCCAAGCAATTTTTTGACTTCCTTCGTGCCCAGGTTCAGGCTGATCTGTTTTTCGGTCCCATTCTGATCCCACACGGCTACATATTCACCATCTTTGAGCTTCGCGAAAAACGGTTCGGCTGCCGTTTCTGCTGCCGGTTCTGATGGAGCAGTAAACTCTGCTGCATGTGCAGGCACTTCAGGTGGCGATGAGGGATTTGGTTTTTTTTGGTCGGGAGCTTCCGGCGTACCCGCCTGCTCTCCTTGTACGGTTTGAGGAGCTTTTGCAGTCGTAGCACGACCTGGTGCTTTGAAGACAAATGTCTGTAAAAGGTAAACAGATCCTAGAGCTAGTCCAATGACGACGGCGATCACGATCATGAATTTTCCCGCTTCGTTATTCTTGCTCAAATCAAATCCTCCTGCTCTATGCAATACATCCTGTCATTTACAAGCAATCATGATGTGCCATGGTAAATCTTCCCTGGGCAGAGAAAGTTCAAACATCCGGATTCCGGCAAGGACACTTGGTCTTGAAAAGGCACCTTTCTTGGGCTTAGGAATAACATAGATAAGAAATTCCCTTTCTGCGCGTTTTTCTGGAGGGGTGTGACCATGGGGAGTAACAAAATTGGAGAGGATCTTGCGCTCATTGGCGTGTGGTTAACCGTTATGGCGGATATTTTTGCGGCGGTTGGAGCGACGGTATTGGCTGAGCCTGAAGCAGATCCAGATCCTGATGAAAAGACACAAAAACAAATGGATGATATGATGGCGCAACTGAAGGAACAGAAGAAGCAGCTGCAGAAACAGCAAATACAGTTCCAATTGATGCAAATGCAGATGGAACTTCGGGACTTGGAGCAGCAAGTGAAGGACAGCAAAAAATAGCAGGATTTTATCCAAGACATTTAGCAAGAGGGGATGCAGATGTCATCTTTTCAAGATGATGATGTAGCAGTCATCGCTCTGTGGATTATTGCCATTGGTGTTTTTATTTTGGCGATCGATAAGACAACCAAGCTAAACAATAAGCCCGAGACGAATTTGCCTGCACCAGTCCCCTGTCCACCGTGTAATAATCAATCGGAAGACCAGCAATTCGACGAAATCCAAAAACAGCTGGAGCAGCTGAAAAACGGGCTGACCCAATTGAAGAAGATCTGCAAGCCGGATGAATAAGCTGCCAAGGTGTACTTCCATATTCACCACAAACAAGTCCGAAGTGCTTCTTTCGGGCTTTTTTCGCATGCTCGCAGCGCTGAGCCAAACCCCCGAGCAGCATTTTGGAGATTCCCTCCACTTTCTTCACAAAAAAAGGATATATCCAAAATCATTTCGCATACATTGTAGTGAAAATTCAGATTACGGAGGAGGTGTTTGGTAACGAGTGAATACACCAGTGGTTACGAACGAACTCCATGCCAAAATACACAGCTATGTCAAATCGCTGACCAAATCCGAGCAGAAAGTCGCTCACTTTGTATTGGAGCGATTTGACGAAATTCTCCATATGTCTGTGACCGACTTAGCCGAACAAGCGAATGTAGGGGAGACGACGGTATTGCGTTTTTGCCGCAAGCTGGATTTCAAAGGCTACCAGGAATTCAAGCTGGCCCTTGCCAAAAATACGGTCAATCCCGTCGCTAATTTACACAGCAATCTGACCGAAAGCGATCCGTTTTTTGTCATGGTTCAAAAAGTGAATGCTTCGAACGTCCAGGCGATCCAGGAAACGACCGGGATGATAGACAGCAAAGAACTGAATCGGGCCATTGAACTGATCCTATCCAGCCAAAAAATCCATTTCTATGGTGCCGGTGTATCCGGGATCACGGCAATGGATGCCAAAAGCCGTTTCATGAGAATCGGACTTTCCGCAGACGCTCTGCTAGATGCCCATCATCAGGCGATGGCAGCAGCCACTTTGTCTGAAAACGACCTCGCGATTGGTTTTTCCGTATCGGGGAGTACGAAAGATACCGTGGACGCACTGACTATCGCAAAAGCGAATGGTGCGAAAATCATCGCCAGCACCCATTTTGCCCGCTCTCCCATTACCCGAACGGCCGATGTCGTCCTGCTGAATGGAGGCAGAGAGACTCCTTTGCAGGGAGGTTCACTGGCAGCGAAAATCGCGCAGCTGCATGTCATCGATCTGCTGTACACGGGAGTCGCCCTCCGCATCAAGGAAAAGGCCCTGTACTTTCGGGAAAAGGCGGCAAAAGCAGTGGCGGATAAAGCCTATTAATCTGGCATTTCTTTTAAAAAGGAAATAGAAAGGATGCGACGATGCTGGAAAAATTGAAGGCAGGGCTGGTGGTATCCTGCCAAGCTCTGGAAGACGAACCTCTGCACGGTCCGCAATTCATGGAACGAATGGCGCTGGCAGCTAAGGAAGGAGGAGCAGTCGGAATACGGGCTAATGGTCCCCGTGACATTCGCGCGATTCGGGCAAGCGTCGACCTACCCATCATCGGCATCAACAAACGTAGAGAGGCCGGGTACGATGCTTTCATTACCCCTTCCAGGGAAGATGCCCTTCTCGTCCATGAAGCAGGCGCCGATATCATCGCGATCGATGCGACGATACAGAGTCGGCCCGAACCGTTGGAACATCTGATCGCCTATATCAAAAACCAGCTCGGCAAAATGGTGATGGCGGATGTAGCCACGGTAGAGGACGGGTTGCGAGCGCAGCAGCTGGGGTGTGATCTGGTCGGCACCACATTATCCGGGTATACCCGTGAGACGAAGCAGAGAATGAGCAAAGATCCTGATTTTGACCTACTGCGAAAACTAATCGCAAAGCTGGACATTCCCGTCGTCGCAGAAGGGAGAATCCATACGCCAGAGCAAGCAAAGGAAGCACTGCGAGCAGGTGCGTTCTGTGTTGTCGTAGGCGGGGCCATTACCCGCCCACAAGAGATTACCCGACGCTTTTTGGAAGGGATGAAGGAATGAAAAAGGCCATCGGCATCGATGTCGGCGGGACCAAAATCCGGGGAGGACTCATCAGTGAGGATGGTACGCTCCACTCCGTTCGCGAAATTCCTACGGAAGCAAAGCGTGGAGGTGCGGAAGTGGTGGAAAGGATTGCCCGGCTGATCCGAGAACTCTCCACGGTGGATATCATCGGCGTCGGAATCGGAGCGACGGGGCAGGTAGGGCTGCATGGCGAAATTTTATCAGCGACGAAGACCTTTCCTGACTGGGCAGGCATACATCTCCAACAGGAACTGCAAGAGCGAATGGGGCTACCCGTACGAGTGGTGGGCGACGTGCAAGCGATGGCATTGGGGGAGCGGGCCTATGGAGAAGGGAGAAATACGCGTGACTTTCTTTGCCTGGCACTTGGTACCGGTGTCGGTGGGGCGATCATTTGCCAGGGGGAGCTGGTTCGCGGAATGAACGGCGCTGCCGGGGAAGTGGGACATATGCTGCTATATCCGGGCGGGCGCAAGTGTCCGTGCGGCAACCAAGGCTGCTTGGAGGCTTATGTCTCGGGGCGCGCTTTAGAAGAGCGTTACCAGGAGGAAAATGGCTTGTCCAAGACAGGGATGACGATCATTCGAGAAGCGCAAGCAGGGGATGTGGCGGCCTTCGCTTTATGGCAAGCCTACTTGCACGATTTGGCAATGGGAATCGCTTCACTCGTGACCATCTTGAATCCTCACAGGGTCATCCTCGGGGGAGGTGTCGCTCAAAGCCTTCGTCGTGCTTTGCCTGCCTTGGAAGAAAAAGTGATGAACAGGCTCAGTCCTGCAGCTTCGAGGGATTTTGCGCTCGTCCTGTCTGGATTAGGGGATTCTGCCATGTTGCTTGGGGCGTGCAGCTTGCTGTTTGATTCACCAGAGTGAAGTAAAGGAGGAATCGCGTGATGAAGGTGCAGCAAAAATGGTTGTCCATGATCGTGACAGCGGGATTGGTCGCGTTGCTTGGCGGATGTACGACCCCGAACACGCAGACACCCAGCCAGCCCCCATCTGCAGGTACCAGCGATAGCACGCCAAAAACAGAAAAACAGACGGTTACCATGCTCTATTGGCCAGGACCGGAAAGCGATGCCATGCAAAAGGTAGTCGATCATTACAATCAGACACAGGGCGGACAGGATGGGGTAGAAGTCAAAATGGCGCCTGCGCCCCGCGAAGGATTTTGGGAAAAGGAATCCGCGATGATGGGCGCAGACAATAAAGACATGGACGTGTATTTTACGGCCAGCTACAAGATTGGGGAGCACAAGAATGATTTGCTTCCATTGGACGATAAGCTCGGTGACAGTCTGAAGCTCTATATCGGGACGACGATCGACTCGCTGAAAAATGGGGGACAGACTTATGCAATCCCGACCGATGTATCAAACCATTTTATGTACTACCGCAAAGACCTGATCGATCAATTGCTCACCGATGCCGCCTGGCAGGCAACGTACAGGGAAGTGAGCCGGAAAATCGTGGGCAAAGAACTCACTCCGAAGAAACCGGAAGAGTGGAACTGGGACGATTTCACGGCTACAGCTGCGTTCTTTACCCAGAGCATCAACCCTAGCTCGCCGACGCAATACGGCACGGCATTGCAAGCGAAAAACCTGATCTACAACGTCATGATCTGGGATGATGTCCTGTACTCCATAGGGGGAACCTGGTACACGAATGATGGCAAAGCGAATTTCGATACGGAAGAGACGAAGCGAGCGCTGGCCATCTATGCAAATCTCACAAAAAACGGTATTTCGCCAGCGACTGCATCGACTTTTGAATACCCCGAGACCAATCAATCCTTTCAGACGGGAAAGACAGCGATGATCCTGCAATGGAGCGCAGCCTATCACGAACTGACCGATCAGAGCAAGAGCGGACTTATTTTTGATAAAGTAGGAATCGCTCCGATCCCAGGCGACAAGCACGCGACACATGTGCATTCGCTCGGTGTGGGGATCAACAAGCATTCAGAAAAACAGGATGCTGCGCTGAAATGGTTGAAGTATCTGGCAACGACAGAAGCCATGAAGACGTATGCGGAAAACGGAGGAATTCCGCCGGTGGCTGACGTCTTGAACGGCATGAAGGATCAGCGTCCGGAATTCCCTTCTATCGCAGAGCATGTGGATCAATATGGCTATGTCGTAGACACCAGCGACAAAGTCTTCCCGATACAGAGCTTCAGACTGTCACCGAGCTTATCGTCCAATGGAAGCAAATCATTCTTGTGCTCCCCAATCTTGTAGCTGGCCGTAAAATACACGTCCATGTCTTTATTGTCTGCGCC
>Ga0115846_100294_pt1 | contig 26531 bp, 27 predicted proteins | sample InSIn5gowninarea_2_FD_83860 | JGI IMG/M metagenome (GOLD analysis project Ga0115846, IMG submission 83860) | reverse complement strand
GGACGGCGTTCGGGGGTGGAGGTTGAGGTGGCAGAGCCTGAGGCGGAGGAGGAAGGGCGAGAGATAGAGCGGGAGGGGAGGGTAGTGGTTGTGGTGGTTGGGGGTGTGAGTGAGCGAGAGGGTGGGGAGGGTGCGGCTGAGCGGTTTTTGAGATGGGGTGGGATGTAGGATGACTTGGGAGCAGCAGCAGCAGCAGCTGGTGACGAGGCGCGGTCTGTGGTGGAGGCAGAGACGGACTCAGGTTTGGCGGAAAGTTGGGGAGTGGTGGTGATTTCCTTGTCTGAACCGGCCTCTTCTTCCCACGACTCTGCAACTTCAGGCTCCTTGACTGGTGCCTTTGTCGACGCGGTCGAGGTGCCAGGGTATTTCTTGTGGGGCGGCATGCTCTTGAATGTGGACTTACGCTCGGCTGAGGACCCGGCTGCTTGCTCTGGAGCAGCAGTGGGTGTGTTGTCGTTGGGGACAGACATGGTTGAAGTAGGAGGTGTGCGAGTGTCGGAAGTCTTGGGCGCTTGGGATGACTTGCGGTGTGGTGGTGTGTAGCGAGGAGCGTCAGCATGTCGCTTGGAATTTAGGGACATCTTCTCCATGTTGTGTGAGAGTCTGTCGGTCGTGTGAGAGCTAGCCATAGTGAAGGTGCCGATTCGAGGAGTCAAATGGTATGAAGTGAGAGGATCAAGATCGACCAGAGGATGCGAGTGGGAAGGGTAGCGACCAACAGCAAGCGAGTAAGCAAAGCAAACAATCAGGGAAGAAGGATAGTGAAAGGGAGTGGGAACTTTTAGTACGAGTGAACAGAAAATGGTATACGACTTGATCTCGAGTCAGAAAGTGAAATCGCAAAGCCAAAAATCGAACCCCACGTTTGGAACAGATTGCGGGGATCTCGGCATCCACTGACATCACATCTATCTGCATCACAACAGAGTGTGCTTTTCTGCTACGAGTCCTCTCGTGAGATGTGATGATATGATGAGTTTTGGTCATGTTTTGGTCGCTGTAGACCGACTTCTCACATCAACCATCGGCATCTCACAATCGCATCAAGGTTTCGATCAACATCATCATCTCAAATCAACATCTCCGATTTCGGCAAAACCTCACTGATGCCGGTCGTTCTCCACCTTTGACTTACCGGATGATGTCTCCGTAGGATATATATCTTCTCTTGTATTTACTCCTTGTTTCGTTATTTCGACCTTGGCCTCTCACACACCCTCACTATGCCTGTACCTCGAGGAATACCTGGCCTCTCTCGGCTCAGGACGCGAGCCTTTTCAACCTCAGTAGCAAGGACATCCTACGAAGACACCGTTCAGAACCTGAAGATCGGGAAACACACCAGAGTGCTATACCAAGGTTTCACCGGAAGAGTAGCGACCCAAAATGCCAAAGAATCTCTGGAATGGGGTACCAACATCGTTGGCGGCGTCAAGCCCGGAAGTACTGGAGAACATCTGGGCTTGCCTGTCCTGCCCACAGTTCGGGAAGCAAAAGAGCAGTTGAAACCGGACGCTACGGCTATCTATGTTGCTGCACCTCATGCGGGCAAGGCCATTGAGGAGGCGATTGAAGCCGAGATCCCGTTAATCGTTGCTGTGGCTGAACATATTCCTCTTCATGATATCTTGCGGGTATGAAAGCAGAGTGAATTGAAGATGAAACAAATGCTGACTTTAGTAGATCATGTCAATCCTGAAGACTCAATCGAAGAGCAGATTGGTTGGTGCAAATGCTCCAGGCATCATCTCAGCAATCGGCAAGTGCAGGATAGGCTTCCAACCACTACCAACATTCTCTCCTGGACACATCGGGATCGTAGCCAAGTCAGGCACTCTGAGTTACGAGACTGTGGCTTCGATCACTCGTTCTGGACTCGGCCAAAGTCTATGTATCGGCATGGGAGGTGATGTCGTAGCAGGCACAAACTTCGTTGATGCTCTTCGAGTATTCGAGACAGATCCGGATACGGAAGCAATTGTGCTTGTTGGTGAGGTAGGAGGAAGCGCTGAACAGGAGGCGGCAGATTGGATCAAGGACTACCACCAGCGCGAGAAGAACCCCAAGTGAGTTCCATGAAACGTGCAGACGGAATCTTGCTGACATCGTCTCGAGGCCTATCGCTGCTCTCGTAGGAGGAAGAATGGCACCTCCAGGACGAGTGATGGGCCATGCAGGCGCCTGGGCTGGCGTTGGCGAGGCTACTGCTGGAGAAAAGTACAAGATCCTGCAGAACGCAGGAGTGACCATGGTAGATCATCCAGAGAAGTTCGGTAATGTCATGAAGAGTCTGCTGAAGCAGGCCGGCAAGGACGTAAGCAAGATCCAACAATCAGCTGCAGCCAACCAGCGCAGAGGCATGCATACGATGAGGCAGGTGCGATCAAGAGTTGTCTCGCGAGCTCAGAAGATCAATCCCAGCCAGCAGAGAAATCTACATCTTCGGGAACAAAAGGCAGTGGACCACCTCAGTAGATCTCTGGAAGGCTTCACTATCTCTGAAGAAACGCCACAAGACACAGACAGCGTCTACCTTAGCATATCTGTCGACAGATCAAACCGCCAACCCTGCATCATAACTTCCCCCTCCTCCAACCCACGCAAGATCCATCACCGTCTCCGCCGTTTCCCATACTCTTACCTCGAAGGTCCCGACAAAGCAACCATAATGGAAGCAATCAAGCCCCTACAACTAGACGCCGCACCCCCAGCCGCTCACGCCCAGACCGCAAAATTGATTTCCTCTCTCGCCTCCCTCCACCGCTCCCAAGAAGCCGTCAGCCTCGCCGTAAACCTCTCCATCTCCTCTTCCGGCTCTTTACACCTCTCCTCCCCACAACTCTTCTACGACGACGCAGCATTCAAATCCAACAACCGCCATCCTGAGCTCCACGCCCTCCGCGACCCATCCCAGGAAAATGCAGTCGAGGTTGAAGCGGAGAAGTCAGGAATCGTGTTTGTGAAATTGAACACAGATGACCCACACGCCTCCATAGGCACACTCGTCAACGGCGCAGGTCTAGCCATGAACACCATCGACGCCCTCGCCCTGCCCCCTCACAACGGCGCCTGCTCCAACTTCCTCGACACAGGCGGCAAAGCGACTTCCCAAACCGTGAAAAAGTCCTTTGAACTCATCCTTTCCGATCCGAGAGTAAAAGTAATCTTTGTGAATATCTTCGGCGGACTTACGGATTGTGGTATGATTGCTGATGGTGTTATGTTGGCGTTCAAGGAGGTGGATATGAGGGGTATCCCGGTGGTTGTGAGGTTGAGGGGCACTAATGAGGAAGAGGGGCAGAGGAAAATTGCCGAGTCGGGGTTGGATTTGGAGGCGTTTGATGGGTTTGAAGAGGCGGCGAGGAGGGTTGTTGAGTTGAGTGGTCAGTAGAGATGTGTATGTTTTAGAATAGATGCATGTGTGTTCGCATAGGTAAACACGGATGCTACAGTGCTCTGACACGAGAAGTGAGTCCGGCAAAGACCATTGACACAGTACTTCTGATGATGCAATTAGGTCAAGAGGACGATTGAAGATGTCAAGAATCAGGCAATGAGCGGTCCAGTCACACAAAGAGTGATTGACTAATCAGGAAGACTGATGTGCACATAAAGGCTAGTGATCAATAACCAGATCGTCTCACAATCATCTTGTGCATTGCTATTTCTCAAGGACAAGAAAAAAATGCACAGATCTAGAGAGCGTGAAGCAGGAATAGAAATCGAAACGATTGGAAGAATTTCCTTGCGGATGTAGGATGGTGACGTGCTATCAACAAGAAACAACAAAAACTCCACGCAAAGATGAAAGGTTCGGTGGTCCAAATGTAGGGAGATGACCGGCTAGAAATGCATGAGGGATACCGCAAAAAGGAATCAGGATGTCCAGAATCGAACTTCCATCAACGATTTCTCCAAAACGCCGCGCAGAGTTAACGAGCATCCGAAAGACGAGTAGACAAGAAAAAGAGGAAAAGAGACAACGAGTGAAAAATGCAAGTTTGAGGAGAAAAAAGAAATGGTCGTGGCTTTCAGCTCTGCTGAATCGGTCGTGATGGTTATCCAGAAGTGATGCCACTGATAACGGTGTGGTGAATGGATGAATGGCGAGCTTCGAGCTTGCGAGGGAAACATGTTGTATAAACACGAATGACGGGCTGGTGTAGGAAAAGGCAGTGATGAGAAGTGAGCTTAGAAGTCAACGCTCCAACGTTGACTCACATCTCGGCGAACTCTTTCGGCGGCCCATTGAGGGAAGGTTCCAAAATCTTTGCCTTCATACCACGAGTCGAAACCCGCCTTGCCGCTACCCAACAGCATAATTTCTTCGTATTGGTCGGCTGTGGGGAGCTCAATGCGTGCCTCGAACGAAGGTGACTTGTTGAGTCTTTGAGAATTGAGAAGCGAGTTGGCCGGGACGAGTTCTTGCAAGACATTCAGAGAACTATCCTGACGCTGCTTGTTATCCGGCCAGGGTTTACGGTCTTCGGCAGACGAATTGCGCTTACGACTCCTGCTTCGTGAACGCTCGCGGGAGTTGTGTGACATGACGGGAGATAGTGGTTGAGGAGGTAGAAGAAATTTTGATGGTGAGTTGTTTGGGCGTATCTCTGTCACGGGCGGGCCGACTGGGATAAGGTGGCGGGGATTTGATGTGTCTTCTTGGACATTGATGGGCGGCGGCGGCCTGCGTCGTCGCGACGGCTTCAAGTCGTCTGTTGATGATGATGGGTTGAGGCTATCCATAGAAGGGGATTGTCCGTTCCGTAATTTTTCGTCGACGATGCGTTGGCTGACTTGTCGCGAGAGATTCTCGTTTGTTGCTCGTCTTGTGCTGGGCCTGCTAGCGCCGCTATCGCTTCGCGCAAGGTTTGTTTTTGAGCCATTCTTTGCAAGTCGAGCAGGAGGTGGAGGTTGGAGCATCCACATGGCATCTGCTGGGGTGTCTATTCGGGTGACAATGGGAGGATGGAGGTCGTTTATCGGAGGATTTGAGACGGAGTAATAACTGGTTGCATTTGATCGGTCCGTGGTCGCGGTACGGGCAGTGAGTGGTCGACTGATGGTACTGGCGCCATTGGTCGAGGGCCGGCGACTGCTCTTATAAGGATAGCTGGCTCCCCAATAGTTGTCATCCTCGTCGTCATCTCGTTGCCAATTGCGCAGGTTCCATGTGCTGTCATTGCTGTCGTTTTGCGTCAGGCCGAGATTGACACTGCTGGCAACGTTGCTAGCGTTCTCGTCACTTGTTCTCGTTCGACCTTTCTTTTGACCGTTGCGACGCTTTCCAGGCGCGGGACTGGGACCAAGGTCTATCTCGGTCTGCCAGTGAACGTTTGTCGCGAAAGGGCTGGGATGGCGGTAGAGGCCTGGCTGTTCAATCTCAAGGGCACGTTTGTCCTCGCGATCACGGTCGGCCTCCTTTCTTCTCTTCTTGCGATACGAATAGCCGGTGCAAGGGGCACATGATAGGTAGAAGAACAGGGCGGATTGGATGCCACGGTGGAGGGCCATGCTTTGTTGAATGTGTAGGCTGAATCTATGAAGGAAGGGTTGTTTTCAAGAAATGCATCGTGTTCCGGCAGCCAGTGCCGTGGAGTGAGAGATGTTTCGGCTGAGTGTGGTGATCTCGACGTCGAAGTTGTTGGTAGGGGTGGAATGCCGGTTGCCTACGGATGACGCTCGCTGATCTCGTAAATGCAGATGCAGTGCTCCGCCGTGTCGGGTCAATCTTGTCAATGTCGAGAGATCAGCGCAATCCGGTGCCTTCCCAGTCTGTACAGTGTCGAGAGAGAGGAGGAAGTGACGCTCTCGTATAGAAACAAGGTGGGAGGGATAGAGGGCTCTATTCCTGGATCAATCACACGAAGGGCCAAGCTACTTAACGTTAGCCAAGGCGATATGCTCCAGACTCGTTTCGTTCCCGCGCCGTTGCGGAGTGCGAGATGCGCGAAATTCAATTCGTGGCGTTCTCCCTCCACGGTAACACCAGCTGCCGGAAGATATCAAGGAGACAATAATACACTGAACTTGTCTTGAGAAGGATGCTGAACACACGATAAAGGGGTCATGAACAGCATGCAAGCACCAGCAAGGAGTAACTAAGCCCTGCCTCGAAACAAGCACCAGAGCAATCACGAAAAGACGTAATTGGTAATTGCGATGTTCATCGAACCATCCTGCCCCGCCCACATCTTCTCGGGCCGCCGTGTTTACCGACCTGACCTCGCAAACACCGTCAGAGGGTTTGCTCGTGTGTGTCTGTCTTGTCTGCAGATAGAGTGCTTCTACCGAGATTCCGTCCACTGTGATTTCCTTCCATATGACATAGCCACTATACGGAAGAATCGTACTCGCACAGCAGCCTTGCATCTCCTATTCATCCTCCATCACGCTGGCACCGTGGCAGAGACGCGTTCAGCTCCCCTTGTCAAAAGCGCGGGCACGTTTTCTGTCTTCCAGCCCCTCTCTAGCTTGGCGGCCCCACAAGCCCAGGACTTTTTGTCTCGGACTTCTGGTTGATTCATCAGCGCTTGTCCACGGTTGCTTTGGCGTTTCAGCCGACAGGACTCGAACTTGACGCGCTTGAGGAACTGATCCAGGTCAATATAAGATCGGCATTTCCATGCGGTCACCAGGAGTCTGTCAAGTTTCAGACCTTTGTTTGATATTTTTGCGTCCTGTTGAAGGTGTGTTGTCGTGAAGTACTATTGCAGCTTTCCATTGCAGCAAACACCCTGCGGAAGCTTGCACCAAAGTTACACTTGGGCTTGTGGTCTAGAGACTGCACAAGCGACGCTATCGAAACCCACTGTATTTTCACACGGCTGCTGCATCCACAGCACCCGTCTTCAGTGCCTATCGCAATGTGGGGAGCTGGTTTGGAATTCCATGAAGCTATGATCGTCTGACTGTTGGGAACTCGGAAGAAGTGTTCGCCAGGATCATTGTCGCAAAGTGAGCTGTCGCAAAAGAAACGTTCAAGGCCAGTGAGTATCCTGGAGCTCCGTTGTTGTCGGTCGAGCCCTCTGTAGTCAAATCAATTCGGCTCCTGGTGGAAACTCACACTGGACCGCATCTCCTGAGTTCCTTAGAAGGCCTCGAGCTGTTGTCAAAATGCACGATAACTTTCATGTTCTGACGCCTGTACAAAGAGAGCTCGAAAAGTTACTTATCACTCTCAGCGGATACAGAGCCCACACAACATAACGTCTTACATTCTGACAGAAGTTTAGGTTGTGTGCTTATGACTGGGGAGGTAGGTATCGGTGCCGTGCTGTATGTCTTCACCTGTGTTGCAATGCTTCTTAATTCCCACAAAGAAGTGCAACCATGTAACCACAATAGCGTTTGGTCAAGAAGTGAAATCAATTACAGCTTCAGGCAACAAACTCGTGTGATCAATCCTGACGCGCCGCATTGAAATTACGATCGATAGCTATATTCTTTCAACAGCTGTATTCCTCGACTTTGTCTACCAAACATCAACATCATGACGGAATCACAGTACAAGCAAGACTATGAAGACGCCAAAGCAGCCATAGATGCTGGCGACGCCACCGCATGCGACAAGCTACTCACCGACACCGAATTACCTCGCTACTACCGCATCAAAACCCTCGTACTGCTAGCTTCAGCAAGCAAACAGTGGCGCCAAAAAGAGGTCCAACAACTCCCATGTAACATCTCCACTCACGTATACTGATAATACCAGGACCTACGTCTCCGCGCCGAACACACATGGTCCGAATCTCGCACCTTGCATCCCACTGGCCAAAACAACACCACAGATTCCGTCCTCTCCGAACTACGCGACCTTCTAAACACCCTCAAAACCTCACAAGCGTCCACCGCACCATCGTCAAATTATGAGGATGAGCTATCAACTGCCCTGGCGGAAACCGAGATTGAGGATTTAGCCGATATCGCTGATGGTGAGATGGAGGAATTGGCTGATGAGGAGTATGCTCGTGATCAATGTGCTCCCAACGTGGAGGCTGTTATTGGCACTGCTCATGCTAAGACTGCTGTTACTGCTGAGGGAGATGGAGAGGTTGCTGGGGGGAAGGTGCATAGTTCGTCGCCGAAGTCATCTTTTGCGCCGGCTTCGTCGCTTGAGGCTTCGAAGGAGATCTTGGGGCATGTCAGGGATGGCCAGAGTGCCGGGGCAAGCATGGTGCACCGTACAAGAGGTGTCAGTAGACGCTCGAGCTAGAAGGAGCACCACGTCTGCCCTCTCTCTCACTGGCCACGACTCTAGGTTTGAAAATTCCAGTGCATATTGGCAGCTAAAAGCATGATGGGATGTGGCACTCTGGAGGAAGGCAATACTTGAAGATACCCAACACTCCAAGTTCATGCTATTCTACAACCTCGAAGACCCACGAGGTCTCTCGAGCATCTTTGTCTTATTCTGATAATTCTTGACCAATTGTCTGATAGACAAATCAAACAGCACATCCTCACTACCACCCGGAATTCTGTTTCCAGGAACTTCCCTCCACATTTCTACTCCAAGTCAGCAAATACATTCATCGATCCTTGTCTTCATGGAAACAACTTACTCTCAGCAATTTCACCCTTTCCACTCCTCGTGAATCCGTTGCCTCCAAAAAGTAACACAGCACATTGAGCACATTCCATCAACACAACTCCAGCTTGTGCTTTTGCCGCTGCGGTCAGACCGCCTAATTCGACATCGGCGTCCTTTTTGGGTAGCTTTATCATGGCGTAGACGAAGGATTCTGTCCATGACCATTGGGCTTCTAGCTGGGCGCCGCACTTGGCCAGGCGGTGGCGTACTACTGGTTGGTCCATGAGGGATTTACCAAAGGCTTCGCGCCTGAGACAGTATTCGAATGCTGAAAGAGTCAGTGGATGAAGGAGAATTGGGGATGGGAATGGGAGAGAGGTTGCGTACCTGCGCTCAGAGCTACTCTGGCTTGTCTTGCACAGCCGATGGCGATGGTGAGGCGTTCGTGGTTGAAGTTTGTCATGATATATTTCATGCCCATGCCTTCTTCGCCGATCAGGTTTTCTGCTGGCACGACTACATCGTCGAGTTCAATGTAGGTGGTTCCGGCACTGATCTGTCCACTGACTTTGAGACGTCTCATACTCACACCTTCATGTCCTTTCAGTGGCACTACCATCAGAGATAATCCACCGGGTCCAGGCCCTCCGGTTCTTACAGCCATACAACTCACTTCACTCCATATACCATTGGTAATCCACTTCTTCGTGCCGTTGATTGTATACGTCTTTCCGTCTTTACTCTTGACGGCCGTAGCTTGGATATTCGCAACATCACTTCCAGCATCCGGCTCCGTAATCGCAATACAAGCCCTCTTCTTTCCCGTCAACAGATCAGGCAAAAACCTATCCTGCAACTCTTTACTGCCAAATTTGAAAATCGGGGGCACACCAAATGCCATTCCGGTCGTCAAACTGCCCGAAGGTCCTGCCAACCCAGACTTCAACATCTCATCCGTATAAATTGCATTATGGAAGTAATCAAACTCCTCTACAGGGAGGCCGAGGATATCATGTATGCCCAAGCTCTTTAATCTTTCCACTGGGAGGGGAGCAGGGAGCGAGGGAAGAAGCATGTTTGCTTTGCTAAAGTCGTGGAAGACGTGTTCGGGGACTGTTTCGGCGGTCTCCCATTCCATGGCGTGTTGGGTGAGGTGTTCGGTTATGAAGGCGCGGCATTTTTTCTGCCATTCGAGGTGGGAGGCTGAGTAGTATGGTGAAGGGAGGCCGGAGAGGTAGGGTGGTTCGGAGAAGGGGATTGGTGTGTTTGGCGCCATGATTGCTATCGTCGATAGCGTTGAAGATGCTAATGCGAGGTTTGAAGATGGAGTTGACAGGGGTTCGAGTGTGTACATCAAGGTCGTGGAAATCGCATGTGATGGTGAAGGGCAATCTGGGGTTGCTCGCGGGGTGCCGAGGTACTCGGTTGCACTTGCTGAACTTGACCCCCTGTTCTCATGTGCTTCATCGTAATTTTGTTCTCTTGCCTGATCTTGCACTCAACATCCTGAGTGTATTTCACTGCGATGATCCATTAGCAACGATGGATGCTTTCGGACCCTCTCAGGTGGCTTGCTTGGAGTTTGATTAGCTGTGGTCCACAGTTCTTCGGGCGTCTCTGTGTATGGCGGCGGTCGCTCCGTCGAGTCAAAATGTGTACGAGACAGCTTTCTGTTGTGTTGTCGACGTGGCTTGCTGCTCTGATGGCCCATTTTTCCGATGTTCGAGATTCGTTGTTGAGAAAGAAGTAACAATTCTAGGTATACTCAACAATTCAGGAGGTGAGAGAGACAAATCGGAGGAATGAATCGGTCACAAAAAACTTTTTGGGAGAGTTGTTAATGCATTGGGATTCTGAGGTCACCGCCACGTGCGAAAAGGCCGCATTTGAGCAACATATCGATGAGGGGTGGCTAGCTTATTGCCATCTTGAATTCCAGTATCAGTTAAGGTTCAGGTCTGACAGAACACAGCCATCCTTTACTCAATCTACATGCGTGTCTTCGTATCAACTCCCACGAATACTCTAACAAGCGGCCGCCCCCCAATTTAACGACCACGATAGCTACTCCGAGGCTTGTTCGGACCCGATGCCTCGAGACTAAGCAACTGATGAGCCATCTTACAAAACCGAGGAGGTTGCAAATGAGAGAGTTGCTTTTTCTGCCTTTCTAGTAAAGCGTCTTCGCTGCAAGACTCAAGAGCGTCTTCCACATGGTACAAGTATGTGCTTGAGCTGGACGAGGGATCACTATCTGCTTTACTGAATCCTACACTATCCCCACATGGCAAAGCTCTGCTTGAGCAAGATATGAATCTATAATTTGAGGAATACAGCTTCGGCGTTCTTTTCGAACATGTTTTTGCACAAGCTGGGAGGGAATTCTATAGTTGTTCACAGCGAGGCGTTCAACATCTCTGCAAGTTTTCAGTTATTTCACATTTAATGTGTTTACATGTCGACTGGATCGGATTGTCAGAAGAACCAAGGGAACATGCCTTCCTTTGCCATGAGTCCTAGAACCCCATTAATGTTGCTGCCGGCCCAAATCATCTTTTCGGACCACTATCCCCATCGCATGGGACTAGAGCAGGTCATCGGCCATCGCATACTCGCGATCTCTTCTTCTGCTGTCCAACTCACAGTAAACCGAGCTGTAAAGAGTGTGAGGAAGCTTCGGCTTCCTGGCCAGCAACGCCTCGAGCTCCGCGTCCGATTTAGATTTGACCTTCCTCATAGCATTGTCCATCACGTCGTACCTTCTTCGGGGAGCAAGCGTGTTGGTGGATTCGATGCCCTTAGACTTCTTTTCGAGTGAGTTGAGTTGTCCGGTCTGTGTCTTGATTGTACGGTCTCTCTCTTCTACGGCTGCCTCGAGGGCGGCGACCTTGGCGCGGACGAAATCGAGATCGAGCATGTCATCGTCGGTGCTCTTGATCTTGAGGGCATGCTTATGCTCCAGAGCTTCGAGCTGCTTGTGGAACTCGTCGTTCGGCATCTCTATCTCAGTCGATGCGTCCGATGTTTTTTCTTGGGTGTAGGTGGTCTTGTATGACGGGGGACGTTCAGGCGAGTCATCCCGATCTGAAGAGTAGAGTGCTTGTGTTGATTTGCTGTTGTGATAACCCATCGTGCTTGATGTTTTGTGGATTTTTCTGTGAACGTGAGGGGAGAAGAAGATGAAAAGGCAGACGTCAACCGTACTTTATAAGGACTTGTGATTAATGACTCTTACATGGGCGCGTTATGAGGTAATTTCCACGCTCTGAGACAAGAACTGGAACAACGAATATGTGCTCAGCAGGTGTCTCATCCCCAGCCGAGGCGCCCTGTCTTCATATCGCTGCAAAAATGCCTGAATGTTTCGAAAGCGCAATAGTCTCAAACGGAGGCGCAAAGAAAGTAGCTCTCGGCCATCTCCAGATCCCCAAGCATCTTCTTCTGCAGCACCTCGCCGACGAGCTTCATGATCCATTTTGGAAGCTCTGGCTGCTTCTCCGATAGTTCTTATAGCTCTGTGACATCCTTGCTTTCAAGCTTGTTACGAAAAGCCTGCATCTTTTGTTCGAGCTGCGCAGCCAGATGTTGATTATCATTGATGTGAACAGGCGAGATTGCGGGGTCACGGGCGACGACTGGCGAAGACGCATCCTGCTCTTGGGGCGCAACCTGTGACAGGTCTGGCTCTAGCTCTGGCTTGATGGCAATCTCGTCATCGGAATCTGTCAGGTCGATCATGGCTGTGTCGTTTGTGAACGCTGCGGCGGCGTCGTCGGAGTCTTGTCCTTGGTTCTCGATCGAAGGTGGTGGGACCGTAGCTTCCAGAAGTTTGATACACGAGTGCAGGTATGCATACTGCAAGAGGCGGTAGATGCACTTCTCCGGGTCGATAATGTCGGCGATGACCGGATGCCACTCGTCGCAAGTGACTTCGCCAGGATAGTAACGCGAGTACGGCGGACCACTGGGCAGGGGATACAACGTGCCTTCCTCCGCGACTCTGAACCAGACTTGCATTCTGGAGCCGTCAGAGATGCGAGTCCATCCGATTAATAAAGCGCCTGCTTCGAACTGGACAGCCGATCTGCGAAGGAAATAAAGCAATGCTGGCTCGAAGCGATTGACTATCTTTGAACCAGTGCTCACGGTCCCGATTGTGCGTTGGATTGATACGACGTCGTCAGAAGTAGGACTGCTTCCATGGGTTGTGCATAAGTGATTGTATCGTTCTTGAGCATGCGGATTGATACGCAGTTGTTGCTCCGGTTGGTGAGCCATCTGTAATCTCGTCAGAGAGTAATTCGAACAACGAAAAGAAACACTTCACGTACTTTCGCGCGCGTTCAAGGCGACTTAGCATAAGAAGAATTGGTTGTGGTGTCGCTGCTCTCACCACGCGCTGGCATTAAAGACAGCTGGTATTTGAATCCGACCTAGCAAAACAGTCACTCCCATAGGTCGCTGCAACTAAAAAGCGAATTTCGCTTTAGGACTTCGCCAGAGAGAGTCATCGAGACAGAACATCATCTCTGCCAAGGCTTGTGAAATCGTAGGCAAAATTAGACAAGAGCCTTATGAACGGCTATCACCTATCTGCTAAGAGACACCCTTTTGCTTGCTCTCGTTACAAATGTGTCAGCACAAAGGCCTCTGGCCTTCTGTTAGCTGTTTGGAGACACGCCGGCACTAATGACGTTAGTCGCATGATGATCGTACGCATTCACAGAGAGCGGTGGTTCTACGAGCGGATGGTCGTGTTTCGATAGATATACAAGCTGGCTTCAAGACGGTTTCTAGATCAGACAGACTGTCGACGAGCCATAAGGACATTGCAAGATCGAAAGTCAAGGTAGGAGGTCAAGCACATGGTACGTGCATTCCAGGCCAAGGCTTCCACAGCACTTTCCGCGTGTCCAATCAAAACTTCATCCCCCTCTCTACCGAACGCCTAGCTGCATAACCAACCGTCCCGTACGATTATGTCGTCGTCGCTCAATTGAACGCTGCCGTGGAAGTGTTTCAGAAGCAGCGATTGATAACACCAAGATGCCACATCGAAGCCCTGCCACATATCCTTGAATGGTACAGAAACGGCTTGTCTCGAAACTCTCCGACCCGGTAGACCCTGAAGATCGATAATATGCTGTGGTATCTGCTTTCTCCAATCAGAGGGTAGGTTTCGTAACAAAATATTCTCAATATCTTGTGTTGATATAATTGCGTACAAAGGACGAGCGATCCTCCCCGTCTACGACCTGATCACCCAATCCGAAGAGCTTTCTATCGACATGGACTTATTACCGCTCGCTACTGGCTACTTTGTATGCTTGTTTCAGTATCGGTCGGTGTTTCTTTGATATATCCGACTGTGTTCTTATCCGATTTTCCTGCTGCTGGACTCAGTGGACTTCCTCATCATGTTTGGGCCTCGACTAGGGCATTCCCTGGCGATGCAAACAAACCTCATGATCTCGAGATGCGACAAATATGGATTCATGGAAGCTATATGAAAGCACTTGAGAAGGACTTACTTCGGGACGTTTTTGTGCTGCAAAATGCCATCCTTGGTGATGCAGCCACCGAGGCCTTTGCTTCTGACGCTCATAGCATTGCGCACCCAAACTGGGGCTATCATTCACCCCTTACATACTGGAATAATTCTCTGGCCAGATTAGAAGCAGATCCGGACATCTTGCAGACAGTCAATGAAAACACCTGCCAGCCTTCTTTCCTGAACTTTGCTCTTCGTCCTTTATCAGTCTTTGCTGGCAAGGCCTTTTCTGGTTCACAACTCGAAGCAGCTGATGCTTTGATCATTTCCCTCTTCAATCGCAACAACGACCCAAAAGGAGAGATCTGGCAGCGGAACATCCAAATCGTTGCTAGTCAGTCTTCTGGTCTACCCATACAATACCAGCGAAATGGCACTCCTGAACATAGTCAATTGTTCGAGTACCGCATACAGCCACTGAGCTTCCGCCAGAACTCTCTTCTGGCAATGGCATATGGCATTATATTCATCTACGTCGGTCTGAGTTTGAGAAGGCTCAAGGCCTTCCATAGTCGTTTCGGTCTGGTGGTTACCGCCATCACTCAGATGACAACCTCTATTCTTGCAAGCTTCACCATATGTGGGTTGCTGCAGATCAATCTCGCTCAGATACCACAAGAAGCCTACCCGTTCGTCGTCCTTGTCATCGGGCTTGAGAACATATTTAGACTGATCAATGCTGTTGTGGCCTACCCTCCAGAGATGATGAATACACAACGCATAGCGAACGGCATGGCTGATATTGGGCACTCATCTCTGGCATCAGCTGCCCAAAATCTGCTTATCCTCTGGTTACTATCGCTGGTTGTATCGCCAGGCGTGGCAGCATTTTGTGCCTTTGCTGCTGTTGCGCTCCTCTTCGACTACTTTTTCCTTCTCACATTCTTCCTCGCCGTGCTCAGTGTGGATATACGAAGATTGGAGCTGCAGGACTCGATCACTAGGAGCAGCAGCTCCCAACCAAAGCAGAAGTCAAGACCGAAACACCACCGTGCTCATAGCCATCACCACGGCCATCATCGAGCCGAGAAACATACGTGGGTAGATGCTCTGATTCACGGGAAAGTTCCATTTTCAACGCGCATGGCCGGCTCAGCGGTTACCATTAGCTTTGTCATGGCTTTGAACTGGCATCTTACTGCCCATGGTCCGCGTACTTCTGCATCGGGTGTTTTCCCAGGCCTCTTTGAGAAGCAGGCTTTACCCATGACGGCCTTTGATGGAACAGTACCTCCACCAACGGATCAAAGCCCTCATCCTGCGACGTGGCTTCGTACGCAAGATTATGAGAATGCTGTACACTTTATGAAAGTTGTCAAACCTGGAGCTCAAGGCTTTGTTGCCAAGATCTACGATCCCTTGATCATCACACTAGGAGGCGCAGACCGAAGTGGTATACTTCTTCGCAAGGAAACATGGCTAAACTCCCTTCGCGGGGTCGCCATCCAACACTTCTACCCTACAGCTATCACAGTTGTGTTCGTCGTGGCTTTTGTTACGGTCCTCATGAACTTCCTTTTGTGGGATGATCGAGCTGAAGATGCAGAGTACGAGAATGGAGGCGATAATCTCCCTCTGACAGTACACGCGATTGAGACAGGTCATATGCTTGATGTTGTCAAGATCACAGGCTGCAGACAGGGACACATGCTATCCATCAGTCTAGACCGCACCATCTCGATACTCCTCTTCAAGCCGGTCAGCAACTCTTATATGACGATACATCCATCACCAGCATCATGCGCACAGATCAAATGGCCCATCCATGCTTGTAGTATCAGTGACAAGGGCGACTGGATGGCTATCTTGGATGACAACGGCAAGGTGCTACTCGGCAATCTGTCAAGAGGCGAGTTCACTCATGACTTCAATATGGACAGCGAGGAGAAGCTTCCCCTCCTCTTCGAGTTCGTGCCTTCTCCATCAACACCGAACGGACAAGGAGTCTCATTTGCGGTCGTGTCCGCAGACGGAAAGTTAACAGAATATCACACCCACAACAAGTCAATCCAGACTTTCCGAGTGTCAGAGGGAGAGTTGTTAGCAGCCTCATTCAGTTTGGCTCAACGACACTTGCCCAAGATTGTCCTCTTACATCCGGATGGACATATCTCGGCATTACAGAAAGCATCAGGCATGTGGAGCTTCCGAGAAATGCCACTGGGATATCCTCGTCCACTGTCGAACAAGGCAGCCAGTGCAAATGCATGCCTCCAGACCATTGATGAAGTGGAAGCATCTCTGATTTGCACAACCAACACCATTACGCTACTCCATACACCTACCGTCCGCCAATCGGGCTCCTTTAATATTCCAAACGTCAAGCCGAACAGCGTGCGGGTACTGCATACCGGCAGAAACCAATGTCTCAGCTGCGGCGGCATGACAGCAAGCAGTCTATCTCTGGTATTTACGGACAACGAAACAAGAGAATGTGTAGTCCGAACATACGCAGCTCAAGGCGAACCCTCCAAACCTCTCGGCCTCTTCACAGAAGATCTCGTCTGTAACTGCGCGGCCAAGTTCCACTGGGAGAAGAATGAACACAGGCTTCAGGACGCCGGATCCTGGGAGTCAACAACAGAGGCAGTAGTCGGGCTACGAAGAAAGCCTCAAACTCCACCAAGTTCTCCAGTCATATTGCCGAAAGACAACGGTAATATACTACGCCGACGACGAAGAGGCACAGGAGCCAGCACATCCTCGGGAGACGAAAATGAGCAATGGGAAGCATACCTCTACTCAGCATCCGGCGAACTCCATACCGTGGCCATCGACATGTCAGGAGAAAACCAACTCTACGCCACCAGAGCAGGTCCGGCTTGTCAACTCGGCTATCGTTCTGTAGCCATCGTGCTAGGCAGCACAGTGTACGTTATCAAAGTGTGGGAGAATTGGAAGGACAATGGCGCTAAAGGAGTTTCGGATGGAGGATCACAGCCATTGCTTTCACGGAGGAGGTGGACTAGAAAGGCACAGTGAGGTGTTTTAGAAGTAGAATTGCCGTAATGCGCGAAGCAAAATTGTAAAATCGAAACCTCTCAAGCGCGAAGCTCAAAGAGAAGAGGGGTATCCAGTTATGCGCCGTGTAACGCCTTGTCCCAATCATCACTTCATGTATCCCTCTCTCAAACGTTCCAGTCTCTTTCTTTGCCGTGTCACATCAATTCCACGTCCTGACCTCCACATTCGCATCCGCATCTCTAGCCAACCTCGTCTCTCTACTCGTCTCATCCAAGACTTTATTATGCGACTGTGACTTTTGAGCATCTAGTTGTTTGCCCAATTTGCCTTTTTGGCTTTTGCTTTGGGAGGATTTGAGACGTTCCTGTTCCACCACCGGATCGCGTTAGCATTTGTGTTCCTCTAGACATGCGGATATCGAGGTGGGTTTGGCAGGCATACCTCTGCAGCCATGGCGGCGGCAACGCGAGGATCATTACTACTCGGTGCAGGCGAGGAACCGCCGACTACGCGACCTTGTGCGGGTGTAGGCGCATACGAAGCAGATACTGGTTTGTTTGGCGCAGCGATGACGGGTTTGGGCGCGGGAGTCGAGTTGGCGTTCGCGAGAGTTTGGCCGCTGCCGGAGAAGTTGTCGGATTTGGGCTTGCCGAAGCAGTTGCCCATGATGATAGATGTTGAGAGGGGAGATATGCGTAGGAGGGAGAGGTTTAGGGAGGGTGGAGAGGTGAGAGGGCCATGGGTGAGTGAGTTGGCGCGGACAGGGTGGCTCGCCGAGAGATGGGCTTGGGAGGGTCTCGGCGGACGCGAAGTTTGTGGCGCAGATGGTGTGGGGGTTTGCAGAGGCAGGAAGGATTTTGAACAGATTGATCTATTGAGATTTCCATACAAGTAGGTACAAGTCGATGGAGTATATACGTAAAGGTCAATAAGTTGAAAACGAAGTGTTTCAGTGGACTCGAGGGGTTGTTGTGTAGCCACGGAAATGCATGATGTTCTTGAATTGCTGACCACGTCCAGTGAGAGAGCAATTTCGACCACTTTCCTCAACGGACAAGGCTATATAAATTTCAGGTATACCGTGAGTTTGTAATACTCGTTGCTTCCATGTTCAGTCGAGAAGTAAATCCTTTGGAAAGCGTGGTGAAGAGGTCACTAACATGGAATTGGGGGTAGAGGAGGCAGGAAACACCTTGATATTGAGTAGTCATCAACGCCAAGTAACCATCAAGGTCGTCCTGATCAACTGGACTCGTGCAAATCGACTCCTGAGCGGCTACTGGCCAATTGACTTGGTAAATCACATCAGTCGTCATGTCGCACCTCCCCTACGCTTGGACCGATTCATTCAGCGGTATGTATCCGTCGTTGTCGACATTGTTTGGCGTGGATGCAGGCAGGAACGAGGCGCGGGACAGCCCCACGACTTTTCGCCAACCACACAGAGGAGCCGAAAACGTCAGCGCGACACCTTTTCACCACCACGCCGTCGACCACATGGCGAGACAGCAGCACCCGCCGCCCGGACCATCGTTGCTGTCGTCGGCGTCGGCTGAGGGATCCGCGACGTCCAAGGGTCTTGCGTATGCACCTGCATCTGCAAACATGGCCGGGCCCGAACACGGAGGAGGATGTTTTCTGTCGGCGCCATGCGACAAGCCCGATTGCGACGAAGCCACTATTTGCTACGACTATTCTCTACCGCACTATGCCGACCTCCACTGCGCCCAGGATGCCTTCAATTGTCCTGAAGCCTTTGACTGCGGCGAGACGAACTGCAATGCCGCCGACTGGCTATGCACCGACCTAAACTGCCACGAACCCGGATGCGATCAAGAACACGCTCGAGAATGCACCCCTGCCTGTGCCGCCGCTACAGTCTCTTGCTCTGACCCGACTTGTAACGAAGACCATCTTTACTGCTGTCTCTCGGATGTCTGTCCTCGTCCTCATCCTCCTGGCACAGAGTGTCCTCAACCGCAATGCCACGATCAACACATCCCTACGACCATCTGTCACCCTGGTCCTGCTGTTGCATGCACACAACCGTATGGCTACAAGACCTCCTCTACCGCTGCTACCAGCCAAGATACAATGTCGACAAGCACCATAAGCACCCCAACGACAGACTCGATCCCCACACCAGACAATTTCCTCTCCCTGATAGAGGCTGCTTCATTGCTTCCTCCTGTGGGATACAACTTCCCTACCTCAAGGTATGCAACACTCTGTACTACACGTGAGCTCGTCTTACTAACCGATTACAGTGCCTATCCACCACGAAAGCGCATGCGACTAGACGAATCCACCTCCTATCAGGACTTCAACGCACCATACTACACACCAAATGATTACTGGCAACAAGACCTGTCACAAAGCTTCTCATCATCACAATTCCCTTCGGCAAGTCAACCCATCACCGCAAGCGCTTCGCCTGCCGTCAAGACAAAGGTTCGCCAAGAAAAGGCTTCGAGAGACTTGGATGATATTGCCATGTGTAGATGGAACGATGAAGTTACTGGGTGAGTCTTCTGCATGATTCGACTCTAAAGCAGCTGCTGATTGACTTTATTCTAGTCCTTGTAATCGTGTCTTTGCTACCATTGAGGATTTGCACAACCACGTCAAAGATCATACTTGCACTTTGGTGCCTTCGAAAACACCTAACCGCACATTTGTTTGTCGCTGGGAAGGCTGTGAAAAGGATGCACCATTTGGTACCAAGAATCATCTCGACCGACACATGCAAAACCACACTCGCTGTAAGTACAAACCATCTACGAGACGTCACTCGATCAAGTGCTCATTATTTCCAGTCAAGCCATTTGCCTGCAACATTTGCGGCCACCGTTGCGTTACTCAGCAGCAACTGAACAATCACCTAACGACACACTCACGGGAGAAGAAGTTCAAGTGCGACTTCCCTGGCTGCGGCAAAGTCTTTGGAGTCAAGACAGCACTATCAACGCACAAGCGCACCCATACCAACGAGAAGCCCTTTTCCTGCCGCTGGTGTGGCGACAGCTACTCAGACAGCTCGAATCTGTCGAAACACCGCAAGACTGTTCACGAAGACGACAAGACCGCCATCCCTTGCCCGCATCCAGGCTGCGAATACCGCGACTCCCGTGCACAACGGCTTGAGCGTCACTGCCGTGATACCGGGCACGGTTTGTCTCTGCTCGGCGACGCACACAAGTGGAGCGAGTACACGAGGAAAAAGCAGGTCAGGAGTCGCACTGCAAGTGTTGCCCCTAGCGTTGCATGAGCAGTGTTGGCGCAAAAGGAACATTTAACGAGCTATGATCAAAAAGTTTCATTTTGTTTTTTTTTCGATGTGTGAGTAGATAAGATTCTTTTTGTGTATAATTTGAGGACAGAAGAAGGTGGATATGAACAGCATGGACCATTCTACCAAAATATCAGCAGTCGCGTTCCTCAGCTGCTTTGAACAGCTTTGACATAATGTTCCTGCCTTCCATTGTTCATTCGCTCGACGCACCGGTTAGCCCATTGAAAGCTCTCGTCATGGATCAATTGTTGACGTACAAGACTCACATCACTTGATACTCGAAGTCGGCCAAGGACAAAGGCTACAATAGCATTGCTATACTGTCGTCGACCATTCACAGCCCTCTATTGTTCGTCGCTTATTGGCCAATTGCCTACATCCTCTCTCCAATACACGATCGCTCCTTCCTTCTTCACATTCTTCCTTGTTCGTCAAGAGCAAGCACAGCTGAACTTCCAAGACCCTCTCACCTTCAACGACGTTGCTCAACTCAATTGATCACCTTCACATCTATCTTACCATACAGCCATTCATCGGCTTTAACCTTTCATTCAACATCAACCCGCAATCATGGCCATCAGCAACCGCAGACTTTTCAGACGTTATCCCTCCAAGAAGCCGACCTCAAAGCCCGCCGCATTCTTGTCAGCACTTGACAACGGAACATCAGCACCAAGGAAGAAGGCCACTGCCACTACCTCACGTCGCCCGAAGTCGCTGCCTTACAAGATCCCTCGCGCTCTGAAGAAGGCCATCAAGAAGAACCTCGTCAAGATCGTCAAGGACCGCCGCCGTAAGATGCGTGATGAAGAGGTATGTTCTCACTGATCCTTTATTCCGAAGATTCTCCAGACTGACCATCATACCTCCACAGCACAAGAAAACTCTCATCGACATCGAAGCCCGCACCTTCGAGGCCCGCGGCTACTTCCAAGCTTTCGACCACATCTTGCAGAACTTCGACATGAGTGATGAATTGGCATATGCGCTGGATGAGTTGCTGCTCAGATGTGTGGCAAACACTCAAGCTGGAGTTGGAAGACAGGAGGCTGGACTGCTTGGCAAGAAGGCTTTTGCTAGCAAGGTTCTCGAGGGCGGTTACATCACTGAGGAGATCAAGAAGGAGATGCTTGAGTGGATGGGCGAAGACGAAGTTGAGGGTGAGGAGTGGGTCAAGATCAAGGATCTGCTCGAGTTGGCAGGCCACGATGAGATTGACGAAGAGAATGAGAGTGGTTCCGGAACTACTGAGGATTGATGGAAGAAGTAATTGGACAACAACACGACACCAACAACACAACGAAAAGCTTGAGCGAAGAGACTGAAGAGACTCAAGATTGAATTTTGAGGATGAAGCTTACTCGCATCGATGCTGGAGAAGCAGCCAACGGGATGAGGGGCAGAAGCTTGACTATGAGAGACACGACTGGATGAAGAAGCATGAGGAGACGAAAAAGATCGTCTACCTGCTGGATCAGGCTTGCAACAAAACGTATTTACGAGGCATCCTCTAGCCTCTTAAGACATCAAACATATTTATCTCTTTGCACACAACATCTTTTCCCTGTGACATAGATGACAAGGAGGCGATACGGAGACGTACGATCGAAAGCGACAAGTGACTCTGCAAATCCGCGATAGATGACGCCGTAATGATACGGATAGACTGGCCTGTAGAGATGCGATAACAATATAAAAGCCTCTTGAAACTCCTATATTTCTCGAGTCAGTCCCTTCTCTAGACCTTTTTAGTTCTTATCTTCCATCATATCGTACTCTTCAGTCTCGATCTCTTCCATAACATCGTCGTCCACGTCATCATTATCATCCACATTGTTCAATAACAACCAATCTTCATCGACTTCCACTATTTCTTCCGTTGTAGCTCCATCCCCATAATCCATGTTTTGCTCGTGATTGTATTCTTGCATCTCTCCTCCCTCTTCCATAATTTCATCGCCATCATCATTGTCGTGATCGTCGTCGTGATCACTCGATTCCACAGCAGCTTCAATTTCTGCCCGCAAAGCCTGCATCTGTGCTCTTACTTCCCCGATTTCTCGTTCGATAATCTTTTCTCTCAATCGCAAAACAGCTAGGTGTGTTTGTTGGGTGTTTTCACCCTGGGTATCTTGATTTGAGAGGGAAGCAGTGAGGTTGGTTTGGAAGTGGAGGCGTTGGTAGCGGATCGCTAGGGTGCGGGCGGTTAGGCGGGTTAGTGTTTGGGTGAGCTGTTGAGGGGTGTGTTAGAGTAGGAGTGGAGGAGGTTTGGGTAATGCAGAGTTGCTGATGAGCGAGGAGAGGAGGAAAAGGAGGGGGCTTACGGTGGTTATGCGGGTTTGGAAGGATGCTTGGAGTTTGGTGATGGTCTCGTTGTTCTCGTTGTTGTCTTCATTGCTCTCATCGTTGTTGTCTCCAATGTCTTCCTTTTCGAGGGCGGAAGTTATGTCGTTGTTGTTTCCTTCTTCTGAGGGATCAAAGATGGCGTTCTCCTCTTCTCCTTCCTCGGGTGAAGATGGAGGCGTTGGCATTGGTGAGTCGGAGTACTGGCTTAGTTTCGGAGGCATGCTGATCGAGTTGAAGTATTTCTTCCCGCCGAGTGAACTTGAACTTCTTATAGCTGCTCAGATCTGGGAAGCTCTTGCGCGGGTGAACAGGAATTGGAGAGATGGCTGCGATGTGTTATAATGGAAAGCTCCCGAGAGACGGACTTGGAGTCAATCATGTCAAGGGATATATGCTTTCTGTTCAGTCAAAGAAGTATTGGTCTCACAATACATGATTGTTCAGAAATAGCTGGGACATGAGACTCGGATGAAAGGGATATAAGACATGCATCAACGACGTCGAGAATGTTTTCTCTCGAAACATCTTCGGTGAATCGTGCCTACAACGTGGACGCACGAGACATATATTGGAACGATGTATCTTGTGTCCGTAAGTGATGGATGTGTTCTGAGAGGATCGTTGAGGAAAACGCTTCCAAAGGATGCAATATTGTATCTCGAAGCTTTGTCATTTTGACAGACGTGTCTCGGAGTCGATACAAGGCGAGAGTCTCAGTACAGTAGTCAAGAATTGCTCTTCCTAATCTGGCAGGTATGTTCAGCAAATCGGATGTCAGACTAGACACTGCAACGCGGACAAGTTCCATAGCTCGGTCAAGCACAGTTGAGTACGAAGCTTGAGGGCTGGAAGTTGTGCTCTTGTGAGTTGGGTTTCGCGAGTGTGTAGAGAGGACACTGCAGTTATTCTTTTGCAGCATGCACGCTGTTGTCAAGAAAGGCCGCTCGTACTGTAAAGTGCTATGAAGAGTAGAAGGCCGCCTTCAGTCCGAGTATCCTGGCAGAGAACGCACGTATTGCCGGAAAGTAAGGCCTTCCAAGGAAGCATAGGCCTCCATGAACCAGTCACTCATGGCAGTACTAATACGGAGGTTATCGTACCGCGTTCAGTGGATTCTGGTGAGACCCTGACATTTCATCTGATGTGTAATCCTGTGAGTATGGATCCAGTTCTCCTTCTTAAGCCGAGAAACGCGGTTTTCAATGTTCAGGATGGTGATACAGACTATTGGAGATGCTCGTCGTGCAGCCAAGCGGTGGATCGGTTGTGGCGGCGACGCTCCGACGTGAAACGCGGCTCTTCGAAAGGCAACGATCTTCAGGTCCCATCGCAATGACTTTTCCACAGCAAGAAGCTGGGATATCGCATCCGCTATCTTGCATTACCTGCGGGTGCCCAGTGGACCCGTGTACATATCCTTGTCCCGATGATGAGATTCTCAGTGCAGTAGCGAGCAGCATAACTTCGTATCCAATCTAATGACTCGTCTACTGCCTCAACGCAGAGGTAAGGCCTTTGGTGTGATGGGTATTCCTGCGACTTAGCATGCTGCTGCCTCGCACTTTCCTTCTTCTCAAACACCAGATTTTCCCTTACAAGATGAAGTCCATCGTTGCTGCTCTCGCGCTCAGTGTCGTGACTGTCCACAGCGCTGTCCCGGCGCCCTACCCAGTGCTCGCACCTTACTCGTCGATCAATGCCACCGCTCTACCGCCCACCTCTGCCAACTCTACACTCTCGAGCATTCTCAGCACAATCTCTGCGTCAGTCAATGCTACTTCGGTATCAGACCCTGTCTCAGCGTGCCCGACGACCGATGTCTACTCCACGTCAACGGTGACCTCGAGTGGTATCGGCACAGTCTACTACGTCACAACCACTACTCTGGAACCCTCTACCCGTGTCGTTGAGAGCGCGAGTTACGTTGCAACCGAGTCATTATCTTTGGGTAGTCTGACGACGGAATATACCTATGTCCTCACCGATTATGAGACTCGCTACGATACCACGACCACAATCTCTACCAGCGCTTGTGTTTCGACTGCCACCAAGTACGTCCTCTATTCTCACGTTACGATACTTTGGTGCTTCTCTTTTGTTTGAGATGGCTAACATCCCATTTCCAGAACTGGAGTTGCGACTGTCACAGAATACACAGGAACCTTTACACCTTCGCCGCTCCCAACATACTGCCCAACCACAGCTACCTATACGACCATCTACCCAGAAGGCCAAGTCACTAGCACAAACCTGAGGACTGACTACGATGTCGTCACCAGCACCTCTTATTATCTGACCACTAGTACGCACGTCTACTGGGACTCTACAACGACTGTCACCTCTAGCATACAAGGCTTGACATATTTGTCTGGCGGACCGACCATCACAACTACATATCCCATCGACTGCACTTCGACCAGCTACACCTCGACTGCATCCACCACTGTAACCCAAGCGGCCAGATGTGCTCCCACTAACCTCTATTCCGGCCTCGGCAGTATCGGCAACCCTGATGGTCTGGACACTAGATCTTACTGGCGCACCGATGACGCTGTCAATAAAGATGCGTCTTCATGTTGTCAGGCCTGCGTCGATGATGCAAACTGTGTAGCCATGGATTATTATGTTGGAGAGGGCTACTGATGCGACTTGTTCCTTACGCAAGACGAACAGTGTGGCAAGGGCATTGCAGTCACATACGGATACGCCGGTCAAGGTACATTTGTACAAGCTGGATGTGGCTATGTCGCGCTTGCCTAGAAGCATGTCACGACTTTCTGAATACCAGAGATATATCTTCGACAGTCCTCTTGATTATTCTCCTGGGCGAAAAGTCAATGATCTTCCAGATTTGTATCAAGCCCAACTCACAAGACTACGCTGCATCCCCATGTGCTAAATCTTGTCACATTTCGCCATCCTCCCGTCATCATTTATCTCGAACTATCACATCTATATCTATTCACGATGCTTCCCGTGACATCATAGCCATGCATAGAGATGAGCTAGTCGACACGCTCTCACTGGGAAACCCCTGGTTCAGAAATTACTGTTGCATTTCCAATAGCTAACACGCGGTAGAATTCCAATATATGGGTGAGGTATTCTCGGAAGATGGCGTTAAATGGCGAGCTGTGCTCACCACTGGTGTATATCTTTGAGTATCCACGAATCTCAAAACCTTTAATATCTTTCGGTGTTTCAACCTGAAATCATAAGTTTCATGATATTTCGGTATATGACATTGACTGACAGGTTGGATGGAAACAAGGACGCGGTGTAGTCGAAGGGATTCTCGGTCCGAACCGATTCCAGACCCCAACTCTCACTGGGAATTGAGCCGATCACTGTTTACATCGACAATCATACAACTCCAAATGGCTCAGAGAAAAGACGGCGACAATTGAAGAGTAAAAAGTTGTTTGTGGTGAAGATCAACCCTCTCAAAAAAGAAAAGTGGCGATGCAGATATGATATACAATTACATGATTTGACACATGCGATTTTCCGATTCCAAAAGAAACAAAAACACCTCGCTTTCTGCCGCTCACGAACAACAACACCGCCCATATGCAAGAATCTCCCCCCAATAAACACCATAAATCACATCTCCTTCTGAACTTATATATATACAAAGACGTGTACGAATGGAAAAAGTTCAGAACTTCTAGTGGAAGAAGTACTGACTCTCCTTCAATCTCGTAACGTCAAAGTCGCCCTTCTCGGGGACTTCGGGGAACTTGAGTGGAAGCCAGACAAATACCTTTCTGACTTGCTCCTTCTTCGTACCCTTTACCCTTTTCACCTTCAATGATTCCAGCGTCGGCACTGCATCGTCTTCTGCT
>Ga0115846_100293_pt1 | contig 26671 bp, 23 predicted proteins | sample InSIn5gowninarea_2_FD_83860 | JGI IMG/M metagenome (GOLD analysis project Ga0115846, IMG submission 83860) | reverse complement strand
ATCCTGTGAACGAAATTGGAGCAGGTTTTGTCGCCTCGCTACGGACGTAATGGCTGTACATCCTCCTGGTTGCTTGATAGTCGTGATGACCGTCATCTGCAGCCTGCATAGACCAGACAAAGTGACGCGTAGCGTCGTCGGTAAGCGAGTCAAGACTGTTATCATGCGGATTAAGCAACACCGAATTGTAGCTCCAGTCGAGTTTTGGACGCCCTTCGAAACGGTAACATTTCATGAGATTCACGTAAGACTGACCGACTTGGAAGTGAGCCTTGCAACGCTGCGCCTGGGTTGCACTAAGCTGAGCAAGGGCATTCTTCGCATGGTCAATTGCAATCCAAGCGTGTTGCCACATAACTGGTGTCCATCGCTTGAGGACCGCGAACTTCTGCGCCATAATCGCATTTCTGACTCGAGCAATCTCGATGCAGACGTCGACATATAATGACCGAAGGGCAAGGTTCCGTGGTGTGCCATACGGATAGCTCGATTGTGTGAGTTGCATGAAACATTCGTGAGCAACTACCGTGCTTGCAGTAAGCAAGTCTAGAGCGCAGGTGAAGTGTCCAGACTGGGAGAAATGACATGCTTCCTCTTTCAATGCCAACAGGCGCTCCACGAGGTCGGGAGAGCTTAAGCTCAATTTGTCATTCTCTTAGCCATCATGGTGAGCAACGAAGCATAGTGTCCTGTTAAGTAGGAGGTCACACTGTGCAAATCTCTGAGAAAAACTAAAGGTAGCACACGATCCTCGATGATTGCGTCGAGCTTCGCCCCGACATTTTTGGGGTTGAGGACAATGTCGAGGCTTGTAAAGTTTGCTAGTCTACTGCTTATCAGGCGGCGCACAAAATGCTGCTATGAGCCCTTGTCGTAAGCAAAGAGCATTTGGTGACCTATATCGACTCCTCCTTGTAGGTTTCTATCCCCAAAACTTTGCAGGAAGTTCAGAGTGAGGTTAGCAGAGTCGATGAACGCTAGTTGTTCATGTCTTGAGAAAGGTTGGGGTAGTGTTATTTGTTCGGAAAGTACTGTTTGGAGTTCTATGAGCTTATTGCTCGGAGCTGCGATTAGAAACCAGTCGTTCTTGTTCTTCATGCATTTCAAGCCCTCGTCTCGCATCTGCTTACAGACATGTAGGATTCTGATATCGAAATTGAATTTGTTCAAATTCAAGTTATCATTGCTAGCCTCACAAGCAGCGTTTTCTCTGGAATACGTAATTGCAACAAAGTATTTATAGACTTCATCGCGAAGTTCTTGAGGCAGGTCAAGGAAAGGAAACGCTTTCTCGTGGACATTCTCCTCGTCAGAACCTTTCTGAATACTCATGTTATGTAGTCTGTTGATTGATCTGGACAAAAAGTTCGTGGTGTAGGTATGTGTAAATTCTTCCAGGTGAGGTCTGTTTGGCGGTAGGTTCTTGTACATTGAACTTCCATGAGCACTTCATAGACAGGTAGAACATCAACCTGATGCTGGAAAGCAAGAGGAAGATATATATACCATCGGCAAGGAGGACCTGCTTCCAAGATACAGGTCCTCATATGTGGAACCTTCTCGTGGTCCGCATTCTGGTTGGCTGACCATGTATCTGAGTCCCGACCATTTGGATCTGCTCATTTCGTTTTTGACTACTGATTCCATGATGTCGTGCGACCTCCTCAACACTGTCGTTGGAGTTGATTGTCGAAAATCAAGACTGCAACCAACCATGACGCTCCTCAGCTCAGAGCAGCCGAGTGCGACTAGACTTCTCGATACTCCACGTTAGTGGACTGAGATGACTTACCATGGAACGCTTTACTACCCTCTCAGCAACGTCCTAAGCATATGAACGCCACGGCAACATCTTCAACAAATGCTGCTGTTAGGAAGAAAATGCATCAAGATGAAGTTTCGAGTGTTCTTTCCAAAAGGCGAAAATTGCTCAGACGTTAACTCCCCCATTGATCTCTACGACACTACCATTCATATATCTTGCTTCATCCGTCATCAGGAAGGCAACCACATCAGCTACGTCTTCAGGCACACCCATCCTGCCAAGACTTGCAGCAGCTTCGCTAGCCTTGACTGCTTCGGGACCAGCCAGCACACTTGCGTTGGTAGGGGTGCGGATATTGCCCGGAGCCACGACATTGACTCTAATACCCTTGGGACCAAGCTCTAAAGCCATACTTTTCGAGAAGCCGATGATAGCATACTTTGTTGCACAGTAGGTGGCCATTTCTTTGCTTGGTCTCTGACCAAGAATCGAACTTACGTTGACGAATGTACAACCTGCATGTTCCTTGAGATGTGGAAGTGCTGCTCTTGTCACATTGAAGGTCCCTTTCAGGTTCACATCGATCAGCTTATCGAAGTATCCCTGAGGTAGGTCGAGGATGGGATATGCTGTGGGGTTGATCCCAGCACAGTTGAAAACATGGTCGAGACGCTTGAAATACTGGACGGTTTCGTTGACAACTAAATTACATTGTGCTTCATTCGATACGTCGAGCTCGGCGGTGATGACTGGAGCAGGATCTGATAATTCAGCGGTCTCATTGAGGCCGGCTTCGTTGATATCGGTCAGGGCAAGAGAAGCTCCCAGCTTCGCGAGCTTGATGGCTGCTGCTCTACCGATACCTGAGGCAGCACCTGTAATTAATACCACTTTTCCATCCAAGGGTCTTGCCATGACAGTGAACTCGTTTAGAATTAAAGTTTGAATGGTTAAAATGCTTGTACTATCATGATTGTGGGAGAGCAAGATCAAATACAGGAAAATGTGCTCGGGGATGTCACAGTTTGAGGTAGCAAGCAATAGAGGTTTTTCGTCTCCAAATCGGGATCGCTAAAGTGGTACCCAACTGCTTCGAGTTACTTTTTCATCCTAAACATATCGCATTCAATGTCAAACAACTCTATTGCAGAGCCTACTACGTTAGTCTATTGAATTGTGATGGCACACCATCCGACTGAGTGCATTTGAATATGTGAGGCGAACTGTTGATCTGCCACTGCTAATGACATGCAGGCCGTGTGAAGCATGATCTAGCAAACGCCCATAGTAATCTTTACATCGAATTCTTCCCCGCAGCAAGTTCTAGAAAGTGATTGAGATACTGCAGCTTACTGTGCCTGACAGCAGCCCTGCAGTAAAAGCACATTAAACTAACCAACCTTGTCTCCTTCTAATACAGATTTCTTGACTTCCTGTCTCGCATAACACAGAGATACAGTACCGAACATGGAACACGCTAAACGAGGCGCATCTGCTCTAGCTGCTTCAGATACTGTCACAGCAGTAGAAGCATACACCAAAGCACTCATTGAACACCCAACTTCGCCCGACTATTTCACACAACGATCAACCGCCTTCTCCAGGCTTAAGCCTCCGAGACACGATTTAGCTCTTCAAGATGCCGACTACGCTGTGTTGTGCGGGCAGAATCGAGGAAAGCGTGACAAAATACAGGCAGCGCAACAGCGAAGAGTGGTTTCACTATACAACCTAGGTCGATATGCCGATGCAAAGTTCGTTCTGGATAGCATGAAGAGATGGCGGCCGAAGGACTCTAAACCTCAAGAGATGGAACACAATATGTGGTCTACCAAGATCGAGAACAAACTGAAGACTGGTTCGCAGGAGATAACCATAAAGGAATATCCGACTGAGTCCTTACCAGACGAGAAAGCCATGAAAGCCTTATTACAGAGTCAGCTAAGGACTGACGGTACCTTCAAGCTTGATGGCGAACAGCAAGACGCTGACATGACCGATACCTCTACAGCCGAGCAAGCGCCTGTCGATCAAGCTAATAGCACATCTACCACACCTGCAGCCCCGACGACCACTGTACCTCCTCAGAAGATTCGTCACGAATGGTATCAGAACAATGCCTCCGTCATAATAACACTCTATGCGAAAGGCGTTAAGAAGGAATCAGCTGAAGTCGAGCTCGAGGAAGACAACATCTCCGTTTCCTTTCCGCACCCATCCGACAACTCATCTACGTTCACATTCACTCTCGACCCACTATTCGCTCTCATCGACCCGTCCAAGTCGAAGTACGCCGTAATGTCCACCAAAATCGAACTCACTCTCACCAAATCCGTAGCAGGTCAAAAGTGGGCGAACATAGAAGGCTCCACTCCCCTAAAAAAGGACACACCAGCACCATCAAGCAATGATCCCACCAAACAAGCCATCCTAACCGCATTACACTCAACATCAACACCCTCCTCCCATTCCACTCCCTCTCAACCCACCGTTGGTCCTCAACCTACAGCCCCCTCCTACCCAACCTCCTCCCGCAACGGCCCCAAAAACTGGGACAAACTCGCCGCCGACCTCACCGCCAAAAAGCCCAAATCAAAACCAAAATCAAAATCAGCTCAAGACGACGACTCCGAACCAGAAGACGACGCATCAGACACCTACGAAAGTGACACAGGCGACGCAGTAGACGGCTTCTTCAAGAAACTGTACAAAGGCGCCGACGACGACACACGCCGTGCTATGATGAAGAGTTTCCAGGAAAGTAATGGGACAGCGCTGAGTACGAATTGGGCTGAAGTAGGCAAGGGGAAGGTGGAGGAGGTTAAAGGGAAAGATGGTGATTAGAATGCTGCATCAGGCTTCGGTCGAAAGAGCAAGAAGGTGAACATGGGAACAGATGTTGGGAGGACACCCAATGCCTGAGAACGAGTACTGGAAGACAGTAGGTAGAGTGATGTTATTGAATGCACCGGACCAGATTGTTCTAAGTAAGGTAGTTGAAGCGTCAGAGCAATCGACCACGCAAGTAAGGGATCCTTACGCACGACATTCAAGGAGCAAATCATGTATTTTGTCTACCACGGGTACGCTATGGACAAACGTGCGGTGATTATGTACATACTTTAGCGACGGAGTTTCGGATTAGTGATGGATGATAACGAAGATACATGTATCCAGTCTCAGAGACAGCAGAAGAGATTTATTCTATGCTATGCTATGCTATGCTGTGGTATAGTTTGATGTGAGTTCTGAAGTGAATAGCACATGAAGAGCGCTCGACATGGATACATGACTGGGTACAGACCATGAACTACATAAGTAATCAATCCATTTGATGTCGGCAATTGATGAGGACCTAAGATTTATCCTGACTTAGACGCTGGATTTCTCTAGTGTATTTGTTGCTTGCTTTAAACGCCCGCTCCCATTGAAAGTCAAGAGGTTAACGTGTCCAGGACCCTTTCAAATCCTGTCAAACCAGCTGCTGACCAAAGACAGGTACCATACCTGACCATGCAGTCCCATTCGACGTGCATTCACTGTCCAAGCACTATCCATCACCATCACCGCTCTCATAATGATTATCGAGGCAGCCCCTCCCCCTCCCACCGTCCTTCACACTTGTACTCCTGCCCCTGACTCTCCCATCACCATTTCCACCCCTGCCATTCTCACCCTTAACGCTCCCTGCCATGCTCCTCCCCTCCTCCGTGCAACACCGTGTCCTGGCGCGCGATGCGGAATATCAGGGGGCGGGATTCTAGGCATGATGCTTAGTCCTGTTCCTACGCGCTGGATTCTGGTTCTGTTGGTGTTGATATTGGGGTCGTGGATAGTGGGTGCTGCGGTATGTTGGCGATGGATGGAAGGTGAGAGTGAGAGGGGGAGGGGGAGGGGAATGTTCTCTTTTTCGTTGATTGTGGTGGGTTGTGGGAGTATTGCTTTGTCCCTTTGAGTGTTTGGTGTGTTGTGGGTAGTGTTGTTACGAGCGGGTGAGATCATGGGCTTTGTCGTGTTGTTGGCGAAGTCGAAGTCAAAGCAGCTCAATTGTCTTCTCATACTGTCTCGTTGCATCCACTCCCGCGCTTCAGTGAGGCGTTTTATAGCCGGATCTGCGCTGAGTGGTTGCTGGACTAGGCTGTTCGGACACCATGCTGGGGCTGAATGTTCGATGCGTATGGCTGAGTAAGTCGATTTCCGCCAACCGTTGCGGTCGACGGAGTATGGTCGTAGTGCGGTACTTTCTGGTCGTGGTGTGAAGTCGTGGGGGAAAGTTGTTGTGGATGAGGAGTGTCTGTGGTGGGCTTTTGTGAGGGTTGTTACGGTGGTTGAGTGTTGGAGTGGTAGGGCACAACTTGATTTGAATGGGGTTGAGGTGGTGTTTGTGATTTCGCCTAGCGCTTGACGACGGGTTTGGACTGTAAGACCTGGTGCTATGGTGGTCGGGGTAGTTGATGGAGTTGATGTATCAATTGTTCTGATCGTGCCGTTGCGTAGGTCTTGGAGTTCTTTTATATGAGCTTGTAGGTTGTGGGAAGGTTTGGGATGTCGGACATTGGTCGACTGTGAAGTTGGGCTTGCGTGAAGATGCGCAGGGGCGTTGTTGTGGCGGCTGTGGTTGGCCTGCTAAGGAAGGTGCTAGGTGCACTGCCGTCCAGGCTTGTTAAGTCGAGGTTCGATACCTCATTAAGGGCTGAGAGGTTAGCATTGAGATTGTGAGTACTATCGTAAGGTCCAGCACTAGTATCAATGGTACGGTAAGTTGGTGAGGGAGATATTGTACTGTGTAATCCAGTTAAGCGTTTTTCTTGCTCCGATTGATTGAGTGATTGAACGATGCTCATTCCATCTTCGGTGTTGATTGTAGTTGAATCATTGAATATCTCAAAGGATTGTCGGGTTGATCTATTGTGATCGTCATCAGTAGCTCCATATACTGATTCTAGTAGAGTCCTCCGTCGAACTTGTCGGGTGGAGGTTGTATGCTCAAAATGAAAAAGACCATGAGGCATATAACGACCATTACTTTCGAGTAGGCAGAACATCGATAAAGACAGGATACTGTTAAATTGTCAGTTGGTGCAAGATAATAGAATTCAGGAGAGCACATACACCATCACCACATTCAAGCTTGCAAGTACTCTGAAGTCCCAACATGCAAACCCTGCTTGCCAAGCTTGCGTATCATTTCTAACATCACTTTTCGCACAGGATGGCTGTCGCAGGGCTACCACCAGACCGGCAGTCGCCGCGGCCACCCAGGCCACGATCAACACGCGAGGAAGGTGTATGCACGCGGTAATCAGACGCGACTTTGAGAGCTGATAGTTGGACCGCCTGTTCTTGGTATGGAAGGTGATGACAGATTGTAGAATGAGATAGGTCCATGATAATGCGACCTGCAGGAATTGTTAGTACCGATCGATGATGGAGATTCACCAATAGACGTCTCGCATACACATATGAGGGAAAATGCAACTGGTAAGGCGGTTGTCGAGTCGACCGCACCTAGAACGAACAGAAAGATAGCAGAAGCCGCAACTGCAAGAGCTAATAAGCCAATTAGCCAGAGGTTGATGAATGTCGATATCGCAGTGCAGAAGCTCGTCGCCATCGCTACGTGTGGTTGCTGTGGTTGCCGCAGTCGTCGATGATGTCGTCGTGGTTGCGATATCTGTAAGTCATGGTGAGAAAAACTTTCATAGAGAAATCGCTCGAACCAAGTCTTTCGATCCTTGACTCGATCTGTGCGTGCAGGGATTCACATGGAAATGTTAGCTGGTGGCAGATGAAGAATGTGGTATCCAAAGAGTGGATCCAAGGGATGAAATCTTGAAATTGTGAACAATGCACGAGCCGATCTCGAACTGATCCTTCTTTTAACGCCCGACACTTTTGCCGTCCATGTCCAAATATCCCGTTATCATTAACACTCCCAACTGTAAGGGTATCTCTGTTCCACAAAACCAATCAAAAATCTGTCATCAGTCATCAACATGGTCAAACAAGTCATGTAGCTCGAGCTGTAGGTACTTCTTCAGCACTAACAGTCAGGTCGTGCAGCCTCATACAATATCCTCATTAACCACAACTTCATTCTCCTCTGTATCAGCAAATCGACGTTGCTTTTTCGTGTCGATCTTCATTAATTCGTGTACTTGTTGTATGACTTCACGTGTGCGTCCAGCATGTTTCCGAGCTTTCATTCGACACAGCTCGTCACCTGCAATCTTCCAAGGCATAATCAAATATGCCGGCAGCGTATAGTACAAGCACGAGGCTCGCAACAGCGACCACCTAGTGCCTTTGCCACCACCATCTCTGACAAACTCCCGACGAACGTCACAATCAACGTCGAGTGGCTCTATCGAATTCAATCGTTCATAAAGCTTGTTTACCAACTTCAAAAACTCGTCACTCGTGTTAGCATTCTCATCCGTGCCACACCCGTCCTTCCAATTTTGGCGAAGACTTTCCATTTGTCGTCGCAGGTCTTTGAGCACGGCCTCAAGAGTAATTCGCTCAGAACTCGGCAAACGCGATGCTCTATCCCATTCGTGATCACATAATTGTTTCAAGTCGTCGTCGTAAGTTGGCTTTAGAGCCCAAGTTTTGTTGTATTCTGCAAGCATGTCTTCCTTTTCACTTTCTGCCACGTCAAACTTTAGATGGTCGATGACATTGTAGCACCGCTTCTTGTAACGACGAGGCTTTGGGTCGTCATCCCTGAACGCTGGCTTCTCAAGAGGTTTGTACTGCTTTTCAATGGAGGATTTCATTTTGTTCCACGTGATATTGTCGAAGAAATCGCCTTGTTTCGAGCTGTCGACCAAATAGCCTGCTAGGGCGGCTAGCTTCATGGCGTCTATCGTGTCGAGATTCTTCGGGCTTGCATAGACCAATCGTTCAAAAACAGAGGTGACATCTCCAAGCTTGTTTGTCCTACCATTGAAGGAGCAGCATTTCCGAATGAACGAATTGGCCTGATCTGCCGAAGGCGTGATGCCCGTGAAAATCTCGCCAACATGCTGGTTCTCCGATACAATACCGCAGGTCAATTTTGAAGGTAGCTTAGGCACTTCTTCGTTATGGAAGGTGGTGGTGAATGCAGGATCCCAAATCGCTGTCACAGTATCACCATCGTAGTCACCACCGGACAGCTTTCCTGCTAAGGGAAAATCACCTTGGGTCGAGAAGATCATCACGTCTTTCAGATGTCGAAGCTCGGGATAAAATCTGAACTGTACAGCCTGGATATCGGACCGGAGGTGTGCGGGATTACGAGCCACGAGCACCTTCAAGTCGTCGAAATGCATTTCGGAAAACCCACTCACTGGGTGCCTCCAGGGTTGTGAAAAGTTTAGCTGAACCTCTCCTGGCTTCAGTACTCCAAGCGGGTCCGGGATACAGAAAGTGTTGGTGGAGTGCGGCAATTCAATCTTCAGTTTGTCGACATATGCAGTCAAGCCAATTTTGATCAAATCCTTCAGCCGTTTTGTCATGTATTCGCATTTCCGAGGGTGAAAGCCACTTTCAAGCATCAACGCGAGTTCTTCTGCTCGTCCATCAGGCATTCCTCTTGACCAAGTCGCCCCTCCGGTAGATCGAGAAGTATTATGGTATACCTGCAACCATGTGCGTAACGCTGTCACGCTCCCCATAGCCTCATTGAAAGACCGTCGGTACTCGGCAAATTCATTTCGTGCAGCGGCAGCGAGAGGCAATCGCGACACGCCGTTGGCCTCTAAAATTGTTATTAGTTGGATATTGAGACTTCCAGGAGAGCATGGGCTGGAAGTCTTTACAATCTCGAAAGTCCTCTGAGTTTCATCAGCATCGACACGCTGGCATGGATGTGGTTTGATTTTGAGTTGAGAATCAGCAACTTCAATCCACCATCCCCTATCACTCACATCGGGATGAGTGTTGTTGTAGTCGACAATCCACAGACCTTTTGCTCCACTGATGCGACCTTGGAATGTGCTCGGGAGATCTGTGTCTTTACCATATCGTTGCCAAACAGCCAGTGCAAATTTATAGGAAATAAGAGCACAACCATCTGTCATGATAGTACCACCACCAACTTCACTCCCATCAAGCTTTCGAGCCTTTGTGTCGACCACGTGAATGAATTCGTGTGGTTCGAGTGTCAGAGTGGGTTTTGTCTTAGATAATCCCAGTTGTATCCGGGCGAAAAGCTTCAGATCTGTTGAACTTCTATTGTCTACGAATGTCAGGTGCCAGTTGAGGAAATTCTCTAGCGAGATTGGCGATAGTTTTGAGAATGCGAAATCGAATCCGTCTACAGCAAAGAGGTGGATCCTTTGCCTCATACCTTCTTCCTTCCGCTTTTTTTTGCTCTGATCTTTTGGCTCGGCGAAGAACATCTTCCATGTTCTACCTGCAATATGATGGTTGGATGTTGCCAACCAGTGGAACATCTGATCATGCAGACTTTCTCCTTTGAACAGTTCTTTTACTTTGGGCAGGAGTGACTGCTCCTCGAAATATGGCACATCCAGTACGAGAAAGCGATCTGCACCGAAGTTGCGGTGGAACCGACAAGATTTATCGTTGTTGACAGGGTTTAGTTTGAAGTCAAATATCTGCTTGGTGAGATCTCGGGAGAACACAAGATTGCCTGACAATGACACTGACGTTCCTGAGGTATTATCTGCGTAAGCATTTTCTCGTGTTGTCCAATCTTTCAAATCGGAGCGCTGAGGATATGGAAGGGGCTTTTCGTTGTTGCAAAGAGTTATTACCGCTTGCCAAAAAGTGTCGAAGGTCAATTGATGAACATCGCAGGTCGTGCTCATCTTGTGGTAAAGAAAGCCAACATCAATGCCGAAATGCTGACTAACTCGGTAGAATTCAAACACTAACCAATATGGTAAGTGTTCGGGGAGTTGTCTATTTACTGCTCGGAAAGGTCCATTATGCGGGAGTTCCACAAGCAATTCTTGGGGTCGACGGCGGACAGTAGTGTGGCTATCCTCCATCAATTTTCGGCCTTCAAATGACTCGAGCAGGACATTTTCTAGCTGTGTACCGCCGGAGAAATGGGATTCTCTACTATTATCTTTGACGTCTTCGGTAGTAAGTAGTGAAGTGTTGTTGGAACTCAACTCTTCGTCCCCGTTATCTGAGAAAGTGTTGTTGAGGTCTCCCGAGTCTACAGTCTCGAAACTGCGTTGTAAATTTGCGCGAGGAGGAGAGCTGTGCCGTTGTATTGTATGATCTGATCGTCTACCGAACGACTGGTAAATATTCAACTGTTGCCCGCCTTTCGATAACTTTGACGTTTGGTGAGGACAGGATGGGTTTATCTTTGCTCTCTTGGCGCTCTGCTAGAACCGTGAACATCAAATCATCAATCTGACAATAATACTAACCATGGTTGGTACTGGCGCAGCAGCCGCTTCTCGCTTCTTAGGCGATAGAGGGCGTACTGGAGCCTTCTTCTTTGACATCGTGGCCTTGGCGTACTGAGTTATTGTGTTACCTTCGTGCCCGTCCGGAGCTGTTGCAAATGACGTTTTCGATGTTGATCTGCTACTTGTAAAACTGGTGTGTGCAGAGGTTGCAGCTGTGGTTGTAGTCGACGTTGTAGTAGCGAAAGAAGTCCTGGAATAGGAATCGGATTCGCTGATTAGTTTGAACTCTTCATCCAAAAGATCATACAAGATCTTGTGAAGCATTGACCGCTCTTGTGGAGAGAAGTCTCGAGACCTTGAAATGGCATCTCGCATCAGCCATGACTTGGTCACACGTGGCAAGGTCCCGGGCTGCTGTGAAGGTTTGACTGCAAACGGGCGAATTAGTATAGTGCCTGCACGGCGTTCGTCTCCATCTACAAGTCGCTTCGGTGGAAGGATAGTACTCACAGACCCATTCGCTGTGCTTCTGCGCTGCAACCTCGTCGAAGTCGTCCATGATACTGGCTATGTCGACAGTACCCTTCCAGCACAAAACTCGGATCCTCGAGAAACATTTCCTGCTAAGTTCATGTCCTCTCCCACCCTTTTCTGCTTCATTGCCATGTAGACGAGGTATTTGAAGGTTCCATTTTGCGTTGAGGCGATCAATGACCTGATCAATCTTTTCGCTTGCTCTATGAGGTGTTTCGAGTGTTGGCATGGCGATTTGAACCCTCGGATAGTGCACAATGCATTACCGTTTCGTGGTGCGAACTGACGACGCCTATGAGAAAGCACGACGGATCTGCCTAAGGTCAATTTTGTCATTATTGCCTAGGGCTGTTGTTCAGCCTTACCAAAGCAAATATACACCAAAGCCCATATCGAGCGCAATCGCTTCTGGTCTCGCCCGCAGTAAGTGCTCAACAACGCCAGTAAGAACCCCCAAATACTTTTCAACGCTAACAAACGACGCTGGAAAACAGTACAGCAGACTCGAACTTCACAATAACTTTGATATGATCTGTGGACCAATTTTTTGATCTCAAAGTGAGGGTTGCGACGATGACATGCGCAGGAGTAGAAGAGAGGCAGTCATTGGAGCTTCAGGAGCTCCATGGTGACACGGAACGGCACGTCCGTTCCTAGATTTGCCAAGTTGTCTGGTCAACTCACGCGTGGAACTTGTAAGCGCGTTAAGTGGTTTCGTTCGGCTCAGTTGCCACAGATAGCTTCTTCATCGAAGTGACCTCTTGACCAACCATCGTTGTTGTGTTGGAATTCAGTTCAGACAACCAACTCAGTCCTTGGAGATGAGGTAGCAAAGACTGCCAACCAACTTTGGAGTCATAGCTGAGTGGGTCGAGTCAGAAGAACACAAGAAAGGCAGACACAAGGTGGTTTTGCATGGTTAATGGTGGCAAACATCAAAACATTGACAGTCTATGGTTGGACGGCTGAAGATGTGGGTGCATGTACTGTCAAGTGTAATAGTACCTCTGAGCAGAGACTATCATACATGTACTGACAGCAACCCATCATAGACCATCAGGGACACGGTTGTCCCTGTCTTGGTGCCTACCTAAGGTAGGTAGTTTTATCATCGATAATCGCAACATTAGCTCTTGAAAATCAGTCCTGTAGTTCATTGAGACCAGGACGCTCGTGCACAAATCTGAGGAACGAAGAAACGTTTGATGGTAAAGACGGAGGAAGCAATGATAAATAAACCAGACGCAGTAAAGACGATACAGTTGCACAATTGGAAAGAACGAGCAATGAAAGATTTGCATCATGTTTTGTATTGTGGCTCTTCGCCACCATTCATCCACAACCAGTTACTAGTATGATTGCATGTACGCTGAAACCTCAATGCCTGGCGCATACGTAAGTGTCCAGGCAGGTCAGGCAGACAATCCACTTTCCGCATTGCTGGTGTCAAAGCTCAAGCCAAGCTCGTGTCAAACTTGTGTCTTTGCAACCAATTCATTGGCTCCTGTGATTCATCCCAGCATGGATGCCTCCACAATCACCCAGTCATGAAGCACTCGGTTCTCGTTACCCATCTCTGATAGCTGGTTCTTTACAGCTGTTACACGTTTCAATCCAGTGCATCGCGCTCCATCTGTCTCCTTGAACTGACTGACCATGGTAGCTGAGGGTGCCATGCACAAGTAGTTGCTGTCAGTATCATCTCCACCGTCGTCGCCCTCCAAGTCAATGCCATTAATCTGCTCAAAGGTTGGTGGTGTAAAAAAGAAAGGATAGTAACGGTGTGGTAGAAGCACTCTGCGTTGCCGACGCAATGGACGAGACGAACTTTCTTGAGCTCCTCACTCCGGGGTACGTCTGGATCCTCTCGGGTTGCGGGATCCACTAGAAGGCGCCATGTCAGTAGCTGAAGACAGAGTAAGGGGACGCAGGGAAGACTTACAAACTAATTCGTCGGGCCACACCCTGCAAGACCTGATCATTCTCGGCCTCGGCTGCAGCTTTCTCCAATGCTCTCTTCCTATCTTCGGCACTTCGCTTCTCAATCTCTTGAGCTGATGGTGGGAGGCGTTCATTTTGTAGATCAACCTTTCGTGCATCTTCAAAGTTGTGGATGGCTTGCTTGATACCTTCGGCGCCGAGCATAAGAGTGCCCGCTGGAAGTCTTCCACCGGAAGCAGTCTTGAGCTCAGTAACTCGCTCCGACTCTTCTCGTAATACCTGGAATACTCGAGACAATCGACCAATAGCAAGGATCTTGTTCTTAATAGCTCTTCGCTTGGCTTCAGTAGACTCGTTATCCGACAATGCTGGTGATGCCGGTCCAGACAATGGTGTTTCATCCTCAAGTTCCTCTTTGGAGCATGTGTTTAGAATAGCAATGAGCATGTCTGTAATCTTCTCTCCAACAAACGGCAGCGACCAGGTGAAGACATCCATGAAATTCGGTAGCCAGTACGGGTGAGGTGTGCAGTTGAACTGGCGGATGTTCATGACATTATTCTCGTACTTCAACACGGCAGCTTTGTTGTTGTACACATCAAGGTAGTTTGGTGCAGAGAAGATAGTCATAACACTAGGAAAGCCTGTGGTTCGTGTCTTTCTATACATCCGGTAACCGGCGTCTTGTGCTTCGTGTGCTCGGATGACGGAGAGGAGGTTGTTCTTCTCAAGAAAGTTGCAAGCAGCCGGGTAAGAGAAGAAGTAAGAGCAACCTCGAACATGATTGTGCACAAAGAATTCTCCAGTCTTCTCCTGACCGAACTCCTCAAGCGGATCTGCCCATAGAATATCGCACATAAGACCATGAGTGGGAGGCTCTCGGAATCGATCAATGTTCTTGATGTCGTCTAATGTATGTAATTCGGGACTGAGGCCTCCGTGAATGCACAAGAATTGCTTGTTCATCACAGCAGCCAGTGGAAGAGCACAGAAAGAGTCCATGCAAGCATCGTAGATCTGTTCTGAATATTTGTGTTTGCACTCAAGCTTGAAGGTGAAGTAGTCGGTCAAATGGCGGCATTCGTGATTGCCTCGTAGCAGCCACAGGGTGTTCGGGTACCATATCTTGAGCGACCACAAGTATAACACACACTCAATACTGAAATATCCTCGATCCACATAGTCACCCAAGAATAAGTATCTTGTCTCTGCTGGGTCACCACCTACTTCGAACAATTTCATCAAGTCGAAATATTGTCCGTGGACATCACCGCAAACTGTGATGGGTGCATCCATCTCTAACAAATTCGGCTCTGATTTGAGTAGCTTGGTACCTTCGTGTATGATAAATAGCGCTTGTTCTTCTGTCAGTCGGCCTTCACGATAGAAATGTTGCCTGAGAAATGCGAGATTAGGCTTTCCACGGTCTTGCGGTGAATAGAACTCTTCGTCAGTTGGCACCTTCATAGCTGGTGCTCGTACATCTGCCTTCTGTTAGAAAGGGACGAAATATACTTGAGACACTAATTTGACATACCCTTGCAGACTCTCTCTTGTGTGCTGACCTGCGTCCCATCCTCCATAGTATGAAGGGTAAAGTCAATCTCAGGAACAGGCTTTCGGTTAGTAACCGCATGGGTTATGGTAGTGTCCATCCTGAGAAAAGAAGAGCGCCCCAGGCGCAGTTAGTTGTCGGTGAGTTGAAATGGTGATATCCGGCGTGTCACTGAGAACGGTGAAGGTATCTCGAAATTGTATGTAAGCCTCCTCTTTGATCTGACAGTGGCCACACGATAATCGCACTTCAGGGAATTGTCTGGCTGGTCTTTTACCTGCTGTAAACGGACGAAAGCTCGTGTCAAACAAACTACAGTGTGAAGTTAGTCAATGATGGTCTTTTGTGTGACAATTGAAGTGCGCGACCGGTGATGAGGCGACCAGTATATATTTTGGTTGTACTTACAGCCGAAGTTGCAGCTCAGCACCCACTCTGGTCCGTGACGAGAACTAACCAAGATGTGGGCAGAAGACAGCCATTCAGCTGTCAGATGTTGACTCTTGGTGTGCCTTTGTGGTGGGGCGGCCAGCGCCAGAATATCGCAGGTTTAAGGCTGACGCCACACGCACGTGCGGATCGGCTAACCTTCCACAATCGTATAGCATCGGGGTCAGCCACAGGTGTCGACCCTGTCCAACTTTATCCGTCTCTTCCATGTCTACCACTGTTGAAATGTTATAGTAATAATGCTGGACACACACAAACCTCATCCACTGTTAGCACAAGTTCCACTGACCATATCGCCCTTCGTCCAGATCCCTGCTGCTGTGACGCTACCATATTCGTTTCGCACAGTACCACCATCCTTACCTCCTTCAATTGTGGCAGATGGACCGACCAACGACAAACCAAAGTATGTAATATCTTCAAGTGGCCATGCTGCCCATCCAGAAGATATCATGCAGTCATGTAAAGCGCTGCAAGACCATATTGCGACGACAGCCAGAGAGGCTCGGAAGAGTATCCAGGATTGGGAGGATGGAATCAAGGAGAGGGATCTGGCTGAGAAACGAAGGCTAGCTCCAGGATGGCTCGACAGAGAGGAGAAATTATTGAGACCGACAGTGGTAGGGAACACTGAAGACCTTCTCAGTGATCACACCAATTCGACGATCACAGCTCCAGCCATGTCTCCCAATCGTGAAGGTGAGGAGCTCGACAGAGCATTCGATGCACTTGGCATGAAGTGAGAATCACTATGCTGTACCTGACGTCGCGTTTCTCATTGTCTGATAAGCATCCAGGATTATTCAGACCAGAAACAATGATTGTGGAAGCTGAGAAGGTCTCTTTGTTGGTTGTGGAGGAAAGACAAAGCTCACCGTCGCTGCCTGGGCACAAAGACGTTGACGTCGACTTTATGCGTTTTATGCGTCTTAGAATAGCTACATACACCATTCGCCTCGACAACCACCTCAACGGTTTTCGTTACCCACTACAATCCTGCAGCTTGAATCTCTGCTGCTGCACAACTTGCTACGTAACTTGCCACCAACTGCACTCCTGTTCGCTATTTCACAGCACTGCTCAAGCCTCTCGAACAGCTACCGCAACTGATCTACAACACCTGCAGCCTCCTACACTCGATCTGCTTCCTCAAAAGAATCATTCGCAGAAATCTATCTACGGGTTGGTCTCTGGATTGTCCTCTGCAATCAGCAAAATTCACCCATTAACCTTCACAACACTTTCCACATCATACACATTCTCCACTATTACCACACAATGAAGCACATCTTCGTCAATCGTCAGGCTATGCCAACCACTATCTCTGAAGTCCCAACTACCACCATGATACCAACCGCAAATTTCGACGTCCCAATGGCTACCATGAGCCCATGTCCTGCAAGCAAATTCATGGAAAACCCGTATTGCTCCTACCTCAATATCTTCCTCTTCACTCTCTACATTATACTAGCGGCTTTTGGGGTCGGTTTTACAGCTTGGGTAACCTTCACATACTTGAAGCGTGAGTACAATTATGCTATACAAGTCAAAGAGGAGGAGAGGAAACGAAAGGAGAGAAGAGGAAGAGAACAGGCGCGTGACCTGTTACGTGACCTGGAAGCTGGTTCCAGGACCCAAACTCCACTGCTGGCTGGCGATCATACCACTAATTATGGTGGTACGATCGCCACCACAATCTTGCCACGGCAGCGACGACCAGGTGTCGGCGTTGCTGCGATTGGCTCCATCGAACAGGGAGCCATCGCGCAGCGTCGACTTCGACGTGGGTCGTCGTTGTGGCGGACTATGGAGCCAGTGGTGGAGGAGGAGGAGGGAGAGGCCGAAGGTGGAACTGGAGGAGGCGAAATGAGATTCGAGACTGTGTGAGTAAATTGTTTCGTCTTCATTTTTCATCGCGACATCGACTCCCATCTGCACCCGAAAGCAAGAGTGGTGCAACAAGCATCTGCTGGAAGAGTGGCAGTGCACTGACGAACGTCAAACTTGTTCCGAGGTCGGGCATGCACTAGCTCCCAGACGGCAGATTCGCAACGCTATCACCAGTCGCGAAGTTGTCTATTCTCCTGTCATACCCATTCACCAAGCTCTCACTTAGCGTTTGAGCAGTGTACTAACATGCCCGTGTCTAGTTTTGAATGATCTCTTCTTGAATTGTAAGTTCTCTTCACAAACACATAATTCGAAGCTTGCACAGTGCTGTCCGCACTAACAGCCATACTCCCTCGTTGTGCTATTATCTGACACGAAAAGCTGACTAACATCTCCAGACTTCATACAAGATTCAGGATCCTTTGCGGTCGTTTTGTTCTGTGTTTGGGTTTCACGTATGCTTGTGTCACGCCAGGAGGAGAAGATGGTGTCCTCGCAACGAGGCACCAAAAAGCCATACCAACGGCAAGAGAGCAGTTCTTGCTCCAGCAATAAAGAGAGGTAGATAGCCGCGTCTGTCTATGGAGAACGAAGAAGACCTCCACGGAGGCATACTCATATGTTTTTAACGTCCCAGCTTTCGTTGTGCATCTTGTCATACTTATTACGTTTTCTAGTGATGTTGTACGTACCTTCGGTTTATTGTCCTCGGTACCAGTCAACTTCGCTCCAAGCGCACACAGATTCATCCATCTAGCCAAGCCTTGAAATGTAGAAATCAGCTTTGGAAGTACTATGATTGGGTATGGTGCCAAGGCAAACTGGACATTGACATTCTTCTGGTTGGTCATGACTGCCACGGAGGCTAGAAATCCTGGTCCGACATATACCAGCAATTTGCCTTACCCACTGAACGTGATGCAGATTTTCTCGCGACAGCTCTTGTTTTTACTCTTAGCAGATATCCGAACTTGATCGAAACTGGGACTGCGGAAAACTCATATGTCAAGCACTTGGACAAGGTTTCAGACCTAGTGGCAGTGTGGCAGCAACTGGTAAGCTACGCTATGCGATTGCCATCCCCTGCCATGCTTATTGGTGTGATACAGCGCGGATCGATCCATTGCTAGCCCCTTGTCGTGGACCGCTGTACCAAAGGGCATCTACTATTGATCTTGGCTACCGTGAAGAAACCCAAGGAATGGCCTATATGATGGCTAACAATAATACGGCAATCTCCCAGCTCCTACCTATCCTAATGGAAACAGTACTATTGGCGGCTTTCAGTACGCCCCCGAGTATACTTTTGGCGCCAATGCATACCAAAACTTTGGTGGTGCCGTCAGTTCAAATGTGCTTCAGGGTGCCACAGCCAATCAAATGATCTCCAGCAATAACTCAATCAGTGACTCTTACACCATATTCAATGATCCATGGACCCCATGCTCGATGGACTACGCAAGATTGCATTGCGGGCATCTCTGAAGTCGGAAGAGATAACTCAAGCATGGAGGAGGTAAAACAGTCCGCGTCGTACAATGGCTCCCGGACTTACAGCATTTACCGCACAGACACTGTCTATCTCGTCTTTGCCGTGATGATCAGCATAGCCGGCGTTGTCTCTGTCATGGTCACCTTTTACGGACGGTGGCACCTAGGTCGACACGTTTCCATGAACCCTCTCGAGGTCTGCAAAGCGTTTCGTGCGCCTATCCTCGAAGAAGCAGGTAGCGATGTATCATTGCCAGCAAATCTCAAAAATCTACGGGTAATATACGGGTTTTTGGATCATGGAAGAGCATCCGGCTATGTGTCAAACCTTGAAACACAATCTTTGGCAGACAACTGAAACGCTTCTGAACACACAACGCCACATAGGCGATTGGTGTCCGCATTGACTTTTGAAGATAAACTCAAAGGACACGTACTTTTTACTGAATATCTTAGGTATCATTCCTTCGTGTGTGCCTGGCTAGCAGAGCGCTACAAGGATAGTGGTCTTGTTTGTACTTTGCTTAAGCTTGACTGATCATCTTCGCCGAGCGTGTAGCACTGTTGGGTGACTATATATTCTATAGATTGATCAAATGAAGGAAGGTTGTAGTAAGAGTGTACTGTACGACCGAGTGATGCCAAGATTCAATATGGCCTGTCAAGCCGCTTTTCAAGTACGCAGTTGTCTAGAACCTACCTTGAGGCGTAAACCCAAGCTATCACGAAGATACCATTTCTGAATAAGTTAAATTCTTATGTACAGAGGAATGACCTTTAGCATGTTCTCGACAGGAACGTATAGTGTGAACAAATTGATGTGAACCATCACCTTCTACCATCCCTACTCAGATCGGAAGCTTTCCGAGCTACCGCGGCTGGATACTTGTACCAACGGCACCTGAAGTCGAGTCACTCTGCGCAGCTATAATGGCAGGGGATTCTGGCAAGAAGGACATATAGATGCCGGTACAAGCTACCAGATCCTTTAGAAAAACCTCAATGTGGTGCGACAAATTGCTGCTATACAAATGGCCACAAACCAGATTCAGCATAAAACGTACAGTAGCCGCAGGTACCGGCCTTTCCTAAGCAGCCAATAACACAACCAGGAAACATGAGGCTGAAGAACGACTTCGTATGCCATGCGTTATAGATCACGCAAGATGCAGTCTTGGGCGCTCTTCCACCGAATACCACTCCCGCACTGTATCGACGAGTCCCCCATCAAGTATAGCCTCTTGTCTCCGCCATCGAGCTGGCAAGCTGAGAATGTACGCGCCACGAGTAGACTAAACATTAGCACTCAGAGGAAGCAAGAGATGCACTATCACATAACTCGTCAATGCGGTCATGGATCCCCATTCACCTGTTCATTGGAAAAACGGGTATGGTACAATCAACGCAGATGGGAATGCGCATTTGATCTTAGGTGATGTGTATCAGCACCCAGCAGCGCTGACGAAAGAGCAGAAAGAGCAGAGGTGTTGCCAGACATTCAAGACGAGTTCTTACGAATATCATAAAGACAGAAACCCGTCTCGTGTTGCTGAAACGTGCCGATGGGTCTTAGATCATCAGCGGTTTCACGCATGGCGCTCTAGTCGGCAGAATTCACTTCTATGGATTTCTGCCGATCCGGGCTGCGGCAAGTCTGTTCTCTTCAAATCATTGGTCGATGATGGTCTCTGTGGCGGTGACCTCAGCACAGTGTGCTATTTTTTCTTCAAAGACAATGACGAACAAGACAACCTAGCAACGGCGCTGTGCGCATTACTACACCAACTGTTCAGCCTTCAGCCCCACCTCCTTCGCCACGCAATGCCAGCCTGGGAAAAGAACGGGAATGAGCTGCGAGAAGAGACTCAGGAGATGTGGCGGATTCTCCGAGCATCAGCTATGGATCGTGACGCTGGTCCTATTATCTGCGTCCTGGATGCCCTTGATGAGTGTAAAGATACAGATCGACGCCAGCTGATTCAATTGCTGTGTGACCTGCAACAGAGTACACAAGATGGCCACCCTACAGGTGTTTTGAAAGTGCTGGTAACTAGCCGACCATACGACAACGTGGAGAGATGGTTCAAAGAAGCTACTTCAAGATGGCCTCATGTCCGACTTCGTGGCGAGGATGAAAACGACCGGATCCACCAGGAGATCGATTTAGTCATCAAACAGCGGATGCAAGACTTAACGTCTGAGTTCTCTTTAGCTTACGATGTTCGTGAAAGGCTTGAGCGACAACTCTTGAATATGCGAAATCGAACGTATCTGTGGCTTCATCTTGCTATGGAAGAAGTCCGTGAGATATGCCGAGACAGCATCTACCCCGATGACATACAAATTATATCCTTACCAACGTCGGTTGAGGACGCCTATGAACGGATCCTGTGCAAGATCAAAGAGAGACAAAGGACGCTTGCCCGCCATATTCTTTTGATCATCGTTGGGGCACGACGACCTCTTAGTGTTCAAGAGATGGCACTTGCCCTGGGTGCAACAAGAGCCAGCGAACAGAACGCATCCTCCCTGGCTTGTGTTGAGCCAGCACGACTGGAACAACAGGTCCGAGAACAATGTGGGCTTTTCGTCTTCATCAACCACTCCCAGCTCTTCCTTATCCACCAGACTGCTAAAGAATTCCTGATTGCTCAAAGTCCAAGTCTAGAGTATAACCTTTCCCTATGGAAGTCTTGTCTTCAAGAGGACCAGATTGAACATGGAATGACAAATATATGTGTGACATTTCTACATTTATTTGATTCAGAGCACTTTAAACGTGAAAAATTCTGGCAGTATTGTGCGGAATACTGGACTTTACATCTGAAGGATGACTTCATGCGACGGGACGATTACCTTCTTAGCAAGGTCTTGTCGCTCTTCATGACGGATGGAGCTCTATTTTCTAAATGGTTCCCGATCATGTGGAAGGCAATCAGTCCCTACACATCTGTCCCCCATGTTTTTGGCCTGCACGCGATCGCCATTACAGGTCATACCTTTGCTCTTCAGAAAAGACTCGAGAATAATAACGATCATATGGCAGTAGACATAAAAGACGGTACGGGACGGACGGCATTGCATTGGGCAGCTTCTTGTGGTCACGAAAAGATGGTGCAGCTGTTACTTGACCAAGGTGCCGATGTCAAAGGTCCAGGAGGATACTACGGTACTGCAGTTCAAGTAGCAACAGCCAAAGGTTATGAAAAGATGGTCGAGCTATTACTGGACCGTGGTGCTGACATAAACGATCAAGGCCCTTGGGGAAATCCACTACAAACAGCATCATTCTGGGGTCACGAAAGGACAGTGATACTGATACTCGACCGAGGTGCTGATATAAACGTTCAAGGACCTCGCGGTAATGCACTTCAAACAGCATTATATAAACCCCACGCAAAGATCGTACAGCTGTTACTCGATCGCGGTGCGGATATAAACGCACTAGGACCTCATGGTAATGCACTTCAAACAGCATCATACTGGGGTCATGATGAAACAGTACAATTAATACTCAAGCGAGGTGCTGATATAAACCTTGAAGGACCTTATGGCAATGCAATTCAAGCAGCATCGTCAAAAGGTCACGAAAAGGTAGTGCAGCTGTTACTTAGTTGGGGCGCCGATCTAAATGTTCAAGGACCTCACGGCAATGCACTTCAAACGGCATCATACGGGGGTAGTGGAAAGATTGTACAATTAATACTCGAGCGTGGTGCCGACATAGACGGTCCAGGACCTCATGGTACTGCACTTCAAATAGCGTCGTCAAAAGGTTACGAAAAGGTAGTGCAGCTGCTACTTAATTGTGGTGCCGACATGAACGCTCAAGGAGAAAGTCTTGGTACCGCACTCGAACAAGCAACAGCTGGAGGTCACCACAAGGTAGTGCTGCTACTGCTGGCCCGGGGAGCCGGTCTAAATGTTCTAGGAGGCGACTGTGGTGGCACTTCTCACGTACATAGAAATCAATGGCAGGTTTTACAGCAGACACCGGAAGTCGTGTGTGACACTATCCTATCCAGAGAGGCGACAGAGGTGACAGAGGTGACAGACGCGGGAGAGACAGGAGAGGCGAGAAACGCGAGAAGAGCAAGAAGGGTGAGGAGGCGACTCGGACTGCCACTTAGCGCGCTATTCCGACTCGACACTCCAACACAATCTGCCCACAGACAGACCATAACAACTACCGAGATACCCAAGTGTTATGCCATCGAACCGTCGTCGCTGTTGTCGCCACCACCATCCCATTTGCACGATTCACTCTTCACAACATACAGCCTACTCAGCCGTACAACCACCCCGAGCACCGACGTACCAGCAGCGCCTTTCTCTACAAAGATCAAAAAGCAAGCAACAACTTCCACCCGTACGAGAGTCCGACCCCGTCCCATCACTCCACCGTATCGCAGGTTCAACAATGATAACACCACCGCCAAAAAACCGTCAATGGTTTAGTGGTCTGGTCGGGGCACAGCGACAGGAAGAACGTCCAGCCTTTCCGTTCCTTTCCTTCTCGTTTCCCGTCCGTTCTGCTCTAGGCAACAACCTACCTAGGTAACCCAAGTGCAGTACGTACATAGGTACCTGCCCATCCACACCACAACTCCTTTTCACAGCACCACGCAAAGAATCGAATGAAGAGCACTACACGTTTCATGTATCCCCCTTCTCGTAAGTCCCCACTTACTGTAAATAATGCCGTGGTAGAATCGGAGAATTTGCGTATGCTAGCAATACCATGTCAATATGTACAGTACGGTGCATTAAACACTCGAGTCTCGATTTATAGTACTTTATCAGCAGGCGTGATGACGTTCAGCTAACCTAAATATAGTCGATAGCAGTGTCGTTAGAATTGATGAATGGATACACACATATTGTTTCCTCGCTAGTCTTGCCTACAGTACATAATTACTTGAATTTAGTGGATAGTTGTTGATATGTAGGAGGTAGGACGCCGGAGATGGGAGGAAGTTGGTAAGATGAGGTGAGGTTAGCTTGTAGTTTTGGGGAAATATATCCCCAGGGAGTTTCGATGGTAGAATTACTTGCACAAGAATACCGTTGTAGACTCAGATGTACGATATGTATCATTGATAAAAGCTCTTTCGACGAGTGCTAAGAAATGCTACACTCGGAGAACTTTCGTGCAAATATTGACTGTTTGACATGCGCTAATACCATATCGCTGCTCCGAATTGTCGTGCAGGAAACAGTCATGAATAGAAAGACTCAAACTCCAAGCTGGATCTAATCTGCTTTGACCAATTCCCATCTCTTCTCACTCTCTTTCTTGCCGACTCGAACTGCGACAATACCAAGGGTGTCTTTGATAGCGTCTTTCGAGCATTTTGGGAATTGCTTCTTGAGAATTTCGATCAAACCAGCCTTGGTCAAATCACTACCCGCGATTGCTGTTTTGAATGCAGTAATGTGTTCGGGGTCAACCAGCTTGACAGACTTTGATGTGTTCGTAGCGCCTGGCTTCTGGCTGGAAATTGATAATGGCTTACCATCAATTCCTCGCTCTTGCTTGATGATTGGTAAAGCATTACCTGTCAATGTTGCTAGTGGATGTCGTGGCGGCTGCATTGCAGTTGAAGTAGCTTCAATCTTAGACACTGGTTTCGGCTTGTCCACGTCAGTCCAATGTTTTGTAGCAAATGGGTCAATTGGAAATTTGACAGAATCATGCAGCACATCCATACGATATTGGTGTACATTCGTGCCGTTATCGTTGAAAACTGAACCAGCCCAGCACAAGCCACTCGAAATGGGGTCCATGTCAGCGAGCAGGCCTTTCCGTCTCCCAGCATCGTCGCTATCGTCTAGAAAGTCGGCCATTTCATCTTCACCTTCATCCGCATCGGACATCTCATCCTCATCATTGAGCTCTTCATCATCTTCGGCAGGCGGTTCCCATTCTGCTTCACTATCATAGTCGTAGTTTGTGTCCGGTAAGCCACGGTCAAATGGGTTTCTTGAAAGCTTTCGGGATGTCCGTGGAGAGACTACTCTGGTATATGTTCCTTGATACGGTGGTCGGACATCTTCTCTGAAATGCAAACTTTTGTAAGAATAGATTCCGAGAGCATCCTGGGCGACCAGATCGACTTCATTGTCATCCCCGAGCTCTTGCATACGTCTCATAACCTCTTTCACCGGAACAGTCTTGCGTAGGCGCTTTCGAGGATTTCCATATCGTTTTTCGAGTGGATCTACATCTGCACCTGCAGACAGTGGAAGGTCTTCTACTTCTTGTGAACCAGATCTGTATCGATTATAGGGTGCTACTTCCGTATGCTCGGGAATGAAGAACGGTAGAATCCATTTCTCGTAGTCGGGATTTGTGTGCTTCTGATTTTGTGTCGTTTCAATGGCAGGGATTTCCATATCAATGCTGGCAATGGACGATCTTCGACTCGATATACCCTCGGAGACATCATCTGGTGTACTCGGTGGTGTTGCTGCCGGAGTTGGTTTACCAAAGAAGGAGCCGAGACGCATTTGAGCCTGTCATTTATTAGCTTCAATCCGAAGGATTAAACGGGTATGCATACTCTCTCCTTTTTGAGTTTCTCGGCTTCCTTTTGATTCTTCTCGGCCTCCTTCTTCTGTTTCTCAGCCTCCTTTTTCGCTTCACGTTCTTCCTTAGCTTTCTGCTTCTCAGCCTTCTCTAAATCCTTTGCACGTTTTGCATTCTCTTTCTCTTCAGCGGCCTTGCGCTTCTCTTCATCCTTGCGAGCCTTCTCCTCCTCTTTACGGACTTTCTCCTCTTCCTTTAACCGTGACTTCTCGTCCTTGTCCCGCTGTTTTGCTGCCTTTTCAGCCTCTCTCTCAAGGAAATTGAGCTTTCTCTTCTTGGATGGTGGTTCACCTGCAGTTTGTGGTCTGGAGGCAGAAGCAAGTGTAGATATCTCAGTCAAGGAACTCGCTGTGCTAGGAGCAGGAGAGTCACAACGAACAACTATAGACTCCTCCTGTTCAGCTTTTGTATCGTGTTGTTCCATCGTATGTTCATATGCAAGTAAAGTCGGGGTTGAGTGGTGAGTAATGTGTTCTTCAAGGTCTAAACAAGTATCGTGAGCTCGTTTCTGAGTCAGAGCAGGCACTACGCTGAAAGCAACTTCCGTCATGTTTATCAATCACAAAACATGGTTGTTCGTGGTCACAACCCGCTTGCGCCTTGAACTGAGGAAAGCACGTTGTTCAAGAACAAGAACGCGCCACGCTTGGGACGCGTTTTGCGGATATGATTGGCGTTGAATTATACTGTATTGGGCTTATCTACTCACGTGACCAATTCATTGCTCCTCGATGAAGTGCTTAGTCAGTTCCCCCTCTATGCTATATCGCTGAGAACAGCAGTACCTTTACTCGATGCAAACGTCACGAGACGGCTCATGTTCATCAGAGCGAACTCTTATGTTAGAAGTGGTGCTAGACAGCTCGTAAGAACCATTTTACCATAGTCGACTTATTATCCCATCAACACATGGGCTAACTTCAACAACGATCAAGGGGAGACAATCCTTCCACCAGCAGTCTCCTCTTCTCCTGACTTTCTATCACCGCCGGTTCATGTGTAGTAGAGCATATACCAGTTGCAAGGTTTGTTTGGGGATTGAATAAGTAAGATTCCCGACCAGAGTTCAGTGAAGCGTG
>Ga0115846_100292_pt1 | contig 26687 bp, 30 predicted proteins | sample InSIn5gowninarea_2_FD_83860 | JGI IMG/M metagenome (GOLD analysis project Ga0115846, IMG submission 83860) | reverse complement strand
CTGTTACGTGTAAAAAACGCACCAAATAACGATCGATATTTGCAGCTTGCGCCGGATAAGTCTGAACAATTGAAAAAAACCTTAGCTCAACTAATTTGCTTGCATCAGCCAATTACAATAACGCCTCCCGTTACTCCTTGGCACAATGCGATCGCCCCGCAACCAATATAGGGTAACAAATTGCGCTCGCGACATGATATTGGTATTAAAGCGGCTTAATCTCTATTTATTACTGAATTATTCATTATGGGTTTTGCAGACTTGTCCATTGCTGAAATAGCGGCGGACTATAACCTCTCCGAAGCAGAGGTACTATCCCTGTGTGACCAGTTGGGAATCGCTTATAAATCCTCTAAGACTCGTCTAGCTTTAGAAGATGCCAAAATAATCATTTCCCACATCTTGACGCAAACCCAATCTTCAAGTAATCAACAAGATTAAAATGCGATCAACTTTACATAAGTATAAGAAGTTATTAAGATACATGGCATTTTGCCGCGTTGGTAATGACTTTGGCGAAAAATAAGAACCGCAGCCGAATTTATTATCTGTGGTTTTTGCTCAAGCAACAGTAATCAAGAGAATTAAGCCCATGATAAATAGCTGTATTCGGAGTCGAAACTTTTGAAGGGGAACTATGTTTAAAAAAACAATCGCTCTGGCGATGGCAACTTTATTACTGGCATTTGGGCTAGTTGTCGGTCGTGCGGCAGCCGTCGAACTTAGCGAAGCTGTGCGGACAGTGCCATTAAATGGTCAAGGAGATACTACGGTACTCAGCCTCAAGCAAGTTCAAGAAGGTAAACGCTTGTTTAACTATGCTTGCGCTCAGTGTCATGCTGGGGGCGTAACTAAAACAAATCAAAACGTAGGACTCGATCCCGAAGCCCTAGCTTTAGCAACTCCTCCCCGAAATAACATTGAAGGATTAGTCGATTATTTGCATAATCCGACGACTTACGACGGTGAGGAAGAAATTGCTGAGTTGCACCCCAGTACCAAGAGTGCAGATATTTACGCGGCGATGAGAAATCTATCGGAAGATGACTTAGTAGCTATTTCCGGTCACGTCTTACTGCAACCAAAAATTGTTGGTGACAAGTGGGGCGGCGGCAAAATTTACTACTAAAGCCTGCTTGAAGTTGTAATCGATAGCCTTCAGCCCTTTTTAAACTGCTGGAGGCTTTGAGCGCTATAAAAAATTAATTAAGGTTGAAGTCTATAAATGCTACGTCGATTGTGCTGTGTTATTGCTGTAATTTTAATTTCAATTGTTCAGACTTATCCGGCGCAAGCTGCAAATATCGATCGTTATTTGGTGCGTTTTTTACACGTAACAGCGCCTATTGACTTGGTAACGAACGAAAAGGGTGAAACGCGATCGTATTCCCCTGAAGCCTTGACTCGCGGCAAAGAACTTTTTGAAAACAGTTGTTTAAACTGCCATGTAGGGGGCGCTACGTTGCCCGACCCCCAAGTCTCCTTATCTTTGCCCAAACTAAAGGGCGCAACCCCGCCGCGCGATAATGTTGATAGTCTTGTGGCTTACTTAAGGCAACCTATGGTTTACGATGGCAGCAGCGAAACTTATTGGTGTCGCCAAGTGCCAGAAAGCTGGATGAATCAAGATCAAATAGAAAGTTTGGCTGCTTTTGTCCTTACAGCAGCACAAAAAGCACCCGGCTGGGGTACGGATAATTTATAAACCGATCTATCCAGATAATGGGCGATCGCGCTGTGCTGTACCGAGAAACGGTATTATTGAATAACAAATATCAACTTTTTGGAGAAGGCTATGAAATTGATTGCTGCAACTTTACGGCGCTGCGGTTTAGTGGTATTGGCAATGGTGGCGCTAGTCAGCAGCTTTGCTTTATTTACCCCATCGGCGGCGGCGGAAAATTACCAAGTTAAACTAGGCTCGGATAAAGGAATGCTAGTATTCGATCCTGCCAAACTAACTATTAAACCCGGCGATACTGTGGAATGGGTGAATAATAAAGTTCCCCCCCATAACGTTGTTTTTGATGCAGCTAACAACCCCACCAAGAGCGCTGATGTAGCCAAAGGCTTGTCACACAAGCAATTGCTCATGACTCCTGGGCAAACTGTAAAATCAACTTTTTCAGAGACAGCCCCCGGAGAATATAGCTACTACTGCGAACCCCACCGTGGCGCAGGCATGATTGGCAAAATCACCGTAGCTGAGTAAAGTCTCAGTTTCCCTGATTGGTTGAAACTTAGCTGATAGTTTTATAAAAGGGAAAAGGTTAAAAGTAAAACCTTTTCCCTTTTTCAATTTTTCCCCGTGCAGCGCTATGAGAAAATCCTTGCCCTGCTTGCTGTTAGCTTTAGTGCAACTAGTATTAGGCATTGCCACACTACTACTTTTAGGGAACTTCCCCGCACTCGCCACCGAACTCGATCGCGGAGTAGAAATTTTTAGCCATAACTGCGCGGCTTGTCATTTAGGTGGCGGTAATATTGTTATTCATGATAAAAACTTGCACAAATCAGCGCTGGCAAAACATCACATGAATTCTATAGAAGCGATCGCACATCAAGTAAAGCACGGTAAAAAAGCCATGCCTGCGTTCAAAGGTAGATTAAGCGACTTCCAGATTGAAAAGGTTGCAGCCTACGTTCTAAAACAAGCCGACAAAGGCTGGTAGATTTTTACACATTAAACCAATAAATCCATCCGCAGGCTAGAAGCTACCGAACTAAAAATTGCTTATTCTGTTGCTAGTTTCAAAAAAACGGAAATAGCTCGGCATGGTTCCAATTAGAGATAATAACCCGACTACAATTACTCCTTACGTGACTTTTGGGCTAATTGCGGCAAATATTTTAGCTTTTTTATTTGAAGCAAGTTTACCTCCTCAAGAATTAGATGGATTTTTTCACTTAGCGGCGGTAGTACCAAGAGAACTAACCGCTAGTTTCGGCGGTATAGCGGTAAATCAACCCGTACCAGAATGGCTAACCTTAATTACTTCGCAATTTTTGCACGGCGGTATATTGCATTTGGGCGGTAATATGCTGTTTTTGTGGATTTTTGGCAATAATGTTGAAGATCGTTTAGGTCACGTCAAGTTTTTAATTTTTTATCTCGCTTGCGGTGTACTTGCAGGATTAACTCAGTGGTTTTTCTCGCAAAACTCTGGGATTCCGTCATTAGGTGCTAGTGGTGCGATCGCTGGAGTGATGGGGGCGTATATTCTGCGTTTTCCCCGTGCTGAAGTTTTAACATTGATTCCTTTGGGTTTATTCTTCCCGGCGGTGCGAATTCCCGCATTTTACTTTCTGGGATTTTGGTTTTTGCAACAAGCATTTTATGGATTCGCTACTTTTGAAGCCCCGACAAATATTGGCATGGAAAGTGGCGGAGTTGCTTACTGGGCGCACGCTGGCGGCTTTGTATTTGGGGCAATTTTAGGCCCATTACTCGGATTACTAGAACCGACACCAGAGGAAAAAGCTTATTTATAGGGGCAGAATATAAAAAGATTTGCTGTCTTTATTTAGGAATAATTACCTGTGGTTCCATTACGAGATAACAACCCGATTACAATTACCCCGTATGTTACCTACGGAATATTTATTGCCAATATCGCTGTTTTTGTTTATCAACTAAGTTTGTCCGAACCGCAGTTAGAACGGTTTTTTCATGTTGCGGCGATGGTTCCCTGCGAATTGTCTGGTAGTTGTCCTACGGTTGGACAACTACCAGAATGGACTACCTTATTTACTTCCCAATTTTTGCATGGTGGTTTTCTGCATATAGCAGGTAATATGTTGTTTTTGTGGATCTTTGGTAACAATATCGAAGATCGGCTAGGACATATTAAGTATTTAATTTTTTACCTGGCTTGCGGCGCATTAGCAGCTTTAGCGCAGTGGTTTTTCTCGCAAAACTCAGGTATTCCATCGTTGGGGGCGAGTGGTGCGATCGCTGGAATTATGGGCGCGTACATCCTCCGGTTTCCCCACGCGAAGGTTTTAACTTTAGTTCCTCTAGGATTTTTTCTAACGACTTTTAACCTTCCCGCTTATTTATTTCTGGGTTTTTGGTTTATTCAACAAGCTTTTTTTGGGGTTGCAAGTTTAGGAGTGCGGACAAGTGTAGGTATGGAAAGCGGTGGAGTTGCTTATTGGGCGCACGCTGGGGGGTTTGTATTTGGGGCAATTTTGGGCCCAATGTTAGGGCTGATGAGGCGAGATTAAAATAAAAGTGCTTGGTTTATTCAACATGGCACAACTAACCCTAATAATCGGCAACAAAAACTATTCTTCATGGTCATTGCGTCCTTGGCTGGCGATGAAACAATCAGGGATAGAGTTTTTGGAAGTTCGCATTCCCCTTGATACTCCGACTACGCAGCAAGAAATTTTAAAATATTCCCCCGCCGGAAAAGTTCCGGTTCTCAAGCACGGCAATTTGATAATTTGGGACTCTCTGGCAATTTGTGAATATGTAGCTGAACTTTTCCCTCAAGCCAATTTATGGACGCAAGATATAGAAAAGCGGGCGATCGCACGTTGCGTTAGCGCAGAAATGCACTCTGGATTCTCTAACTTGCGTCAGCATATGCCGATGAATTGTCGCGCACGGCTGCCTGGAAAAGGCATACAGCCAGCGCAAGCAGATATTAAGCGAATTACAACGATTTGGCGCGAGTGTCGGGAAAAGTTTGTTAATGAAGGAGATTTTTTATTTGGAAGTTTCACCATTGCTGATGCTATGTTTGCGCCTGTAACCTCACGCTTTATTACTTATGATGTCCAGCTAGATCCAATTTCATCGGCTTATGTCGAGCAGATTTATTCACTTCTGCCTATGCAAGAGTGGCTGAAAACGGCAAGTTTAGAATCGGAATATCTAGAACAAGAAGAAATTTAATAATTTTCTATTTTTTAGCAGAATCAAAATGATTAGTAAAGAGCAGGCGGAACACTACACTTGGGGCGATTCCTGTGATGGCTGGCATCTTGTCAAGCAGCCAGAATTGAGCATTATTCAAGAAAGAATGCCGCCCGGAACCTCAGAAATCAGGCATTTTCATCAGCATTGCCAGCAGTTTTTCTTTGTTTTATCTGGTACAGCTACTTTAGAAATTGCTGGCAAGCGTGAAGTTTTGCATTCACAACAGGGGGTTGAAGTTCCGGCGCTTGTACCTCATCAAATGATTAACGAATCTGAACAAGATGTTGAGTTTTTAGTAATTTCCCAGCCTCCCAGCCACGGCGATCGCATTGCCATAACTAATCATTAACGCTTTCAATTCTGGGCTGAGTTGCAAATAATGCTAAGGAATTAGAAACACCCGCTTTTTTTAGTTGACGAGTGATTTGCCAAGAACATAAGGTGAGTAAGCTCAATTGTCCAAGTAGTGCCATAAAAATGTTAAATACCCCAGCATTTTCAACTGCGGCAAAAGCAAAGACGGTAAATAACCATAAAGGTAAGCCGTTGGTAGGAACTCCAAAAAGTAAGCCAAGTATCAAGGGCGGCAAAATAATTACCACCCCCAAGATGCCCGTTATCCAAAGTCCCTGTTTTTGCGTTTTCGTAAATATAACTAGCTGGGCGATCGCGGCATAGACCATAATTAAGCTTAAACTCAAAACCAAAGCCATCAAAACCAACGATTTATCGCTGTCTGAGGAAAGAACAAGCCAAGGAACCAAGATAATAGCTGTAATTGCGGTGTTAAGAGCGATCGCAACTATTGCCGGACTTTTCTCACCCCATACCAAGTCTCGAATTAAGGATGAACTTAACAATCCCTTGCGGCTAAAGTGTTTTTGCTTTCTGTATCGCGCCCAATCTAGTAAAGCTTGCCTTTGAGGTGTAAGAGTAATAATTAAGCCAAAAAACAGCACAAAGTTATAGATAAGGAGGACTTGAAAGTTCTCTGTCAGGCTGTAGCGATCGCTAAAAACAGCAAAGCCTAAAGCTAATATTTCAAAGCAAGCAACTAATAAATAGCTTTGACGCTTGCTAAATATAGTCTTACTAGGATTAGGAAAGCGGCGCTGCATAGCTTGCCAACTCGAGTATGTCCACACGCTGTAATTTAGTACCATCAGGCTGGCGACTCCTAGTATACCCCCGCCTACAGGCAAGCTAAACCAGTGCAATTTTTGAATTTCTAAACGGGAGAACGAAATTGTCGGTTCAATGCCAGTAGCAGAAATTAAATATTGAAGAATTACAGTAGGAGAAAAGACATTTATCCAATCAGAGGCATTGCCCAACAATGGTTTATTAATGCCAATTAAGATACAAAGAAAAACTACACCGCTTCCTAGCCAAGCTTGAAAACCATTTAATCCACTGGAGCTAACTAAGCCAAATAGTAGGGAGAGGCTATAAAAAAATACGCAACTCATCCCTAATACGCCGTAAAAGCTCAAAATCAGAACTAAAGGAATATGAGCAACTAATCCAGCCCCCAAATGCAAAGGTACAGCCAAAAGCGCGACTATATACAGCAAAATCGGGACTCCTAAAATTTTGCCCCATAAAATATTTTGTGGCGATCGCGGACTAAGACGAATAAAGTTCAACGTCCCTCTACGTTCCTCTTGAGCCAAGTTGTCAATTAGCAAGTAAGTTCCGGCTACCAATAACCCAAAGATGCCAATCAGGCTCAATACTAAAAATAAGTCCAGCGACCATCTTTGCCAGTCCACAAGCAAGTTGCCTGCTGCATCTACAAGACACTTGCGATAATTACCATAGTTGCGAGGGGACGTGCAGTAAGGACTGCTAGTAGATATAGGGTCTATAGAGTAGCTGTCAAATGCCGAGCGTGGTATACGTACCAGAAAAGATATAAACAGTAAAAACTGACCTAACAGAGATATGGCTCCAGCTAGGATTAAATTGCGCGGTTTGAGTCGTCCTTTAAGTTCTCTTAATAGCTGCGGATTCCAATCGCCTAGCGCCTCGATCCAGTCTAGTTTCAACATAATAATTCTCTTTGTTAGATTGTTATTTGCGTTCTGAGGATAGATTGAACTCGATTAAGATGGTTGTTTGTGACCGAGTTTGAGAAAAATAGTTTCTAAGTCTTCCTGAGCGCAATGAAACTCTGTAATTGGGATGCCAGCATTAATCAAAGACTGCAATAATTTTGCACTATCAGCGCGATCGCCTGTAAAGTAAACTCGCATACTATTTGTTTGTGGCACAACTTCCCATTCTTCAATTAGTGGATGCTCAATTAGTTGAGCTTTTAGGGTTTCTAAGTCTCCTAACGTTGATATAAAAATCTGTTTACGGCTTTGGCGTTTGTAAAGATCGGTTAGATTGCAGCTTTCTACCAAATAGCCTAACTCCATAATTCCTACGGAGGTACAAAGTTCTGCTAAGTCGCTAAGAACGTGAGAGGAGATTAATATCGTCATCCCAGCTTCTTGCAATACTTTGATAATCTCCCGAAACTGCTGCCGTGCGATGGGGTCTAGCCCTGAAACTGGCTCATCTAACAGTAACAAAATCGGTTCGTGAATAATGGTTCGCGCTAGACTAAGACGCTGTTTCATTCCCCTCGACAGCGAATGAATTTGACTATTGCGCTTGGATGTTAATTGAACAAGTTCTAGTACTTCGTTCAAGCGTTGACGGCGACGGGGATTTTTTAAACGGTACAACCGGGCAAAATAATCTAAATAGTCCCAAACCGTCAAATCGTTATATAAAGGAAAATCATCGGGCAAGTAACCGAGATGACGCTTGAGTAAAGGGTTGCTTTGGTCTAATAATAAAACTTCGCCATCAATATAAATTTCTCCGCTAGTCGGTTCTTCCGCCGCCGCCAACATCCGAATTAGGGTTGTTTTTCCCGCACCATTTGGCCCAATTAACCCATAAACCTCACCTACAGCTATTTCTAAGTCAACATCATTAACGGCAATATGGCGATCGAAGCGCTTAGTTAGATTGCAAGTTTTAATTGCTAATTCTTTACTCATAAGTGCGGAAACTGGTAGCCGTTTTTGGTCTAGCCTAGCCTGTACTTACTAGCTTAGGTGTCGAGTTGCATAAATTGAAACAATAAATTAGACCTCTACACCGTTAGAGAGCAGCCTTGGATTGACTTGCGCTGTCATCTGGGCGCGGGAAGAAACCTCAAGTTTGCGAAACATCCTTTTTAGGGCTTGCTTGACAGAGTTTTCAGTAATCCAAAGTTCAACGCCAATTTCTGCATTTGTGTGTCCTTGAGCAACCAATTGGGCAATTTGGATTTCACGAGGGGTCAAGACTTCACCCTCTAGCTTTTGCGGGGGTTGAAGACGCATTGTTGCACTCCAAGTAGATAGGTGCAAGCACAACGCACTCAAATCGGCTAGGTTTTGGGCATCAAAAGCAGGCATAGCTTGTTCGCGGGTAAAGCCAAGGGCTCCTATCAATTGCCCGCTACTGACAATCGGGCCCGCCATCACGTGCCAGTGATCGGCGCGAGGACAAATCAGCCGCCATGTTTTGGGCGATGTTAGTAAACCATCATGTACGGGAGCATGACGCTCTGCTAAGTAACGCGCAATGGGATTGTATTCAATCGATAGTGCTAATTGCATCGTTTTCGGGATATTGATGCGATCGAAGAAAAATACACCACAGCGTTTTGCTTGGAAATATTCGCGTCCTGTTTCTACAACGTGCGATCGCAATTGATGTTCGTTTTTTGCTTGCGCGATCGCTTGAAATAAAGGTTGCAGAATACTTGTCATAGTTGCCAAAGAGTACCCGATCGAGGACTGGGCTAAACAGGGTTACTAATCCTATTCTAGTTTTATTCCCAGTAAACGCCATTAGGAAAATTGATTTATGACTGACTCACAAAAACACATCATTATTGGTTTAGTAATTTATCCAGGCATGACGGCACTTGATATTGTGGGGCCTCAGACAGTTTTTAGTGCGCTCCCCGGTGTCCAGCTTCACCGCCTCTGGAAAACGCTAGAACCGATCCAAACTGATGATGGGATGATAATTTTGCCGGATACTACTTTTGAAAATTGCCCAACTTTAGATGTTATCTGTATCGGCGGCGGCTTAGGACAAACGAAAGTAGTAGATGATTCTCAAGTGCGTGAATTTATCCAAAAGCAAGGTAGCACCGCAAAATTTGTTACCTCTGTATGCGGCGGCTCTGAGTTTCTGGCAAAAGCAGGATTGCTCCAAGGCTACCGAGCGGCTACTCACTGGATGTTCCGCGAACAACTTGCACAGTTAGGTGTTGAAGTTGGAACCGAGCGAGTTGTAATTGACCGCAATCGCATCACTGGTGGAGGTGTGACCGCAGGTATTGATTTTGGTTTAACCATTGCAAGCATACTTTGCGGTGAGGAAGTCGCTAAAATGACTCAACTAATGTTGGAGTACAACCCCGCGCCGCCCTTCGATACAGGTTCACCCGAAAAAGCGGGGGCTGATTTAGTCGGTAAGGCGAGAGCCTATGCTCTGGGAACCCTGAGTTTGGAAGTAACATCGGCAGTTTGACATGACTACAAATTTGGGGATAGATCGCACTCCCACGCATTGGGTACAAATTGGTTTTTATGCGACTTCAATCGTTTTTAACCTCTGCTTGATTGCTCAGTTATTAACAGTTGGAGTTGCCTACTTCAACGATCCTGCGTGGTGGAATATTCATATTTGGCTAGTGCGAGGGTATGGCGGACTGTCATTAATATTACTGGGATGGGCGTTTATTGCTCCTTTTTCAAACCTAGTGAGATCGCTCACTGTCAGTCTACCTGTGTTGCTTGGACTACAATTTGCCAGCATTTATCTCAAGACTCCTTTCCACCTAGAAATACTGCATCCTTTGATTGGATTCACGTTGCTCTATGTTTCTTCAAGCCTTGTTCATCGTGTATCGCGCAGTTTATCGCCTAAAAATCTTGGGACTGAGGCAGTTTGAGCCTTAGAAATGGTGCGATCGCAGTTGATGTTCATTTTTTGCTTGAAAAATCGCTTGAAATAATGGTTGGAGAAGACTTGTCATAATTGCCAAAGTGTACCCGATCGAGGACTGGGCTGAGTAGGGCTATTAATCTTATTTTAGCTTTAGTCCTCTAACGCACCAAAACCTATGCCTCAGTATGCTCATCCCGAAGTTTTAATCGATACCCAATGGCTTGCAAGTCGGTTGGGAGATCCTAATGTCCGAGTGGTGGAAGTAGATACTAGCCCAGAAGTATATACAAATGCTCATATTCCTGGAGCAGTTTTTTGGAATATTTCTGCTGACTTACTACTGCCAAATCTAAGCATAAATCTCGACCCAGTTTCTATAGAAAAATTACTTTCACGCTCTGGAATTGCTAACAACACAACAGTTGTTGCTTACGGTAGTTATCCAGGAACCGGAGCCTGGATATTTTGGCTGTTAAAATTATTTGGACATAACGACGTTCGAGTTCTCAACGGCGGGCATCAAAAATGGCTGGCTGAAGATCGTCCCGTCAGCGCAGAACTAGCTAGTTTTCCTTTAGCTCCGTATCATGCCCAACCTGTGGATAACAACCTGCGGGTATTGCAAGCAGAAGTTCAAGGCTCGATTGGTAACAGAAGTCGCATATTGCTAGATGTGCGATCGCTACAAGAATACTCTGGCGAACATTTTTTGATGAAGCCACCAGAAGGAATAGAACGCGCCGGGCATATTCCTAGTTCTATTCATCTTGAATTTATCCATACTTTAAACGCTGATGGAACTTTCAAGTCGATGGACGAATTGCAGGCGCTTTACAGCAGTAAAGGAATTACAGCAGATAAACAAGTTTTTCCCTACTGTGCTATTGGTGGGCGCTCTGGTTATACGTGGTTTGTCTTGAAATATTTGCTAGGTTATCCAAACGTGCGTAACTATGATGGTTCTTGGAATCAATGGAGCCGTATTCCTGATGCTCCGGTGGAGATAGAAGTTTGTCACAATGAGAGCGATCGCACTACGAATTAATTCATTTCATGACAGCTTCTACCTATATTCCCTCAAATACCACAACTAAAACTTGGACTTGGCAAGGGTTCCCAATTTGTTACCAAGCCCAAGGCAACCAAGGGTCTGCGGTGGTTCTAGTTCATGGCTTTGGCGCTTCTTGGTGGCACTGGCGGCACAATATACCTGTACTAGCTCAATTTGCCCGCGTGTATGCGATCGACTTAATCGGCTTTGGCGCATCGGCAAAGCCGATTCCTGGCGAACTAAAACCCGGCGAACAAGTGCCTTACTCCTTTGAAACCTGGGGACAGCAAATTGCTGACTTTTGCACTGAAGTTGTTGGCGAACCAGTTTTTTTAGTTGGTAACTCTATTGGTTGTATTGCCGCCATGCAAGCGGCTATATATGCACCAGATAACACCCTTGGAGTTGCCTTACTCAATTGTTCTTTAAGACTGCTGCACGATCGCAAACGTCAAAATTTACCTTGGTATCGCCGTTTTGGAGCGCCTTTAGTTCAAAAACTTTTATCAATCAAAACTATCAGTCAGTTTTTTTTCAATCAACTAGCCAAGCCGCAGACAGTACGCAAGATTTTATTACAAGCCTACGCCCACCCGGAAGCCGTCACCGACGAATTAGTCGATATTTTGATGGCTCCAGCCCGTGATGCTGGAGCATTAGCCGTATTTGTTGCTTTTACAGCTTACGGGCAAGGGCCATTACCTGAAGACCTATTAGCCGTGCTGCCATGCCCAGCTATTATGCTGTGGGGAACTGCTGACCCTTGGGAACCAATAGGCTTAGGCAGAGAATTAGCTAATTTCCCTCAAGTCCAAAAGTTTATTCCTCTGGAAGGGGTAGGGCATTGTCCCCAAGATGAAGCGCCGGAATTAGTTAATCCGATATTGCAAACATGGATTGAAGAAAATTCCCTTAAATAGCCAGCCTAAATTTATTGCTTAAGCTGTTCTTGTTTTTTAAGCCAATCTTGTCCTAGTTGAATTGTGATGTCAGATTGAAGATTTCCGGTACTTTCTACGCGCACTTCACCAACGTTTAGAGCTTGACGAATTGTTTGAGCGCTATTACCATCGCCTTGCTGGGCAACAATATGAGTTACATCCAAGGGTTCGCTCCAACGTCTAGCAACATACACGTTACGATAGCCAGCTTCAGCCAGGGAGTTGACTAGCGATTGGACTGCGCGATCGCTACCCGTACTATCTTGAATTGCTACTCTTAACCTGGCGGGATTAACAGCCGCTTGCAATCCCTCGGCTGGAATATTGAAATACTGCGTCATCATCGTCGCAATCCGATTATTATCTGGTAGCCAGTAACTAGCATTGTATTCTCCGGGCGCGCTAAAACGTCCTGGAACTAGCAACATCTGGACATCGGCGCGTTTTGTTTGTACGCCAAAACCTACCAATGCCATTAATTCTTGAATAGTTAAATTGGTATCTATGTGCGACTGAATTACTGACAGGATTTTTGGTAAGCGTGTCACCGTAGTAGGATTTAGTGCCTGTTCCATTAAAGCCCGCATTAATATCTGCTGGCGTTGAATGCGCCCAATATCTCCATTTTCGTCATGACGAAAGCGGAGAAATTGTAATGCTTGGTTGCCATTAAGATGCTGTTTTCCAGCTTTAAGGTTGATGTACAAGTGCTGGCTATCATCTTGATACTTCATATCTTTAGGAACGTAAACCGTTATCCCACCTAAAGCATCAACTAGCTTTTCTATCCCTTGGACATTAATTCTGACATAGCGATCGATGGGTACGCCGCTTAACAGTTCGCTGGTAGCTTGAGCGCTTAACGCAGGGCCGCCACGATAGTTTGCTGAATTTATTTTATTGAAGCTGTGTCCTTCCACAGCTACGCGGGTATCTCTAGGAACTGAGAGTACGGCTAATTTTTTAGTTGCGGGGTCGAAGCGCAGTAGCAACATGGTATCTGTCAGCCCCTCAAAAGAATTAATCGTTGCTTGGTAGCCTAATTTATCGCTACCAGGAGGAGGGTTGCTGACATCCGTAGCCAGGACTTTTACACCCAAAACTAAGATATTTACTGGGCGAGTTAGTTCAGAAAGCTTCAAACTACCGCGAGAGATGCGATCGCCTTTACCAAATATAGCTTCTTGTTCTGGGCTGAGTTCCGCTTGCATCAAGGGTGTACTTGATAAGGAAACAGCAAGCATTGCTCCGGCGGTTGCTGATATCATTGCTACACCTGTTAAACCTGCCCAAAACCACAACCAGCGTCCAGTCTGAGAACGGGATGATTTTTTAATAGCTTTTGGGGAATTGATCGAAGGAGACTTTCGCGCTGAATGTTTTTGAACTGCCACAGACTTCCTCACACTTAAATTAACACCAAAAAATAATTGCCCTTAAGTAACTTTTGTCGCATTTAGCGAATAATTATTCGCTAAACGTGCTAGATACGCAACCTCTAGCCGTTGGTTCTACGGTTTGCTGCAAAAAAAATTCCGATACGTTCAAGAAAAAGTGTACTCGGATTGTATTTGACTAGCAAACTGCATTTTTACGTAAAGTGCTAACAAACAACAGAATTTATGAAAATTTTTCATCCCTTACCTAGGACAAATATTTGTCTACTTGCTTTGCTAAATTGCTAAACCCTGGTAAGTGTAAGGATTTGCGTTGATAGACGCGCACCATTAGCAAAATGCTGACTAAAAAATAGCCAGAAGTGAGAAAAGTATTTAACACCAAAAATCGTAACGATAAAAATTCTGAACTTTCTGCTCCCATTCCTAGTAGTAAATAACCGATTAGCCAGCTACCTGCTAGGGTTACAGACAAACGACTGACTTTCAATTGTTCCTTAGTAGTCGAGGAATTTGCAGATTTATCGCGATGGTATAGCGTCCATAACGCCGGAAAAAAGCCAATTACTGGGATTAAATAGAAAAATAGTTGTAAATGCTTAAGCTCTAAATTATCTGTTGGTTCAACATTTTTCATATGCCTGTAAAAATCCTGAAGTAGGGGGATGAGTTAAATAGGTGAATTTAGAGATAATAAGACCGCTTGAGCAAATTTGATGGTTTTTATCCGGCAGTAGACAAATGCAGAAACGCATAATACTTGGATGGTGGCAGGCAATGACACTAGGAGGGCGATTGACGGCGATCGCTCTTGTAGCTCCTCTAATCGTACTCAATGCCTGGGCGGTTTCTTCTATTTTTAATTATTTCAACTCGCTAATTGTGATTTTAGTGGCAGCTTCACTGTTAGCATTTTTGCTTAACTATCCAGTTAGCTGGATGGAGAGCCAAGGAGGTAAGCGAGAACAAGTTGCTATATTGGTGTTTTTGGTCGCTTTATCGATTCTGCTGGCTTTGGGAGTAACTTTAGTTCCGCTTGTACTTACCCAAGCTCAACAATTGGTTGTGCGCTTGCCAGAGTGGATAGATTCAGGGCGATATCAGCTATTGCTACTAAATCAATGGGCAGATAATCAAGGTTTTCCCCTTAACCTCGATGCGTTGTTAGTCCAAATTAACGATCGCCTTAAAGGACAGTTGCAATCGATCGCTTCTCAAGTGCTAAATCTAGCCGTACTTACAGTTACTAGCTTGCTAGATTTTGTGTTGACGATGGTTTTAGCTTTTTATTTATTGCAGCACGGCGATAGCTTGTGGCAAAGTTTGATTGAATGGCTTCCAGCTAAAATCCGTCAACCGTTTTCGCAAACTTTACGTTTGAGTTTTCAAAATTTCTTTATTGGACAGCTAATTTTTGGCACTTGCATGGCTTTTGCCTTAATTCCTACTTTTTTATGGCTAAAAGTACCTTTTGGGCTGTTATTTGGCTTAACTATCGGCATTATGGCGTTGATTCCCTTTGGGGGAACGGTAGGGATTATTGTGACTACTTTGCTAGTAGCATTGCAAGATTTTTGGCTGGGTTCGCGGGTATTAATTGCGGCGGTAATTGTCCAACAAATTCTAGAAAACCTAGTTGCTCCCCGCATTTTAGGTAGCGTTACGGGCTTAAATCCGGTATGGATACTGATATCTGTTTTAACTGGGGCGAGAGTTGGGGGGTTATTGGGGGTAATTGTGGCTGTCCCTACTGCCGTTGTGATTAAAACAGCTTTAAGTGCCGTGCGCGGACGTAATAACGCGGCGGAAGCAACGATTACAACGGATCTAAGCCTTTGCGAAATCGATGCTGGGGGCGATGCAGCCCAAACTACTGTTGAAGTAGTATCACAGCAGCTTAAAAAACTAGCCACCGATAGTAATAGTTAAAATGGAAAAATTTTACAGGCGATCGCGCGATTGCTGTTGGATAGATGATGGTGGTTGAATAAATAGAGAGCTTGAAGAAATGTCAAGTTTTGAATATCCGGTGACAGAAAAGCCTAGCATCACTACACTTGCAGCAGATAGGGCGTACCGTCTTCCTAAGCGAATCGCGTGGCGACGAAGCTTAAAACTTGGCTGTTGACTGAAGTTCTGGTGCATGAGTACCTCGGTTGCTCTAGGAAATTTATTGCTCCACAGACCTTGAAGCTGCGGGCATTAAAATTCGTTAAGACTTTACTATGACATTTTCAATTAGGCGATCGCACTCTAGTTACTATTTCGGTAACGGGAATTAGTTAATTTGCTCAGGAGTCCACCAAGCCAGAGCATAAGGCTGAGTTGCAACGTTGACTTGGCGGGAAAATTGGACGCGGATTTTATATTTGCCGCTACTAGGTACGGGGCAAAAAATATGCTCTACACTGTCAACTTCGCTAATAGAAGTACAAAGAATACTGGGCGCGTTGTTGGATTCGGTACTAACTAGGTAAAGGTCTAAATTATTTAAACCGCGATCGCTAAAATTTTCCCCTACATCGTACTGCTCGTTTTTGTTACGATCGTTTAGTTCTACTAAGCGATTCCAAACTAAAGTTATAGACACAAATCTACCTTGCTGTAAAGGTTTAGCTAATACATACTCTTGGCTTGAATTAGCACGAACTGAGCCATAATCCCAACCAATGGCTGGGACAATCGCCGTCCCTTTCCACTCTCCCGTACTAAACTGTTGATAGGCGCGAAAAGCATTAAGTTGTCCCGTTCCCATCTGTGCATGAAGGGGAATTTTAGGGTCTGTATAAGCATCCGAATGAGTCCAATTTTGGTTTTGCTTATCAATAATTGTCTTAGTCATTCCTAGGTAAAAGAAGTTGCCTGGATCTTGCACTTTATCGGCAGAATTTAGCATCACAGCTTTTATTACTTCCTGGCGACGAGCGTCCAAACTCCAATTACTTTTCTTCGCCCGCAATTGTCTATCGCCGTATTCTTGCAATAATGCAACAGTTGCCGTTACGTGGGGCGCGGCGAAACTCGTACCCGATACTTTTGTAACTTTACCGTTGGGATTGAGCAAGGATATATTACTTCCTGGCGCAACAAGGCCAATAGCGCGGCGAATGCCAAGATTGACTTCTTTTCCGTTTAGTCTCCCTTCCAACCCAACTTGGATATCGCTTAAATTAGAAACATCTACTTTGTCAAAAATCCCTTCCCTACGGCTGCTAAAAGCAACATTGATACCGTTGTAATTGTCTGTAGGGATGGGTATGCCCCCTTTACCCTGATTGCCTGCGATCGCGTACAAGACATTGTGAAAGCGGCTAGACCAATCAATACACTGGGTCAATAAAGCATTGCCATCTAAGCGAGCATTTAGGCGCGGGTCGCGCTCTAACGTTTCTCCAAAGCTAAAATTTATCGCCCGGACATCGCCGCCGTTTTGCATAGCTATGTACTGTGCAGACAAGCATTCTTCTGGTTGACCTCCCGTTTTGAGGGAACCTACCGCCCCAGAATACAGCCTTGCTCCTGGCGCTACTCCACGAATTGCTTTATCGGAACTAATCATTACGCTGGCAACGTTTTCGGCGTGGGGATCTAAGTTCGTATTGGACTTGGCTGGGCGATCGCGTAAAAATACCCCCGCTAGGTTGACTGCTCGATTCCCAGCAACGGCTTTATCTAACCCGTACTGTCCAGGACGACCTATTTCTACTTGTCCAATACTAATTTTGCGCCCAATTAGGTCGTAAGGTAACTGCTGCAAGCGTAAAGCATCAATCCCCGCTTCTCCCACCGATGTAGTTTGTAAAGCTAAAACTGGAGTACCCAGCGCGATCGCACTTAGTCCCCCCATCGTCCACGCCAATTGTTTTATCATTTGCTATCAATACAAGCCTTTACACCCAAGTAATTAATTTTAATGGTTTTTGAATTTAAGAATAGCGATCGTGCAAGCCGTCGCCCAATGTTAAAATGTTTTACATCTGAGGATTTAGGAGAACTAATCTATGACTAATACGCCATCGTCCAAGCCGATTGTAATTGCTCCATCTATCCTATCTGCGGATTTCAGCCGTTTGGGGGATGAAATTAGGGCTATTGATGCCGCCGGAGCCGATTGGATTCACGTTGATGTCATGGATGGTCGATTTGTCCCCAATATTACTATCGGGCCCTTAATTGTTGAAGCTATTCGTCCAGTTACTAAAAAGCCTCTGGATGTTCACTTAATGATTGTAGAACCAGAGAAGTATGTAGAAGATTTTGCTAAAGCTGGAGCAGATCATATCTACGTTCACGCCGAACACAATGCGTCTCCTCACTTACACAGAACTTTAGGACAAATTAAAGAACTAGGTAAAAAAGCTGGCGTGGTACTCAATCCTGGTTCGCCCTTAGAGTTGATTGAGTATGTTCTAGAATTATGCGATTTAGTTCTGATTATGAGCGTAAACCCTGGGTTTGGTGGTCAAAGCTTTATTCCTGGCGTTCTGCCCAAAATTCGCAAGCTGCGGGCTATGTGTGACGAGCGCGGCTTAGATCCTTGGATTGAAGTAGATGGCGGTCTAAAAGCTAATAATACCTGGCAAGTTATTGAAGCGGGTGCAAATGCGATCGTTGCGGGTTCGGCGGTGTTTAATGCGCCAGATTATGCAGAGGCTATTAAGGGTATTCGTAATAGCAAGCGTCCTTCGCCAGAACTTGCAGCAGTTTAGAGATGATAACCCAGCGTTTAGATCCCCCCCAACCCCCCTTAAAAAGGGGGGAGAATTTTAAGAAATTCCTTTTTTTTAAGGGGCAACAAAAAGTGGGTATCGCTGGATTTAGGAGGATCTCAAAGTTTATTAAATTTCAGGCTGTATTTTTCTAAACCATAAAAATCTATAGTAATAAGTCCGCCGAGATTTTGGATCTCGGCGGACTTATTTAGTTATTTAATCTCAAATTACTGGTGGCGGCGATCGCCTAACCATTTTGCTGCGGCAATTCCTACTACTGCGGCTACTAAAGGATTGCTCAAAAACTTAATTACTCCAGGCTTTTCGGCTAATACTTCTTGAAAAATATCAGGGTGGCTGTGGTAAGCAAAGGAGGCAAGTTTAGTTACATCATCTACGCTCATCTTACTGGCATGGTGAGTAGAAAGACCTAACTGCTGCTCTAGATCGCGCTCTTTGAGTCCTCTTTTTTCCAAATGCTTGAAAAATGCTCGTGCAACGTCATCGCGTTCGTTTGGTTTAATTTGAGCGATCGCTTTTTGCAATTCTGGCTCTAGTTGTCCGGGGGGAATGCGATCGTGGTGTAAAGATTGCCCAAATAGTTGACGGCGTTCTTCAGTAGATGAACGATTAGCAAAGTCGTCAAAATTTTCGTACTGCAAATCTGAACCCATGTCCGAGTCGCCTAAACTTTCTGTAGTGCCTTGGGCCAAATCATTCATAATTTGACGTTTATACTGGTCGCTGCTACTCATTTAACTTATGCTCCTCGCTTATAACTAATTTATACTTTCAACTGCCCTTTTTCAGTAGACTTACGGTAAATCTATGTTGATTTATTTGTATTCAATCTGATTAGATTGAACGTCATACTTAGCAGTTAAAATTAACTTTTTATCTGGCGCATACATTAAGACAGTCAAGTCTTGATTTGGGAAGTTTTTATGAAAACCTTGAGCTAAAGATTTTGCTAGAGGCTTCACTTCTGTTGGTTTAACTTGGGGCGTAACTACAACTCCTAATTTGTTATTGTCGCGCACGTAAGCATCTTTAACTAAACCTTTGCTTTTGCTTACAACCCAGTTACCAAAATCTTGTCCACCTGTGCTATTTCCTCTTTCGATTTGTCCGTAATTACTACTGCTGCTTGCGGTGGGTAAGGTTGGTTGCTTTGCTTGCACTGCGCCGTTACAAGCTGCGGTGGTCGTTAGTACCAGTACCAAAACTAACGCCGTTAAAATCCTGCGTAGTTGCTGCATCATTCTGATTTCAATTTCTTTCAAGTTTTACTAATTTTGAGCAGAATATCAAGTCAATATTCTGCTCGTTATCTTTAATTTTTAGCCTAAAGCGCCTTGAATTTCTGTTAGAATATATCAAAGGCTAAACAGCTTAATTAATCAAGCTTCTCTTTCACTTTGTCTTTTACGTCTTCCACGCCTTGACGTACTTCACTTTCCGCTTGTTTTGCTTTACCTTCGGCTTGATCTTCAGGATCGCCTGTCACATTACCCCAAGCTTCTTGAGCTTTACCTTCTACGTTTTTAGCAGCAGCTTTAGCTTTATCATCTAAACCCATATTATTCTCCTTGCTTATTTAATAAATAGCTTCAAGATTAAATTTGCCTTGAAGTTAAGTTGTTATCTTGTTAACAATCTAACTATTTATTGAAGCCATAGACTTCTGCCAGAAGACATATTAATTTTCTATGCTAAAAGATGGAAAAGTTGGGAATAGTTGGACTTAATTAAGCTGAAACTAATGTTAATAAAAGTAAAGTTAAAAACTAAAAAAAGTAATTATGGTAAATAGTAGTTCGTTTCAACTCCAAGCACCTTTTGCACCTACTGGAGATCAACCAAAGGCGATCGCGCAACTAATAGCAAACATTCAAGCTGGGGAACGATATCAAACTTTGTTGGGGGCGACAGGTACGGGGAAAACTTTTACTGTCGCTTCAGTAATTGAAAAAATTGGCAAACCTACATTAGTCCTCGCTCATAATAAAACTTTAGCCGCACAACTTTGTAATGAGTTGCGCGAATTTTTTCCTGAAAACGCTGTAGAGTATTTTGTCAGTTATTACGACTACTACCAACCCGAAGCCTATATTCCCGTCACCGATACCTATATAGAGAAAACCGCCTCAATTAACGATGAAATTGATATGTTGCGCCACTCCGCAACGCGGAGTCTCTTTGAACGCCGAGATGCGATCGTTGTAGCTTCCATTAGCTGCATCTACGGTTTGGGTACGCCACGAGAATATTTAAAAGCAGCTATTCCCTTACAGATTGGGAGGGAAGTAAATCAAAGGGAACTACTGCGCGATTTAGTTACCGTCCAGTACCGCCGCAACGACTTAGAAATGAGCCGGGGGCGCTTTCGGGTGCGGGGAGACGTATTAGAGATAGTACCCGCCTACGACGATCGCATCGTGCGCGTAGAGTTTTTTGGTGACGTAGTAGAAGCAATTCGCTACGTCGATCCTGTAACGGGAGAAATTCTGAAAAGTATCGAAGCAATCAATATTTATCCAGCAAGGCACTTTGTCACTCCTGAAGAAAGGCTAGAAGGGGCTTGCGAAGCGATTGAGCAAGAATTGAAGCAAAGGCGGAGTCAATTGGAAAACGAAGGCAAATTATTAGAAGCACAACGCCTAGATCAGCGCACTCGTTACGACTTAGAAATGCTCCGGGAAGTAGGTTATTGCAACGGCGTAGAGAACTACTCAAGGCATTTAGCCGGACGCAGCCCTGGAGAGCCGCCAGAGTGCTTAGTTGACTACTTTCCCGATGATTGGCTGTTAGTAGTAGATGAGTCCCACGTTACCATCCCGCAAACGCGCGCAATGTACAATGGCGATCGCGCTCGCAAAAATGTATTGATCGAGCATGGATTTCGTTTACCTAGCGCCGCCGACAATCGCCCCCTCAAAGCCGATGAATTTTGGCAAAAGGTCAATCAATGTATCTTTGTGTCTGCCACTCCTGGAGAATGGGAGTTAGAGCTATCAGAAGATCGAGTTGTGCAACAAATAATTCGCCCAACTGGGGTAATCGATCCAGAAATTTTTGTGCGTCCCACCGAGGGACAAGTTGACGACTTGCTCGGAGAAATCAAAGATCGCATTGACAGGCGCGAACGAGTGCTAGTAACTACTTTAACTAAGCGCATGGCGGAAGATTTGACCGAATACTTGCAAGATCGAGGCGTGAGAGTGCGCTATCTGCACTCAGAAATCAATTCTATTCAAAGGATTGAAATCTTGCAGGAATTGCGAGAAGCCGTGTTTGATGTGCTAGTAGGTGTGAACTTATTGCGGGAAGGCTTGGACTTGCCAGAGGTATCGCTAGTAGCGATTTTAGATGCGGATAAAGAAGGCTTTTTGCGCGCCACGCGATCGCTAATTCAAACTATTGGTAGGGCGGCGCGTCACGTTAATGGACAAGCAATTATGTACGCTGATAACCTTACTGACAGCATGGCAAGAGCTATTGAAGAAACGGAAAGGCGTAGGGAAATACAGATTGCCTACAACGAACAGCACCATATTACGCCCAAATCGATTATCAAAAGATCCACAAACTCGATTTTGTCTTTTTTGGAAGTATCGCGGCGATTAAATGCCCAAGAACTAGCCATAGTTGACGAACAGGTAGACGATTTACCTTTAGATGCCTTGCCCGACCTCATTGTGAAACTAGAAGCCCAGATGAAAGACTCCGCGAAAAACTTAGAATTTGAAGAAGCCGCAAAATTTCGCGATCGCATTAAGCGTTTGCGAGATAGGTTATTAGGGCATTAGATATATTTGTAGAGACGTTGCAGTGCAACGTCTCTATTAGTTTTAACCAGTATTTCGCATTCCGGCGGCGATACCATTAATAGTTAGCAACGCACCTCTAAGCAATTCTCCTTTACTGTACCGAGAATGAATCACGCCAGAAGTTGTACTACCAGACTGGCGCAACCGTTTGAGTAACGATACTTGTAAAAAGCCCAAGGGGACAATCGTCCCATTTCGTAACTGCACAGACCTTTGCAACACCGGGTCGCCATCCAAAAGCCGCTTATGCGCGGTAATCGTTAAAACAAGATCGCGAGTGAGATAGTATTCGTTAGCAATTTGTTCAAATACTCTTTCCAAACGCGCTTTATCTTCTGGGTGCGACAACTCATCTACATAATGCTGCGCCATTTGAATATCTACTTTTGCTAGAGTCATTTCTACTTTAGAAATCACCATTTTAAAAAATGGCCATTTGACATAGAAACAGCGCAGCAACTTAACATGATCTTCTGGCTTTTCCTGCACAAACTCTTGCAAAGCCGTACCTACGCCATACCAAGAAGGTAATAAAAAGCGGGTTTGCGTCCAGCTAAATACCCAAGGAATCGCTCTTAAACCGCCTATATCTTTGTTTCCTGATTGACGACGAGCGGGGCGAGAACTAATTTGCAGTTGGCTAATTTCGCCAATGGGAGTTACTTGATGGAAAAAGTCGATAAAGTCTGGTTGCTCGTAGATTAAATTACGATAATGAGAACGCGATCGCGCTGATAATTCCTCCATAATCTCATTCCAAGGTTGAATATTGTCAAACCCAGTACGCAATAAGCTTGCTTGAATTACGGCAGTTGCGATCGTTTCTAAGTTGTATAGTGCTAACTGTGGCAGCGAGTATTTGGAAGCTAATACTTCCCCTTGTTCGGTAATTTTGATCCGCCCATTGATACTATTACCCGGTTGCGCCAAAATCGCCTCGTAAGCAGGCCCGCCACCCCGTCCTACCGAGCCACCACGTCCGTGGAAAATTCGCAAATGTACACCATATTCTTCAGCAATTTGTTGCAGTGCTTTTTGGGCTTTATGGATTTCCCAGTTGCTACTCAAAAACCCTGAGTCTTTGTTGCTATCGGAGTAGCCTAGCATAACTTCTTGTAAGTCAAAACTAGATTGACTTTGGGCAGCATAGCCGCCAGCTAACAACGCTCGGTACGATGGCATCTCAAACAAGCTTCTCATCACCGCCGGAGCGCGTTGTAGGTCTTCTACTGTTTCAAATAACGGCACTACTTGTAGCGTCCCGGTAGCTGTACCAGGGTCAAATAGTCCAGCTTCTTTGGCTAGTAACAATACTTCCAATAAGTCGCTTAATTCCCGACTCATACTGATGATGTAGGTGTGACAAAGATTGATGCCAAACTCTTGTTGCAAACTTCGTACTATGCGAAAAGTTTGAATCAATTCATTGGTTGCGGGAGAAAAGGGCAACTCTGAAGGTATGAGGGGACGACGAGTTTGAAGTTCGCTCGATAGCCAAATTACGCGCTCGGCTTCCGATAGTTCGTGGTACGGGCGGGGTAATATTTGTAAATATTCTAAAATTTCATTTAGTGCCTCGGCATGGCGGGAAGATTCTTGACGAATGTCTAAATGAGCTAAGGTAAAACCGTAAATTTCAACTTGACTAATCAAGTTTTCTAGTTCTCGACAGGTAATGCCCGTTTCTTTGAGATTACTTTGAATTAAACGCAAATCTGCCAAGAAATCTGCGGCGGATTGATAAATTCCTTTAGCATCCACAGCGATTACTTTTTGTCTTAAATCTGTATTAGACAAACTAGCATTGCGATCGCGCGTATTTTCTAATCTTTTCAAGATATAACACAGCTTTAACCTGTAAGGTTCTTGCCGATAGCGCAAGGCTTGCGCTTCGTACACTTCGTTCATTTGCGATTGTTCTTGCTCTAGCGATTCCAATAAGTCAGGCAAAACATCGCTTAAATGCAATGACAAGCTTAATAAGTCCGTCAGCAGCTTAACAGACTTGATATATTTTTCTATTACCATCTGCCTTTGATAACAGGCGGTTTGCCAGGTGACTTCCGGCGTTACCGATGGGTTGCCATCGCGATCGGAACCTACCCACGAACCAAACTTACAAAAATTCTTGTTAGGAGGATTTAAGCGCGGAAAGCTTTGATTTATAGAGTGTTTCAAACTTTGATACAACTTAGGAATTTCATCAAACAAAACTTCCTGGAAGTAGTGCAAAGCATATTCCACTTCATCTAAAACTGCTGGCTTAAACTGGTGCAGTTCGTCAGTACGCCACCACAGACGGATTTCCTCAGTCAACTGCTCTTTTAATTCGGCTGCTTCCCAAGAACTTGCTTCATCAACAATTGCTTTACCTTCTTCTAGTTGGTCGAGGTGTTGCAGCAATTTAGCCATCCGCCTTTGCTTGTCGCGAATTGTATGGCGGACAATCTCTGTTGGGTGCGCTGTAAATACAAGTTGAATATCAAGTTGGTCAATTAAATGCTGAATATGCTGAGGTGGCACATTCATAGCACGCAAGTAAGGAAATAAAGTATGAAATGTACGCTGGTTTTGCGGTTCGTTATGAATAGCTTGCCAATTTTTTTCTAATAAATCTGCTCCTACTCCTCCATTTACAAACTGCGGTTCTTCAGATATGGAGTCAAGTAAAACTTGTTGAGACTTTTGGGGAAAACGGCTAAGGAGTTGTTGGCGCTGTTCGTAATGCTGCTCGACAATATTAATTAGCTGGAAGTATAAAGCAAAAGCACGAGCAGCGCGGATTGCTTCATTAAAATCTAACTGGGCGATCAAGTGACTCACTGCCGAGGCCGCGTCGTTGGTTGCTTGACCTTCGGGGGAACACAAGTCGCGCAGTTGTCCCAAAAGATTGACTAATTCTTGACCGCATTCTTGCCGAATTACCGACTCCCACAAGTCCTCTACTACTTGGAGGCGATCGCGCAAAAATAGATCGATTGGCGAGATAGTAACACCTAATAATTCATCAGACGAGTGGAGGAGCGAACTCATAAGTATCTATTCGGGTAAAGCCGGGAATAATCAATAATTTTAGGGTTTAACTTCCCCTAAAGACGGTTCACAAGCAACAAAACTTTGTGCGCTTTTGTGAAATCAGCTTAGTTTTGTTCATTCTTCTCAGGAAAAGGCAGAACAGGCAAGCGATCGCCTCTAAACACTTCTTCGCTGGCTGTGGCGATCGCTTTTAAAGTAGGTGCTAAAGCTTTTCCTCCTACTAATGCCCCTAATACAGGCACAGTGCCTAGTTGTAGCAAAACACTGCTGGCGATTGTAAATAAACCGAGGTCTAAGCCATCCTTGGGTGATGGTTGGGAATGAGAATTAGTCATTGTTAATTTTAGTTAATAACTTTAGCGGACAATCGATAGTTAAGAGCCGCAATAATTTTGTTTTACTCTTAAAATTAGTTTAGCGTTCCTAACAGGCAAGCAACGCACAAAGTTTGCCTCTGTATCTCAATAAGCCGCAGTTAAGCCTTGTCTTTCCTTCGACTGTAGACAACATCTCAAGAAAAAACTTATACTTAATCCTCAACTTTATGATTGACACCGCGAGGAGAGTATTATCGCTGAACCACTAAACCTAACTGTTAGCCTAAGAGGTACTCGTGAAGTCCAGGATAACTACCAGCTATTCCGCCTCACAGGTTTATTAGATGCTTTTTCCGAACCAACATTTCGCAAGGTTATCGGCAAATATATAGAAGAAGGCCCCATACATATTATTTTGGATCTTTCTCAAATTGACTTTATCGATAGTTCTGGCTTAGGTGCTTTAGTGCAGCTTGCAAAACTTGCTCAAAGCTCTGGAGGTACATCGCAAATAGTCACTAATGCCCGTGTTACGCAAACAGTAAAGCTGGTACGTTTAGAACAATTTTTGTCTCTGCGCCCAAGTGTAGACATAGCCTTAGAAAATACTAAGCAGTCTTAGGACTTCTTAGTGACACTACTACCTGCTATCCGATTGCTAAATCTGGATAGCTTAGTTTTTATGTTTTTATTGTGAAGTTAATTGTAGTTATCTACCAAAATTTGGGGATCGACCATAATAGTCAAGGAAGCTACAAGAGGGTAAGACACTTATAGAGCGCAGCACCTTTAGTAGAGTTATTGCCAGCCCCAGAGTTAATAGAGGAACAAATAATTTGTGACCCAGGAGGATAAGTGCTTAGTTCAAGAACCAAAAGAATTAGCAGCCCAATCTTTGCAAAGGCTGGTGAACTTGACACCAATGAACCCAGCACAAATACAACAAGTTTCTCCCGCCGCTTTAGCTTATATAGGTGATGCGGTATACGAGCTTTATATCAGAACACATTACTTATTGCCTCCCAAGACTGCTTACGCCTATCACCAATTGGTAGTCGCTCAAGTACGTGCCGAAACTCAAGCACTACAACTAGCCTCGCTTGCTGCTTGTTTGACTCCTGTAGAGCTAGAAATTGTCCGTCGGGGGCGCAATGCTGCTAACCGTCCGCCAAAGCGAATAAATGCCGAAATTTATGGGCGGGCTACTAGCTTAGAAACCTTGATTGGTTATCTCTATTTGACAAATTTCCCGCGCTTAAGTCAGTTGTTGCAAAAACTAAATTTGCTTGAAACTGAAGTAAACAAATGAAAGCTCCAAGACCTGCGGCTAAAGCATAGTTGGGTTTTTAAGAGATAATATAAAGGCAGGTAAATATTAAAAGTGTATCAATATAAATTGAAAGATTCTATAAATCAATCTTTCGATACTAAAATAACTTTTGAATTTCTATAAACTACTATTGATTCGG
>Ga0115846_100289_pt1 | contig 26818 bp, 21 predicted proteins | sample InSIn5gowninarea_2_FD_83860 | JGI IMG/M metagenome (GOLD analysis project Ga0115846, IMG submission 83860) | reverse complement strand
TTCTTATAAGATTAGAATTATCTGGACCGGGTGTTCAGTATATAGCAGATAATCAATTATATAATAGTATAATAACAGCACACGCTATAGTGATGATATTTTTTATGGTTATGCCAGCTCTTATAGGAGGGTTCGGAAATTTCTTATTACCATTGTTAGTAGGAGGTCCTGATATGGCATTCCCTAGATTGAATAATATAAGTTTCTGATTATTAATCCCGAGTTTTTTATTGTTTATATTTGCCGGAATGATAGAAAATGGAGCGGGAACAGGTTGAACATTATACCCACCTTTATCAGGATTACAAAGTCACAGTGGACCTAGTGTAGATCTAGCGATATTTGCTTTACACTTATCAGGAATAAGTAGTTTACTAGGTGCTATGAACTTCATAACAACAATATTAAATATGAGAAGTCCAGGAATTAGATTACACAAATTGGCTTTATTTGGATGAGCTGTAGTGATAACTGCTGTTCTTTTATTATTATCTTTACCAGTTCTGGCCGGTGCAATAACAATGGTGTTAACGGATCGTAATTTTAACACTTCATTCTTTGAAGTAGCCGGAGGTGGAGATCCTATATTATACCAACATCTTTTCTGATTTTTTGGACATCCAGAGGTTACAAATGTAGGCCTCTTAACGTTGCTGTATGCTGGGACCACTTCGCTATATAGTTTTAAATACTCCATCAAACACGACATAGTAAAAAAGTTAAAACGAAGAAGTAAATCAGCAGGTAACATTTTAAATATAACAAATGGAACCTCAGAGACTTTACGCAACGGAATTGTAGTAAACTCAGAATATGTAAAATCTGTATCAATCCACGTATCTAAACATTTAAAACTTCTAAATGAGGAACAATTAGGTCATTATTTAGCAGGATTAATAGATGGTTACGGTAATTTTAGTAAAATCCAACAACTTATTATTGTTTTTAGTAAGCCAGACGCTTTTCTGGCTTATTATTTGAAAGAAAAATTAGGTCACGGTAATGTTAGCAAAGTGAAGGATAAAAATGCTTATGTTCTAATTGTATCTAGTCAAAAGGGTATATTAAAAGTACTTAGCTTAATAAATGATAAATTAAGAACAAAACATAGATTTGACCAAGTAGTTAATAATATATTAGCAAATAACAAATATAAAGATTTTAATATTAATTTTACTCTTAATACAAGTAACGATTTTAATAATCATTGATTAGCTGGTTTTACTGATGCGGATGGTAGTTTTCAAATAAAAATTATTAAACGTATTACAAGAAATAAACCAGAAATAAGATTAAATTTTCAAATTGACCAGAAAACATATTTTTTATTAAAAAGTATAAAAAATAATCTAGGTGGAAATATTGGTTATAGAAAAGCACAAGATACTTATTATTACGGTTCAACTAGTTTTGGTTCAGCTAAAAATGTTATACAGTATTTTGATAAATTTCATTTACAGTCTAGAAAGCATGTAAGTTATTTAAGATGAAGAAAAGTGTATACATTAATACAAAATAGAGAACATTTAACGGAAAAAGGCTTAGTTAAAATATTGAGAATAAAAGCCTTAATAAACCATCACGATCTTCTGCTAAAAAATACTACAATTTAAGATAAAGTCCTAACAAGAATATAAAAGTTCTTGAGAATTAATGAGAATACACTTCCAAAACTATGGATGGTATTCAGTTAATCAAATAAACAGCTATATATTAATTATACCAGGTTTTGGTATAATAAGTACAACAATATCAGCCAGTTCTAATAAAAACGTTTTTGGTTATTTAGGGATTTAACAAACCTTCAGCAAGTTTAACTAAGTCCATCAGTATCAAACTCCGGGGAAGCCCTAAAGAATAAAGTACTAACCAATTACGAGTAATTGTTTTCGGGGCTTAGGGTAATGCCTAAGAGATAGTAATAAGCTTTGTTATATGCTACAAAATAGCTAATGGGTAATCGCGGATCTAAGTTCCATGAACTTGCATTGCAGTTTATGGATAAAAGAGCAACGAGTAGACGGTACTGGATATATTTTTAAAAATATATTTAAGGTGTACTCTTAGATGCCTTGAAAGAGGTACAACTTTAATGTAAGATCAAAAAGAATTCATGGATTTTAAAAGGATTTTAAAGCAAATAAGTTGTTTAAATTTATAGGATAGCTGAGTCTAAGTCTTTTTATTACTTCTATTAAATCTTAAAAGTTGTTAACTATTTTTTTTTTATTTTTATAAATATTTAGAGTAACATTAATAATTTAAAAATTGTAAGATTTGCCCAAAGTCCCAATTAAAAAAAAAATTAGTGCTAATCTCATATTTAGTTGCGACGAAATATATAAAAATTACAATAAAATGAAATCTGTCTTTCTATTAGTAGTAAGAGAAGTTAATCAAGAACAAAAAAGATTGTCACAGAATACTCTAGAGTTAAATTATAAAATTCATAATGAGGTTATTAAAAGATTAAGTAATATTCAAGCTCAATATTTGACTGATTTGCACCCTCATCAAAAACAAGCAGTAATCGAAGAATTCCTTAAGAGTAAAAATAATAGAGAAACAATAGATAGTTTCATTGAAACTATCGATACGGATGATCCTAGTTCAGAAGGAACTGAAACACGCTTAGATAGAATAAAATATGAAAGTAAAACAGAAACCATTAAAATGGTGGGAAATATTTTAAATCATCTCTATGGTGATTTAGGTCCTGAATATAATAAATTAATATCTATTAGAGATAGATTAGACAAAGGACATCGTAAATATACTGAGTTACATATAGACAATGTTAACGCGGGTATGGAAATAGATAAATTAATAGAAGAAAATAACAAGGGTTCCTTAGTAAGTGACTACGCAGATCCAAATACGGAAATGCCGAGTTATATGGACCCCGAAGACTAATGGCTAAAGTTCGAAACACGGGTATACGCTATGATGTCTATAGGAGTTTTAGGTTTTGTAGTGTGAAGTCATCACATGTACAGTGTAGGTTTAGACGTGGATACAAGAGCCTATTTCACAGCAGCAACTTTAATTATAGCAGTACCAACCGGTATTAAAATATTCAGTTGATTAGCTACAACATACGGAGGTTCACTACATTTAACACCTTCTATGCTATTTGCCTTAGGTTTTGTTGTAATGTTCACTATAGGAGGTTTAAGTGGTGTAGTTTTAGCTAACGCATCCCTTGATATTGCTTTCCATGATACCTACTATGTGGTTGCGCATTTTCATTACGTATTAAGTATGGGAGCGGTATTTGCTTTATTTAGTGCATGATATTTCTGAATACCAAAAATAACTGGATTATCATATAACATGATGTTAGGTAAAGTACATTTTTTAATTATGTTTATAGGTGTTAATGTAACTTTCTTCCCTCAACATTTTTTAGGTTTACAAGGAATGCCAAGAAGAATTAGTGATTATCCCGATGCATTTGCAGGTTGAAATTTTGTAAGTAGTTTTGGTTCTATTATTAGTGTAGTTGCCACAGGATTATTTTTATATATAGTGTACATACAACTTGTTGAAGGTAACGCTACATCTAGATACCCTTGATTAACACCGCAATTTTTCGGCGATTTATTCCAAACTTTATTAAACCGTAGTTATAGCTCAATTGAGTGAACTTTAAATAGTCCACCTAAACCTCATGCATTTGTATCATTACCTTTACAAAGTTAAATTATCTCTTTAAATTTATTTAAATCTTTAATTCTTTTGCCTTTTCACAGAATATCCAAGTCTTTTTAACAAATATAGAATTATATTTAATATTAAGTTTTATTGCATTTATACTATATGCAACTGTGTTCTGTACAGTTACAGATGAAATAAAGGCAAACAAAGAACAAACGTTTTTCTCTTTAATCAGTGGACTATTGATGTATCTCTTAATTAATAGTTTAGTTGATATGGTATGTTATAGTTTTGCACTTTCAGCTTCTATTATATTAACTCTTTCTATATGTTTAATATTAGTCACAGGTGCAATAATATTAAAATTTCAAATACATGCCCTTAAATTCTTCTCATTGTTAGTTCCGTCTGGTTGTCCTTTAGGCTTATTACCATTATTAGTTTTAATAGAATTTATTTCTCGCTTAGCTTTATTTACTAAACAAATTATCTATAAAGATGTTTTTAATAGTACTTATGTGCTATGGTTTATTTAAATTATATACTTACTTACCCTTTTTATCTGGATGTACCCATGATATTAGAATAATGACAAGTATATCAGCTGGTTTAACTATATGAGTTATCCTCTATTATATAGATCAAAATGATTCTTTATCAAATCACTCAAGTTTATTAGATTCTTTAACCATAAATTTAATTTTTATTTTTATGTATTTTCCTATTGCGGTAGTGAATATACAATGTTGGATGTTGTATTAACATATGACAAACCTTATACAAGAGGTGTGCATGATGTAATTATTAATAATACGACAACAAAAGCGAGAGGTATATGAATTCCCGGCTCTGAGGTTACTCAGAGTACGTCTAATAATGTATCCGGTTTTCTTTTACCCTCAGATATACAAGTAAATAGTCCTAGGGCGGTAGTAAGTGGAAATCAATATGAATTAATTATGCAAAGCGGTCGAATCTTTGCAGAAACTTCAATTAAAGCACCTTAGTTTTTTGTATACTTTTTTTTTTATGTTTAGATCCTTCAATTTTTTTTCACACACAAATAATGATGCTCCAGAGCCTTTAAAGTTGTTTTTACAGTTAACCTTACACCTCAAATGGAAGGATTAAAGGAATTACATAACAATATTATGTTTTATTTAGTCATCTTAACTGTGATATTAGGAATATACCCGTCAATTATTCTAGACAGTTTAAATTATAATGTATCTAGTTTATTATACAATTTTTCTTTTGAAGTATAAAAGTTTAGAAAATCTTCATAGTTTTTCAATTTTTTTTTTCACACAAATAATGATGCTCCAGAGCCTTGAGGGTTGTTTTTTCAAGATAACGCCACACCTCAAATGGAAGGTTTTCTATCATTTTAACAAACATGATAAGTTGTTATTTCATTCAAATAAAATAGACAGACCTTTAAAAAAATGGGTAAAAAAAAACCAATAAAAAAACAAAAAAAAATTAATTATGTTTATAGAATAAATGCAGTCCACTCATAAAATTTTCTTATAAAATTAAACAAGAGTAATCATGTTTTTAAATTAAATTTAAATTAATAGAATAGAGATCTTTAAGTTAAATTAGGTATATATAATATAAATATGCAAACATTAATATCTATAATAGAAGTAATTTTAGTGGTAGTACCTGCTCTTTTAGTTGTAGCTTTTACAACTGTAGCGGAAAGAAAAACAATGGCAAGCATGCAAAGAAGATTAGGTCCAAATATAGTAGGATATTATGGTTTATTGCAAGCATTTGCAGACGCATTAAAACTATTATTAAAAGAATGTGTATCACCTACTCAAGCTAACTTAATCTTATTTTTCCTAGGTCCTTTAATAACTTTAATCTTTTCACTTTTAGGTTATGCAGTAATACCTTATGGTCCAGGTCTAACAATAGGAGATATGCCTTTAGGTATATTATATATGTTAGCGGTTTCATCTCTTTCAACATATGGTATATTATTAGCTGGTTGATCTGCCAATTCTAAGTATGCTTTTTTAGGTTCACTAAGAAGTACTGCACAACTAATAAGTTATGAATTAATATTAAGTTCTGCTATCTTATTAGTGCTTTTATTATCAGGTAATTTGAATTTAACAGGAAATGTAGAAGCTCAAAGAACGGTTTTTTTTTTAATACCTTTATTACCTGTATTTATAATATTTTTTATCGGTGCTATAGCGGAAACAAATAGAGCTCCATTTGATTTAGCAGAAGCAGAATCAGAATTGGTCTCTGGTTTTATGACAGAACATTCTGCGGCTATTTTTGTATTCTTTTTTTTAGCAGAATATGCTAGTATTGTACTAATCTGTATATTTACTTCTATACTGTTTTTAGGTGGTTATTTGGATATAGTAACTTGAGATTTCATTAAAGCACAAAATATAACAAATTATTACCTAGATTATGAAACTGACATATGAATCGTAATTATACAAGGATTAAACACTAGCCTTAATTTAGGATTAAAAGCTTGTGTAATGATATTTATATTTATATGGGTAAGAGCATCTTTCCCTAGAATACGGTTCGATCAACTTATGTCATATTGTTGAACTATATTATTGCCTATAATCATTGCATTCGTTGTTATTTTACCTTGTATAGTATTGACATTACACTTGGTTTCTGTTAATTTTTTTGTATTATAAGTGTAAATTATATCATTCATATATTTTCTGCTATTATAATTAAAAAGACCCAGTGGTCAAGTATGGTTAAGACATAACATTTTCACTGTTAAAACGAGGATTCAAATCCCTCCTGGGTTAGCTCAGCGGCAGAACAGTCGCTAAAGTAAAAATATTCTTAAACATAATTCTAAAAGATTTTTTTCTTTAAATTTAATAGCGTAGTCTGCTATTTTTAATAAGTAAAACCCTAAACTTTTTGTGAAAAAATAAACTTTTTCACAAAAATCTTAAAGAAAAAAAAAGATAACCGGTTAATTTAGTGAGCTAATACAAATAAGTAGCTTAGTTATATTGCCCTTTAAACGGAGAAAATAAAAAAAAAACATATAAAATCTATATAGCCTCTATATTTTAAGGCTATATATATTAAAAAATTAAATTAATTAAAAATAAATAATAAACAAAATATAACATCCAACCTTTGGTGCTAGCAAAAATAAGTAATAGAAATGGATAACGAATTTATATTTTCTAACTTATACTACACATATTATTCTCCGCAATTTTAGCATATATCTGTAATATATTATCCTTATCTATGTTACATCCTATCCAAAACAGGATAGGTAGTATGGGGGATTTAGAAGTGCTTATGATCAATGGGTAGAAAGTTGAACACATTCCATAAAAGGATGACCTTGCAATCTTACATGTCCGGATTTATATATAAATCCGGACAGTGCGCAAATGCAGAGAATGGTTTTACCTTTTATAATATTTATGTAAAACACCGGTGCTTGTGCAACAATTAGAGGTGTTCACTACTCTTGTTGATAATAATAATACAAACATATAATTTCCATTAGTAGCACAAAGTTTTTTATGTAATAAGCGTTATTTTTGGTTTTAAATCAAGAACTTATTACAGTTATACCTGATTTTTATACATATCCTCACCATCTTTTTCATCTTCAAATGTTTCGGTATCTATTGCACCTATATTTTCATTTAAAAGAGGCTCTATTATTCTAGTTTTAGGTAAAGCTTTTATTTATAATTCAGTACTATTATACTTATATTTATAATCTTCAAAATAATATAAGTTCTTTCCTTCTTTACGACATAGTATCCCTGACTTTAAAATACTGTCTAATACACGTGAAATTATTTCACCATTAGATTTAAATAACAATTTTTCAATATTGTTACCATCTATTTTTCGTATACCTAATATTACATTAGAATCTAACTCAAAGAACCGTCAACGGTTGTCGAAACTAGTTATTTTATAAGGATGTATATCTTTTAAGTATTTAGAATCATTATATATATTTTCAATAGGATTACCTCCTGATATATTGTTAATAGATTTAACTTCTTGCTTTGAATTGTATTCTACATCTAACAATCTACCTAAATGCTCTTCTGATATACTTATGGGTATTTGTAAAATTTTTTTATTTTTACTCATACCATTTAAACTTAATAAAAACTTATTTCTATTAGTATTCAATTCACTTTTAATTTCAAAATTAGTTAATTTAAAAGTAAGTTGTATTAATTCAATATTGTTGCTGTCGATGTCATATTGATAGCATGCTTTTTCAAGCATATCACTTATTATATTTTTTAATTCTGTAAAAGAACTTTCACTAGTATATCTAAACACAAATTGATTACCCGCCATTCTAAATGATGTATCTAAACCTTTTTCATATGAATTAGGATTCAAATATCTAAATTTTATTCACACTAAATAAACCTCACCTTTTTTAGCAAAATTATTTATTTGATTAAATATATCTTGTGGATCAGACTTATCAGGTGCAATAAAAACATGTTTCAGACTACCATATTTAACGTTTGTTAAAATAGGCTGCATAAACATAGCATTTGTTTTATTTTCCTTTTCACTTCCACTAAACGTAGTAATCGTTCTTATCATTTTCTTAGCTATACCACTCAACGTAGTAATCGTTCTTATCATTTTCTCAGCAATCTGAGAAAATAACGTTGGTCTAGGTTTAAATTGAATTAACGCGTTATTATAATTTTTAATAAGACGTAATTCATTTTGCTCCTTCTCCCGTAAAAATGCCGCAAATGATTGCGCATTTCTTCTTGGAGGAGTAGGAGCAGGTCTTCTTGAAAGCTTCACTTTTTCATTGTTTATCATATCTATTCTATTATTATTGGCCATTTTTATATTATTCATTTATTATGTTATTTGTTTATCTGTCCTACAACAGAAAAGATAAGAAAAGAGACAGTTAGCTTTTTGCTTTTAGATGATCGAAGATCACAAAACTTTAAATAAATAACCTAATAAATAATTTAAAAATAAAATGAGAATATTAAAAAGTCACCCTTTATTAACTATGGTAAATTCATACATTATAGATTCACCTCAACCTTCAAATATTAGTTACTTATGAAATTTTGGATCCTTATTAGCCCTCTGTTTAATAATACAAATAATTACTGGAGTAACATTAGGTATGCATTATACACCAAATGTACTCGAAGCTTTTGATTCAGTTGAACACATAATGAGAGATGTAAATAATGGTTGATTAATACGTTATTTACACTCAAATACAGCCTCATTTTTTTTCTTTTTAGTGTATTTACATATAGGAAGAGGTTTATACTATGGATCATATAAAGCTCCAAGAACATTAACCTGAACAATAGGAACAGTAATTTTTATATTAATGATGGCTACTGCATTTTTAGGTTACGTTCTTCCTTACGGTCAAATGTCTTTATGAGGAGCAACAGTTATAACTAATTTAATGAGTGCAATACCTTGAGTAGGGCAAGATATCGTTGAATTTATCTGAGGAGGATTTAGTGTTAATAATGCAACATTAAATAGATTTTACGCATTGCATTTCGTGTTACCCTTTGTATTAGCTGCATTAGCTTTAATGCATTTAATAGCGTTACATGATTCAAGTGGATCAGGTAATCCATTAGGAGTATCAGGTAACTATGATAGATTACCATTTTCTCCTTATTTTATCTTCAAAGATTTAATAACAATTTTCCTTTTTGTTATAATATTATCCATATTTGTGTTTTTTATGCCTAATATGTTAGGAGATAGCGAAAATTATGTAATGGCTAATCCTATGCAAACTCCTCCAGCTATAGTACCAGAATGATACCTTTTACCTTTCTATGCTATTTTAAGATCTATACCTAACAAATTATTAGGGGTAATAGCTATGTTTTCTGCTATTTTAACTTTACTTGTAATGCCTTTTACAGATTTATCTAATTTAAGAGGTATACAGTTCAGACCTTTAAGTAAAATGGCATTTTTTGTATTTCTAGCAAATTTCTTGATACTAATGCAATTAGGAGCAAAACATGTTGAGTCACCTTTCATCGAATTTGGGCAAATATCTACTGCTTTATATTTCGCGCATTTCTTAGTAATTGTTCCTTTTGTAACTTTACTAGAAAATAGTTTAATAGATTTAGCTGTAATAGAACAAAAAGAAAAATCTCTAAATAAAATTTTATTTAGTAGATACTAAACTACCTTTCTTTTTATTAGGTTACTTTCTTATGTTTTGTTATGACAAATATTACAAGGAGTAATTTTCAAGCTCACCCTTTTCATCTAGTTTCACCTAGTCCTTGGCCACTCTATACAAGTACTAGTTTATTTTCTCTTACATTAAGTGCAGTGTTAACTTTTCACAGTTTTTCTGTCGCTTTAATTATTTTATATACATCATTAACATCTTTAGTTTACTCTATGGCTTTATGATTTAGAGATGTGACAAATGAAGGAACATATCTAGGAAACCACACTCTTGCAGTACAAAGAGGTTTAAATATGGGAGTAGCATTATTTATAATATCAGAAGCATTGTTTTTTTTAGCAATATTCTGGTCTTTTTTTCATAGTGCGTTATCTCCAACTGTGGAATTAGGGGCAAAATGACCCCCATTAGGAATAGAAAGTATTAATCCTTTTGAGTTACCTTTACTAAATACAGTAATATTATTATCTTCAGGGGTAACTGTAACATACAGTCACCATTCTTTAATACAAGGGAATAGAAGTGGAGCTTTATATGGTTTAGTGTATACTATAATATTAGCAATAATCTTTACTGTATTTCAGTTTATTGAATATACTGTATCATCTTTTACTATATCGGATGGAACATTTTCATCTTGTTTTTATTTTGGAACAGGATTTCACGGACTGCATGTAATGATAGGTACAGCTTTTTTAGCTGTAGGACTCTGACGTTTATTAGCATACCATTTAACTGAAAATCACCATTTAGGTTTAGAATCTGCCATATTATATTGACATTTCGTAGATGTGGTATGACTTTTTCTATATGTATCGGTGTATTATTGAGGATCTTAAAAGAAATACGAAAAATATGTGATGCATATCCAGGAAGATTAAACCAATCATCTGTATATTTAAATAGAGAAGGTACATATTTCGGTCAATGTTCAGAGATATGTGGAATATTACACAGTTCAATGCCAATAGCGATCCAATCAGTAAATTTAGGAAAATTCTTATACTGATTATATGACCAAATAGAAGGTTAAAAAAAATTAAAAATATAATTAAAAGTAAAAAAAAACATAAAAAATAAAAAACTAAAAGTATGCAAAACACATTTCCTTTATGAACAACAAGTCCCTTAGACCAATTTACAATAAGAAATTTATTTAGTTTTTTAGCAGATTTATGGGCCAACTTAGTATCATTAGATTCTTTAATAATATACACAACAATTCTAACATATTTAGCTCTTGTGTTATATATGAATATCTCGAGTCTATTAAATGTTGACACCAGTCCTAAAGTAGGGTATAAGGATCCTAAGACTAAAAACAAACCAGATCATATAAATGTTGATTTAGTTTCTCAACGTGTAAGAAGAACAAATAGAGCTTTTATTAGTAATTCAAATGCTCCAAGAGGTAATAGGGGTGAAAATGCTATATTACAGATAACATTTTTTAATGTTAATGCTGTGGCTGGAACGCGGTATGGATTTAAAGGGTGGTATGTTGATATACCACCCTTAAATGCTGATGGAACAGAAACTTATGTTTATAGTGGACCACAAAATGCGATTCCAGGTCGTTATCTGGAATTTATAAAACCTATTAACTACAATATAACAACACAGCATCTGTTATCTTCACCTGATCCTTCTAATCCGAGACGTAGCTTTATAGCGAACAGTGATCAAACAGCCGAAGCTCAAAACTTAATTGTCCAAGCATTCCGAGCTAGGTTTTCAAATACACCCCGTTAAATTTTTCTCATTGTTAGTTCCATCTGGTTGTCCTTTAGGCTTATTACCGTTATTAGTTTTAATAGAATTTATTTCTTACTTATCTAGAAATGTGTCACTTGGTCTAAGCTTAGTTGCAAATAATTCACATGTTTTTAGGTGTCTTGTTTGGGCCGAGTATAAAATTGTTTTCTTTAATAAAAATTTTACCAAATTTTTATATTAGTAAAACTACTACATAATAGCAGGGGAATAATAAAAAAAAATCCAATATGCAGAAGATGATTGTATAATAGATAGTTAATTAAGTATGCCTCAACTTATACCTTTTTTTTTCGTTAACCAAGTAATATTTAATTTTTTATTATTAACTATAATAATATATACATTTTCAAAATATTTATTACCTAGATTCGTGCGTTTGTTTAAAACACGTTTACACATAAATAGTTTATAGTTTTAATAGACAGGGGATATAAGGTTATTTATAAATAATTTTTAACTTTATCCCACCTTTTTATCTAATACCTTTGCATTTTTAACTAAATATTTAATGTATTAAATATAATGGTTATTATGAAAAAGTCACCTTTTCTGTTTAATATTTGCTTCGTCTATGGCGTAATAAATTAAACTTTTATGAGATTTTTTATTTTTTTATTAAATTTAATGAAAAGCATTAAAAACAGAATTTTTAAGCTATTAATGAGCCAAGGTCTGCAATTAAATATATAATAAGAAAAAACAGATTAAAAACAAGATTGTTAATAAAACAAAAATAATAGAAGCCGTTTATAATTTAACAGAGCAAGCAAAAGGAGGTTTAATTCAGATAAAAATTTCGGTTTTTCAGCCGCTCAAGCTTAGACGTAATTACAAAAACACTTTTTTTGAAAAAATCTTATTTAATAGAAAAAACTACGAAAAATTAGATAAGGATGAAAAAGGAAGAAAATTAAAAAATCATCTTTATAACCAAAAAAAAATGGATGGTAGTTGTTTAAACTATATACAATAATATGTTAAATAAAGCACTGTTTATTTATAACATTTACGCTTTAAACTGGACAAACCTTTACACATCCATAATATTTAGCCACTTTTTTTAAGTTATAAGAGGAAACAAAATATGTTTTCACTACACCTAGTTCTTATTTTATTTCTAATTTGCGATAAGCTTTATCTGGTCCCAATTATTATTTAGAGGATTCATATTTTTATTTATGTTTGGGTGGTGTATCTATATATTCTGTACACCAATTTACAAAATGCCGAATAAAAAAAAAATCAACAGTAAAACTGCTTATTTTTTAGTAAAAATATTACTAGACAAAGTGCCTCATTTACTAAATAAGGAATAATCAATTTAAATTAGATGTATAAAAGTTTAGAAAACCTTCATAGTTTTTCAATTTTTTTTCACACAAATAATGATGCTCCAGAGCCTTGAGGGTTGTTTTTTCAAGATAACGCCACACCACAGATGGAAGGATTAGAGGAATTACATAACAATATTATGTTTTATTTAGCAATAATACTTTTTGCAGTAAGCTGAATAATGCTATCCATAATTATAAATTATAAAAAAGCCTTTTTATCTAATAAATACGTAAATCATGGAACTTTAGTAGAATTGGTTTGAACTATAACACCGGCTCTTATATTAGTATTAATAGCCTTTCCTTCATTTAAATTACTCTATCTTATGGATGAGGTAATCGATCCTTCATTAGTAATTTACGGAGAAGGACATCAGTGATATTGAAGCTACCAGTACCCGGATTTTACAAATAACGACGAAGAATTTATAGAATTTGATTCATACATTGTACCAGAAAGTGATCTTGAATTAGGAAAACTTAGAATGCTAGAAGTAGATAACAGAGTAATAATACCGGAGTTAACTCATACTAGATTTATAGTAGGTGGAGCAGATGTAATACATTCCTATGCTTGTCCTTCTTTAGGAATAAAATGTGATGCATATCCAGGAAGATTAAACCAATCATCTGTATATTTAAATAGAGAAGGTACATATTTCGGTCAATGTTCAGAGATATGTGGAATATTACACAGTTCAATGCCAATAGCGATCCAATCAGTAAATTTAGGAAAATTCTTATACTGATTATATGACCAAATAGAAGGTTAAAAAAAATTAAAAATATAATTAAAAGTAAAAAAAAACATAAAAAATAAAAAACTAAAAGTATGCAAAACACATTTCCTTTATGAACAACAAGTCCCTTAGACCAATTTACAATAAGAAATTTATTTAGTTTAAAAGCAGATTTATTGGGAAATATTCAAATATCTTTAACAAATATAGGATTATATTTAATAATAGCAAGCTTCATTGTATTTATGCTATACACATTAGCTACAAATTATGATTTAACTACTCCAAACGGTTGATCACTATCAATGGAGTCTATTTACGCAACTGTGTTCAGTATAGTTACAAATCAAATAAACGCAAACAAGGGACAAATGTTTTTCCCTTTAATTAGTGCATTATTTATATATATCTTAATTAATAATTTAGTAGGTATGGTACCTTACAGTTTTGCACCGACATCTCATTTTATATTAACTTTTTCTATAAGTTTTACAATAGTTATAGGTGCAACAATTTTAGGTTTTCAAATACATGCCCTTAAATTCTTCTCATTGTTAGTTCCATCTGGTTGTCCTTTAGGCTTATTACCATTATTAGTTTTAATAGAATTTATTTCTTACTTATCTAGAAATGTGTCACTTGGTCTAAGATTAGCTGCAAATATTTTAAGTGGTCATATGTTATTAAACATTTTATCAGGCTTTACTTATAATATTATAAGTAAAGGATTTATTTACTTTTTTTTGGGTCTGCTGCCGCTATTATTTATAATAGCATTTTCAGGTTTAGAAATAGGAATAGCTTTTATACAAGCTCAGGTATTCGTTGTATTATCTTCCGCTTATATAAAAGATGGTTTAGAATTACATTAGTGTGTATAGCTCATTTTATACTTATCTAGTTAGTTCTTTATATGCTTTTTTTATGTTTAGATCCTTCAATTTTTTTTTCACACATAAGCAATGATGCTCCAGAGCCTTTAAAGTTGTTTTTACAGTTAACCTTACACCTCAAATGGAAGGATTAAAGGAATTACATAACAATATTATGTTTTATTTAGCAATAATACTTTTTGCATTAAGTTGAATAATGCTATGCATAAATTTAAATTATAAAAAAGCCTTTTTTTTCTAAATAATACGAAGGAAATTTAGTATAATAGGTTTGAACTATAACACCTGTTTTAATTTTAGTATTAATAGCCTTGGCTTTATTTAAATTACTTTATTTTATGTAGGAATTAATCGAAAGTTTAATGGAAGCTGGTCTGAATAAAGTTTCATATTATTTTTAGTAACAATGTTATTATAAAGGACGAATTAGTTGCATTAATTTTTATCCTAAAAATGGTTTAAATTTAGATTAATATACATTATGTGTTATATAGTTTGCATAAAGTTTAATAAACTTAGGAAAGTCAAGAGCAAAATAAATATATGTTTATAAACAACAAAAGAATAATTTTTTTTATTTAACAGAAAATAAAAATTTTACAAAAGTAAAAAAACGAACTAAAAAAAAGATATTTTGCCTTATTTAGTGAGATGCAATTTAACAGGACCTCGCTTATATATAACCATAAAAGTAATTACATATTTGTAATCATAGAAAAGACAAGATATTTAGGGCTTTGTATTAAACGTTTTGCTTAAATTTGTTTATAAAAATACTACAAACCTGTGAATTAAAAAAGTGGCCATAAGTTAAAGGTAGACTGTTCGTCTTCCAAACGAAGTGTGTCGATTCGATTTCGACTGGCCGCAGAGTTAGTAGTTTTAATAGGTAAAATGTTTCCTTGTCGAGGAAAATTATGCCGGATCGAAGCCGGCCTAACTCGTATAAGTAAATAAAGGAAAAGTTGCCATAGGTAAGGCGAGATATTTGCTAAATATTGTGTTTTACACCTAGATGTTCGAATCGTCTCTTTTCCGAATAAGCTAATTTTAGATACACAAAATTTTATATTAATCTAAAGAGTATAGTTTAATTGGCAAAATGAGAAGCTTCAAACTTCAAGTTCTCAGTTCAAATCTGAGTGCTCTTGTTTAATTTTTAGGTTCTTTAACTTAACCGGTAAAGTGCGTTCTTGATAAGGATGTTATTCAAGTTCAAATCTTGGAAGAATCACAAGTTTTACATTTAAGAGAATTGACTGAGTGGTTTAAGGTGATAAGCTTGAAACTTATTTGGTTTATATAATCACATCCGTTCGAATCGGATATTCTCTGTAATATCGGGGTAGTGCCGGGCGGTTAGGTGTCTTGTTTGGGTCGAGAAGTTTCTCAGTTCGAATCTGAGTGCCCCGAAAGTTAATCTTTTTCAGATTAACTTTTTCAGTTGCAGGTTTCAGTGGTTTTGCTTTCATAAGAATCCAAAAAATAATCTTCTGGTAAAGGAAAAGAAAGGGAGGATTAGAAAAAAATTTTTTATTTAAGACACAAGTGAGCCTTTAGTGTAGTAAAAGAAAGGTAGGGTTGGATAATAACTTATCAAGTGCGAGCTAAATAATTTCTCCGGTGCCAGGGTTCTAATAAATGTAGAGTAGGCTTAGCTGTCCATACTTATACGGCGTTACTATTAAGTGCTGTCTGAGGTTTAAATTTAAACTATTCTATATTATGTTATTATTTATTTTAATTATGCTTCCAATTTTTGGTGTATTATCTCTATTTATAATAAATAGAGAAAAAAATGTCGAATTAGACGAACAACAAGATAAAACATTACAATACTTAAAAGACATCTGAATAATTTTTCTATTAATATGTCTAATATATTATATGTATATTACAAATACAGAGCAATCAGAAAATATCCTTTATATCTCTCTTAAAAGGATTTTATCTTATTTAGTTGGAAAGCTTTGAGAAATTAAATTAATTTTTTTATTCATGGAGGGAGGTGAATCATCTAATACAAAAGGTGAATCATCTAATACAAAAGGTTCTTCCTCTAAAGAAGGTGAATCATCTAATACAAAAGGTTCTTCCTCCAAAAAAGATGAAGAAATGCGTTCTCCATCTGAAGAAAGTGAAGGAGAACGACAAAATCGCGATGGGGAGTTTGTGAAAGCCTTTAAGAATCCTTGCCCATGTTGTGATCGCAACGAGTGTGACTGTGAAGCACGAGATGGCAATCACAACATGATAAAATCTGAAGGTCAGGGAGCGCTCATTCCGGGAGACACCGAAAGGGTCTGTTGTAGCTGTGGGTCTTCTCATACTTCAGTATGTTGCTTCAGTTGCCAGTGTATTTTTTGCTCAATGGCTTGTGCCTATAATCACGATCCCCAATCTCCCCCTGGGGAGACTTATAGTTCTGATGACTCTTATTTACCAGAAGATTCCAAAAAGGAATCTTCTGGTAAAGGAAAAGAAAGGGAGGATTAGAAAAAAATTTTTTATTTAAGACATAAGTGAGCCTTTAGTGTAGTAAAAGAAAGGTAGGGTTGGATAATAACTTATCAAGTGCGAGCTAAATAATTTCTCCGGTGCCAGGGTTCTAATAAATGTAGAGTAGGCTTAGCTGTCCGTATTTATACGGCGTTACTATTAACAGCTGTCTGAGGTTTTAGTTTAAACTATTCTATATTATGTTATTACTTATTTTAATTATGCTACCCTTGTTTGGTATATTGGTTCTATTTATACTAAATAGGTCAAAAAATGTCGGATTAGACGAACAAGAAGAAAAAATAGAACAAGAAAAATTATTAAAGCTAACCTATGCTAGAGATTCTCTGTCAACAAGATTAGCTACAGGACGCTATGATAAAAATATACCATCAAAAATATTTACTACGGATTCATACGACGGAATAAAATGAATGATTGAGTTATACGACAATTATATTGAAAAAATAAAAAAAGAAATAAAAAAAAGAGATAAAACTTTAAAAGTTACCGCACTAGCTTTTACAATTGTTGAGTTATTTATATCACTTATAATATGGTTTTTATTTGATAACAGTAGTAAGCATTTTCAGTTTGTTCAGGAACATTATACTGTAGGCCATTATGATTTTTATATGGGATTGGATGGTCTGTCCATATATTTCGTATTACTGACTACTTTAATCGGACCTATTTCCATAATATCTAATTGAAAGTCAATAAATAGTAGAACTGCTTATTTTTTAGTAATAATATTACTTTTAGAATCTGCTTTATTATTGATTTATACTGTTCTAGATATATTAATGTTCTATATCTTTTTCGAAAGTATATTGGCCCCCTTATTTATTTTAATAGGGTTTTTTGGATCAACAGATAAACTTAGAGCGAGTTTTTATTTTTTCTTATATACATTTTTGGGGTCATTATTCATGTTATTATCGATAATAACAGTATCGGCCTTAACAGGTTGCACAGATATGGATATTATATATAAAACTGATTATGCATATATAACACAAGTCTTTTTATTTATGGGAATATTTGTGGCTTTTGCAGTAAAAACTCCTGTTATTTTTTTAAATACTTGATTATTAAAAGCTCATGTTGAATCACCTTTATCCGGAAGTGTTATCTTAGCAGCGATTGTGTTAAAATTGAGTTTATATGGAGTTTTTAGATTAATTTTACCTCTAGTACCTAAAGCTTTTATATTCTATACACATATAATATTTGTTATTTGTGTAATAACTATTTTATATGCCAGTTTTAGTACCATCAGAACGATAGATGTTAAAGAACTTATAGCTTATTCATCTGTTTCACATGCGGCAGTTTATTTGGCGGGAATTTTGAGTAATGTAATACAAGGTATACAAGGAGGTATACTTTTAGGTCTAGCTCATGGTTTTGTATCTTCCGGTTTATTTATTAGTGGTGGAGGTGTACTTTATGATAGATCTAGTACAAGAACCATAAATTATTATGGAGGATTAGCCCAAATTATGCCTATTTTTTCTATATTATTTTTTATATTATGTTTAGGTAATTGTGGAGCTCCTCTTACTTTAAATTTTGTAGGAGAATTTATGTCTTTATACGGTATATTTGAAAGACTGTCATTTGCAGGAATATTAGCCTCATCTTCTATAATCTTATCTGCTGTATACACTATATTTATGTTTAATAGAATAATATTCGGGGGAATATTCAAAGCTTGATTCGCTTATTTACCTGATTTAAATAAAAGAGAATATTCAATACTTTTAATTTTAGTCATCTTAACTGTGATATTAGGAATATACCCGTCAATTATTCTAGACAGCTTAAATTATAATGTATCTAGTTTATTATACAATTTTTCTTTTGAAGTCTCTCACATAAGCAATGATGCTGCATAACCTTGAGGGTTGTTTTTACAGTTAACTTCACCACAAATGGAAGAATTATAACAAAAACATAACAATATTATGTTTTATTTAGCAATAAAACTGTTTGCATTAAGCTGAATAATGCTTTCAATAATTATAAAAAAGCCTTTTTATCTAATAAATACGCAAATCTTGGAACTTTAGAATTGGTTTGAACTATAACACCTTAATGTTATTTGCATTAGGATTCGTTGTAATGTTTTCCATAGGAGGTTTAAGTGGTGTAGTTTTAGCAAATGCTTTACTTGATAAACCATTTAATTTATATTTACTTACTTATCATAAGATAAAAAACAAATCATCTTATAATAAAAAGTAAAAGAGGAAAATTTTATTAATTTTTTAATTATGTTTAAACACTCAATTAAAAGGAACCTCCAGTTCTTCAAATAATACAACTACATATAACACTAAAGTAAATGGAACAACTACTACTTGTAGCCTTTCAGTAGAGGGAAGCACAAGTAGAATAGTCGTTGGAACTAGCCATCTAGTTCCGCAACTACAAGCGGCGGAATTTATATAAGCTGACAATGCTTAAAAGTTAACGGGTGTTATGGAGAAAACCATAAACCACTTGAACAACTTTCAATCAGTACCAACCCCTCTATTACTGAGCTAATTAGAAGAAGACTACATGACGTAGTGATATAAAATATTCTATTCACAATGGAAATTAATATTAATGACCTATACATTTATATCGTTACCTTTATAAATTAAAATCATATTCTTAAATAAAGCCTTTTAATTGGCGTTATTTACATAAATTAATATTTAAAATATTTCATTCTTAAATTTGAATAATAAAATTAATTAATCTGTCATTAATACAATTAAATTAAAAAAATTTTACATTTAATCGTCTATATAAATTAATTTTATTAACTTAATAAATAAAATTCTGTTTTTTTAATTTTTGGAATTTCTATCTAGACTTAGCAAAAGAAAGGAGAATATCTTTTTAATTTAATGCATTTTTTATTTGAAACATTTAATTTTTTTAATGGTTTTCATGTTATATTTTTATATATCCTAACTTCAATATCAATTATCTCTGGTATTTTAATAGTTATAACTAAAAATCCTATAGTCTCTGTTTTATATCTTATATTACTGTTTTCTAACATATCCCTTTATCTTATTTTTATCGGTATTGTTTTTATAGGTTTATCATATTTATTAGTTTATGTGGGAGCTGTATCTATCTTATTTTTGTTTATATTAATGCTTATAAATATTAGGGTGTCAGAACTTATAGGTGACACTAATAATAATATACCTTTAGCTATCATAGCAATTCTATCCTTTTTTATACCTATAAGTAGTATATTACCCAGTTCCGAAAATAAAGCAGATAATTTTGAGATAATAAATAAACAAGAAATACAAATTTCATATGTTTCTTCAAATAATTGAGATAACAATATGGTAGATATATCGGATATAACCTCTATCGGAAATATTATGTATACAAGTCATTTTATATGATTAATTATAACTTCAGTTATCTTATTATTGGCAATGGTAGGGTCAATTATTATTACTATTAAACAAAAAGACATTTAAATATAGTTTATTTAAAGTAATAAATAAATATAGGCGAAAAAAAAAGAGGGAAAAGGGCCTTATTAAAAGGTAAAGCATAAGTTTATTTTTATTTGTACTCTAATTTAACAAAAATAAAAATAGATTTCATAAGAATGGTTAATTATTATATTATTGTGAAATAAATTTATAGTGTTGTATTATATTTATTATAATTCTTAATAAGGCTGGCTTAACAGTTAATTGAATTACACTTAAAAATAACATATTACTTAATTTTTTTAGACTTTGCAAAATTTACTACTGTTTTTAAAAATAAATATAATTTCTTAAACTTTATTATATATATAAGTATATATATAACGGACTTTTTGTTTTTTTAGTGTTTTAAGATCGTTATCCAACTTTACACATCCTTTAATCTATTTTAACATAATTTTTTTTTTATTTGCTTTAAATTTAAGTAATATATCTATTTTCCTTTTTTATTGTTAAAACACAAAGGTAAATAAAAAAATTACAATTATTTTATATATAATAAACCTAGAAAAAGAAACATATGCAACAACAAATTTTAGATCTCCAACATTACAATAAGTGAGTTACAAAACAAGGTATTACATAAAGTTTTTAAAGTGCAGGTTTAAAATGTAATTTTGAAAATGCAGATGCTTCGAAAAAGGAGTTTATAAATTTAACATTCACCCTCGAGGGTAAAAAGCAGTTTAGAGGGGTTAGCTATTTGTTCAGGAACTTTGAGCTTTCACCAAATGAGTTAGGCTCCTTTCCCTGTTATTTTACTGCTGGAGAGCAAAGCAAGCCGTTTATTTAAACTACATTGTTAAATATAAACCTTATTTAGTAAATTAAAAAAAAAATTACCTTTAGACCAAATATATCTATTTTATATAGTCGCGTAGGTATAGTTATATTATTATAAAATTATTCTCTGCTTTAAAATATCAAAAGATTTAGACCTAAGAATTTAATTAAATTCTTATTTTTTGATATTTTAACCTAATTTTAAAGGTTGAGAGTAAAAAAATGTTAAATAAAATATTTAAAACAATTTCAAGGTTGGCGCATTTTATTAATTTAATCTATAAAATATTATATATTTTACCAATCTAATTAAATTTTTAATATAAAAAACGTAATGTTATTAGATTTTCTCTTTAGATTACTTTTTTTATGATCTATATTTAATCTATAATGTTTTTTTAGCTATTCAATTAACTTTTTTTTTAATGAATAACGCAATGCTATTAATTTTTCTCTCTTTATTACTTTTTTCAAACGGGTTGACCTTTAGACCAGATACATCTATTTTATATAGTCGTGTAGGTATAGTTATGTTATTATACAGTTTATTTTCTTCTTTTATTAATTTTCATCTTACTTATTTAGAGAAAGGAGTTGGACTATATGGAGGATTATTTAATATAACAGCTATAACTCAAAGCTTCCATATATTTATTTTTTTAATTAGTATATTAATTTTACTAATGACAGGTTTTTATCCTAGAAAGAGATACATAGGAGATTCTGTATCTCTTTTTGATACACTTTTTAAAAGCGTAAAACAATATGTAAGTATAATAAATAAAATGTCAGAACAATTTACTATAATTGAGTATGCTTTAATTATTTTATTTACTATAAGTGGAGCGACTTTATTAATGTGTAGTGGAGATCTAGGTTCTATATATTTATGTATAGAATTACAAAGTTTTAGTTTATATATAATATCTAGTTTACATAGAAATTCTGAGTCATCCACAGGTTCAGCCTTAACTTATTTTTTATTAGGAGGGCTTTCCTCTTGTTTCATTTTATTAGGTATTGGTTTAATTTATGCAAATTCTGGTTTAACTAATTTAGATGGAATGTATTCTATAATATCAGATTCTGAAAAATATGCTTATTATTCAGCATGATATAACCATACTTATTTTTTTTATAGTTTATTTTTAATATCTGTAGGTCTATTATTCAAAGTAGCCGCTGCCCCTTTTCATTGATGATCTCCAGACGTCTATGATGGAGTACCTACGATAGTTACAGCTTTTATAGCAAATTTAGGAAAAATAGCTATATTAATTCTATTTTTAGAACTCGTGCATTATACTAGTTCTTTATTATATTCAACCACACAATTTTATTCTTGAACAACAAGTTTATCCTTGAGTTGTTTTTTTTCATTAGTTATAGGTACTGTATTAGGTTTAAGTCAAGTTAGAATAAAAAGATTATTGGCTTATAGTACTATAAGTCACATAGGTTTTATTCTACTAGCTTTAATTGTACATACTTTAGATTCATATCAGGCCTTTTTATTTTATATTATACAATATACACTTACAAATTTAAATGTGTTTATGATAATAATAGCCATGGGATTCAATTTGTATTTATATTACACAAATACAGCAGAATTTAACAACTTATCCGAAAAAAATAATAGTCCCATACAATTAATAAATCAATTAAAAGGTTACTTCGTGATAAACCCTTGTTTATCATTGTGTTTAGTTATAACTATGTTTTCATTTATAGGGTTACCACCTTTAGTAGGATTTTTTGGAAAATTGATGGTTTTAACTAGTGCTTTAGATAATGGAAAAATATTATTAGTTTTAGTTGCAGTATTAACTAGTGTTATTGGAGCGGTTTATTATTTAAGTGTTATAAAAACAATATATTTTGAGAACCCTGAGTATAAAAAATCATCTAATTACGTGGACATATCCTTATCAAATATTTTCTCTATTACATTAGGTATTTTAAACTTGGCTGTTATACTATTCATATTAATACCTAATGAAATATTAAACTTGTGCGATTTACTTTCTCTCATAAGTCATTCGGCTAATAATATTTAATAATAACTAACGGTAAATAAAACTACAAATTTAAAAGTAAAATGTAAAGTTTGTAATCATTTGTTTAACTTACATAAAGGCGAGAATAAATTTATTCATTTGATATAAAAAATATAAAGTTTTTTTATCTCTTTCAATTTGCTTATAGTCTAAATAACATGTTTATCATACTCTCACAAAATCTAATCTATAAATACAATTCGTTAAAGGTAAAGTTGCAACTGATAATTCAGTCGCGCTTAATTTGAAAGGATCAGATGACATAATCAAATAGTGCGAAGATTAGGGTTTGCTACTAGGCATAAAGTTATAGAAGTGCATTTTAACACAACACACGGGGGTATAGAATGCAAATTCGTTAACAAAGATACATCCCTACTCATAACAACTATTTCATCTCCGACACCTTATGGTGTAGATGAACAAGAGTACATCAAAGGCTTTTATCATATATAGGGGAATAAAGAGCTTTCACAGAATAATATATAATGTTTTTTTTTCAATTTCAATTTGCTTATAAATATTTGATGTAAATAACATGGGAACAATACGAAACATATGTCAGACTTTGCTAAGATTATACAATAGTAATGTTAACGGTAATGATTTAGATCGCGTTCATTGATATTACCCTTATTTTAAGGATCTTTCAGAACATAATTTTTGGGTTAGAACAACTAATTTTGATAATAATAATTCTATAGTACAGGCTTATCTAAATCCTATGGACCATCAATTAATATTTCGATTTGTTGATTCTCAAGCTAGATGTATTCCTAATGGCACTCTAGCTTCTAACCCTGGTTTAACTGTACATAGTAATATTGTCCATGTTTTTGGTGTACACGAAGCTCCGCACGGTCTAGCGGATAACTGGAATGTACCAGCGCATCAAATAATAACATCATTACCCACTTGAGGAAATGATGATATGTTCACAATATTCGAATGCGCTCGAACTCTCTTATTTGGAGGTTAAGAAAGCGGTTGCCCTTAGACCAGATTCATCTATTTTATAATTTAAAAAATTTAATGTTTTTTTATCAATTTCAATTTTCTTATAAATATTTAATATAAATAATATGTCAAGCTTAACTTTTTTTTTTTTATTTATACCTATATTATCTTTTATACTATTAGGAATAAATATTTTACTTTCTCCTCACAATCCTTATCAAGAAAAAAACAGTGCATTTGAATGTGGATTTCATTCTTTTTTAGGACAAAATAGAACTCAATTTAGTATATCATTTTTCATATTTGCTCTTTTATTTTTACTTTTTGATCTAGAGATTTTATTAGTTTATCCTTATGTTGTTAGTGCTTATACTAATGGTATATATGGGTTAATAATCATGTTAGTTTTTTTCTTAGTTTTAACATTAGGTTTTGTTTTTGAGTTAGGAAAAAATGCATTGAAAATAGATAGTAGACAAATGAACAATTTACAATTAAAAAGTTGAAAACAAACAGTATATATTAAATAAATTTTCTTGTTTTTAATTAACACTTTTTTAACTAGTAAAAATTATAATAAACCATAAAAAAGAATAGATACTAGACATTATTTGTGTAGCAACTGTCCTAATTGATAAGTACTATATTATATTTAATTTTGTCAAAAAATAAAAAGTATAAAAAGAAATTATTATGAATAGTCCGCTATGAACCAAGATAAAAGTTTTTAATTCCATTAAAAAAATAGAGAAATCGGTTATATAAACAAAGTGAATTGAAATATCTTAGTAACTTTAGGAAAACAAATCAAACGAGATTCTACAAAAAATGTGAATAAAGGTAGAAAAGCTTCTAAGTAAAACGGTATTTCTGTTTGAATAAAGGGGAACCTTCCTCTAAAGCTAAATATGGTTTGTAAGCGATAGTGAAAAGTACCGTGAGGGAATACATGAAATAGTAGTTTTATAAGCAGCTTAAGATAAGTTTAAATAAAAAACAAAAGCGTACCTTTTGCATAATGGGTCAGCAAGTTAATGTTAGATGATGTTAGATGCAAAAAAAAAATCTTTTTGAGTAAGGAAACTAAGCCCAAAAAACTAAAAAGATGAGGGTAGAAATGAGTATCGTAGTGGAATGAAAAAAAAGATTTATTTTCAGAGAAATCGATTATGAAAAAATGAGAAGTATCTAATATTAGACCCGAAGACTAGTGATCTTACCATTATCAGGATTATAAAAGTCCGAACGGGTTATCGTTGTAAAGATATCCGAAGAATGATGGTAAGTTAGTGAAAGACAAAACTGACTAGTTGAGCTGGTTTTCCGCGAAACCTATATAAGTAGGTAATTTAATTAATATCTTAGCAGGTACAGAACTGTGATCTCGATCAAATTTATTTGAATACATCGGGGGATCGTAAAGATTTTATCGGAGAGATTTTGCACTCGGAAGGGTTAAGATTAATATTAAATAATCGGACATAGTACGATAAGGTTGTATGTCTAAAGGGAAACAGCCCAGAACAAGAGTTAATAAGGTTCCAAAATTATAGTTGAGTGAAATAAAGGATGTGTCTTTTAACACGATCAGGAAATAGGCTTAGAAGCGGCCATTTTTTAAAGATCTCGTAACAGAGCACTGATTTTACCAGAAGATCATACCAAAAATATTACGGATCTAAACAATATACCGAAACCTTGTCCATAGATAATTATCTATGGGGTAGCGGAACATTGGATAAATCTAAGATTTGTTCTTTATAAGATTAAATAAATAGATAATCCAAGTGATAATGCTGACATGAGTAACGAAAAAGCATAGGCTATAAGTTTTAAAAGTAAAGGTTACTGACTTTTACCGATAAAGCTTGAAATTAGATTAAATTAAGAAAATAGCAACCTTTCCTTAAACTTTCCATAAAAAACCAAGCATGGTTAATATATAGGAAGTATTTTGGTATGGTATTCTATCCATAATTTGGTCTGCCTTAGCTCGCCTTAAGCTTATGGACGGAAGGAACCTCTCCTAAAATTTACGGCCTCTAAATTAAATATTTAATGATGAGATAATATAGTAAACAAAACTAATTAAAGTAAAATTAGTTCTGGAAAATTTTATACTATATGGTATATTAATTTGGAGATATAGATGTGCAATATATAGCCTGGCTATCTCCAAAAAAAACCATAAAAAAAAACCGTACCTAAAAACTACCACAAGTAAGCTAGTAGAGAATACGAAGGCGTTTGAGTAATCAATCATTAAGGAACTCGGCAAATTGACTCACGTAACTTCGGGATAAGGTGGGCCATTCTCATAAGGTAGTAAATACCTATGAAAGAGGAAGCATGGAATAGTGTTGTACGACTGTTTAATT